>Ga0335081_10011620_pt1 | contig 14254 bp, 16 predicted proteins | sample Lox_Sample_35_FD_206713 | JGI IMG/M metagenome (GOLD analysis project Ga0335081, IMG submission 206713) | Soil microbial communities from Loxahatchee National Wildlife Refuge, Florida, United States - Lox_Sample_3.5 | ecosystem: Environmental > Terrestrial > Soil > Wetlands | place: USA... | reverse complement strand
CTTGCGTTCGCCGTGGCCCCAGCCGCCATTGGAGACGACCGCGGCGATGCGCGGATTGGTGCCGCCGGCGTAGACGCCGACCGCGCCGCCGAAGCTCGATCCGATGACGCCGATGCGGTCGGGATCGACGTTGCCGTGCTGCGCGAGGAAATTGAGCGCGTTGCCGGTGTCCTCGACCTGATCAAGGCAGATGATGCGGCCGAATTCTCCTTCGCTCTTGCCGCAGCTGCGCATATCGAAGCGTAGCGTCACATAGCCGAACTCGTTGAGGACCTTTGCCGGCGTGATGCAGGTCGGGCTGGCGCTGTTGGAGCCGAAACCGTGCAGCACCAGGAACGCCGCACGCCGCTCGCCGGGGCGCAAGCCGTCCGGAACGCTCAGGACGCCGTGCAGGCGCAAGCCCGCGGATTGAAAGCTGACGACTTCTTCCTTCATGGCGCGAAAACCCCTCTCCCGTGCGGCAATGGCGGGCGGCACTGTAATGATTTGCTGGGATGAGGGAAGGGGAGGGTGAAGGCGGGCGTGAAAGCCGCGCGGTCTGCATCCTTCGGGGGCTGCACCGCGCGCAGACGCCTTCAGGAGCGACGACCGAATGGATGTACAGCGCGCGGTTTCTGCGATTAAATGCCGACAGTGAAAAGTGCCGCAAAAGGGGGAGACGACCATGCAGCAGATGCGTCTTGCGAAGCTCGGCGGAGTTGCCGTGCTCGGCTTTGCACTGGGACTTGTGTCAGGTCTTGGAGCGGCGTCGGCGCAAGAGAAGACCTTCAATCTCAAGCTCTCGCACTGGGTGCCGCCGTCGCATCCGTTGCAGAAGGCGATCCAGGATTGGGCGGACGACATCAAGAAAGAGTCGAACGGCACCATCACCTACACGATCTATCCGGCCCAGCAGCTCGGCAAGGCGTTCGATCATTACGACATGGCGCGCGACGGCATCGCCGACTTCGTTTACGTCAATCCCGGCTATCAGCCGGGCCGCTTTCCGATCATCGCCGCCGGCGAATTGCCGTTCATCGTGGGTAATGCCAAGGGTGGCAATCTCGCGATCGACGCGTGGTACCGCAAATACGCCGCGACCGAGATGAAGGACGTGCATTACTGCTTCTCATTCGTGCTCGATCCGATGGCCTGGCATTCGAGCAAAAAGAAGATAGTCGTGCCGGCCGATATCAAAGGCATGAAGGTCCGGCCCGCCCAGGGCACGATCGCAGCCTGGGTGACGCAGCTCGGCGGCACCAATGTGCAGTCGAGTGCGCCGGAGGCACGGGATATTCTCGCCAAGGGCGTCGCCGATGCCATCACCTTCCCGTGGGGCTCGATGGTACTATTCGGCATCGACAAGGTCACGAAATACGACATGGATGAGCCGCTTGGCTCGGTGATGTTCCAGTGGTTGATGAATCCGGCGACCTACGCCGCCATGTCCGACTCGCAAAAGAAGATCATCGACCGGCACTGCACCAGCCAATGGGCGGCGCGGTTCGCCGATCCATGGGCTGATTTCGAGCATGCGGGTTTGGCCAAGCTGAAGGCCGAGCCGGATCACGAGGTTTACAAGATTTCGGACGAGCAGCTTGCCGAGTGGAAAAAGTCGGCCGAGCCGCTCAAGCAGAAATGGGCGAACGACGTGAAAAAGGCGGGCGGCGATCCCGACGCGATCTGGAACGATCTGCAGGCCTCATTGAAGCAATACAACGCGGGCTTCTAAGGGGCCAGGAGACGGGGCGGCGGCTCAGTTTTCGGCCGCCGCCATGCGAGCAACCATGGCTGAAGCCGATCGCCCCGACGCAGCACCCGCTTCGCCGCCGCGCCGCCGCGGCGCGATGGATGCCTTTATCGATGGCATCGAGCTGGTTGCGGCGTTCTTCGCCGGCATCGTCGCCGCCGATATCTTCATCTCCGTGATGCTACGGTATTTTTTCAGCGTGCAGATTCCGGACGCCTACGACTTCGGCCGGCTGCTGCTCGGTATCCTGATTTTTTGGGGCATTGCTGCGACCTCGTATCGGGGCAGCCACATCACGGTCGATCTGCTTTATGCCAATGTCGGCGAGCGGCTGCGGCGTTTCATCGACGTGTTCGCTACATCGGTCCTGCTGTTCGTGGTGACGGTGCAGACCTACACGCTGTTCGACAAGGTCCTGGACACCCGCCGCGATCACGTCCTGACATTCGATCTGCGGCTGCCGACCTGGCCGTTTTTCCTGGTTGCCTGGCTTGGCGACGTGTCGGCGGTGCTGCTGATCGCGGTGCGCACATACCGGCTCATTTTTCGTCCAGAACTGCTGGGCGGGCAGTATCAAATCAAGCCGGTGGAATGAGCAGCAGTAACGCCATGAGGCGCGCGTGAGCACCGACACGGTCGCAATCGTCGGTTTTGTCTCCCTGTTCGCGCTGATGCTGCTGCGCGTGCCGGTCGGCATGGCGATGGGTCTCGTCGGTGTGTCGGGCTTTGCCTACATCGTCGGCGGCACCGCGGCGCTGAAGAATGTCGGACTCACCTCGATGCGCACGGTGACCGACTACACGTTCGGCGTCATTCCGATGTTTTTATTGATGGGCGCGTTCGTGTCGAACTCCGGCATGAGCCGCGAATTGTTTCGCGCCGCCAATTCGTTTGTCGGCCATTTCAAAGGCGGGCTCGGCATCGCCACGATCGCCGCCTGCGCCGGCTTTGCGGCGATCTCTGGCTCGTCGGTCGCGACCGCCGCGACGTTTGCCACTGTCGCCTATCCGGAAATGCGCCGCCACGCCTATCCGCAATCTTTCGCCACCGGCGTGATCGCGGCCGGCGGCACGCTCGGCGCCATGCTGCCGCCGTCGACCGTACTTGCCGTGTACGCCATCATCACCGAGCAGGACATCGGCAAGCTGTTCATCGCCGGAATCATCCCCGGCTTGCTTGCGGCCTCGATGGACATGATGACCGTCGTAATCATCGGCAAGGTGCGACCCAAATTCCTGCCCGCCACGCCACGCCATTCGTGGGCCGAGCGGGGCGCCGGACTGCGCGATATCTGGGCGACGTTGCTGTTATTCCTGCTCGTCATTGGCGGGCTCTATGGTGGGCTTTTCACGCCGACCGAGGCGGGCGGCGTCGGCGCATCAGGCGCGCTGCTGATCGGCGTTGCGCGCGGAAAGCTGTCGCGCACCGAGATCCGCCGCTCGCTGTTGCAGGCCGTGCGGACGTCAGCTGCGGTGCTCACCGTGCTGATCGGTGCGCTGTTGTTCGGCTATTTCCTGACGGTGACACAGACGCCGCAGAAGGTGACGGAGTTCCTGACGGGGCTCGGTTTCGGCCGTTACGGCGTGCTGGCGCTGATCATGGTGATGTACATCGTGCTCGGCTGCCTGATGGACTCGCTGGCGATGATCATTCTCACCATCCCGATTATCTTCCCGGTGATTACCCAGCTCGGCTTTGACCCGATCTGGTTCGGCGTGATCATCGTGATGACGGTCGAGCTTGGCCTCATTCATCCGCCGGTCGGCATGAATGTGTTCGTCATCAAAAGCGTGGTACAGGAAGTCAGTTTCTCCACGATTTTTCTCGGCGTGCTGCCGTTCATCGTCACGGATCTAATCCGGCTTGTGATCCTGATCGCGTTTCCGATACTGGCGCTGTGGCTGCCGTCGCACATGTGACGGGCGGGCGAACTGCGACGTTCACGCGTCACGCCGGTAGGCGGACAGCCCCGGCCGATATGATTTGTCGTCGAGGAATTGGCTCATACCCTTCTCGCGGCCCTTTTCCGGGTCGAGGAAGCGGAGCTGGTCGAGCTTGGCGAACAGATAATCCTCCGCGTCCTCCCATGACATGTCGTGCACGCGCCGCGCCGCGTGCTTGGCAATGCGCAGCGCCATCGGATTTTTCTCAAGCAGCGTCTTGGCGAGTTTTTCGACGCGTGCGCGCAGCGCGGCAGCCGGCACCGCCTCGTTAACGAGCCCCGTGGCGGCGGCCTTGCGGCCGTCGAAGGTCTCGCCGGTCATGATGTAATACATGCAATCGCGCTGACCCATGACGGAGGCCACCGCCTTGGTTACGGTGCCGGCCGGAATGATGCCCCAGTTGATTTCCGACAGTCCGAACGCGGCGTCCTCCGCGGCGATGGCGAGATCGCAGGCGATGAGCGAATTGAAGGCGCCGCCGAAGCACCAGCCGTTGACCATCGCGATCGTCGGCTTGCCGTAGAATTGCAGGCGCTTCCATTGCGCCGTCGCGCTTTTCCGCATGATCTTCATGCGTTCGTCGTAGCTGAGCTTGTCGGTGGCGCGGAAATATTCGCGCAGATCCATGCCCGATGAATAGGCATCGCCGGCGCCGCTCAGCACCACGACGCCGCAGCGTTCGTCCGCCTCCAGTTGCTCGAACACGTCAAGCATTTCGAACGACATCGTGGGGTTGATGGCGTTGCGCTTCTCCGGCCGGTTCATTGTCACCCAGGCGATGCGGTCGGCGATTTCGACAAGGACGGTCGTACCACCGGGGAGTTTGGCGATCTCTGCGCTGACGGTCATTCGATCGAGCCCTCTTTACGTGCATGAACCGGTGCTTTCTAAACTATCGCGCCGGGCTGGACAAAGGCCTGGAAAAACCGGCATGCAGGTCCCAAAAGTCGAGGGGGAAAGCAATGGACTTGAAGCTGATCGGCCGGACCGCGCTGATCACCGGCGCCTCGAAGGGTATCGGGCTTTCGGTGGCGCAGTGGTTCGCGCGCGAAGGCGTCAACGTCAATCTCGTGGCGCGTTCCGGCGAAGCGCTGAAAAAGGAAGCTGCCGCGATCACGGCCGCGACCGGCGTGAAAACTCAGTCGCTTGCCGCTGACCTTGCTGAGGCCCCGGCGCGCGAGCGCGTCTATCAGGCGTTTTCTGACGTCGACATCGTGGTGAACAATGCCGGCGCTGTTCCGGGCGGCAACATCCACGACGTCGACGAGGCAACATGGCGCGCCGGCTGGGACCTGAAGATATTCGGCTATGTGGGCATGACGCGGCACTATCTGAAAACCATGGAGGCGCGCCGGCACGGTGTGATCATCAACATCATTGGGCTCGGCGGCGAGCGACTCGACGCCACTTATATCGCCGGCGCCATGGGTAATGCCGGCTTGATGGCATTCACCCGCGCCATTGGCGGCACCAGTCTCGATCACGGCGTGCGTGTTGTTGGCGTCAATCCCGGCCCGGTGTTGACCGACCGCGTTGAAGTGCTGGGCCGCAAGCGCGCGGCACGGCTTCACGGCGACGAGTCCCGCTGGAAGGAAAGCTTTGCGCGCATGCCGCACGGACGGCCGGCGACCTGTGATGAGGTCGCCGCGATGGTCGTGTTCCTTGCCTCCGATTTGTGCTCCTACGTGAGCGGCACCATCGTCACCATTGATGGCGGCCTCGCCCATCGCGGCGGGATGCCGTGAGGGGCAACGCCGATAAGCCGCAGAACAGAGCTTCCAGAGCAAAGAGAATTCATAACCATGTTTCTGAAATCGTTCGTCATGGCCGCCTGCGCGGCGGCGCTTGTACTCGATTGCGCTGCCAGTGCGCAGGCGCAAACGCTCGTTGTTGCCGGTGGGACGCTGATCGACGGCACCGGCCGGCCGCCAATTGAAAACTCCGTTATTGTTATTGAAGGCGGCCGGTTCAAGACGATCGGCCGTCGCGGTGAGGTATCCATTCCGCCCAGTGCGCAGGTGATCGACGTCACCGGCAAGACGGTCATGCCTGGCTTTATCGATGGCCATTGTCACTGGGAGGCATTCTGGGGCGAGCTTTATCTGCATCTCGGCATCACCACCTGCGTCGAGATCGAAACGCAGCAGGACGGTCCGTGGGCGCTGGCACAGAAATACGGCACCGAGAGCGGCAAGATCCGCGGTCCCCGACTGTGGGTCACCGGACAGGCACTCGGCTTCCGGACCGGCGAGTTCGAGACCGAGGGTTCGCGCGCGTGGCGCAACTACATGAAGGTGCCCGATGCGGCCGCTGCGCGCGCCATTGTCGACGCCAAGAAGCGCGACGGCTATGACGATCTCAAGCTCAGTGAATTCCTGCCGCCGGACCTGATCAAGGTCGTGACCGACGAGGCGCACAAGCTCGGCATGGGCGTGACCGGGCATTCCTGGGACGCCATCGCGTCGGCCAATTCCGGCATGGATGGCATCGAGCACATCTGGTCGGTCGGCTACACCTCGATCACCGACCTGCAAAAGCGCCACCAGCTTGAGGTCGACCGCACCGCCGGCCGGATCGATGCCGAGATGGCGGGCGCGCTCTACGAGCCGGAGCATTACGACGAAGTGATCGCGCCGATGGTGGCGCATCACGTCGCCTGGACGCCCACGATCGCCAAATGGCTGCGGCCGCTGTCATCCTATGCGCCGCGTTTCTGGAAACGTGAGCAGGAAATCCTGGCCGATCCAAACGCCAACTTTCCGGCTGCGGTGCGAGTCATCACCGAGTTCACCACCGAAAAGCTGTTCCATCGCTACAAGCCCGAACAACTCGCGCAAGCCAAAGTCGGGATGGCGAAGTCCTATGAGTTCATCCGCCGCTTTGTCGCCGCCGGCGGCCGTCTCAAGGAAGGCTCGGACTCGCCGCGAGGCATGGCCGGGCTGTTGATGCATGAGGGCATGGCGATGGATGTCGAAGCCGGCGTGCCGCCGATGGTGGCGATCGAGGCGGCGACACTCAACGTCGCCAAGACCTTCCACAAGGACAAGGATTACGGCAGCGTTGAGCCTGGCAAGGTTGCGGATCTCTCAATCGTCGACGGCAACCCGCTGCAGGACATCTGGATGACCCAGAACGTCAAGCTGGTCATCATGAACGGCAAGGTCGTCGATCATCAGTTCCACAAATACGTCAACCCGATTCCGGAATTCAATTCGTGGCAGTCGCTGCCCGAACATATCGTGGTGACGCCGTATGCGGTTACGCAGGGCACCGGACCGACCGTCCTGAGCATCAAGGGCAAGGGCTTCTGGCCGTTCCACTATGCGCTGCTCAACGGCAAGGAGTTGGAGACGAAATTTATCAGCCGCCGCGAGCTGCAAGCGGTGATCCCGGCCGACGCGATCCACGAGCCCGGCATGTACCTCGTCACCATCAAGAGCCGCGGCGAACCGATTGCGCACTCCAACCCGGCCCCGTTTGTTGTCAGCTTTACAGACGCGCACGCTCGGCCGCCGGTGACGACACCGTGAGGCCGAGCGAATTTCGCGGTTTTCCGCAGGCTCGTCGGAATGGCGGTGGGCGGCTCACGCACCCTAAGAGGAATCAGCCCCGTCCGCCGCCGGCAAGCACGGCGCGGGTAGCACGGTCGGGGCCGAAGTCGTCGACGCTGTCGATCGACAGCAGATCGGCGAGCCGTGTTCGCGCGCGATTGACTCGGCTCTTGATGGTACCGACCGCGCAGCCGCAGATCGCCGCAGCGTCGTCATAGGAAAATCCCGACGCGCCGACCAGGATCAGCGCCTCGCGCTGGTCGGATGGCAGCTTGGAAAGCGCCGCGCGGAATTCCTCGAACTCGACACGTCCGGTCTGCTCGGGCTGGGATTTGAGGGTCTCGGCGTAACGGCCGTCGGCATCCTCCACCTCGCGCCGCCGCTTGCGGTACTCGGAGCGGAACAGGTTGCGCAGAATGGTGAACAGCCACGCCGGCATGTTCGTGCCAGGCTGGAATGAGTCAATGTGGGCAAGTGCGCGCAGCAAGGTCTCCTGCACCAAGTCGTCGGCGCGATCGATATTGCCGCACAGTGAAATGGCAAACGCGCGCAGGCTGGGCACAGTGGCCAGCACTTGATCGCGTATGGCGGGATCGAGCTTCATGCGGCGATGTCCTTGGTCGGTTTCAGTCTTGTTCGCCGAGCCGGCGAACCAAGTCATCGAGTTGCTGCGGTACCCCCTGATTCACATAGGAGTTGTACATGGACCGCAACAGCTCCCCGATCCGGGCTTGAGCTTCCCGCCCTAGCCGGATTTCGGGTTTATGCGGACGTTTGCCCATCGCTGACTCTTGTGGTGCTGGCTTGTCCGAATCCCGCTCGACGGTGTCGAGGTTTGTCCTATGGCTCTTCATTGCATCACTTTTCCCCAGTTCGCCCATTTGAATGGCCCCGTCCGGCTCCGTCCGTGTGGATGGCCCCGGGGTGCCAATCCTCCGCCGGCACCCAACTACGTCCCTAACGCGCGCTGGAGCGGACTGGTTCCATCCCCAGATGGCGTTTTTGGGAACTTTTGGGAACTCTTCTGGCAGAACGGCGTTGTCCGGGGTAAATTTGGGCCGAAAAGGGGAGGGTTGCCTTGTCAACCTCGCAAGCAGTCCTGCAACAATTGCCATTCCTGCGCCGCTACGCTCGCGCCGTGTCAGGCAGCCAGGCATCGGGCGACGCCTACGTGGCGGCGACCCTCGAATCGCTGATCGCAAGTCCGCAAATCCTCAATGAGGGCATTAAGTTACGGGTGGCGCTTTACCGGCTGTTCACCAAAATCTGGAACTCGGTGCCGGTCAATGGCGAGGCGGACCCTGGCGCGCCTGCCTTGCCGCCGGAGCGGCACTTGACGCAAATCACACCGCGGCCGCGACAGGCCTTCCTGCTGGTCGCGCTGGAGGGCTTCTCCGAAGAAGACGCGGCCGAAATTCTGGAATGCGACCTGGGCACGTTGCGCGGACTGGTTGAGGAATCCGGGCGCGAGTTGGCGGCCGAGATCGCCACCGATGTACTCATTATCGAGGACGAGACATTTATCGCCATGGATATCGAGGCGCTGGTCGAAAGCCTCGGTCACAAGGTGATCGGCGTGGCGCGTACCCATGCAGAGGCGCTGGCGCTCGCCAAGAAGAAACGTCCGGGACTAATTCTTGCCGACATCCAGCTTGCCGATGGCAGCTCTGGACTTGACGCGGTGAACGAACTGCTCGGCTCGTTCGAGGCGCCGGTGATCTTTATCACTGCATTTCCGGAGCGCTTCCTCACGGGACGGCGGCCGGAACCGGCCTTCCTTATCGCCAAGCCGTTCCAGCTCGCCGCGGTGTCGGCGGCGGTCAGCCAGGCGCTGTTCTTTGGCCGCAAGGCGCGTAACCGCGAGCGGCCGCCGGTCGAGCGGCGAGCGAGCATGTAATACGAACTCTGGTCCGTTCGTCCCCGCGGAGGCCGGACCCGGTCGTCTATTCGTTGTGCCGTCGCGCTGGATTCCGGCCTTCGCTGAAATGAGCGGAAACTCACGCGCCGCGCATTGGCCCTGCTTCACTGTGGCTGAATGCCGGCGCGTTTGATCAGATCGGCCCAGCGCTTGGTTTCATTTGCGACCAGAACGCCCAATTCGCTCGGCGAATAGAACAGCGGCGTACCGCCAACCTCCGCGAGCTTGGCTTTGACTGTGGGATCGGCGAGGCCGGCATTGATCTCGCGGTTCAGTTTTTCGATGATCGCAGGCGGCGTACCGCGCGGTACGCCAACGCCGGTCCAGGCCTTGACCTCGAAGCCGGGTATCGTTTCACCAACTGTCGGTATATTCGGCAACGTCGCTGATCGCTTGGCCGACATCAGCGCCACTGCACGGATGTCGCCCGCTCTGATATGCGCCAGCGACACCGGCAACGCATCGACCGCGGCTTGCACGCGGCCGCTAACGAGGTCGATCAGCATCGGCGCGTCGCCTGGATAAGGCACGCGCACGACATTAATGCCGGCCGAGAGCTGAAGCAGCTCGATCGCAAGGTCGCTTATGGTACGCGCGCCGAACGACGCAACATTGAGCCTGCCTGGATTGGCTTTTGCATAGGCAATCATATCGGAAACGGTTTTGACCGGCAGCCCAGGATTCACTTCGAGGATCAGCGGCAGCTCCGCCAGACCGGCGACCGGAGCGATGTCGTGCTGAAAATTGAATGACAGTTTTTTATAGAGCGACGGATTGATGGTGTTGGTGGCGAGCGTGAGCAGCAATGTGTAGCCGTCCGCGGGCGCCGCAACGGCGGCTTGAACGCCGACATTGGTTCCTCCGCCCGGCTTGTTCTCCACGATGACTTGCTGGCCCAGGCGTTGGCTCAACCACTGCCCGAGCAGGCGCGCCACCAGATCGGTGGTGCCGCCCGCGGGAAACGGAACGATCCATCGAATCGGCCGCGACGGATAAGTGTCCGCCGAACTCCTGCTCGGGAACAGCGCATACGCGGTTCCTGTTCCCCCAAGCCGAAGAAGTTGACGTCGCTGCAACATGGCCGAGCCCTCCCAACGTGACCATGACAGGGATTAAGCTTCACTCGGCGCGGTTGCGTTGGCAAGCCGCCATGCGGCGGTCGCTAAGGGCCGAAAAGACCGAAAAACGAAAAGGGCGCAGCCGATCGGCATATCGGAGGCGTGTGTAATGGCCTACACGGGACAGGGCGAGCCAGAGCGGGAAATATGAAGTACTTTCAATCAGATACTGGAAAGATAACCATCGCGATCATTCGGACTTGACCACGCGGGTAGGAGGAATATGTGTGTTACGGCGTGTGTTATAAGCTGGAGTGTTTTCGTCATGTCTCTCACGACTGCCAAGGTCACCGAGCTTCTCCGCTCCGGTGCACCAATCAAGGTCCCGGACGGCCGTTCGATGTACTTGATCGTGCGCGGCAAGGATCAGGGCTACTACGTTGGCCAGTTTCGCGACCACGCAAACGGCGGTCGGTTTCAGACAAAGGGCTTGGGCCGCGCGCCGGAGACTTCGCTGAAGGCCGCTCGCGACGCTTGGGAGGCGGATCGTGCGAAGCGTCGCGAGAGCCGAATGAACGGAGTCCACATGGGTACGGGCGCACCGCACGCGCCGACGCTCAGGGTGGTGCCTGTACCGACCGGCAAGCCGTTCGGTGTAGCCAGCGAGGAATACATCAACCTCATGGCGACCCGCTGGCGCGGCGGCGCGACGGGCAAGACGGCACGGCTCTATGCGGCCGATGCGCGCACACGGCTTCCCGATGGCAAGCCGCTGGCGCGGATCACATGGCCTGAGCTTACCGACGACGTGATCGCGCTCTATGTGAGCGGCATGAATGACCGCAAGGCCAAGGACACGCGCGAGCGGCTTGAAGCCGTGCGGCAGTTCATGAAGGAGGGCAAGATCAAGACGCCGAAGATCGTCGAGCACCACAAGGCGCTGCCATGGGCCGATGTGCCGTCGTTCTTCGCGAAGCTCGACGACAGTCCGGCCGCGCGGGCGTTGGCATTCACGATCCTAACCGCCGTGCGCGTTGGCGATGTGGTCGGCACGTCCGACAAGCCACCCGCAACATGGGGCGAGATTGACAAGGATGGCCTTTGGACCATTCCGGGCGACGTGATCGAAGATGGCGCATACATTCAAGGACGGAACAAAAACCGCAAAGTTCATGCGGTGCCGCTCACGAAGACCGCGCTCAAGTTGCTTGGCCATCGTGGCGTCGATGATGCTCCGCTGTTCCCGAAGCTGAGCTATTTTCAGGTCTACCGGTTCAAGGAAAAGCTCGGTGAAAAGCTCGGTGTCGAGTTGGACATTCACGGCTTCCGCTCGACGTTCCGGGATTGGTGCGGTGAGAATGGAGTGGATCGCGGCCTCGCCGAAATGAGCTTGTCGCATCCGCTGCCCGGTGAGAGCGAGAGCGAGGTAGCTTACCGCCGCTCGCAATATATCAAACTGCGTCAACCCGTGATGGAGAGTTGGACAGCGTTCGTCGCTGGTAACTAAAATCTGAAACGACCCCGGCTGCGCCGTGCTGATCGTGCAATCCGTATTGCAGTCGCTTTTCAAGCCAACGTCTGATCGGGTCATAAAGGAATCGAATGAGGCGGCGCTGATCGCCGCTTCTAACGCCCTTGGCCCCGGCAGCGATGCCGGGGCTTTTTCGTTTCGCACAGGGTGCCAAACACGGGTGCAGAAAACCCCGGTTGCGCAATCGGGTGAATTGCCCTATATCGCTCATGCCGAGCGGACATGATGCCGCCGCGCCGACTATCGCGCCATGAGACGCACTCGGCCCTTCCTTCAAAACTGAAAATCAGCTTCGCCCCGCGCGTTCCGTCCGCGCGGGCCGCAGCCTTCGGAGTCTCGACCATGGCGAGCCATCACAGGCAGCGCAGACCTATTTTGCCGTTGTGTTTTTCCGTGAAGCTCTTGAGCGACTGCACGTCGCTGAGCAGGAAGCGGATTTATCAGGCGATTGCGCTCGGCGAGCTTGAGACGCGGCGCATTGGCGCGAAACGAGTAATCGACCTGATCGCGGCTCTCGATTGGCTGCGCAGTTTCCCGAAAGGATGAAGCCATGACCGAACCATCGCCGCTCGACAAAGAACTAGCCCGCATCGCGCGCCTCGATTTGGTGAAGTCCTACTTCCGATCTATCGGCTCGACCGACGAACAGGCGGCGACTGCCGCAGCGGCGCACGCTGAGAAGTTCGTTTACGACGGCACGCATCTGTCATTCCAAGGCAAGCCGGTATCGAGTCCTGACAACGGCGTGCGGGAATGGTTCACAGCCAACAACCTCGATTTCCTCCTACCGAAGGCGAGCGTGGCAGATGCACCCGAAGTCAATCCCGCGTTGCTTGAACAGGCGCGTAACAAGAACATGACCGCGTATTCCCAACTCGCGCGCCAGCATGGGAAAGCCGTCATCGACACGTTGCTCGCGAAGGAAAAGTCCGACGCCGAAAAGGACAAGGACGCGAGCAAAAATCCGTGGCGCTCGGCCAACTTCCGAACAGATAAAGCCGCGCAAGCGGAAGCCGCGAGATTGATTACCGCGCTCGGTACTCGCGCGGCCGCGAGCATGGCGAAGGCGGCGGGCAAGACGTTGGACGGCGGACCACTGAGGGCGTGACATGAGCAAGAAGCCAAGAAAATCCGGCACCGTTCCGCCCGGCAAGGTCGGCGTTTACGACCGAGCCGGGAGGCTTAGAGGCCACGTAGGTCCGAAGGCAACTTCGGCGACCGCCGCAAGATTTCACGGTCAGCTTGGCTCGACGCTCGCCAAGGTTAGGGACCCCGCGACCGGCAAGGAACGGGATAGCTGGTCGTTTCCAAAGTAGTTGGAAGCACTCAGGGGATGGACATGAAACCAAACAGCAAACAGCCGATGCCGCCGGTCGATAACCCGCTCTTGACGAACGGGAAGCGCGGAAAAGCATTCGAGCCGATCAAATCGAGTTGGGGACAGGTCGCCTCGCCCGGCCGCATCCCTTTCGACGCGCGAGACGCTGACACGGTTCTCCGCGAATGCCTTGGATGGGACAACGACGCATGACGCCGAAGCAGCACGAACGCATTCAGCGCCGCGCCCGATATGCGCGGAAGCAATCACACGGGGGAGCTACACATGGCGACGATCAAACACAAAGGGCTAGGCCCGGACCATCTTGGCCGCACCCGACAAGACTCAAATCCCGGCCGCTCGCTCGCGCGTTCGCACGCGCCAACGGTCGAGGAAGCCGCGCGCCACGGTGACAAGCCGAACGTCGCAAGAGACGCGGGGCGCGGAAAAGCCGCTTACGACGTGAAGATCGCGGCCGGGATGCAGACGGTTACCAAGACGGGCGTCAGTGCGTTCGGCGGCGATCACAAATCGGCCATCGACTCGCTGAGCGGTCAAGTCGTGGTGCCGGGCAAGCCGGGCGATGTGCTCGCCCATCCACTTACAGCGCCGCCGACAGCAAAGAACCTCAAGCCGGTCGCGCAGTCTTGGAACATGAAATCGCGCAGCGGCACCGATCACGCCACGGCTCAGGCCATCGGTCGGGCGATGCTCGACGATGCCGTCTGCGATCCGCACACGCGGGACGTTCTCGGCTACGGACGGGGGAGCAAATAATCATGGAACAGGCGCGTGACTCCAAAGGTCGGTTTGCCGGTGGCGCGGAAGCACAAGCCCGCAATGCTGGCCGTCATCCGGTCGAGCCTCATGCGGGAGCGCAGTCGGTCGGCACGCATGTCGCTACGCCGAAGCAAGAACGCATCGCGCTTATGAAAGCGACCGATGCGCGGTTCGGCAAGCGCAACGTTTTTCACGGGTGACACCATGGCGAAGAAGCCGCCGACGTTGACGCAAATCCTCAATGACCAAATACAGCGGAGTGTTGATGCCGCTGTGCGCGGGCATAACAGCAAGCGCGCGGGCAAGGGTTTTTCGATTGATGTTAGCGGCTCGACCTGTCTGTCCGATGCAAGATGGTCACCGCGAAATGGCGGGACACTCGCACTCAGCTTCATCGGTCCCGCCGCCGGACAGTGGGTCTATTAC
>Ga0335081_10011619_pt1 | contig 14254 bp, 15 predicted proteins | sample Lox_Sample_35_FD_206713 | JGI IMG/M metagenome (GOLD analysis project Ga0335081, IMG submission 206713) | Soil microbial communities from Loxahatchee National Wildlife Refuge, Florida, United States - Lox_Sample_3.5 | ecosystem: Environmental > Terrestrial > Soil > Wetlands | place: USA... | reverse complement strand
CCAGAGGGAAGCGCCAATGCCGCACACCTTCGCTGAGCCGCAGCGCATTACGGGCTATCACGCGCATATCTATTACGACCCGGTGACCCGCCCGGTTGCCGAGCGTTTGCGCCAAGCGATCGGCGAGGGGTTCTTAGTTAAGCTTGGCCGCTGGCACGACGAGCCGGTCGGGCCGCATCCGGTGGCGATGTATCAGGTTGCTTTCCCCGTGGCGGAGTTCCCGCGCCTCGTGCCCTGGCTCATGCTGAACCGGGGCGAACTCAGCGTTCTCGTCCATCCGCTGACCGGCGACGACTACGAGGATCACGCTTCCTACCCGCTCTGGCTGGGCGCCGCGCTGCCGCTCAATCTCGATGTGCTGCGGCGCGGCTCCGCCCCGTCCTGAGCGACGTTCGCGATCAGGCGCTGCGCATCCGCTCGAAAAGCATCAGGAAAAGCGCCCAGCCGACGCCCCAGGCGGCATTCACAATGAAGCCGATGACGATCACCGGGTAGAAGGGGGCCGGGCTGCCCGTCTTCAGCGGCATCACGACGTAGATATAGACGAGCGTCAAAGCCAAACCGCCGATCACCGCCGCTGCGACCCAATACGCGGCGCCCTTGAACCAGCGCGGCAGGGTGAGCGCGAAGGCGACACCCCAGACGCCGCCCCAGAACGAGAGCGAGAGTACCTCCGGAACGCCGAGCGGCTTGGTCGGCGCCATGCTGAAGATCGGTATCGCGGTAATGCCGACGAGCGCGTTGATGATGCCCAACGTATTGAGCAGCCACATCGCGATCTGATGGAAGACCGGCACGGCGAGCGCGCCGGCGATGAAGGCCATGACCAGCGTCGCCGCCGAAATCTGCGTGCCCGACGCGTGAACCGTGGATGAGCTCATTTTCTGGGTCCCCTCTCCAGTGTAGCCGGGGAGGCGTTGACCACCTCGCCCCGATCATCCTGCGCCCGCCTGTGCGATTCGTCCAAGCCTTATCGCCGGCTCTTTGGGAGGACCCTTGACGGACGCGGCTCCCTCTCGAATACTGTTAACGATTCCAAGGGGAGCCCCGCTAAGGGGCTGAGACACCACTTCTGCCTCCGGCAACGTGGGAACCCTTTGAACCTGATCCGGATCGTACCGGCGTAGGGACAGGAATGGCTGGGCTCCTTAGAAAGAGCGGCCCCTCAACTCCGCAGGCACCGGATCTCCTGTTGCGCCGAGCACTCGGTAGGAGGAGATCGCCATGCCCGAAGGCACCGTCAAGCAAAGCTTCAGCGTTTCGACCGGCCCGTTGCCGGCCTCGCGCAAGATCCATGTCCCCGGCAAGCGCCACCCCGAGGTTGGTGTTGCCATGCGCGAGATCGACTTGTCGCCCGCGGCAAACGAGCCGCCGGTGCGCGTCTACGATCCCTCCGGGCCTTATACCGATCCCGCGGTGGCGATCGACATCCGCCTGGGCCTGGCGCCGCTGCGCGATCCCTGGATCCGCGCGCGGGGGGACGTTGCCGAGGAAGCGCCGCGCGCCGTCCGTCCCGAGGACAACGGGCTCAAGGCCGACGAGACGAGCAGCGTTCCGGTCTTCCTTCGCACCGACCGACCGGTGCTGCGCGCCAAGGGCGGACGCGCCGTGACGCAGCTCGCTTATGCGCGGGCCGGCATCGTCACGCCGGAGATGGAGTATATCGCGATCCGCGAGAACCTCGGGCGCGAGCGGATCGCCCAAGCGCCCGACGGCCAGTCCTTCGGCGCCGCGCTTCCCGCTGCGGTGACGCCGGAATTCGTGCGCGACGAGGTGGCGCGCGGCCGCGCCATCATCCCCGCCAACGTCAATCATCCCGAAAGCGAGCCGATGATCATCGGCCGGAACTTCCTGGTGAAGATCAACGCCAATATCGGCAACTCGATCGTGACATCCTCGGTCGCCGAGGAGGTCGACAAGCTGGTCTGGGCGATCCGCTGGGGCGCCGACACGGTGATGGATCTCTCCACCGGCAAGAACATCCACACCATCCGCGAATGGATCATCCGCAACGCGCCGGTGCCGATCGGCACGGTGCCGATCTACCAGGCGTTGGAGAAGGTGGGCGGCAAGGCCGAGGAGCTGACCTGGGAGATCTACCGCGACACGCTCATCGAGCAGGCGGAGCAGGGCGTCGATTACTTCACCATCCATGCCGGCGTCCGGCTCCCCTTCATTCCGCTCACCGCCAAGCGCGTCACCGGCATCGTTTCGCGCGGCGGCTCGATCATGGCGAAGTGGTGCCTGGCGCACCACCAGGAGAGCTTCCTCTATGCGCGTTTTGCCGAGATCTGCGAGATCATGCGCGCCTATGACGTGAGCTTCTCTCTGGGCGACGGCCTCCGTCCGGGTTCGATTGCCGACGCCAATGACGAAGCGCAATTCGCCGAGCTCAAGACCCTGGGCGAGCTCACCAAGATCGCCTGGCAGCACGACGTGCAGGTGATGATCGAAGGGCCGGGCCACGTGCCGATGCACAAGATCAAGGAGAACATGGACCTCCAGCTCGAGCATTGCCACGAAGCGCCCTTTTATACGTTGGGTCCGCTCGCCACCGACATCGCGCCGGGCTACGACCACATCACCTCGGCGATCGGCGCAGCCATGATCGGTTGGTTCGGCACGGCGATGCTTTGCTATGTGACGCCCAAGGAGCATCTGGGATTGCCCGACCGCGACGACGTGAAGACCGGCGTCATCGCCTACAAGATTGCGGCGCATGCCGCCGATCTCGCCAAGGGTCACCCCGGCGCCCGCGAGCGCGACGACGCGCTCTCGCGTGCCCGCTTCGAGTTCCGCTGGCGCGACCAGTTCAACCTGTCGCTCGATCCCGAGACGGCGGAGAAGTTCCACGACCAGACCTTGCCGGCCGACGGCGCCAAGCTCGCGCATTTCTGCTCGATGTGTGGGCCGAAATTCTGCTCGATGAAGATCTCGCAGGAAGTCCGCGACTACGCCCAGTCCGGCATGGCCGGGAAATCGCAGGAGTTCCGCGAGCAGGGAGGCGAGATCTACAAAGTGCTGGCAGGACAGGCGGCGCCGATCGATCCGTGAAGGACAGCACGGATCGGCTCTATCCCGACCGGCCCTTCGTCGGCTGCCTCGCCGTCGTCCGGCGGGGCGACCGCATTCTTCTGGCGCAGCGCTCGGTGCCGCCCGGCATCGGGCGCTGGGGTTTTCCCGGCGGGAAGCAGGAGCTTGGCGAGACCGTGCATCGCTGCGCCGAGCGCGAGCTTCTCGAAGAGACCGGCATCGTCGCCGAGGCGGTGCGGGCGCTGAGCGTCCTCGACTCCATCCGCCGCGACGAGACGGGCCGCGTCAAGGTGCATTTCGCGCTCATTGCCGTGCTGCTCCATTGGCGCTCGGGCGAGGGCGAGCCGATCGAGGACGCAACCGCGCTCGGCTGGTTCACGCCCGAGAAGGCGAAGGCGCTCGCGCTCTTTCCGCGCGTCGAGGAGCTGATGGCGCTGGCGTTGTCGGAGCGAGAGGGCGGGTAGAGCACGCCGCTTCGTCGGCTCACCGTCGTATGGGGCAGCGAGACAATAGAAAGGGGACGAGCGGGGATGAACGGGGATTAGCGGGGGATGTATTGGTTGAAACCAATATTCCCCGATCCCCACTCATCCCACATCCCCATTTCACCTTTTTGTCGGCGCCCCCAAAAATGCCGCCCGACAAGCTCCGGCCGATTCCAGTTGACCGCCGTCGGTCTAAGCCTCGCCGTTGCAGGCGAGCCGCATCTCTGTCGATGCGACGTCGAATTCGAGGTTGACGACCGCGCATCCGCCGTCTTCGATCAACGGCACCAGCTCCTTCACGATCGTTACCGGCGGCGTCGAGCGCGGCACGAAGCCGTAGGCGATGAAGGAGCCGCGCACCTTGGCGCGGCCACCCTCCGTGACACCGGTATACTGGCGCGCATAGCCCGAAAGCGGGCCGGCTCCTTCCGGCATGACGAGCTTGGCTTCGATCTCCGCGATAAGCGAGCGATCGGGGCGCCAACTGCCCGTCGCCGTTCCTGGCTCAGCCGCCGTTCCGAGCATGCTCGCCGCCGACCACAGCAAAAGTCCGATCCGAAGCCCACGCATGTGGCACTAAGGTATCGGCAGCGTGGCGCAGGCGTCCAGCATCATCCGCCGGCGACCACCGCCAGGAGGCCGCCCGCCCCCAGCACCCAGAGCGGATTGAGCGTCGGCCGCCACAGCAGGATGACGGTGGACGCCGCGGTGATGGCCCAGAGCGCGTAGCTGCCCCCACTCGCTCGCATGATGACGAGCGAGCCAGCAAGAATGAGGCCGGCGGCGACCGGTTTGAGGCCGCGCTCCAGCGCGTCGTGCCAGGGTTTGCCGCGATGCGCGCTCCAGCGCCGAGCGATCGCATAGTAAAGCACCGAGGACGGCAGAAAGAGCGCCAGCGAGGCGACGACGGCGCCGGCGATGCCGGCGACCTTCCAGCCGACCAGCGTCGCCAGCAGCACGCCCGGCCCCGGCGCGGCGCGGGCGATGGCGAAGAGGTCGAGGAAGTCGCGCTCGCTCATCCAATGGCGTGTCTCGACCGCATTGGCGATCCCGGCCAGGATGCTGGGACCGCCGCCGATCGAGAGCAGCGACAGCGGCACGAAGACGATCAGCAATCCCCAGAAATCGTCACGCATCGCGCCAGATCCGGCCGACCCAGGCGAGGGCGAGGCTCACCGGCGTCGCCACCAGCACCACCGGCACCATCGGCCAGCCCAATACCCCTACCCCGAGGAAGAGGGCAAGCAGCACGGCCAGCGGCGCCACGCGGCGCTCGACGCGCCGCGCGGTGCGCAGGCCCATCATGACCGTGAGCCCGATCGCGGCGGCGGCGACGCCGCTGATGAAGCGATGAACCCAGCCGATATCGGCGATCCGCTGATAGAGCACCGCCAGCACCACGACCAGCACCATCGGCGGCAGCAGCATGCCGGTCAGCGCCACCACCGCGCCGATGCCGCCCCGCAACCGCTGCCCGATATAGAGCGAGAGATTGGCCACATTGGCGCCCGGCATGATCTGGCCGAGGGCGAGGCCGCTCAGGAAATCCGCTTCCTCGAGCCAGTGACGGCGCTGGACGATCTCGCGATACATCCAGCCCGAGAGCGCGCCGCCGAAGCTCATGAGGCCGATCTTCGCGAAGGCGCCCAGCAGCGCCCAGAGCGAGACGCGCGGCGTCATGGTCGCGCTAGGGCCCCCGGTCCTGGCACAACCGAAGCTTCGGCTTGAATGCGCAGAGAATGCCGCTGCTGACGTCCTCGGCATTCGGTTGCTCGGTTCCTGTCCAGCCCCATTCCGTCGCCAGCACCTTCGGCCCCGCTTTGTCACGGGGAAAATAGGCGGTGAAATTATCCGCGCCATCGGCGCGAAGAAGGACGACCGAGTCGATGCGCTGTGCAACTTCGCTCGCTGTCAGCGTCTTCCGCGCGCATAGCGCCTTAAGGGCGCGGTGGATCAATATGGGCGCCTCGTCGCGCGCCGTTGCCAACGCGGCCTCGTCTCCAGCCGAAGCGCCGGTCGCAAAGCTCTCGGCGTTGATCTGATAGGTAACGGACTTGCCGCAGAGATCGGTGCCGCGGTCGGCATCGTCCACGGGGGGCGCCCCGGCTCGCTTGGGCGCTTCTCCGCTCGCCGCCACGGCGCCGCGCCTCACCGCGAGCTGCTCGACGACGAGGCGCTGACCCTTGAACCCGAGCACGATCGTCGCGGAGCCGGCGGTCGGGCAGCAATTGCCGTCGCTCTTCTTCCAGAGCGGGGTCTCGACGGTCATCTTCGCATAGTCTGGATGCATCCCCTTCCAAACCGCCATGCCTTTCGGCAAGCGCCGCGCCAGCTCGCGTTGCCAAGCGTCGGTGTCCACGTCGCGGAGGATGGCGCGGTGCTCGGGGTCGAAAAAGTAGAGCAGGCCGGCATCGACGTCGCCGGTGCCTTCGAGGCGGCCGGGAACGACGAGCCATTGCGCCACCCGCGAGCTCGTCAGCGTCGGTCGCTCATAGTGCGCGGTTTCGTCATAGCCGGCGATGACCGGCCGAAGTCGTGCAGCGGACTGCGCCGTCTTCGGGTCGACTACCTTCTCGAGCACCACCACGCCGCCGCCGATCCTGATGCCGTTGTCGTTGTAGGACTGGAGCTGGTAGCGGAACAGGTCGTCCTGGCTCTTGATCGCGTCGGATTCCTCGACATTGCAGGCAACGTCGTTGGGCGCGTCAGGAAAGGCGATGCAGCGCTTGGCAAGCTCGGCTTCGTCGATCTCGTGCGGCATCGCACGCCAGCGGCCGATCGTCGTCTCGAGCGCGGCAATGCGGTCGTCATATGCCCCGCCGAGTGCGCTCATGTCCTTGATCTTGTTGCGGCTGAGCAGCCATTGGCGCTCCTCGGCGCGAAGCGACTGTGGATCGAGCGTCTCCTCGAGGGCGGTGGCGAAGGTCTCGGCGAGCCGTTCATCAGCCTTCGATAGCACCGGATCGTCGCAGATCGCTTTCTCGACGGACGTCGCTGCTTTGGCGCAGTCGAAGCTTGCAGCGGCGGCATCGGCGGCGCCGAGCAGATAGAAGAGAAGGCAGAGCAAGGATCGCATGTCACCCCCGATGTCGACGCGGCCGCGCAATATAGGCGGAGGCGAGCGGCGCGGTAGGGCGTCGCTCAGCCGATCGCCGCGTGACGCGGCGCGGCGAGCGACAGAGCGAAGAGCGCGCCGGCCGCGAGCACGATGGCGGGCCCCGTGGGCAGGTCCCAGCGCAGCGAGGCGCCGAGGCCGGCGGCGACGGCAAGGGCGCCCGCGAGCGCCGCCATCGCCGCCATCGCCTCGGGCGTGCGCGCCAAGCGGCGCGCCGCGGCCGCGGGCAGGATCAGGAGCGAGGTGATGAGAAGGATGCCGACGACTTTCATGGCGACGGCGACGACCAGCGCGACGAGAACCATGAAGAGAAGCCGCGTCCGCGCCACGTCGATGCCGTCGACCTCGGCCAGCTCCTCGTGCACGGTGATGGCCAGCAGCGGCCGCCACAACGCGACCGTCGCCGCCAGGGCCAGCGCGCCGCCGCCCCAGATCCAGGCGAGGTCGATTGGCTGCACCGCGAGAATGTCGCCGAAGAGATAGCCCATGAGGTCGACGCGCACCGTCTCGAGAAAGGCGATCGCCACCAGCCCCAACGAGAGGGTGCTGTGCGCCATGATGCCGAGCAGCGTGTCGCCGGCGATGCGACGCTGCCGCTGCAGCGCCACCAGGAGCAGCGCCAAAGCCACGCAGAGCACCATCACCGAGAAAGTGAGGTCGACGCCGAGGAGGAGGCCCAGCGCCACGCCGAGCAGCGCCGAATGCGACAGCGTGTCGCCGAAATAGGCCATGCGCCGCCACACCACGAAGCAGCCAAGGGGCCCCGCCACCAGAGCGACGCCGATGCCGGCCACGAGCGCGCGCAGAAGGAAATCATCCATGATGCTCGACCTCGCCGGCCATGTCGTGGCGATGGTCATGGGCATGGGCGTAAAGCGCGAAGCCCTCGATCGCGGCGCCGAAGAGCGCGCGGTAGGCGGGATCGCGGCTCACCGCCTCGGGCCGCCCGCTGCAGCAGACGTGATGGTTGAGACAGACGACCCGGTCGGTCGCGGCCATCACGAGATGAAGATCGTGCGACACCAGCAGCACGCCGCAGCCATGCTGGTCGCGCAAGCGCCGGATGAGCGCGAAGAGCTCGGCCTGGCCGGCGATGTCGACCCCTTGCGCGGGCTCGTCCAGCACCAGCAGCTCGGGCTCGCGCAGCAAGGCTCGCGCCAGCAGCACGCGCTGCGTCTCGCCACCCGAGAGCGTCTGCACCGGGAGATCGAGCGTGTGCGCCGCGCCGGTCTCGGCGAGCGCCGCCCCGACGTCGCGGCGCGCCTTCGGCACCAGCCCCAGGAAACGGCGCACCGTCAGCGGCAAGGTCTCGTCGATGGCGAGGCGCTGCGGCAGATAGCCCACGCGCAAGCCTCCCCGGCGCTCGATGCGCCCGGCATCGGCACGTTGGAGGCCGAGCGCCACCCGCAGCAATGTCGTCTTGCCGGCGCCGTTGGGGCCGATGATGGTGACGATCTCGCTTTCGCTCACCGTGAGCGACACGCCGTCGAGCGCGACGCGGCGGCCGAAGGCGACATGGACGTCGCCGAGCGCGACGAGCGGCGCCGCCGTCATGCCTGGGGCCTGCAGCTCGGGCAGCGGCCGCGCACCTCGATGGTCTGGCGCTCGACGGTGAAGCCGAGCTCGGCGGCGCGGCGCAGCACCGCCCTGGCGATGCTGGGCTCGTCGAGCTCGGCAGTGGCGCTGCATTGAGCGCAGATCAGGAACTGGCTGACATGCGGGCGCTCGGGTCGTGGGCAGCCAACATAGGCGTTCAGCGATTCGATGCGGTGGATGAGGCCGTGCTCGCCCAGGAACTCGAGCGCGCGGTAGACCGTGGGCGGCGCCGCGCCGGGATGCGTCCCGCGCAGCGCCTCGAGGATGGCATAGGCGCCGACCGGCGTGTGGCCGCGCCAGACCAGCTGCAGCACCTGGCGCCGGAGCTCGGTGAGCCGGGCGCCCCGGGCGCGGCAGAGCTCCGCCGCGCAATCGAGCGCGTGGTCGACGCAGCTCTCGTGATCATGGCCCGCCCTCTGGAACGGGCTCGCCGGCTTGGCACGCGTCCGAGCCATCGCCATCCTCTCCTCCCTTGACGATGTTATAATATAACATAACATCGGCGATGCAAAATCAGCCGATCGCCTCGAGCTCGATCATGCCGCCCATCCGCCTCTTCGTCGTCGTGCTGGCCGCGCTCGCGGCGGTGCCGGCCGATGCTGCACCCAAGGTCGTCGTCGCCATCAAGCCCATTCATTCGCTGGTGGCGGGCGTCATGACCGGCATCGGCGAGCCGGGGCTCATCGTCGCGGGCGGCGTCTCGCCGCACGAATACGCGTTGAAGCCGTCGGATGCGGCGCGGCTCGAGAGCGCCGACATCGTCTTCTGGATCGGGCCAATCTTCGAGAGCTTCCTGGCGAAGCCGCTGGCCGCGCTCGCGACCAAGGCCGAGATCGTCGAGCTTGATCGCATGCCGGGCGTCCATCTGCTGCCGGCGCGCGCGGGCGGCGCCTGGGAGGAGGACGAGGACCATCAAGCCCGGAGCGCGCTCGAGGAGGACGGTCACCTCTGGCTCGATCCTGAGAACGCCGAGGCGATCGTCCGGTACACGGTGGCGCGCCTTTCGGCGCACGATCCCGGCAACGCCCAGCGCTATGCCGCCAATGGCGCGGCGCTCCTCGATCGCATCGCCGCGCTCGACGGGCGGTTGCGAGGGGAGCTCGCGCCGGTGACGGGAGTGCCCTTCGTCGTTTTCCACGACGCCTATCAGTATCTCGAGCACCGCTATGGGCTCGACGCGATCGGCTCCATCACCGTCAGTCCCGAGCATCTCCCGGGCGCGCGTCGGCTCGAGGAGATCCACGGCAAGATCACCACCCTCGGCGCGCGCTGCGTCTTCAGCGAGCCGCCCTTCACGCCGCGCCTCGTCGAGACGCTCACTGTCGGCACCAAGGCGCGCGCCGGCGTCCTCGACCCCGAGGCGGTCGCGCTCCCTCGCGGGCCCGATCTTTATTTCCAACTGATGGACCGGCTCGCCGATCATCTCGTGCGGTGCCTCGAGTAAGTACGCCGAAATGCGTATTCGCGGCCACCTGATGCGGCATTAGGCTCGGCGCATGTTTAGCCAGAGGAGGATCTCATGGCCGACGCGTTGCTGAGCAAGAAAGGGGACACTGCCGAGCACAAGACCTTTCGCGAACCGGACGAAGTGCGTAAGTTCCCGAAGGGTCGGCTCGAGCTCATCAAGGTCGGTGGCGCCGTCATCGGGCGCGCCGTGTTCGAGCCGGGATGGCGTTGGCTGACCTCGCTTCAGCCGCTGGCACACACCAAGAGCTGCGAGGCGCCGCATTTCCAGTACCACGTCTCCGGCGTGCTGCGCATCAGGATGGATGACGGCGCGGAGTTCGACTGCAAACCGGGCGACGTTTCCTTGCTACCATCGGGTCATGACGCGTGGGTGGTCGGCAACGAGCCGGCGGTCGTGGTCGACTTCCAGGGGATGGTCGACTATGCCAGCGGGGCCGCCGGCGGCCGCTAAGGTCAGCGCGCGCCGGCCGCGCCGAGGGCGCGCAATGTCGCCGACGTGCGCGTTTCCACGCCGAGCTTCTCGAAGATATGCTCGAGATGCTTCTGCACGGTGCGCGGACTGATCGCGAGCAGCGCGGCGATCTCGGCGTTGCTCTTGCCCGCGGCGAGGATCGCCAGCACGTCGCGCTCGCGGCGCGTCAGCGGCAAGGCCGAGAGCTCGTCCGGCGCGATTGCCGCTCGCTCGCGGAGCATCATCAGCTCGCCGCGCTCTGCGGCGAGAGGGTCGGCAATGAAATGGATGGTGAGCCGCCATCCGCCGCGCTCGGTCACATAGGGCGCGCCAGCGCCGGGATGGAGCCAGCTCATGCCCCAATGGGTGCTGCGCCGGCGCAGCCATTGTTGCAACGCCGCCGGCGCCGATCCGCCGCCCGTCGGCGCATCGCGAAAGAAATAGCGCAGCATCTCGAAGCTTCGGGCGGGGGCGTCCAAGAACCGACCCGCGACGCTCACTTTGGCGGTGAACCAGCCCTTAGCTGCGGCAAGGCTCTTCAAGGACGCTTGGCTGAGCCGCGCCTCCTCGCGCGCCGTGATGCTGCGATAGAGCGCGGCAAGCGGGGCGCGGAGAACATCGGCGACGACGCGATCGGCATCGGCGAAATTGGCGCCACGACGATTGAAAACCACGCTGACGACCGTCGCGTCATCGATACGGAGCGGCAAGGCCATCACGTGGTTGATGCCGATCCGTCGATAATAATCGGCGAACACCGGCGAGTTGACGAAGGCTCGGGGAGTGACGCAATCTGTGATCCGCTGCGTCGCTCCGCGGGGATGGGTGCTGTGGAAGCGCACCAGCGGATGCGCCGGAAAATGCCGGTCGAAGGCGGCGCGGTCAGCGTCCGAAAGCGCCTCGCCGCGTCTCCCGACCACCATGCGGGTCTGCCGCTCCAGATCGCAAAGGCTGAGCGTGGTGAGATCGGAGCCGACGAGTTCGGCGAGCCCGTCCAGCGCCTGGTGAACGAAGGACTGCGGGCTGTGCGCCTCGGCCGCGATCGCGTCGAACGTGGCGAGCGAGCGGCGGGCATCGCGGCTGCGCAGCTTCGTGCCGGGCGCTTCGGCCAATCTCCACCTTCCGTGCCGTCGAATGGCGGTAAAGATATTGCGCAAGCAAAGCCTAACAGATGAGCGGCGAGGGGCATAGATTCCTGTCTTTTGCGATGCATCGACTGCCACCTTGCGGCAAGTCGGGGGTAGGCTCGGCGTTTCGAGCCTGAGGCGGCGCTTCAGAAGTCCCAAGGCTTCCGAGCAGTGCCAGGGCAACAGCCTGACGCTCGCCATTTCCTACACATTGCCACTGACTTGGCGGAGCTCGAGGCGGGAAGCGACCCCAAGAGCAAAAGAAAAGCCGGGCACCGCTCCAGCGGTGCCCGGCTTTTTACGCTGCCTCGGCTAATCCCCGGACGCGCCGGCGGCGGCGGGGCGTGCCTGGAGGTCGGACCTCAGCGTGATGTCCGACACCAGCACCTTGCCCTTCGTCTCCGGTCCGAAGAGAAGGGTGACGATGAAGACCACGACCGCGCCCGAGGTCGCGATCAGCATCGGGACGGCGAAACCGAGAGGCTGACCCGCGGCGAGGTAAGCGAGTACGGGTCCGGTGAATCCGGCCCAGATCGCGCCCTGGTGATAGCAGAAGCCCGATGCCGTGGCGCGCACCTCGGTCGGGAACCGTTCCGAGAGATAGGCCGGATTCTGCCCATAAATTGCGCCGAGGAAGGCCCCCTGCACGATGAAGGCACCGGCGATGATCGGGTAGGAGGTGGTGAAGAGATAGAGCGGCGAGATGAAGAGGCCGATCGCCGCCGGTATGATCATCGCCCAGCGCCGGCCAAAGACATCGGCGATTACACCCCAGAAGCCGCTGGCGAGGAAGCCCACCAGATTGGCGAGAGCAATCGGCATCGCGACCCCGGCGGCGTCGAAATGCAGATCTTTCTGCAGATGCGTCGCGAACATGCCGTAGACCGAGTAGTAGACGACGAAGCCGCTCGCCATCCACAGGCAAGCGGTCAGCGTGTTGGGCAGGACGCGCGGGCGGAAGATGTCGAGAAGCGGCGCCTTGAACTCCTGCTCCTGCTCGCGCTGCAGCCGGCGGTTCTCCTTCCAAACCTCGGGCTCCTTGACGTAGATGCGGATCCAGACGACCGCGAGCGCCGGCAGGACGCCGAGCATCAGCAGGCCGCGCCAACCGATTGAGTCGTAAAGGAGACCGTAAGCGGCGCTCGAGGCCAGGAAGCCGATGCTCCACGATCCCTGCAGCACGCCGCTCATGAACCCGCGGGACCGCGCCGGCCAGGATTCCATCGCCAGTGAAGCGCCGGCAGGCCATTCCGCGCCCATGCCGATGCCGAGCAAGGCGCGGAAGAGGAAGAGGAGAAGGAAGCTTGGCGCGAGGCCCGCAGCGAAATTGCACGCCGAGTACCACAGGATGGAGATCATCAGCGGTGTCTTGCGACCGACCCGGTCGGCGAGCCAGCCCGAAGCGGTGGCGCCGACGAGGCGAAGCCATAGAGTAATGGTAAAGACTCCGGTGACCGCGACCAAGGAAACATTGAAATCTTTGGCGATCGGCACCATTAACAGCAGAAAAATCGTGAAGTCGAACGCATCAAGCGTCCAGCCCAACCACGCGGCCACCCAGGCCAACCATTGATCCTTCGTTGGCTCCCGCCACCAGGGAACCTGATCGATCACTTCGGTAGATGTCGCCATACTGTTTCTCCCTTTGTGACGGTGATGCCGCCTGGCCCGCTAAGCACCGCTTTTTGTTATCGTTTTGGGCCGCTTTGCACCAGGCGCAAAGCAGCAATGCGTAGCATCGCCCGAAAACCGCCGCCGGGAAACTAAAATCTATGTCAACCCTCGACCCAGGCGATGCGTAGCACGTTCGTGGCGCCCGGAGTGCCGAAAGGAACGCCGGCAGTGACGACGATGCGCTGGCCGGCCTCGGCGAAGCCTTCTTGCAGGGCAAAACGGGTCGCCTTTGCCACCATGTCGGCGAAGTTGGTGACGTCCGCGGTGTGGACGCAGTGAAGACCCCAGACGAGGGCGAGGCGGCGCGCCGTGGCAAGGCTCGAGGTGAGCGCCAGGATGGGGGCGTCCGGGCGTTCGCGCGCGGCGCGGAGCGCGGTGGCGCCCGAGGTCGTGTAGGAGCAGATGGCGGCGGCGGCGATGGTGTGCGCCACTTGGCGCGCGGCGGCGCTGATGGCATCGGACGGCGTGTGCTCGGGCTCCGTCATCGTGTCGGCCCGGAGGCTCGTCTGGTAGAGCGGGTCGACCTGCACGCGGCGCACGATGCGGTCCATCATGGCCACCGCCTCGACGGGATAGTCCCCGGCGGCGGTTTCCGCCGAGAGCATCACGGCATCGGCGCCCTCATAGACGGCGGTGGCGACGTCGGAGGCCTCGGCGCGGGTCGGCACCGGCGCCCGCACCATGGATTCCAGCATCTGCGTCGCGACGATCACCGGCTTACCCGCAAGCCGGCAGGCATGGACGATCTGCCGCTGCACCGGCGGCACGTCCTCGGGCGGCATCTCGACGCCGAGATCGCCGCGCGCCACCATCAGCGCGTCGCTGAGCTCGATGATCTCGCCCAACCGCCGCACCGCCGCCGGCTTCTCGAGTTTCACCATCACGCCGGCGCGATTGGCGACGAGCTTCCGCGCCTCGGCTACGTCCTCGGGCCGCTGCACGAAAGAGAGCGCGATCCAGTCGGCGCCGGCATCGAGCGCGTAGGAGAGATCGCTGCGGTCCTTCTCGGTGAGGGCCGCGATCGGCAGCACCGCATTGGGCACGTTGACGCCCTTGCGGTCGGAGAGCTCGCCGCCATCGATGACGACCGTCTCGGCGAAGCGGTCGCCGCAGGTCTCGACCTTGAGGCGGACGTTGCCGTCATTGAGCAGGAGTTCCGTCCCCGTCTCGAGCGCGGCAAAGACCTCGGGATGGGGCAAAGGCGCGCGCTGCAGATCGCCCGGCGCCTTGTCGGTGTCGAGGCGGAAATGCGCGCCCGATTTGAGCCGTATCTTCCCCTCGGCGAAAGTGCCGAGCCGGAGCTTCG
>Ga0335081_10011618_pt1 | contig 14255 bp, 16 predicted proteins | sample Lox_Sample_35_FD_206713 | JGI IMG/M metagenome (GOLD analysis project Ga0335081, IMG submission 206713) | Soil microbial communities from Loxahatchee National Wildlife Refuge, Florida, United States - Lox_Sample_3.5 | ecosystem: Environmental > Terrestrial > Soil > Wetlands | place: USA... | reverse complement strand
TCATGCAACGAACGGCTTGCAACCCGGATAATCCTTGACGAAAGAACAAAACTATGAAATCTTAAACACAACTTAACACATTAATATCAATAGTGAAATCAGATTATGTTACAGATAGGTAGGTGAAGTCACCGTTTTCCTATTTACCACTACCTTCATGTTACCGAGTTCTTACGATTTGGCTCATCTATGCAACATTTCAGACACCAATGTTCAGTTTGGGATTAAAAATTAAGGCTATTTACAGAGTCAAATTCCCCCTTGACTACCCTTTTTTGGTTGGAATTTTTTCTTACGGCATTTCGTACAATATCCGTAGTACTCGAAACGTGTATTGGTAACAGTGAAATCAACATTTTTGATAATTTCATCCGGGCGAAAGAGTTTAGGAAAGATGTCGATAATGTCTTTGCACTCTTTACAGATCAAGTGAATATGTGCTTCCGTATTCCCTTCATGACGGTTATCCATTTTTTCAAATTCAAGAATATTGATTATGCCCTTTTTAGAGAGTTCATTGAGGGTGTAATAGATTGTTGATAAACTGATTCCCGGCTTCTTTTTTTTCGCTTCCTCGTAAATAGTATCCGCGCTCGGATGAAGAAGTACCTTATCTGCGAAGGCTTCGATGATGGCACGCCTTTGGGCAGTAATTTTCAATCCCCTCGCCTTCAGCTTATTAATTAACAAATTTTTCATATTTATTCAGAACTAGTCCTATTTGTAGAATACAGGAAAGACTGTCCCATGTCAACATCTTTTTTATCACCTGTTTTTTATCACCTTGAATCCCACCGGAACGTGCGGTTACCTATATAATGAAGTCACAATCTCACTCCCATACACTCTCTGCCTGCCCGGCCATTATGCTTTGTGATATAACTAGGCAGTTAAGCCTCTCGGGGTAACTGCAAACTCGGTTCTATTTTTCACAAAAAAATTCTTGACAGGTTAAGAGACATCAGATAAACAATATCGGAACGGTTCCGAACTGGTTTGAATACCAAAAAAGCGATCATCAAAATGTTAAAAGGGAGAAATAAGCCGAAATATAAATATGGATTGGGAGGAATATTATGAAGGAAAGATTAAATGCGCTACAGGTTGCACTTAACAACGAAATGAAGGAACACAAGTTTTATCTCGAGTATGCTCAGAGGACGAAGAACGCGGTGGGCAAGGCTATGTTTCAGCAAATAGCCGGTGAAGAGCTGGAACACTACGAAAGGCTGAAGCAGCTGCACGAGAATTGGCAAAAGGATAAAAAGTGGCCTGAAACTGTTCCCCTCAAAGTAAAAAACACAATGGTCAAAACTCTCGTGAAAGAGGCGGCAAAAAATGCTCCTGTAAGAGCCAAGGGAGATGCAGATGATTTAAAGGCTGTGCGAACAGCTATCGAATTTGAAGCCAATGGTACGGAGTATTATGCAAAACTTCGCGACTCTGTCACTGATGAAAAAGAAAAGGCATTTTTTAATCTCCTCGCCGGTATCGAGCGAGAGCACTACGGATCTCTCAAAGACACAGAGGAATACTTGACTGATCCAGTATCTTGGTTCAGAAAAAAGGAGGCTACTGGTCTGGATGGTGCCTGAAAAACAAGAAAAAGGGAATAGCGTATGCAACCACCTGTTAAAATGTATACATTAAGTACGTGCAGTCACTGTATAGCAACCAAGAAATTGCTGAACGACTGCGCTGTTAAGTATGAATTCACAGATGTGGATCTGCTGACTGGCGAAGATAGGACTGCCATTATTGAAGATGTGAGAAAACTAAATCCAAAGTGTTCGTTCCCCACGATCATCATCGGAGATAAAGTCATTGTCGGATTCAATGAAAAGGTAATAAGGGAAGCGCTTGGATTATAATAGATTCGTATTCGAAGTTTATACCGAAAAATTAAATGAAGAGGATATAAGTATGAACCGGATAGTTTACTGAAAGAATAAAGGTTAAGAGGATAGCATAATGGACACTTTAGATCACCTGAAAAAATTATCTCGAAAGTTCAAAGAGTCGCAGTTCTCATTTTCTGCAAAGTGCCATGATTGCGGTGAAGACACAATCGTAGAAGTAAATATATATGAGGATAGCGCAGATACGAATGGCGGAGGATATTGGAACATTGAGGGAGAAGACTTCGTAAAATGCCAACCTTGTTATGACAAAGAGCCGATATTAAGGAACTTCAGAAAATGTGAGGTGTACTCAAGAGTGGTGGGGTATTTAAGACCTGTAAAACAGTGGAATCTTGGTAAGCAGGAAGAATACAAACAAAGAACGAATTTTAAGACTTGATGAATTTGTCAAGTCTATCAGAGTTATTCATACAGTTATTCCTGCACGGATGCCATTTCAATAGAAGGGGTATGGAAAATGGAAAAGTATGTTTGCGGTATCTGCGGATATGTGTATGACCCTGTAGAGGGAGATAAGGAGGGCAATATCCCTCCCGGCGTTCCGTTTAATGAACTTCCGGATGAATGGGTATGTCCCATATGCGGCGCTGGTAAAGAAGAGTTTTCTCCTGATTAACGAGAAATTTACAGTAAAAGAGTGGGGCAAGGATGAAGACTTCAGCAATATTCAAAAAATTGCTGAATCAAAGCGTGATATTTGTTAAAGAATAAGAGTTATTGAGGAATGCAGGATTTGGTTTTCGTCTTATTCCTGAAATGTTTAGAATTACGATGGAAGGATTACAATCCCACAAAATGCTGTAATAAATCATTGGATTATTGTTATATTTATAACCGATAACACCGGAAAGGAGGTCCCATATGGCGGAAGAAATTAAAGCTGGCTGTGCAAGACCCACGGGAGGTCCCGTCGGTGAGCCTGAAAAACCAGAAACCAAAGAAGAACCCATTCCATTAAAAAAGGAGGTGGCGAGCATGATAAAAGTTGGCAAAAAAGCACCCGATTTCGCGGCACCCGGATATCTTAAAGGAAAGTTTATTTCGGTAAAACTATCAGAGTACCTGGGGCAATGGGTTGTTCTCTGCTTCTATCCGGGTGATTTTACCTTTGTTTGAGCAACCGAGATTTCGGCAGTTGCCGAAAAGTATAGTGAGTTTAAGAAACTTGGCGTGCAAATACTTTCAATGAGTATCGATAGTGTCTTCGTTCATAAGATGTGGGTTGATCATGAGCTTTCCAAAATGGTCAAGAGTGGAATCCCTTTTCCGATGTTGTCAGACGCTGGCGGAAAAGTGGGGACTGTTTACGGTATTTATGATGAGGATGCAGGTGTTGAAACCAGAGGGAGATTCATAATTGATCCGGATGGTGTTGTTCAGGGATTCGAAGTACTGACACCACCTGTGGGAAGAAACGTTAGTGAATCTCTCAGGCAGGTTCAGGCATTCCAGTTAGTTCGTAAAAGCAAAGGAGCGGAAGCAACACCTTCTGGATGGAAGCCCGGTAAAATGACATTGAAACCTGGACCGGATCTGGTAGGCAACGTTTGGAAAGTCTGGAAGACGAAAATGGCCTTTGATTAATTGATGATTTTAACCTGCTGAAACCATCTATAAGGAAATTATTTGAGCCGCTTCATTTTCTCTCAGTGGAGCGGCTTTATTTTTTTTATCATAAATCGTTAGTTATCAGAACTACAGTAGAACGGAGACGCATGATGAAATAACTTTTCTCCTTCCTGTAGTCCACAAGACGTTACTCTCGATGAAGACACAGGGTTTCAAACCGAAATCAATGATGTTGTTTACTCAATAGTTATAATTTGTAAAATTTATTCCGGCAGAAGCATATATAGTTGACTTTTTGTGTAGCCGTCTGTAGCATCTGGAGGAAATGGTCTTCTCGACTTATAAATATCAAATAGAAATCAAAATAGGAGATAATGAAAATGGCTCAAATGACAGAAAGAATGCAGGAACTATTCATCAAAGTACGCAATGCAGTCCTTTCTACGGCAACCGTCGATGGCATACCCAACGCAGTGCCAATCGGTGCGAAAAAAATCATCGATGCTGAAACCATTCTTATATCTGATCAATACTTCAACAAAACCCTGGCAAACATGAAGGCAAATCCTCGTGTGTCTGTGATTTATTGGCAAGAACGTGAAGGTTACCAGTTGAAAGGTACCGTTACCATAGAAACCAGCGGCCAGCGGTATGAAGACACAGCCCGATGGATAGATGAATTAAGTGCAAAGTTTGGATTATCACTTAAGTCTAAAGGCGCGATTATTTTTAAAATTGAAGAGATTTATGATCTCGCACCGGGGCCAGACGCTGGCAAACGACTAGCATGAAAAACTAACACGTGACCGCCACATGAATTTCCTTTGCGGTTAGAATAAATATTGGTTTGATATCTGATATAGAGGATACCTTCCTTGAAACATTGTTTTTTCAATTTCTGCCTTTCATGCTGTATTACAATCAGTAATGGTTAAAATGTCTTTTCAGCTGTTCATTCAACGACGACATAACAGCTACGAATTTATTGATGGCGGCTCATTTCTAACGGTGGGATTCCTGTTGCTACTGTCTTATGTTGATGTTTGCATAAACAGATCCAGTAATAAAAAAACTTGGAAGAAAGAAGGTTACACCATGAACAGAATCTACAGAATCTTTTCACTTGTGGTTGTCGTGCTCCTCTTTGCCGCTTCTGCTTTCGCGCAGATACCCGGCGAATTGATGGCGGGGACGAAGTTGGTCGGAATCTGGGAGGGCTTAGGCGGGTACCATCGCCCATTTTCACTGGAGATTATCTCAATTCAAGGCGACAAGGTTAAGGCAAACTATTGCCAACAACGCCCGACAGACCTAGGATCAATCCCTCCCAGCCAAGTCAAAATGGAGGCCGGCTGCGTGGAACGTACGGGAGTCATTAAGGGATCTTCCATTATTTTCCAAAATTTATCCTCGACCAAAGGTTCAGGTAAGTCAGAGATGGTAATGGACATGGAAAAGAAGACGGCATCTGTGCATGTGTGGACTTATACGTTTTTCTCGCCGATCACAATTTCTGTGCCTCTGAATTGAAGGCATGAAAAATCATATTACTTGGCAGGGCAGCAATACAGGAAAAGTTAAAAAACAGATTAAATAAACTTATTAAAACAAGGCGATTAACGCTTCGGTTTCACAACTCTTAAATGACCTAAACCCATAACAACGGACTGATGAAAGCTGCTACAGAAGATAGCGAGTCACATTTTGGCACTTTCAATAATTAGTAGGCAACACCAATTCAAAGTATCTCATTGAGAATGCAACGACCGGTTAACATCAAAGGAGAAGAATCCGATGAAAAAATTATATTGTATCTGTTTCATTCTTGTAATTATTGAAGGATGTGCAACAAGCAATATTTCACTCAGCCAGAAGGAATTTGACAAACTGTATTCAATGAAATTGGTCCGCTACAAAACGGCCGAACTTCAAATTCATACAGGTTCGACTATTCTAGCAGGCGGTCTCGTTTTTGGTGGATTTGGTATGGAATCCTTTGCCAAGGTGAAAGGAAATGAGTGGACACAAAAATGCTCTTTACCTGATTTTAGTAAACTCACAATAGAAATTTTCATAGATAAGGTGTCAAAAGAAATTAAGGATTGGCCATCCATGACGGTGGAAGAAAATCCAGCAGGAGATGATTATGCCTCGCAGACAGATAACTTGATCATTTTTAAGGCAACTGCGTTGCGGTTGTATTCATTTGGCGCATTGAAAGGACTCAGCACACTGGTTACAGCCAATATAACAGCGCCTGGCCGCGGACAAGTTTGGTCGAATACCTATGCCTATCAACAAAAGAAATTTGGTGAAGTGCCAGATCTGGAGGTATTTGAAGCTGAGAATTGTAAGGTTCTAAAGGAACAGATGAATTTTGCAGCAAACAAAACCGCATCTGAGTTCATAATGGATCTAAAAAAAGGCCTTACTCACTAAATAGTCCGAATTCCATCCCGGGGTAAGATTCATTTGCTTGATTACTTCAAACGCTTGTGGCAAACTCTGAATGTAGTTTTGGGACATGGGGTACCTCCTGATTATGATGTGGAAATCTATGATGGTTGTACCCCTTTCCTTTTAATGACACAAGATATGATACATTACCTATGATCTCCAACCAGTTGCAGTTTTTCCATCTGTCTGTTATATTTTCTCTTATGCATGGCGGTTATTCCTCCTGTTAAGATGTTTTTGCTGCCTGCTTAAACTATGCTCTTAACAGAAGGTAATTGTCATGCTTTTTTTCGTCATCTTGTGCTCACTTCATTATAGTAAGCTGTTATCCACGAATCGTCAACCTAGACCAAAATGCAAGACTTCTATCAGTAATAAACACAATTCACGCCCGACGACAGATATTGGCACCTCACATTTTGTGGCTAAATTGCCCTGACATACGAGCAGTTCATTCCTTATATTTGACCCGCTAAAAAGATAATTCTAATCAAAAAATTTTACCTTGACATCAAATGATGACTCCCTTATATTCGGAACTCCTTTTGATACATTATTGTACTCGAAATGGTTTGAAATTTAACGTTTTTGCATATCATTCCCATCCACGGAATGCCCTGTCAGAGTACGTCGGGCACGAACAAAATTTGGTTAAGTATTAGTAGTATCGGAAGTTTATAAATATTTGTCATCACCTTCTTACGTTTGAGTTTTCAATGCCAGCGGGGTTGCCTTGAAACTTAGAAGTTCATTTTGAGTGAAAGGATAATATTATGCCAAAGCGCCCCGATATTAATAAAGTCTTGATCATAGGATCAGGCCCTATCGTTATAGGACAGGCCTGCGAGTTCGACTATTCGGGAACTCAGGCATGCAAAGCATTGAGGAAACTAGGGTATGAGATCGTCCTCGTTAATTCAAACCCGGCCACGATCATGACAGATCCCGGAATGGCCGATGTCACCTACATAGAACCATTAAATCTCCAGTACCTGACAGAGATCATCGAAAATGAACGACCCGATGCGATCCTGCCCAATCTCGGTGGGCAGAACGGCCTCAATCTTACCTCGGAACTTCACCGCACTGGTGTCCTCAAGAAATACGGCGTCAAAGTCATTGGAGTCCAGGTTGATGCCATCGAAAGAGGTGAGAACCGTATTGCCTTCAAGGAAACGATGAATAAGCTTGGTATCGAGATGCCCCGGAGCGAACCAGCCTACACCCTTGAGGAGGCTAAGGATATCGCAGCAAAGATCGGTTACCCTGTAGTCATCCGCCCCGCTTATACCATGGGAGGAACCGGGGGAGGCCTTGTTTATAACCTCGAAGAACTCCAAACTGTGGCAAGCCGGGGAATATCGGCAAGCCTCGTTGGGCAGATCCTGATAGAAGAATCAGTCCTCGGTTGGGAGGAGTTGGAACTCGAGGTCGTTCGTGACGCGAAGAATCAGATGATCACTGTCTGCTTCATCGAGAATGTAGATGCCATGGGCGTGCACACAGGAGATTCCTACTGCACGGCCCCCATGCTCACCATTGATGCCGAACTCCAGAAACGCCTCCAGAAATATTCTTACGACATCGTCGAGGCCATCCAGGTCATCGGCGGCACAAATATCCAGTTTGCCCACGACCCTGAAACGGGGCGTGTGGTCGTCATCGAGATCAACCCCAGAACCTCACGTTCTTCTGCTCTTGCCTCAAAGGCCACGGGATTCCCCATTGCCTATGTATCGTCGCTTCTTGCCGGCGGCCTAACTCTCGACGAAATCCCTTACTGGCGCGAAGGTACTCTCGACAAATATATACCATGGGGTGAATATGTAGTAGTTAAATTCTCCCGCTGGGATTTTGAGAAGTTCCCGGGTGTCCAAGATAAGCTGGGTACTCAGATGCGGGCTGTTGGTGAGGTCATGAGCATCGGCAAAACATATAAGGAGGCATTTCAGAAGTCCATCCGCTCCCTGGAGAAGGGTCGTTATGGCCTCGGTTTCGCGAAGGACTTTCACCGGAAGACCCTCGAAGAACTTACAGAGCTCCTCTATGAGCCATCAAGTGAACGGCAATTTATCATGTATGAAGCCCTGAGGAAGGGGGCTTCCGTTGAAGATCTCTACAAGAAAACTTACATTAAGCCCTGGTTCATAGAGCAGATGAAAGAACTCGTGGAGCTGGAGGAGAAGATTAGCAGGTATCGCATGGAGAATCTTCCCGATGCCCTGCTGCTGCAGGCAAAAAAGGACGGGTTTTCAGACCGTTACCTTTCCCTGCTGTTAAAAGTTCCCGAGAAAGTGGTGCGGCAGCGACGCCTGGAATTGGGCTTAAGCGAGAAGTGGGAGCCCGTCCCAGTGAGCGGCGTGGAAGATGCGGCTTATTATTTCTCAACCTACAACACCCCGGATAAAGTGGGTGTAACCGACCGCAGAAAAGTCATGGTCCTAGGCGGCGGGCCCAATCGCATCGGTCAGGGTATTGAGTTTGATTACTGTTGTGTTCATGCAGCTTTTACCCTCCGCGACGAGGGCTATGAATCGATCATGGTGAACTGCAACCCAGAGACTGTCTCCACAGACTACGATACCTCCGACAAACTTTACTTTGAGCCTCTTACGGTAGAGGATGTGCTCTCCATTTATGAGAAGGAGAAACCCGAGGGCGTCATCGTTCAATTCGGAGGACAGACACCTCTGAATATTGCGAACGAGCTCCACCAGGCGGGCGTTAAGATAATAGGCACTTCACCGGAGACAATCGATCTTGCCGAAGACCGCGACCGCTTTCGCCAGATGATGAAGAAACTCGGCATCCCTATGCCGGAATCAGGAATGGCAAGCACCCTGGAGGAGGCTATCCAGATTGCCGCGAAGATCGGTTATCCCCTAATGGTGCGTCCCTCCTATGTCCTCGGCGGGCGAGGCATGGAGGTGGTTCATGATGAACAGATGCTCAAGCGCTACGTGGCCGCGGCCGTGGGAGTCACACCGGAGCGCCCCATCCTTATAGATAGGTTTCTAGAAAACGCCATCGAGGCCGAGGCGGATGCGATTTCTGACGGGACCGATGCCTTCGTTCCGGCGGTTATGGAGCACATCGAGCTTGCTGGAATTCATTCGGGCGATTCGGCCTGTGTAATTCCGCCAATCAGTATTCCCGTGCGGCATATCGATACCATCTGCGACTACACGAAGAAGATCGCCGTGGAATTCAATGTCGTTGGTCTCATGAATATCCAGTATGCCATTGCAAACGACGTGGTCTACATACTGGAAGCTAACCCTAGGGCATCCAGAACCGTGCCCCTCGTATCCAAAGTCTGCAACATTTCCATGGCACGCATTGCCACTCAGATCATGCTGGGGAAGAAACTCGCCGACATGAATCTCAAAGAAAGGTCGTTCAAACACTTTGGCGTAAAAGAATCGGTTTTCCCCTTCAATATGTTCCATGAGGTGGACCCTGTCCTGGGGCCGGAGATGCGATCCACCGGAGAGGTTCTGGGGCTTGCCGACTCTTTCGGACTTGCTTTTTATAAGGCACAGGAGGCCGCGCAGCAGGTTCTTCCCAATGACGGAACAGTGCTGACCACTGTGGACGATAAGGACAAGGGGGGTGTATTTGAGGTAGCATGGGAATTCCAGCGACTTGGTTTCAAGATCAAGGCAACCGAGGGGACATACCAGTTCTTTCTGCAAAGCGGTATAAAGGCTGAGCCCATTCTCAAGATGCATGAGGGCCGGCCAAATATCGTTGATGGCATCATGAACAGGGAGATCCAACTTGTCATCAACACGCCTAATGGGAGGCTAGGCAAGTACGACGATTCTTATATCCGGAAAAGCGCGATCAAATATAAACTTCCCTACATTACTACAATCGCAGCGGCCATTGCGGCTGCCAAGGGGATCGCAGCCAACCGTGAGGGACACGGCCGTGCAAAATCTTTACAAGCTTACCATAGTGATATTAAGTAATACATGAATTGAAACGGGATTGGCTTGAAAGTGTTTTCGCTTCTCCAACATCTATTTTATATTACAAGTTGTCCGACTCATCTGATTAAAGCCAAGACGAAAAATCAGACTATGTAACAAGTTTTGGCAAGACGCATTAAACTTGCACTATCTCATCAAATACAAAAACAAAGGAATAATCTTATGGGCGGTTTTTTTGGTGTAATTTCCAAAGAAGATTGTGTGGAAGACCTGTTTTACGGAACCGATTATCACTCTCATCTGGGTACCAGCCGGGGTGGCATGGCGGTGTTGGGCAAGAAAGACTTTGTGCGAGCTATCCACAACATTGAAAATGACCAGTTCCGTTCCAAATTTGAAGGCGATCTGCATAAGATGAGCGGCACTATGGGTATTGGTTGTATCAGTGACACGGAAGCTCAGCCCCTCATTGTCCGCGCGCACTTGGGTCATTACGCGCTTTCCACCGTCGGACGCGTCAACAATATTGAAGCGCTGGTGCAAGAAGCCTTTGCCAACCAGACCGTACATTTTCTGGAAATGGGTAGCGGCGGAATTAATCCGACCGAGCTTGTAGCCGCGCTGATTAACCAAGGCGTTTCCTTTGCAGACGGCATTCGGCGCGCGCAGGAAGCCATCGACGGCTCCTGCTCTATGCTGCTGTTGGCCCCAGAGGGTATATATGCTATCCGCGACCGCTTCGGACGGACGCCCGTCATTATCGGCGAAAAAGATGGGGCATATTGTGCCACCATGGAGACGTGTGCCTTTCCCAATCTGGGCTATCAATTTAAACACGAACTCGGCCCCGGCGAGATTGTGCTGTTAACCCCGGACGGTATGGAACAGAAGAACCCGCCCGGTGACGTGCTGCGTATTTGTGCTTTCCTCTGGGTCTACTATGGCTACCCGGCTTCCACTTACGAAGGGATGAATGTGGAACTGATGCGATACCGAAGCGGCGCCGCCCTTGCCCGCAACGATGACGTGACGGTAGATATGGTGGCGGGTGTGCCCGATTCTGGTACAGGCCATTCCATTGGCTACGCCAACGAGGCCCGGCTGCCTCAGTGCCGCCCCTTTGTGAAATACACGCCCACGTGGGCCCGGAGCTTCATGCCACAGGACCAGAATGTCCGCAATGTGGTGGCCAGGATGAAGCTCATTCCGGTTTATGAATTAATTCGGGGCAAAAGACTATTGTTCTGCGAAGACTCTATTGTGCGTGGCACGCAACTACGCGAGACCATCGAGCGCCTGTATGATTGCGGCGCCAAAGAAGTACACATGCGCCCGGCCTGTCCGCCATTAATCTACGGCTGTCGATTCCTCAATTTTTCACGGTCTCGTTCCGATTTAGATCTTGCTGGTAGACAGGCTATCCGTGAAATAGAAGGGCAAGACGAACCTTACGTGGCCGAATACGCCATCCCAGACTCACCCAAGCGGCGGGCCATGATTGACCGCATTCGCATCCGCCTTAATTTAACTTCACTTAAATATCAGACCCAGGACGATATGCTTGCTGCCATTAACCTGCCCAAAGAGAGAGTGTGCACATATTGTTGGGATGGAGTAGGTTAGTGGTTTTTTGTGAAGAGAAATATCATAGGAGTGTCTTTGCTGCCCACAAACGCACTGCAGTCGTTTCTGGCAAAGAGTGGAAAGGATGGGGTATAATTTACCTTTTAGCTTGGTGGTCCTTTAGCAGGTGTTCACTCGTTCCATCCAAGTTGCTGAGCGCGGACGTTAACTCTTTTTCCCCTGTAAATTGAAGCCCAATACATTGATATTGTTACACTCACCATGAAGGTGTCGACAACGCTATTTTCATTCTTTTTTGTAACGGTTGGCCGTCACGAATGTTTCGATCCATATTCATCAATATCCAGATTATTCAAAGTTATTTGTTTGTAAGTACATTATTAAAAGCCACCACTTTCAATAAAGCATCTATCTCTCCTCAAACCTTTTCCATTTTGCCATCCCTACCTCTATAATTTTAGCCTCCCCAAAGACCTCAAGAGCCAAGAATATGGAGGTGTGCCATGACCACAAAAGAAGCGATAACCCTGTTCAAATATTATATTCAGTCAAATCATAAGCGGAGAACGATTGAGAGCTACACTCTCCTTCTTGAGAGGTTCAATGCAATACATGCGGAGAGATCACTGGAGGACATCAGCCCCGATGAGATATTCCATTTTCTGGAGAGAAGTGTGACGCAGAAACTGTCCAAATCCACGAGAAGGCTCCGATACGCCCAGATGAAAACCTTTTACAACTTCATCATTGACCGCTGCTTACTCAACATGAGAAATCCGTGTAACACGGCGCTGCTCGGCAAATCTTTCCGGGCACCGAAACAGTTATCGCATAAGATACTCGAACGGGAAATGGTGGATGAAATGATCTACAACACGACAAAGCGCAGGGACCGATTGATACTGGAACTTCAGGCCAGATGCGGATTGAGAATAGGTGAATTGCTCAAGATCAAGGTATCGGATGTATCGGACAGAACCATTACCCTGCGGGAACCTAAATCGGGGAAGGAGGCTGAAATGGCCTATATGCCGGAGAACATGTCGAGGAAGCTGGCGGAATATATTAAGGATAAAAACCTCAGAGAAAGGAAACGGATATTTCCAATCTGCTACTCGACAGCAAGATCGCTTATCAAAAGGCTGGGAGCAACATTAAATATCCATGTGTCACCCCATGACCTCTGTGTACGGTACATGAGATAGCTCGCGCTCTTCAAAAATCGGGGCATTTCTGTGGCGAGCGAGGACGGCAGGATACTTGAATAATCTTTCTAACATGGTTGGACCTCCTTTTTATTAGATTATCGGATATCCAACCACTTAATCGAATTTACTTATGTGCTGTCCACAATAAACAGTGCTTAAAATTACGGCTGGTTACATGTTTGCTCCTGACCTCCGTGCGCAGGGTTGCGCAAACAATACCCTGCTGCGCATCGCCAGAGAGCTTCTCTTGGTTATTCAGCCACTGGACATGCCCTCCAAGTCGCTGGTTACGGCTCAGCAGATCCGCGTGACAGCCGAGATGGGCAGGACAACAATGTCGCCGTGCATCTTAAAAGAACTTGATGACCTTGATCTTCAAGCAAGGCAATTGAAAACCCTCATTGATGTCATCGAGTTCGAAGCCAATGACCTTGAGAATAAGATTTTCAGCGCAGATATCATTCGAGATAATCTCAAGGTATTCAAATATGTATGTGACCATCTTACCCACGATGAGAAATATGATCTGCTCCATTTAATCATCAAGAAAGTTGTCTATTTTGAGGAACCGGAACAAGCTGCAGACGGTAAAAAGGTGGGCAAAATAAAAATGGATTTATGGGAGTTGCCCCCCATAAATCCATCAGTATTGAACTCAGCAAAAGGGTTTGCTGAGAGTAACGCCTGGCTCCCCGGCGCGGACTCGAACCACGGACCCGATGGTTAACAGCCATCTGCTCTACCGACTGAGCTACCGGGGAATAGTCGATCTCAACATTTTCAATAGTATAAGATAATCCTAAAGTCAACAATCGTCTTGTAGGATTTGCAGTTTCGCGAAAAAGTCTTGATAAATGTTTCTAAAGTGGATATTAAAAAGCCAGTTCGGGTTGCGCCTTATAATACAAGACAGTTTTCTTGTCAATAAATGTTAGAGAGAGTCTTCTAAATCATCTTCACCTTATATCGCCGGCAAGAGGAAAACTTTCAACCATCTTTTTAAGCTTGTCGAGCCATTTCAATAGAAGGGATATGGAAAATGGAAAAGTATGTTTGCGGTATCTGCGGATATGTGTATGACCCTGCAGAGGGCGATAAGGAGGGCAATATCCCTCCCGGCACTCCGTTTAGTAAACTTCCGGATGAATGGGTATGTCCCATTTGTGGCGCCGGCAAGGAGGAGTTTTCCCCGGAATAACTGTAAATTGATACGAGAATAGACCTTTGAGGTTCCAGGCCGAGCGGATTCGTATCTCTCAGAGGCTAACCAGGGACACGTCTTTTAGATCATGTAAACATCTCAAAGAAAGGTTTTCCGAAGATGACTACAGCAGAAGCCTTATATGAAGCATATACTGGTGAAGCGAAAGCGGCGCTCCGGCTTAAGGTGTTCGCCGATAGGGCCAAAGAGGAAGGATACCCCCAGGTCGCTAAACTCTTTCGTGTCATAGCATTTTCGGAAGAAATCCACGGTTCACGGGCGCTATTCGTCTTGGGGAGGATGAAAAGTACCCAGGAAAATCTTGCCTCGAGCTTCGAATCGGAAACAAGAGTCGCCGAGGTCGCCTATGATGAGTTCG
>Ga0335081_10011616_pt1 | contig 14255 bp, 15 predicted proteins | sample Lox_Sample_35_FD_206713 | JGI IMG/M metagenome (GOLD analysis project Ga0335081, IMG submission 206713) | Soil microbial communities from Loxahatchee National Wildlife Refuge, Florida, United States - Lox_Sample_3.5 | ecosystem: Environmental > Terrestrial > Soil > Wetlands | place: USA... | reverse complement strand
GCACATGGCCGCGCCCAAGCCCGACGAGGTGCCGCTGTGCGTGCGCTTCATCCGGGACGCGCTGCCGAAGGAGGGCGTCAACGTTCTGGTGATGGAGTTCGACTACCGCTACCAGTTCGCCAGCCATCCGGAGGTGGCCGACGCGGATGCGCTCTCCAAGGCCGACGTGCAGGCCATCGCACAGGCAGCGCGCGAGTCCGGGGTGCGCCTGATTCCACTGATCAACCTGCTGGGCCATCAGTCGTGGGCCCAGCAGACGTTCGGCCTGTTGCGGTCGCATCCGGAATTCGACGAAACGGCCGGCAAGTATCCAAACAACCAGGGCATCTACTGCCGGAGTTACTGCCCGCTGCACCCTGACGTGCACAAGGTTGTTTTCGACCTGATCGATGAGCTCGCGGGCGCGTGCGGGGCTGACGCCGTGCACGTGGGCATGGACGAGGTGTTCCTGCTTGGCACTGACGACTGCCCGCGCTGCCGTGGGCGGAACCGGGCCGAGCTGTTCGCGCAGGAGGTGCGCACCCTGCACGATCATCTCGCCGGGACGCATCGCGAGATGTGGATGTGGGGCGACCGCCTGCTCGACGGCTACGTGACTGGGCTCGGCGAATGGGAGGCCAGCCAGAACGGCACTGCGGCCGCCATCAACGATATTCCGCGCGACATCGTTATTTGCGACTGGCACTACGACTCCGCCCCGCCCACCGCCGCTTACTTCGCCGTGCAGGGATTTCGCGTGCTGGCCGCGCCCTGGCAGAAGAGCGAGGTCGCGCTCGGCGAGCTCGATCTCGTCCGCTCGGTGCGCGCCCATGCGAACGAGCTCATCGCCCCGCGCATGCTCGGCATGCTCCAGACTTCGTGGGGGTCGGCTGCGGACTTCCTGAACGCTTATTACGGCACGGCCGGGGCCGGGAATCACAGCGCCGGCGCGGTGGATGCGTTCAAAACGCTGTTCAGCGAAATGAGGAAGGGCGGGGAAGCGGGCGGCGCGGGCTCGTCGTCCCGCTGACGACCTCTGGCATCAGAGGGGTGCTTCGCCTCAGGGGTTGAATAAGGGGAAAAGTTGCAACGCGAAGTTCGATGTCGAGGCGCGACTTCATGAGGTCGGCGGCGACTCTCGGAAAGCCCACGCGTCCCGATTCACATGCGGAAAACCGCCATATCTCGCACTAACTCCTGTAGAATCAACACGAGCCTAGCAAAAACACCAACTGGTTCAAAACCTTAAAAGTGTACGATTATTGGACACTTCGGCGCGGGCGCCGATCAGCGGCCAAATGCCGGGGTGAAGGCCAGCCCTGCGATCTTCTGCGGCGAGCGAGTGCCGAAACGCACAGCTTGCAAAACAATGGCTGCGTAAACTAAGATCGCCGCAACGTAGTCGCTCGAACCGAAAGTTGGGCGTGGTGGCCAACGAGGGCTCCAACCCGAACGCGCGCCAGGCGCAGCAGACGCCGCCCGTGGACGGCCGTCTGGACACGTGGGGCGAAATCGCGGCTTACCTGAAGGTGGAGCAGCGCACGGCCCAGCGCTGGGAGGAGATCAAGGACCTCCCCATCCACCGGCTTGGCGCCCGGGTGTATGCCTACAAACCTGAACTCGACGCCTGGGTGAGGAATCAGGAACCGGTCGACCAACCCGACGGGTAGAAGAAGCTCATAGCGGCCGTAGAGCAGCGCGTGACGCCGCGAACCGCCAAATTGGCGGCCGCAGCGCTGCTCGGCGCCCTAATCGCTTACGCGACTTGGAGTTACCGGCCAGTCTCGCCAAAGCTCCAGCTCAAAGTGATGCTGGCCGTGCTCCCGTTCGAGAATTTAAGCGGCGACCAGCGTCAGGAGTACTTCGGGCCCGAATTCACCGCAGAACTCACCACCGAACTGGGGCGGCTGCATCCCGAAAGCCTGGGCGTGATCGGCCCGGACTCGGCGCGAAATGAGAAGGGCAAGAGCATCGATCAGATTAAACGCGATCTCAGGGTGCAATACGTCCTGGGAGGAAGCGTTACCGAGCACAGCGGCAATGAGGTGCGCATCAACGCCCAACTTACCCAGGTGAGCGACCAGACCCAGGTGTGGGCAGACAGCTACTCGCGCAGCGAAATGGTAGGCATTGCGGCGGGCCTGGACGAAAAGGATGACGCTTTCCGCTGGCTGAACCAGGCCGTGCAGGACCGTTGTGATTACGTGGTGTACCTTAAGCACGAGCCCGGCCTCGACAATCTGCGCGCTGACCCGCGCTTTGACGAGATCATTCGCCGGATCGGCCTGACTCCCTGAAAGCGGCCCGGGCCGATGGGCGTCAGCCTCGCCGGGCGACTCCGGGACCAAGGGCTCAATTGAAACCGTGCGGCTAAGGTTTAATCCCATGGCGTCTACAGACAGTGCGAGAAAGGGCGGGGCGCTGGCGCTCCGGATCCTTGTGACCGCCATCGCCATCGGCGCCTGGTTCGGGACGCAGGCGCTGATCGGCAGCAGGTCTCTGCCGTCTTCCGGAATCGGCGACGGCCTGCTCACGCTCACCGCACCCCTGAACCACTATCTGGTGCAGCACCCCGGCGCGGCCAACGCGCTGCTGATTGTGAGCTCCGGCTTTGTAGACCTGATGGCCTTGTTTCTTTTCGGGGAATGGATCGTGGGGCGTAGCGTCCGCCCTTTGCTCGGCCTTGCCATCCTGCTCGGGCTGCGTCAGTTAATGGAAGCCCTCTGCGCTCTGCCTGCTCCCCAGAACATCATTTGGCACTATCCAGGGTTTCCGTCGCTGCTGGTTACCTACAACGTGGCCAACGACTTTTTCTTCTCCGCCCACACCTCCATCGCCGTCCTGGCCGCCACGGAAGTGGCGCGCCTGCGGCGGCGCTGGCTGACAATGCTGGCCGGGATAGTCGTTGTTTTCGAGGCGGTCGCGGTTCTAGCGTTGAGAGCGCACTATACGATGGACGTCTTCACCGCCATCGTTGCGGCGCTCTACGTAGCCCACCTCTCGGACCGGCTTTCGCCGGCGCTCGACCGGCGATTCGCCCGATACCTGTCGCCCGCCCCATCGCCACCCGCGGGCGGCACCCAACCCACCTGCCCCTCGCCGGTCTCCGCCAACTAGGAACAACCTTCATAAAATGAGCAGCTTGCAGCGATGATCCCGGTCCGTTCGGGCAGATAAGCGATGGCCCGGCTGCCCCCGGCGCGTGGCCGGCCCACCCGCGCACCCGCCCCCAAAAACCAGCCGAAGCGGCGCCCGCGCGATGTCGCTCGCAATCGCGAGCGGCCGGCGGGCGCACAGTTGCCTTCAGAGGCAGCCGGATGTATCGTCTCTCGCCGGAGGGTGGTGATGGAAATTCCCGCCAACTTAGGGATCACCGGCCGCACCGCCGGGACGGCGCGTGAGGTGCCTGACGGCCCGCCGAGTTCGCCCAGCGTCTACCGATCGCCGCGTTCCGGGGGTGGGCGGTTAAAGGCGCCAACCTGACTACGTGCTGCAGCTTGCCACCGCTCTACCTTCGCGAGATTGCTGAGAACCATTTGCACGGCGTTGGACGGGGCGGGGTCGGGCTCGTGCCAGAGCACGGCAGGTAGTTTAGCCACGTATGGTATTCTTTTGGCTCCCGCCAGGGCGCGAGCACTCCGGGCAGCGGCGCCGCGGGCCGGGGACCAACTTTTCCAGGGAGGAGCACCCGATGGCAATCAAGAAGGAGGCGCGAGTTCAGCCTCCGAAACCTCAGCCCACCACCGAATCCACTGCCGGGCTGCTGCGTGAACTGGTAGCGCACCTTCGGCAGAACCGCACCCAACTCCGCCAGGAATGGGCGCGCCGCATCCGCGAAGCGCAACTGCTCACCGCCATGACGGAAGAGGAAATCTTCGCCGAGGCCACCTCCGTCTACGACAACTACGTGGAGGCCCTGGAGACGGGGACCTTCGAAGCCTTGCAAGCCTACGCCCGCAACCTATCGGAACGCATCATCCCGCGGGGCGTGGAAACGCACGAAGTGGTGGGCATCGTGCTCCTGCTTCGCGACGTGCTGGCGCGCTCCTTGTTCGCGAAATATCAGGACGACTTCAACAAGTTGAATCGCATTCTGGACGCCTACGAGCCCGCGGCCAACCGGATTGCCAACACCGTGGCCGTCGGCTTCGTTCAGGAGCGCGAGCGCATCATCCGCGAACAGCAGGAGGCGATTCGCGAGCTCTCCACGCCCGTGCTCCAGGTGCGCGAGCGCCTGCTGATTCTTCCCATCATCGGCGCCATCGATCCCCAGCGGGCGCGGCAGCTCACCGAACAGCTTCTGCGCGGCATCCGCACCAACCGCGCCAAGGTGGTGGTGATCGACATCACCGGCGTGGCCGCCCTGGACTCGAACGTCGCCAACCACCTGGTGCAGACCGTCGAAGCCTCCCGGCTGCTGGGCGCCACGGTGATTGTCACCGGGCTGTCACCCGAAATCGCCCAGACGCTGGTGACGATCGGAGTGGACCTCGGGAAGATGAACACGGTGGGAGACCTGCAGGGCGGCATCGAAGAGGCCGAACGCCTTCTGGGCTATAAAGTGGTCCCCATGGGTGAGGCCAGCCACAAGTCGTAAAGGAAGCCAGCCATGGAAGTGCCCATTCTGAAGCAACACGACTATCTCATTGCCACCATTCAAGCCGCGCTGACGGACGCCGACCTGGTGAAACTCAGAGACGCGCTGGTGGCGCGGGTCGGCAAGTTCCGCTCGCGGGGCGTCATTGTGGACGTGACGGCGCTCGACGTCATGGATTCCTTCGCTTCCCGCACGCTGCGCGATCTCGCCCACATGATCCGCCTGCGCGGGGCCGAGACCGTCATCGTGGGCATCCAGCCCGAGGTGGCGTTCGCGATGGTGCAGTTGGGACTCAACCTGGAAGGCGTCGCCACAGCCCTGGATCTGGAGGAAGGGCTTGCCTTCCTGGACGAGAGGATCGACGCCCGGGGGGCGTGACGCGGGGCGCGGCCTCCGGTAGCACGCGAGCCCCAGCCGGACGAGGTGAATTTGGTAGGCCAAGAATTGCGCGTGCTCATCTCGAGCGACACGGACATCGTGACCGCGCGCCAGAAAGGGCGCGAAGTGGCCGCCGAGGTGGGCTTCCAGTTCACCGATCTGGCGATTATCGCCACCGCCATCTCCGAACTGGCGCGTAACATTGTGCGTTACGCCAAGCGCGGTGAGATCATCATTATGCCGGCGGAGGGCGGCGGCAATCGCGGCATCAGGGTGATCGCGCGGGACGAGGGCCCCGGCATCCGGAACGTCGAGCGCGCCATGCAAGTGGGCTTCTCCACCTCGGGCAGCCTGGGGCTCGGTTTGCCCGGAGTCCGGCGGCTTATGGATGAGTTTGAAATCGATTCGAAAGTGGGCCACGGCACCACGGTAATGATTGAAAAATGGAGAAGCTGAGAAGCCTTATTCTGGATTGCGGTGTCGCCGCACGGGCGCAGGCCGGCGAATCGGAGTCGGGGGACCGCCACCTGGTGAAGCGCTTTCGGAATGGCGCGCTGGTGGCAGCGGTGGACGGCTTGGGACACGGCGCCGACGCCGCCCGCGCTGCCTGCATGGCGGCGGCCACTTTGGAGCGTTATGCGGACGAGTCGGTGATTCCTCTCCTTCAAAGGTGTCACGCCGAGCTGGCCGGCACGCGCGGCGCGGTGATGAGCCTGGCAAAGTTCAACTGGCGCGATCGCACGGTGACCTGCCTTGGCGTGGGCAACGTTGAGGGTTTTCTGCTGCATTCGGGAGCGGGAAGCGGCCCGGAGCAGGAAGCGCTGGTGCTGCGCGGCGGGGTTGTGGGCCACCAGTTGCCTCCCTTGCGGGCATCTGTGTTTCCGGTGTCGGCGGGCGACACTTTGATTTTCGCCACCGACGGCATTCGCAGCGGCTTTACCGAAGGGCTGATTTTGAGCGATCCCGCTAGCAAGATCGCCACCCGCATCCTCGCGCTCTATACCAAGGGTACGGACGATGCCCTGGTGCTGGTGGCGCGTTGCGTGGAGCGTGCCGCTTGAAACGTCAGGCCGACGGATTGCGGCGGAAGTATGCGACGGCCCTGCGGCAGTATGCCGCCGGCGGCGGGGAAGCCGCTCTTCAACGCGCCTACGAGCTGGGTCGAGGGGCTTTGGACGAAGGGCTGGGCGTACTCGACATGGCGGCCCTGTATCACGAAGCCGTGGCGTCGCGCGTGCGCTCGAGGCCGACCGTGGAAGCGAGTGCCGCGACCCTGGAGCAAAGCGTGCGCTTTTTTGTGGAGAGCCTCACTCCCTTCGAGATGACGCACCGCGGATACCGGGACGCGCACCGGACCCTGCTCCACCTCAACGAGATGATGGAGATGGAGGCCAAAAGGATCGCACACGCTCTGCACGACGAGTCCGGCCAGCTTCTGGTGGCGCTCCGCATCGACCTCGCCGCCGTCGAGCGCGGCTTGTCTCGGCCCCTGCGCAAACGTCTGGAGCCAATCCACCGGCGCCTGGACGAGATTGAGGAACATTTGCGCCAGCTCTCCCACGAACTGCGCCCCATTATCCTGGACGAGCTGGGCCTTTGCCCGGCCCTGCATTTTCTGGCCGAGGGAGTGTCGAAGCGGGCCGGCCTCGAGATCGCGGTGGAGGGCTCGACCCCGGGGCGCCTCCCGCCCGCGGTGGAGACTGCGCTCTATCGTGTGGTCCAGGAGGCGCTCACCAACGTGATGCGGCACGCCAAGGCCCGGCGGGTGAGCATCGGCGTCAGGCTGGCCGGGAAAACGCTCCATTGCTCAGTGGAGGACGACGGAATCGGGTTTGATCCCTCCGCCGCCTCGGCCGCAGGAGATGGGCTTGGCCTCCGGGGAATTCAGGAGCGCCTGCGGGCGCTCGGCGGATCGGTTCAAATCAGAACTTTCCCCGCCCAGGGGACGGCGCTGCTGATCCAGGTGCCTCTGAGGGTGTAAGCATGGCGACGCGCATACTGCTGGCGGAAGACCATCAGGTGGTGCGGGAGGGCTTGCGGGCCCTGCTGGAACGCGAGGGATTCACGGTCGTGGGCGAAGCCTCGGATGGCCGGGAGGCTGTCCGGCTCGCCGGGGAATTGAAGCCCGAGGTCGCGATCTTCGACATCGGCATGCCGATGCTGAATGGGATCGATGCGGCCCGCGAGACCCAGGCCGCCAGCCCACGGACGCAGGTGGTGCTGCTCTCGGTGCACAGTGAAGACCCGTACGTGCGGAACGCGCTCGAAGCCGGCGTCCGCGCCTACGTTCTGAAGTCGAAGGCCGCCAAGGACCTCATTCAGGCCATCCGCGACGTCTCCAAAGGCCTCCGTTATATGAGTCCGGAAATTTCGCAGACCATCATGGACTCCTACGTCCACGGGGCCAAGCCGAAGGCTTCTTCCGCGGCGCTCACCCCCCGCGAGCGGCAGGTGCTCCAACTGGTGGCCGAGGGCAAGTCAACAAAAGAGGTGGCGTCGATTCTCGGCATCAGCGTCAAGACGGCCGACTCCCACCGCTCCCGAATCATGCAGAAGCTCGACATTCACGACACGGCCACCCTCGTCCGCTACGCCGTTCGTACCGGCATGGTGCAGCCCTAAGCCCGCGAACGTGTAGACCCTTGCCAGGGCGTAAGCTTCAACGACCCCGCTCATTTCAGGCGAATACCCTACGTCTGCGTCCGTAATTGCCTTGAGGACCGTACGGAGAACACCTACCTCAAGAGTGGGCGATTTCCCTTCTCCAGACCCAGTGATTGCCGGATTGCACGCGCCGGGGTGTGCACGTACCGTCGAAGGTGTCTCGGGAGGGGTGGAGCGCGAAGGCCGCCTGATCGCGGCGGGTTGAAATGGGGCGGGCTTGCGCATCCTGCTTGCTGACCAACAGTCTCACTTCCGTCGATTTCTGCGGCGCGTCCTGGAGAAGGACCCGGCGCTGGAAGTAGTGGCAGAGGCGATGGACGGCGAGCAGGCCGTGCAGCTTGCCGAGAGCCTTCAGCCGGAGATTGTGATGATGAGCATTGAATTGCCAGGCCTCGACGGCCTGGAGGCGGCCCGCCGGGTGAAGGAGCGTTTGCGGGAGGCCAAGGTCGTGTTGCTTTCGGCTCTCGGAGACGAAGCCCATGAGCGGGCGGCATTCGAAGGGGGAGCGGACGCCTTTCTGCCGAAGAGCACGCCGGTTGCCGAGATCGTGAATGTGCTCCATGGCATTGGAAAACCGAGTCAAGGGCAAAGGCCAGACTCGGTGTAAGCGGCGATCACCTGAGCCAGGAAGTGGCGGTAGAAAGCAAGCCTGCGACTCGCATGGACACCGTCGCGACCCTGTCTGCAGACAGGAAACTACGAGATGGATCTCAAATTTAAGGGAGGACATATGAAGCGCTTGACGAACTTGGTGTTGCGCGAAGGCTTCGGCCTCGCGCCGGCAATTGCATTCCTCGCTCTTAGTTGTATTCCGGCTCGCGCTGATACGATTGTCATCGGCCCGAGCAGCCAGGATGTGGTGGTGGAAAATGCGGGCGGCGGAGTGATCGACGTGTGGTTCGGAGTTACTTCTGCGGGTCCGCCTCCGGTGTGCTCAGGCTCGACCTGCACGCTCTCCGGCGCCAACCCAACCCCGTATACGCTCACCACGAATTTCCCGGCCACTTCCCTGGCATTCACACTGGTTAGCGGCCAGGATTTCGCGCCCGTGCCCAACTCGTTCACAGTCGATGTCGGAACGGGCCTACAAACCGCCTCGTACACGCTCATGTACAGTGACGGCGGGGTGGATTTTGACGGCGTCTGGACGGGCAGTAATCAGGAGTTTGATTACACGCTTAATCGGCTTTCGGACTTCAACGGCCCGCCGCCCCCCCCCACCGGCATCCTGACCGCACTGGTGTCGGATCCCGTTGGCACCGAGTGGGGAGCGACGGTTTCGACCGGCGAATTCACCACTACGCCTGAGCCGGCCAACATGTTCCTGGTAGGGACGTTTCTGATGGGCGCCTACGCGTTGTTCCGCCGCCGGATAAAGTCGTGAGATGAGACTCTCGCGACTGAGGGTGGGCCAGCCTTGGGTTGGCCCACCCTGGTGCCGTCCGCTGAAGGTACGCCCAGGCGCACGGGCGTGGCGGCTTCGGACCCGGCTCGTTCGAATACTCATTCAATGGCACGGGGCGGACTCGGTTTAAGCTGCAGGCCGCACGGGAGGTGGCGCTGTACGCGGTGGAGAGCCCCGAGAACTGGTTTGAAGATTTCGGTACCGCGCGGTTGCAAGGTGGCGCGGCCGAAGTCGCGCCCGACCCTGAGTTTCTTCAAACCGATGACACCACGGTGGACTATCATGTCTTTCTCACTCCGAACGGCGACTGCCACGGATTGTATGTAGCCAGCAAGACGGCTGCGGGCTTCACCGTGCGCGAACTCGGAGGCGGCAGTTCGAGCATCGCCTTCGATTACCGTATCGTGGCGCGTCGGCGTGGCTTTGAGAAGGTGCGGTTGCAGGAAGTGCATCTGCCCGAAGGTCCAAAGGAAATGCCGGCCAGGGTCGCCGCTATGCGATCGCATGAGCATACGGTGATGCCAGTGCCTCCCAGGCCCGCAATTCCGGTCTTGCCGCACGCTGCTGAGCGGCCGCATTGAATGCGAGCGGGAAGGCGGGGGCTAGGGGTTAGGGCTTGGGTTTCGGCGGGGGCGGCAGAGTTCTCCCCACGCGCGTGGGGATGGTCCGACGGAGCGCGCGTGGGGAGGCTCACTAAACAGAGGGCGAGAAATCGTCATCCATCGCGACCTGGGGAAGCGTGTTCGCTGCGGAGGCCCCGGCAGCGGGCCTGTTCCCGCGGCGCATGGCCACGATGCCCGTGCGCACCATTTCCAGCACACCGTAGGGACGAAGCACTTCCAGCAGCCCGTCGATCTTGTCTTCGGCGCCGGTGATTTCGATGGTCAGCGATTCCGGCGAGACGTCCACCACCCGCGCCCGAAAAACGCCCGCCAACTCCAGCACGTGGGAGCGCGCCTCGTGAGTGGCCCCCACCTTGATCATGGCCAGATCGCGGACGATCGCCGGCTGCGCGGTGATGTTTTCAACCAGAAGCACGTTGACGAGCTTATAGAGGTTGGCTTCAATGCGGCGCGCCTGGTCGCGGTCGGCCTCCGCCGTAATCGTCATCCGCGAGACCTCGGGCTTCTCCGTGCGCCCCACCGTCAGCGAGTCGATGTTGAAGGCGCGGCGGCGGAACAGCGACGCCACCCGGGTGAGCACGCCCGGCTTGTTTTCCACGTATACGACGAAGGTATTCATCATAGTTTTTCAATCCGCATCCACAGATTACGCAGATTACGCAGACTTAAACACGCGAAAAGAACATTCCCGCGAGCCTGCCAGCACTGTGCTTTTCCGTTTCATAGATCTGTGTAATCTGCGGACTACTCCTCAGCCGTCTCCTCCAGCGGATTCGGCCGCCTGATCATTTCGTGCAAAGCCGCCCCTGCTGCCACCATCGGATACACCGAATCCTCCTGCTCCACCTTGAAGTCGATCAGTACCGGCCCAGGGTGCCGGCGCGCCGCCTGGACCGCCGGCACCACCTGCGAGCGCTGGGTGACCACGGCGCTGCGAATGCCATAAGCCTCGGCCAGCTTTGCGAAGTCGGGACTCAGCAGCGGCGTCGCCTGATAGTTGCGTTCGTAGAAGAACTCCTGCCACTGGCGTACCATCCCCAGGTAGCCGTTGTTGATGATGGCGATGTTGAGCTTCAACTCCTCCTGAACCAGGGTGGCCATCTCGGCCATGGTCATCTGGAAGCCGCCGTCGCCCACCACCACCCACACCTCAGCCTCCGGGCGCGCCACCTTGACGCCGATGGCCGCCGGCAACGCGAACCCCATGGTTCCCAGGCCGCCGGAGGTGATCAGCGAGAAAGGCTCCTCATGCTTGTAATATTGCGCCTCCCACATCTGGTGCTGGCCCACGTCGGTGACCACCACGGTATGACTGCCGCGGGCTTCGCGCCACAAGTCGTTGATGACGTGCGCGGCGTACAGGTGCCCGTTATCGGGCAGATTCTGGATGTCGCGCACCGCGGCGTCGCCCTTCAGGCGGTCGATGTAATCGCGCCACTCGCCACAGTCGGTCGATTCGATCTTGGGCAGCAGTTCGCACAAGACCTCGCGCACGTCGCCAATCAGCGCCACGTCAACCTTGACGTTCTTGTTGATTTCGGCCGGATCGATGTCCAGGTGGATCTTCCGGGCGTTCGGTGCGTAGGTCTTCAGACTACCCGTAACGCGGTCGTCGAACCTCATCCCCACCGCGATCAGCAGATCGGCGTCCTGAATGGTCTGGTTCACCCAGGCTTCGCCGTGCATGCCCATCATGCCCAGGTTCAGCGGGTGCGAAGCCGGCAGCGCGCCCAGGCCGAGCAGCGTCATGGCCACCGGGATGCCGGTGCGCTCGGCCAGTTTGCGGGCCTCCTGCATCGCGCCCGACACCAAAATGCCGTGACCGGCCAGGATCACCGGCCGCTTGGCGGTGTGGATCAGCTCGAGCGCCTGGGCGTACTCCTGGGCAGTCGGCGACAGGTCCGGACGGTAGCCCGGCAGTTGCGGCTTGGCGGCTTCCCAGTCGAACTCGCACGAGGACTGTTGTGCGTCTTTGGTGATGTCCACCAGGACGGGCCCGGGCCGTCCGGAGCGCGCCACGTAGAACGCCTCGCGCAGGGTTCGCGCCAATTCGCCGGCGTGCGTCACCAGATAGTTGTGCTTGGTGATGGGCAGCGTCACCCCGGTGATGTCGGTTTCCTGAAACGCGTCAGACCCGATCAGCTTGCTGCCCACCTGGCCCGTGATGCAGACGATGGGGGAGGAGTCGAGCATGGCGGTGGCGATGCCCGTCACCATGTTGGTGGCTCCCGGGCCCGAGGTGGCCACGGCCACGCCCACTTTTCCGCTGGCGCGCGCGTAGCCGTCCGCCATGTGCGTCGCGCCCTGCTCGTGGCGCACCAGCACGTGATGGATGCTGCTGTGCTTCAGGGCGTCATAGGCCGGCAGAATCGCTCCGCCGGGATAGCCGAAGACGTGCTTCACGCCCTCGCGCTCCAGGCACTCCCACAGAATCTGCGCTCCGGTTTTCATCATAATCGCACTCCCCGCAGGTCATTTCCCTGCTCGCCGCCCTTCAGGTCGCCGGAGGGCGGGGTTTCAACCCCGCCGCAACCGCGTCGACTTATGTTGCGGCTTTAGCCCCTGAAGAATGCCGCCTTCAGGGCCTGAAGGCCCCTCGGAATTGCCGTCGCGAACGGCGGGGTTGAAACCCCGCCCTTTCGCCGCGTTTCAGGGCATGCTGCGCCTTCGCGCATGCCGAGTGCTCCCGGCGCGGCCTGCTACCTCAAGTGCGCCAGCCGGTTGAGACCGTCCAGATACGCCTTGGCGCTGGCTTCAATCACGTCGGTGGAGGCGCCCCGCCCCACCACCCGGCGGTCCCCTTTTTCGAGCTGCACCGTCACTTCGCCCAGGGCTTCCGTGCCGCTGGTGACGGCGTGAATGTCGTAGCGCACCAGGCGCGCCGAGTCTCCCGCGAGCGCGGTGATCGCCCGGTAGACGGCGTCCACCGGCCCGTTTCCGATAGCGGCGCCCTCGCGCTGCTCGCCGTGTACGCGCAGGCGCAAAGTGGCGGTTGGGATGGCCGAGGTGCCGCTGGAAACCTGCAGGTAGTCGAGCTGCCACACTTCGGGCACCGGGTGCAGCTCGTCGTGCATAATGGCCACCAGGTCGGCGTCGAACACCTCGAGCTTCTTATCCGCCACGGCCAGAAACCGCTGGTAAGTGGCGTCGAGATCCTCCTTGGAAAGCCGGTATCCGAGCTTTTCCAGGCGGGCGCGCAAGCCCGCCCGCCCCGTGCGCGCCGTCAACACCACCTGGCTTTCGGTGAGGCCCACGTCTTCCGGGCGCATGATTTCGTAGGTCTGCCGGTCCTTCAGAACGCCGTCCACGTGGATTCCCGAGCTATGGGCGAAAGCATTCGCGCCCACCACGGCTTTGTTGGGCGGAACCACCGTGCCGAGCAAGTCCGACACCAGGCGGCTGGTGCGGCACAGCTCGCGCGTGTCGACGCCCGTGGTCACGCCGAAGAAGTCGGCCCGCGTGCGCAGGGCCATGACGATTTCTTCCAGCGCCGCGTTGCCCGCCCGCTCCCCGATTCCGTTGATCGTGCCCTCTACTTGGCGGGCGCCGTTCGAGATGCCGGCCAGCGAATTGGCCACCGCCAGGCCCAGATCGTCGTGGCAGTGCACGCTGATGGTGGCTCGCTGGATGTTGGGAACGTTCCGGCGAATGCCGAGAATCAGCGCTCCGTACTGCTCCGGCACCGCGTAGCCCGTGGTGTCGGGAACGTTCACCACCGTCGCCCCGGCGTCGATGGCGGCCTCGAGCACTTCGTAGAGGTAGGCCGGCTCGGCGCGGCCGGAGTCTTCAGCGTAAAACTCAACGCTATCGGCGTAGCTGCGGGCGCGCTTCACCGCGTCCACCGCCATCCGGACCATTTTCACCTTCTTCTCACCCAGCGTCTTGCCATATTTTTCGTCGCGAAACTTGCCCAGGATGTGAAGTTCCGATACGCCGATCCCGGTGTGAATGCGGGGCCGCTTGGCCCGGGCCAGCGCCTTGCCGCAGGCTTCGATGTCTTCGGGCACGGCGCGGGACAATCCGCAGATTTCCGGGCCTTCAACTTCCTGAGCGATCCGCTTGACGGCGTCGAAGTCTTCGGGCGAAGAAGCGGGATATCCTGCCTCGATCACGTCGACTTTCAGCCGGGCCAACTGCCGCGCCAGCGTCAGCTTATCCCGGCTGCCCAGCCTCGTCCCGGCCGCTTGCTCGCCGTCACGCAGCGTCGTGTCGAACACTGCCACCTTCTGCCGCTTACTCACCTCGGTTGAGGTTTTCATAGGGACCTTCCTACCCTAAACCTACCCTCTCTAACGCCCGCAGCCTGCACCCTGCAGACCGCGGACAATAACCCCGAATCGCAGAGGACGAGGAGAAAGCACATTGTCTCGAATCGGCGGCAAAATATCCACACCCCCGCCGTTTTCCGCGGGAGATTTGTGCCTTCGACGAAGCCGCGAATGGGGCGCCTTGGGGTGGCGGCGCGGTCTGTCAGCTCACTCAGGATGGAGGCTCGGCTGAAACAACTTGATTTCAAAGACCGTCATTTTCGGGTTTTTTGGGCCGGCGCCGGACGGTGCCGTGCCGGGGGCGAAAAACGCGCCTTTTTTGGAACAACTTGATTTCAAAG
>Ga0335081_10011615_pt1 | contig 14256 bp, 10 predicted proteins | sample Lox_Sample_35_FD_206713 | JGI IMG/M metagenome (GOLD analysis project Ga0335081, IMG submission 206713) | Soil microbial communities from Loxahatchee National Wildlife Refuge, Florida, United States - Lox_Sample_3.5 | ecosystem: Environmental > Terrestrial > Soil > Wetlands | place: USA... | reverse complement strand
TGCAATCTTTCGTTGCAGTGGCAACCACCGTCGTCATGCCTACGATCACGGGAAGTGAAGCCGCCATGCTGATTTTGCGCTGGTTCCACTTCCTCGCCGGCATTACCTGGATCGGCCTGCTCTATTTTTTCAATCTGATCAACGTGCCATTCATGAAGCAGGTGGACGCCGCGTCTAAGCCGAAGATCTTTCAGAATCTCACGCTCCCCGCGCTGAACTGGTTCCGATGGAGCGCGCTCGTCACTGTCTTTCTCGGTTTCTGGTATTGGGGACAATTCCTCGTCGGCCCAGACGCCCAGCGCCAGGGCAGAGGCGGGGGCAGCACGCAAGGCTTCTTCTTCCTGCTCTGGATGGTTGTCTTCTGGATTCTCTACTTCATCATCAAGAAAGCCAGCCCCAACGGATACGTGCTCGGAGTGATCACCACGATTCTTGTCTATGCAGCGGGATGGGTCTTCGTGCATTACACGCCCGTCGGCGGAGACGACAATCACGTCCTCTGCATTGGCGTAGGCGGCGGATTCGGCCTCGTGATGCTGTTCAACGTCTGGGGCATCATCTGGCCGAATAATAAAAAAATCATTCGCGCAGCGCTGGCGGGAACACCAAGAGAAGACGCGGCCAAGCTAGCCCGTCAGGCTTACTTGGCCTCAAGGACAAATTTCTTCCTCTCGGTACCGCTGCTGTTCTACATGGCCGCCGCATCGCACTTCTCAAGCACGGTGATCTTCGGAAAATAACGCAGGGATTGCGTCATTCCGAAGCCCCGCGCTTTTCACCAGCGGGGCGAGGAATCTTGCGCGGCAGCGTAATCTGGCATGGTAATAGATGTTCCGCAGCAACAAAATGGCGCGGCGAAAGCCGCGCCATTCATTTTAAAGCGTGCCAGTTACCCAAGAAAATCCGCGTGTACAACCATCCGCACGCCACCGCCCAGCTTCACATCCTTACCCTTCGACGTGATCGCCCCGTTGTCGAGCGACAGCCCACGCATCCCCTGCACCCCACTTGCCTTCAGGTTTATGACAGCTTGCGAGGTGGACGACGATTCCATGTTGGAACCAGTTTTCGCATTGGTGATGCCAATTCCTCCTGGGCTCACACCGCCCATGCTTCCTCCTTGCGATGTACCGGCGGTTGCCATGTTCGGCCCTTCCGGTTCCTCCGCTGGAGGATACACCGCCTGCACCGACCCATTAATCATGATCTCTTTTTCGCCAACCCCGATCTTGCTGAACGCCAAACTGAGCTGCGATTCCGGATCGCCCTTTGACCGCGCCTTCGACATGACAACCCGCGCCTCAACTTTTGTTCCCTTCGGCACTAAACTACCGTTGACCAGCTTAAAGCTACCAGCGGTCTCCAGTTGAACAATGTCCCCCTCTTTCAACTTGCTTGAATCCAGCCCCTTAAGGACCTTCACAGCAAACGACCCTTGCGCAACGATATGCGAAGCCGCTTGTGCGGGAGCGACCGAGGAAACTTGCCCAATGCTCAAACTAACGAGAAACAAGATACTCAAACATGCAATTCCGAATTGCTTCATAACTTCTGTCTCATAATCTCGGATGCCCAAATTGTAGATCACGCTGTATGGCGCCGAGTATTTAGTGCGGCTTAGGTTGGGTTAGTACAAAAAAACAGTTCACAACCCTATGCCGCCTTGCGTCGTTTGAAGGATGAAAGCAGGAACGGCGATGCTGCGAAACGCGCCATCTTCCTCATTTAGATCTACCCGAGAAAATCCGCGTGTACAACCATCCGCACGCCGTCGCCGAGCTTCACATTTTTCCCCTTGGATGTTATCGCGCCATTATCTAACGACAGCCCATGAATCCCCTGCACTCCGGTCGCCTTCAGGTTCATGACAGCTTGCGAATTGGATGACGATTCCGTGTTGGAACCAGTTTTCGCATTGGTGATACCTATGCCGCCTGGGTTCACGCCCGTGGGAGCTCCTCCGGGGCCAACGCCGCCCATGCTTCCTCCTTGCGATGTGCCGGCCGTTGCCATATTCGGCCCTTCGGGTTCCTCGGCTGGTGGATATACCGCTTGCACCGACCCATTGATCATGATCTCTTTCTCGCCAATCTTGAGCTTGCTGAACGTCAAAGTGAGTTGAGATTCCGGATCGCCTTTGGACCGCGCCTTCGCCATGACGACCTTTCCCTCTACTTTTGTTCCCTTCGGTACTACTGTGCCGTCAAGCAGCTTGAAGCTGCCGGTCGTCTCTAGTTGAACGGTGTCGCCATCTTTCAGCTTGCTGGAATCTAGCGTTTTGACGACTTGCACGGGAAACGATCCCTGCGCCACGACATGACCAGCGGCCTGCGCCGGAGCCGTTGAGGTTTGGCCATAACACAAAGTCGCACCGAGTAGTATTCCCGACAACACGACTCCTAACCGCTTCATAACGTCACCTCGCATACTGATGTTGCAATGCATTATAGATCACAGCTGTTAGCCCCCGAGACAACCGAAATACGAGCCAAGAAAAATAAGGCCGGCCCTTGCGGGCCGGCCTGAATTCGAGTTGCCTCCTGAGTTAGAACACGAGCTTCGCGCTGAGCTGCATGACGCGCGGAGACGAGTCAAAACCAAGGAAGTTGCCATACGGACTGGTCGGCGTTCCCTGCATCCCGCTGATCGTTCCGAAGAACGGATCGGGAATCGGAGCAGCACCTGTATAGGTGCTGCCGTAAGAGTTGTTCGGCAGGCCGAAGTTCGGATGGTTTAAGGCATTGAAGGCTTGCGCTCCAATCGCCAGATTGAACCGTTCAGCGATCTTGAAGTTCTTGAACAGGTTCAGATCCATATCGAAGTAATGCGGTCCGCGGAACTGGTTGCGGCGCTGGTTCGGATATGGCTCACCAAACCAGGTCGGACTGTTCGCGTCGAGAATCCCAGCCGAGCTAAGGCACGGCGACACGGCGATTGCCGTCGGATCAAAGCTAGCATTTGATTCGCTGCAACCTCCCGGTTGAGCGTTGCCGATGATCTGGGCCAGAATTGTGTCCCCGCCGTCAATCACGGTGCCGCTGAGGTTCCCATCGGAAATGGCGTAAGGCAATCCGGTACGGGCAAACATCTTGCCCGAGAACTGCCAGCCTTCGGTTACCCACTTCAAAGCGCCGGTCTTATGGAATTCCGGATTAAACACCCAGTCGGCATTCACCAGATGACGGACGTCGTAATCCGAATTGCCATAGTTGCAAACGCGGAGGCCACTTGGGCAAATCTGGCCCAGAATCGAATCGCCGTAGGTGAACAATCCACCATTCGAAGTCTCATCGAGATTATGCGACCAGGTGTAGTTCACGTGCGCCGATACCCAGTGCGAGAACTGGTGACGCAAACTGAACGTTATGCCGTTGTAGTTGGAGACCGCTCCCTGTTTGTATTCGGTCACTGTCGAATAGTCGTAGGCGGGAGGCGCCGCGGCTACGGTACCCTCATACAGTCCATAGCCATCGTAGGCGTTCGGCCAGGCATTGGAATAGCTGATGCGTGCTCCATGGTTGCCTGCGTAGTTGACGATAAACACGGTGCTGCGGTTGATTTGCTGCTGAACTGACAAATTGTATTCTGTCCACTCAGGAGCCTTAATCGTCCCGATAATTCCGTTGCCAGCCGGCGGAGAGAACACCACACCAATAGGCATTGAGCCTTGGATCTGGTTATAGCTCTCCGTCATGTTGAACGCTGCCGCCGATGCTGCCCAGGTGGCGGGAGCTCCGGTGGGGTCAAAGGGCAGAACGCCTGCGCTCACAGGATTGCTACGGACGCGCAACATTACCGAAACCGGGGGCTGTCCACCGAAACCGAGGATGTTGTCGACCATACCGGCTGCGGGGTTGTCATAGAACAGGCCAATACCGCCGCTGACGACGGTCTTTCCGCTGCCGAGGACATCCCAGTTGAAACCAAGACGTGGAGACCAAACCAGGCTGTCAACGCCTGGGTAGCCATTGTGCTGGTTGTAGTTAAGATCTTGGCTGTATGGTACATCCAACGAACCACCCGTGCCGCCCGAAGCAATCTCCGCTTGGACCGACGCTGAGTCTGAGAATGGGCCCTTCAAGTTCGAGAAGCAGTTACTCTGGCAAACTGGGTTGGAATTGCGTTCAACTCTCAGTGCCATGGTTAAAGACAAATTGTGCGTGGCCTTCCACTGATCCTCACCGTATGCGCCCAATCCCCAGAAAGCAATCGGGAGACTATAGTTCGGAATATACGCCTTGCGGTACTGGAAAGCTTCGCCCTGAGCAAACTGCTGGAAGGTCGTACCTCCGTAGCCCCAATAAACCTCGGGATTGACGAAGAAGAAGTTATGGTCGCTCACGTCATAGCGACGGAAGTTCTCGCCGAACTTGAACGTGTGATTTCCATGCGTCCACGAGAAATCATCGATGAACTGATACTGAGTGATGTTACGGCCCTGCGGGAAGTCCGGAGCATCCGCATTGGGACTGGTGAAATCGTACTGACCGAACCCGCTGAACGCTTGGCCGTAATCAAAAGTAGACGCTGCGTTCGGGGCCGTGAATTGCGCTACATAGTGGCTGAGGGTAGCGGTAAACGCATTGGTTTTCGTCGGCCCGAAGATATGCGTTTCCTGAGCCTGCGCATCCCACGAGGGCTGCAAGGAGTTCGCGTCGAACAGGGAGTTGATAGGATCCAGCGCGGTCGGCTGCAAGCCGTGATCCAATTTATAGCGGCCAAAAATGGTGTCGTTCGTACCCAGCTTCTGGTCAACTCGCACCGAAAGGATGTATTCCCACGCCAGAGCTTTCGGGGTTGCAATCCACGTCTGTGAGCATGGGGTGTTGCCAATCCCGGATGCGAAACCAGGCAAACTCAAACCCCAGCAATCGTCGCCCGATACCGCTGACGGCGAAGCGCAACTCACTTGATTGCCACTTGAGTCTGAGCATACCGGAGGATTAGGGGTCCCAGTGCTATAACCAGGAGCGCCCTGCCACAGCGACATGAGCTTGTTGTAGTCAGTTGTTTCGCCGGGGTGAAGGCTGGCAACTTCAGCCTCCGCAGCATTAATAAATGCAGGCGTCGGAGCCGTGACTTGGTCCACGTTCGGAAGCAGGAAGCGCATCCCCTCAAAGTCCACGAAGAAGAATGTCTTGTTCTTGATGATCGGACCGCCGAAAGAAGTGGCCCACTGGTTCGCATTGGAGAACGCAGGCTGGTTCGCCGGCTGCGTGGGATCTATGTTGTTGTGGACAAACTCCTGCGATTCCTTGTTGATCCAGTTATTGGCGTTCACTAATCTTCCATTCCACCAATACATAGCATTCCCATGGAACGCGTTCGTGCCCGACTTCGTGACATACGTAATTTGGGCGCCGGCAAGCTGTCCGTACTGGCCGCCGTAGGGGTTGGTGATGACGGTAGCTTCAGAGATTTCGTTCTGGCCCAACGTGAGGTTCGACGCTCCCGAGTTATTGATGTTGAAGTACGGGTCCATGTCGTTCTCGCCGTTGATCGTGAACAAGTTCGACGTCGCCGGCAGACCGTTGACCGTAAAGTTTCCGTATCCGCCCATGCCGTTCACTACGGCACCAGGGGCTGTATCGGCGATATTCGTGATGTCACCGCCCGCGCTGGGCAACTGCGCGACTTCTTCCTGAGTGAAGGCCGTATTCTGACTGGGCTCCGTGTTAATGAGCGGCGCCGTTCCGGTAACCTCTACCGTTTCCGTGCCCTTCGCAACGGATAGTTGAATGTCAACCTTCGAGCTCTGACCAACTTCGACCTCCGCAGTCTGGGCAACTTCTGCGAATCCGCCCGTCTTCACCGAAACCACATAGTGGCCGGGCTTGAGCAGGCCAAAGTTGTATGCGCCGCTGGCACTTGTGGTTGTGGTCGCCGTGGCGCCCGTGTCCAGACTCCTCAGATTCACGGTCGCGTTCGGCACGACGGCATTGCTGGGGTCAGTAACCGTGCCCGTGATATTCCCCGTGGTCAGCGATTGACCGAACAGGGGAGCTGTCGCCAGCGACAGCGTCAACAGCACAACTAGAACGATAGGAAAACGTTCAAAACGCATTTCCTTGCCTCCTTAGAATTTTCGTCGATCAAGAATCAGATCCAGCGCCTCGGCCGGTGCCTGGGATTAACGGCGCGATCCGATTGGCCTTGCTAAACCGTCGACCACTTCAGAACTCATTTGTGAAAGCTGGGATTTTAGAAAAACTCGACCGCTGAGAACCCCGCCCGTCTGCGCGGGCTTTCTTGTTTATTTCTGGGTTATTCCAAGACACACAACGATGCGAAACACAATACCCATGCAACTATTCGTCCAAACAGGGACCTATACAAAACCATTGTTTTCAGATGTTTAGTAGGGATAATTCGGCCGGCGGTACAGAAATCAATAGAAATGCGGCTGGTGTTCTATGGCTTTTGGTAGGAATGAGCAATCGTTATTTCACAAGAGCTAACGCCGTCTTCGGCTAGGCTTCTGGAGAACTTCTCCCGGCGCAAGCACCCGCCTGACGATAGGCGTGTTCAGCTTGTACTTGCGCTCGCTGACGTTCCCGGCGTCGTCTTTGACCCTCAGGATGAATACGGGCAGCATGCCCTCTTTGTCGAAGTTCTCGCTCGTGACCGTTACCGGAAGAACGCCATTGAGGCCGTGCTCACGATAAGCGGTTTCATATCGATGCTTGCGGACGTTCCACGTGAAAACGCGGACCTGATCATAGTCAAACGGCAGCCCGTCATGCGGCTGAGTCATTACGCACAAATATTGGGGTACTCTCTTGTCGCCGTCTTGGACTTCATCCAGTTTGAAGAATGCGACGAAGCGTTGGCCCTCGGCGTACTGTGCGATATCAAGCGGCACGTCGGCGTCGACCATGCGCGCCAGTACCCATCCAGCGCGGCCTTGATCGTCACGCACAAGCAACCAGTCCTCGAGCACTGGACCAGCCGCGGCCTTCACCAGTTTGCCGCCCACCAGCTTCGTCACCGGCCCGACGGCGCCGGGCTTTTCCGCCGTCGCGCGCCTCAGGATCGACACCTTCGCTCCGGAGGTCAGCTGGTAGAGATGTTCCGTCTCCCGTCCGGGCGTAACGTGCAGATTCGTATCGTTGCGCAGAACCCCGGGTGCCTGCACGGGATCATTCTGATTGTCCTGAGTGAGCTTCTGCAGTTCGTTGAAAGTCTTCTGATCGACCAGATAGCGCTGCTCGATCCAGCCCTCGAGTCCGCCGGAGGTGCGAACTTTCGCGAATCGACGGTCGCGGTCGACGATCTCTACGCGCTCGCCATTTTTCACGTACCCGACCTTGTTGTAGATCGCCGCTACCTGATCGCGCAGCGCAGCCTGCGGAGCCGAGACGTATGCCACTTCGAGCACTCGATGGCGTCCGCGGCCGCAACCTGCAAGCGCGAGCAGACCTGCCAAGATCAGCGGCACGAATCGAGAGCTAAGGCGGAATGATCCCGAAACCTTCAACATGGAAAGCAGAACCCTCTACTATAGCGCGTTGCGCACGCTTCGCGAGCAGTTGACGTTTACGTCTTATGCACATCTTGGTTGAACTCTCGGCAGCAGCAGCTCTCGATGATTGCGAACGTCGTAATATGGTTTTTGTCTGCCGTCATATCCGCTGTTGGTTTGAGGAACGTCTTGCTTAGATTAACCCTCCTCAGAGTACGAACGGATTCCTTCCGATGAACGCCAACTCAGCCGTCGAATTCCTCGTGCTGCTCCTGGTGGCAGCGTCCGGAATCGCCATTTTGTCGAAATATCTGCGGATTCCCTACACTGCAGCGCTCGTGGTCGGCGGAATTTTGCTCGGGCTAGTCCGGGTTCCATACATATCTCCGATCTCTCCCGGACAGCGCCCTCACTGGCTGACGCCTGACATTATCCTGCTCATCTTTCTTCCCGCTCTCGTTTTTGAAGGCAGCGTCAAGCTCAACATTCGTGAACTCGCGCGCGAGTCCGCGCCCCTGCTGATTCTCGCAAATATAGGAGTGCTGCTCGCCGCCGCCGTCACTGGATCTCTCGTCTACTGGACCATCGGGCTTCCCATCCTGACGGCCCTGCTCTTCGGCGCCATCATCTCGGCGACCGATCCGATTTCTGTGCTCGCGATTTTCCGCGATCTCAACATGAATCGCCGGCTCTCGGTGCTGGTCGAAGGCGAGAGCCTCTTGAACGACGGCACAGCCGCGGCTCTGTTTCAGATCATGCTGGCCGCTGTCATCAGCGGTCATCTGAGCTTCGCCAAAGGCGCCGGCATGTTTCTACTCGACGTAGGAGGCGGCGCCGTCCTTGGATTCGCCTGCGGTTATGGGGCTAGCCGGATTACCGAAGCTCTCGATGCCCCCGAAGTGGAAATCACCCTGACGACGATCGTCGCCTACGGCACGTATATGGCCGCATATCACTTGCACCTTTCCGCAATCATCGCGACCGTAACGGCAGGCTTGACCGTCGGCAATGTTGGCGCAAAACGCGGAATGAGCGATAGCACCCGCGCTGCGCTCGTCTCCTTTTGGGAATATTTCGCATTTGTAATGAACTCCCTCATTTTTCTGCTGATCGGCCTTGAAGTCCGCATCAACACCCTTGCCCAATCCTGGCGCCCTCTGCTTCTCGCGGTAGCCGCAGTCCTTGCTGGACGCGCAGTTTCGATTTACTTGCTCGTTCCCGCGAGCAATCTCATCGCGCAGAAAATTCCGTTCCGCTGGCAGCATGTCATGGTCTGGGGTGGCCTTCGAGGAGGCCTCGCTTTAGCTCTGGCCCTCAGCCTTGATCCCTCGTTCCCTAACCGCAATCAGGTGCTCACTCTCACATTTGGTGTAGTGGTCTTCTCGATTCTGGTTCAAGGGCTCACGATGAAACCGCTGCTGGAAATCATCGGACTCGCAAGCGAAAAGCCCGAAGCACAGACCGCGGCGAAATCGTAGACTGACATCCCCACCCACATCGGTTACCATAGAAAGAGCCCTCTGGAATCTGTCGTTTGCAGCCCTCAGGCCGCCATACTGAAGCTTCCAGCGTCTAAGTACATTGTGGGGACCATTTCAAGGAACCGCCTGACAGGATTATGAATAAGATCTTCGCCCGTTTGTTTGCCGTATTGTCGCTGATATTGTTGTTTGCCGCGACCGCTCCGGTCGGCAGCGCCCAGGAGACACCAGAGTCTGTGCTGCGTCCGCCCAAAGGATCTCAGGTGGCTATCGTCGTTTTCGAAGACCTCGAGTGTCCTATGTGCCGTCGCACCGCCCCCCTCGTCGAGGAAGCGTCGAAGACCTACAAGATTCCTCTCGTCCGTCATGATTTCCCGCTCCCAATGCACCCGTGGTCCTATCAGGCTGCCGTGATGGCGCGCTACTTCGACACGCATTCGAAAACGCTCGGAAATGAATTCCGCGACTACATCTTCCAGAACCAGCTTGAGATCGATGCCCAGAACCTGCGCGGATACGCCGAGAAATTCGCCTCCGAGCACAAGGTTGATTTCCCCTTCGTGATCGACCCCAACGGCAAACTCGCCGCCGAAGTGAACGCCGATCGCGACATCGGCAAGGCGATCAAGCTCGATCACACCCCAACGGTCTACATCGTGAGCAACCGCAATCCTAGCCGTCCCTACGTCGAGGTAAAGGACAACAACCAACTCTACTCAACAATTGACGCGATGATGAAAGAGTAAAAAAGGATAGGCCAAAGCCGCGCGGCTTTTATTCAGCAATCAACAATCAAAATTCAACAATGCCTACCCGGGCCGTCCCGTGTAATGCGCGGTCGCATGCACGTTCTCGTGATCTTCCAGCGACTCGAGATGCGTAACCACTTCGGCGGGAATTTTTAACTCCACCGGCAAACGCTCTTCCAGCGCCGTCGCCAGCCGATGCGCCTCCCCCACTGCCGTGTCGTGCGGAAACAGCAGATGCACTTCGATCAGCTGCCGGTATCCCGTCGTGCGATAGCGCACGCCGTGATAATGCACGCCTAGTTCATTGCAGATCCCATCTAGCTTTTCGCGAATCTGCTTTCCCGTGTCGGGGTCGGAGTAGTCGAGTAATCCCACCGCCGATCGCCACGCCAGCCGTCCTCCGGACCAGAGAATATTTACCGCGACCGCAATCGCGATCAGCGGATCGAACGGCTTCCACCCGGTCAACATCACCAGACCGAGTCCGGCGACAACTCCAAAGCTGGTGAAGCAATCCGTCAGCACATGCTTGCCGTCCGCTTCAAGAATCAGCGAATGACTGCGCTTTCCCACCCGCAATAAGTACCAGCCGAGCCATGCATTCAGCAGCCCAGCTGCAAGCAGCAGCAGCGTGCCGGAGCCAAGATTTTCCAGCGGCAATCCCGCAAGCCATTTTTCGATCGCCTCAATCAGGATCCAGATCGCGGCCACGATGATCATCGCGCCTTCGAAGCCCGCGGAGAAAAAAGTGATCCGTTCATATCCATAAAGAAATGTCGGAGCCGCCGGCTTCGTGCTCAATCGCAGGCTGAACGCCGCAAACGCGACCGCGATCACGTGCACCACCGACTCTGCGAAATCCGACAAGATCGCGGCCGATCCCGTGACGTAATACGCCGTCGTCTTGCCCAGCAGCATCAACACGCCTACAGCCAGCGACAGGCGCATCGCGAATCGCGCCGCGCGCAATTCCTCCTGATCGCGTACACCGGCGCTCACAACTGTCGACGAACTCGCGGACATTTCTGGCATGGCATTTGCAGGATGCGCCAATCGTCACACGAATAACAGGAGACGAATGTGATCCAGATCACACCGTGCGCAGAGGTTGCTCGTAATCCGTTCCTGCCGGTATTGGCATGGGCAGACTCCATCGAACTCCCGTAAACCCGCGTCCGCGCCGGAGCATCTATCACCCCGGAGTTAGAACATGCGTGTTATTCGCCTGGGAGTAACCGCGCTTTTTGCCGCGGTCTGCATGTTAGGAACTGCACACGCCCAGTGGACGCACGTCGACATAAGTGTAGGCGGCGGCTTCACTGCGCCGGAAGGACGAGCCGGAAACGATCTCAACATGGGCTGGAACGTCGACTTTCGCGGCGGCTATAAGCCATCGCCGCATCTCGCGCTCGATCTTGATTTCAATTACAACCACTTCGGCCTCAACAACGCCGCGCTCGCCCGCTACGGCGAGCCCGGCGGCTACACCAACATCTGGTCGGTCAGTCTCACCCCAATGTTCCGCGGCAGCCAGCACTGGCATCTTTCGCCCTACATTTTCGGTGGCCCGGGGATCTACTACCGAAATCTTTCTCTCACGCAACCCGCGCTGGTGAACACCCTTATCTGCGATCCATTTTTTGGATTCTGTTATCCCGCTTCGGTGGGAGTGAATCAGGTGGTCGCCTCAGCCACGACCTACAAGATGGGATTTAATGGCGGGATCGGCGTCGAGGCCCGTCTCGGCCAGAGCCATGCCAAGATTTTCGGCGAGGCCCGCTACTCTCGCATGTTCACCACGCACGGCACCGACATCACGTTCGTTCCAGTGACCTTCGGAATCCGCTGGTAGTTCCGCCTGCCTCTCACGCGGTCGGCTGTGTCCTGCAACCGGCCGCGTGAGTTTTGTTTTAAAGATTGAGGAACTGATTATGTGGGGACAGCCGCCTCGGCTGTCCTGCGGAGCGTAACTCCACCGCAGGGCTCAGGACGCGACGGAGACTGCTCCTAATTACGCCGACCATTCAGGAAATCGGGCCTGCGCTTACTGCGTCGGCGGTCCCGTCACGTTGAGTGTGGCGCTTACCTGAGTCGTCCCGGTGTATCCAGCGTAAGTGACGACGATAGTGAACGCCTGAGTTGTTCCCGACGGGACCAACGTCGTCGCCGGTTCGCAGTCCTGCGTACCATCACCTGCCAGGCCCAGCTCAAATCCGCAAGGTAACCCGGTGCTGACAACCGAGCCGTTTTGTTCCGGCGTCAGCGTGACAAGGGAAGTTATGTCGGTGCCCGCGGAAGTGATTGTGTACTGCTGATAGGCCGTTCCAGTGGCGTTGATCGACGATGTCGCTGGCATAATTGTCATCGTCGTGACTTCCTGCGCCACGGTCGCCGTCGCCGTTCCGCTCACGCCCTCGGATGATGCGGTCACCGTAACCGTCCCGGCGGCAACGCCCTTGAGTATGCCCGTGTTCGGATCAAGAGTCGCGACCGTCCCCCCGTTGCTCGCGCCCGACAAGCTCCACACCAGGTTCGACGTGATCTGCGAACGGTTCCCGTCCGTATCGGTACCCCACGCTGTCAGGTTCTGCTGAAATCCAATGGCCACGGCCGGGCTGGGCGGCTGAATCTGGATCGACTGCCACGTCGGGTTCACAAAAAATCCGCGGCAGCTCGCTGCGACGGCCAACGTCGCCAGCGCCGCAAATGCGCCGATCAATCGGAGCTTCTGCTTCATCGAGGACATGGTAATTTCACACTCCTTGGGCGCGCCCGCTCAGGTGCTCTCGGTCCTGAATTGATTCGTAAATAAAAATTGTAGCAGAGAAGAATCCGCCCGGCGCACCCGCTGGTACCCGGTTCAACTGCGCGGAACCATCCCTGCCACTCGCCAGACAGTCCGCCTCTTCCCAAGAACGCCCGACCCAGAAAAGCTTGCAAAAAAGGGGTAAACCTCCGTCCGCCGAACGATTCTTTACCACGGAGACGCGGAGTAACAGAGACGCCAAAGAAGAAAAAGCCCCGGATTCGCCACTATCCGTGGCAATCTTCCGGGGCTGAGATTACTCGCACCAGACCAAACACCTGGGCCTCCGTCCTCCTCGTCGCCTCCGTGGTGAGAGATTCCGCTATCGCCGCCGCTCTTCCTTTGGAGGCGCGCTCTGGTGCTTCGGAGCCGGGGCTGGCCTCGATTCCCGCTGCGAGTTCTGATGAGACTGGTTCCCGCGATTATTGCTCTGCGGGCGGCTCTCGTTCGAACGATTATTGTTCTGCGTCCGCGATTCATTCGCGATGTTGTTGTGGTTCGGTGGCGTGAATGATCGGAATCCATCGTTCGACCGGTTCTCGTTGCGCCCGGCATTGTTGTTGTTCCGCTCGTTCGCCGTCGAGTTGTTATTCCGGTTCGGAGGCGAGAATGACCGGAATCCCTCATTCGATCGGCCTTCATTGCTGCGATTCGGCGTGTTCACGCGCGCCTCGCGCGGAGACATTGAGGGAGCGTGATATTCCCCGCCCGCATTCCGGGCCGCGACCACGGAATGCCGGCTGAAATCGCCTGCGCGCGCCGTCGCCGCAATTGCCGGACGGCCATGATTTTCCGAGGCGAAATTCGAATGATCGCGCATCGCCATATTCCGGTGGTCGATCTGCGCCTGCAGTGGTTCCATATGGTGTTCGCGTCCGTACGCTTCTTCCCGCTCGGTTGGACGCGCTACCACTCCGCCCGCTCCACCGTTGAACGCCACATGGTTCTCGTTCATGATCACGTTGCGGTTGTAAACGTTCGTCACGTTCGTCACGCTGACATTCGTCACATAGCGGTTGTAGTAGAACGCGCCGCCGCGCCATTCGCCACCGACAAACCCGACGCCGCCGTATCCAAATCCATAATTAATACCGCCGTAGAATCCCACGTGCGGCCCCCAGTATCCCGCATGCCATAGATACACGCCGCCGCCCCATCCCCACCAGCCTGGGGTCCAGAGCATACCAACAGGAGCCATAACCCACGTGCCCGGCACCCAGTAATAGCCCCCGTCATCGCTCCATGCCCAATAACCGGGGGTCCACATATATCCCGGTCCTGGGCAGATCGGCTGCGCATACACCGGCAGCGCGGGCGGCCCGAAGCGCACCGAAACTCCCACCGCGATCTGCCCAAACGACGCTGCCGTCAACGACAGCATGACTGCTCCGAACACTGCCCAACGCATGATCGATCGATTCATCTGCATGGCCCTTCCTCGCCCCCGAGGTCAACCGAATAAATTTTCTTGCGAGATTCCATTGTGGCCCAAAAGACGCCGCCGGGCCCAATTACGTTCCTCCGATGTAAACACTGGACTTCCGGGTATGTTGCTCAATGGAAGGATTATTTTGGAGTGGGGCGGGAGCCGAAAAAGCTTGATTTCGGCGGTAAACTTGTTGCAGGTGCGGAAGGCGGAGCGTGCTCCCAAAACGAATTTCGTCGTCCGTTCTGAAGATGAATTGGGTCATCCTGAGCGGAGCCGCTCTTCAGGCGGAGCGAAGGATCTAGCAGTCGCCGCTCACGCCGAGCGGTTCA
>Ga0335081_10011614_pt1 | contig 14256 bp, 14 predicted proteins | sample Lox_Sample_35_FD_206713 | JGI IMG/M metagenome (GOLD analysis project Ga0335081, IMG submission 206713) | Soil microbial communities from Loxahatchee National Wildlife Refuge, Florida, United States - Lox_Sample_3.5 | ecosystem: Environmental > Terrestrial > Soil > Wetlands | place: USA... | reverse complement strand
GCGAAATTCGGCCCACGCGCCGTGTCCGCGGTCATTTTGCGACGTCCCCCGATCGGGGTCCCCTGATTGTTGCACGGAACTCTTCGCCGGCTTGCGTTGAGGCTCCATTAACGTTCCGCCCAACTGGCCCGGCACGGCGGGCCGGTTAAGCCCAGCGTTAACGAAGCTCTGCCATCCCTGGTGGTGGAGAGGCAGTCGGCGGGCCGCGCGGTCGGTCCGGCGGCAGCGGGACGGACGTGAAGCCATGGCCAGTGAAACGATCGAGACCGGCGGCGACAGGCTGGCTGCGCGCGCGGCGCGTCTTCCCCGGCCCGTCCGGTTCATTGCGGTCGGCTGCATCGGCCTCATGAGCGACCTGTGCGCGTTCACGGCCGTTCTGAGCTACATGCCGCATCCGCTCGCGGTCCGCCTCGTCTCGCTCGGTTTCGCGACGCTGGTGACCTGGCGGCTCAACCGCGCCCTGACCTTCGCGCCGAGCCTTCGCGCCCAACATCACGAGGCGATGCGCTACGCGATCGTCACCGCGCTCTCCCAGGGCACGAGCTACGCGGTGTTCGTCGCGCTGGTGCTCGCGCTGCCCGGCCGGCTGCCGCAGATCGCCTTGCTGGTCGGCGCCGCCGTCGGCGCGTTCGTCTCCTATCACGGCCACCGCGTCTTCGCGTTCGCGCCCGCCGTGCGCGACATCGCATCCCAAGGAGCGCCCCGCGCATGACCGAGCATGCCGACGTATTCGTGATCGGGGCCGGCCCGGCCGGCCTCACGGCCGCCTATTGCCTCACCAAGGAGACGCCCTCGGTTCTGGTGATCGAGAAGGACCCGCTCTATGTCGGCGGCATCAGCCGCACGGTGCGCTACAAGGATTTCCTGTTCGACATCGGCGGGCACCGCTTCTTCTCCAAGGCGAAGGAGGTGGTCGACCTTTGGCGGGAGATCCTGCCCGACGACTTCATTGCCCGGCCGCGGCTCTCGCGCATCTACTACGGCGGCAAGTACTATTCCTATCCGCTGAGCGCGTTCGAGGCGCTGCGCAATCTCGGGCTTTTCACCAGCGCGGCCTGCATGCTGTCCTATGCGCATGCGCGCGCGACGCCGATCGCCGACCCGAAAAGCTTCCACGACTGGGTGCGCAACCAGTTCGGCGAAAAGCTGTTTGCGATCTTCTTCAAGACCTACACCGAGAAGGTGTGGGGCATGTCGTGCGACGAGATCTCGGCCGATTGGGCGGCGCAGCGCATCAAGGGCCTCGACCTGCGCGTCGCGGTCGTGAACGCGCTCAAGCGCTCGCTCGGGCGCAACCGCAAGCCGGCCGACGGCGGCGCGGTCGTCAAGACGCTGATCGAGACGTTCCAATATCCGCGCCGCGGGCCCGGCATGATGTGGGAGGCGGCCGCCGCCAAGGTGAAGGAGCGCGGCGGGCGCATCCTGATGGGCCGCGAGCTCACGGGTCTTGCCTATGACGCGGATCGCAAGCTGTGGAGCATCGAGATTGCCGCCGCGGACGGCGCGCGCGAGACCTATACGGCGCATCACGTGGTGAGCTCGGCGCCGGTGCGCGAGCTCGTGGCCAAGATCACGCCGACGCCGATCTCGCTGCTGCATGCGCGGGCGCTGCGCTACCGCGACTTCCTCACCGTCGCCTTGATGGTGCAAAAGCCCGACCTCTTCCCCGACAACTGGATCTACATCCATGATCCGTCGGTGCAGGTCGGGCGGGTGCAGAATTTCCGCTCATGGTCGCCCGAGATGGTGCCGGCCGGCATGTCGTGTCTCGGGCTCGAGTACTTCTGTTTCGAGAACGACGGGCTGTGGTCGAAGCCGGACGCCGAGCTCATCGCGCTTGCGCGGCGCGAGATCGCGAAGATCGGGCTCGTCGCCGACGCCGACGTGGTCGACGGCTGCGTGGTGCGCCAGGCCAAGGCCTATCCGGTCTATGACGAGGACTATCGCGAGCACATGGCGACGGTCCGCCGCGATCTCGAGGGGAGCTTCCCCACCCTGCATCTGGTCGGTCGCAACGGCATGCATAAGTACAACAACCAGGACCATGCCATGATGACCGCGATGCTCACCGCGCGTAACATCCTGGCGGGCGAGCGCGTCTACGACACATGGCAGGTCAACGAGGACGCCGAGTATCACGAGGCGGGAGCCGCGGGAGCGAAGGAAGCGCTCGCGAGCGAGCGCCTGGTGCCGCGCCGGGCCACCCGCGCGGCCTGAGACTGCGCATCGGCTATCTCGATCGGGCCGCGCAGGAGGCGCTCGCGGCGGCCATCTTCGATGTCGTCGCGGCAGCGCCGCTCTACACGCCGCGCATGCCGCAGAGCGGCGCGCCGTTCAGCGTGCGCATGACCAATTGCGGGGCGCTCGGCTGGGTGTCCGATGCGGCCGGCTATCGCTATCAGCCGACCCATCCGCTGACCGGTCGGCCGTGGCCGCCGATGCCGGATATGCTGCTCGCGGCCTGGCGCGACCTCGCCGACTATGCCCATCCGCCCGAGGCGTGCCTGGTGAACGTCTATGCGCCGGAGGCCCGCATGGGCTTGCACCAGGATCGCGACGAGCGCGATTTTGCCGCGCCGGTGGTATCCCTGTCGCTGGGTCAGACCTGCCTGTTTCGGGTCGGCGGGACCTCGCGCCGCGACCCGAGCCGTTCGTTCCGGCTCGCCTCCGGCGATGCGGTGATGCTTGCCGGCGAGGCGCGGCTGGCGTTTCATGGGGTCGATCGCATAATCCGCGATACGTCCACGCTCCTGCCCGACGGCAGCCGCATTAACCTGACATTGCGCCGGGTGAATGAGCCGTCCTGACGGCCGGCTCCAGCACGGACTTGCGCCCACCCCGACCCCGGCCCGCCACGATCCACACGAGGTAACCACATGAGTTCCCGAGCGTTTTTTGCCCGCGCCGCGGTGCTGGCCGGTCTCGCGCTCGCCGCAGCGCCGGCGGACGCCGCCAATCCGGTCTATCCGCTCGCCTCCCATGTCGGCCTGGTGGCGCCCGGCGCCATGAAGCCGAGCGAGCGTTTTCGAGGTTTCGAGGACCCGGCTACCGGTGCCTCGATCCTGATCCTCGAGGTGCCGGCGCAAGCCTACCCGGAGGTCGAGAAGCAGATGACCGCCGAGGCGCTCAAGAAACAGGGCATGACCGAGGAGAAGCGCGAGAACGTCACGCTGACCGTCGGCAAGGGGCTGCTGATCGTGGGCGAGCAGGCGGTCGACGCGAAGAAGATGCGCAAATGGGTCTTCCTCGCGACCGGCGCCGAGGTCGGCGCCCTGATCGCGGTCCAAGTGCCGGACGAGGCCAGGGGCAAATATACCGACGCCGACGTGCGCACCGCATTGATGTCGATGAGCGTGCGCCCGAGCGTGCCGATCGACGAGCAGATGCGGCTTCTGCCGATCAGTCTCGACAACCTGTCGGGCATGCGGCCGTTCCGCATGCTCCCCAACGGCACGCTCTTCCTGACCGACGGCGCCAAGGATCCGCCCGACGTCGCGGCGGCCCCGCTGCTCATCATCTCGGTCGCGCCGGGCGGGCCGCAGGAGCCGACCGACCGGGCCAATTTCGCCCGCAACCTGTTCACCGGCCTCAACGACTTCAAGGACCTGCAGATCAGGAGCGCCGACATGCTGCGGCTCGACAATCAGCAGACGCACGAGATCCAGGCCGAGGCCAAGGACGTCAAGACCGGCGTGCCGATGAAGCTCGTGCAGTGGGTCCGGTTCGGCAACGGCGCCTTCATCCGCTTCGTCGGGATCGCGCGCACCGACGCCTGGACCCAGGCCTTCCCGCAATTCCGCGCCGTGCGCGACGGAGTGAAGCCGAAGGGATAGGGCCCGGCTGCGCCGATCGAGGCAGCCGGATCCGGCCGTGCCGCGTCGGCTCGGCCGAATTTTGTGCGTCGGTGTGAAATTCGTCACATAACCGCTGCGATACGGGTCTTAGCATACAACCGCGGGTGGGTTTCCGCCCAGCGGGGGTCGTGCCGTGCCGGTCAGCTGCCTCCTCAGGTCACACACTCCACGATCGATGGCGAGATCGGCTGCGCACGGACCGGCCGCGCGACCGCCACGCCGGTCGACTGATCGCGGGCCCCTGCCTTGCGCAACACAAACCTCTAGGGAGACACATGATGACGCGAAGCTCGTATGCGGCAGCGCTGCTGTGCGGCGCAATTCTGGTCGCCGGGCCTCCGGCCCGATCGCAATCGGTCCTGCAGGATCCGAATTCCGCAGTGAACAGCCCGGACGAAGTGGCGTGGCAGCTGTTCATTCACGTCAACACCAAGGCCGGCCTGACCGGCAACAATGCGCTGTTCGAGACCTGGGCGAGCGACAGCGACACATTCACGCTCAATCCGCAATTTCCACCGTCGCCGGCGCCGCTGGTCTTGCGGCCGCCCATCGTTCCGTCGGTCGGACGCGAGGCGCTGCAGGAGAGCGGCGCTCTGCTGCCGTCGGTGCCGCCGAATCCGAACATCGGCGAGGAGTCGCGCCGCAACAAGGCGACTTTCGACTTCATCGTCCAGAACAACCTCTACAAGGTGTCCGGCCTGCGCGCCGCGTTCGGCAAGGTCCTCTCGTTCCCCAAGGATTCGATCGAGGTGAAGGCGAACTGGATGCCGGTCTCTGATATCCCGGCCTTCACCCTCAATCGGGTGACCCTCGCCGACGTGCCGAAGGTGTTCCACGTCAATACCGGGTCTGACGGCAAGCAGTACGCGCTCATCGCGATGCACGTGATCAGCAAGCTCGTCCCCAACTGGACGTGGGCGACATTCGAGCATCAGCTCAACCCGGCGCGCTGCGATATCCTCGGGTGCAAGGACAAGTTCGGCGCCGCGCAGCCCGACGTGCCGCCCAACCGGCAGCCCAGCCGCGGCTACCAGCCCTGCACCAAGACCGCCGCCCTGACGACGCTCTTCCATGACGCCAAATGGGACCCGGCATTCGAGAACTACTGCCTCAAGGCCTCGCAAGTCGATTTCACCGACAATACGGGCCTCGACATTCGGGTCGGCAATTCCATCACCGAGGAAGGGTTCGTCGATCGCGCCTCGTGCATGACCTGTCACGGACGCGCCGGATGGGACCGCAACGGCCGGCCGACCAGCAATGCGGGATTCGACAACGGCCTTGCGCCGCTCGGGCCGCTCAATCCGGCATGGTATTGGAGCTTCAGCGCGAGCCCGCCGATCTTCGAAGGCGAAGCCGGGCTGACGCGAACCGGAACGTCGGCGGATTTCGTCTGGTCGATCCCGTTCTGCGCGATCGACGACACGGTCACGCCGCCGAAGCCGGGCCGTTGCCTCGGCAAGTAGCATGCGCGCCGCGGCCCGCGCACGCCCGGTCGAACTCGTCGGCAGCCATCGCGCCGAGCCGGAAAATGCTCGGGTGATCGGCGAAGTGGCGGCCGATGAGCCGATCGTCGTCTGGCTCTATCTGAAGAGCCCGGACGCCGTGGAGCACGCGCCGGGCAGCGCCGCCGATCTTGCGGCGCTCGCCCCGACCACGACGCGACGCGGGCTCGCGCGGCGCCGCGCCGCCGAGTTCGCGCCCGCTGTTGCGGCGGTCAGAAAATTTGCCGAGCAGAACGGCCTCACGGTGCGCAACGTCGCGGCGGGCCGCAGAACCGTCGTTCTCAAGGGGCCGGCCGCACGCATGTGCAAAGCATTCGGCGCATCCTTGTGCCGCTACGACGACGGACGGCATCAATTCCGCGCCCGCGCGGGAGCGCTGAAGATTCCGCGCAGGCTCGCGCCGTGGGTGCGCGCGGTTCTCGGCTTCGATCACCGGCCGCAGGTCCCGCTGCGGCCCGCAGCGGGCGACGGCGCGGGCAGCGGCCTTTGGCCGAGCGAGGTCGCGGCGCTCTACGGCATCCCGCTGGGGTCGGCCGCGACAACCCAATGCGTCGGCATCATCGCGCTCGGCGGCGGATTTCTTCCTGGGGACGTGCAGAAGGCCGCCGATCAGGCGGGACGGCCGCGGCCGGTCGTCATCGAAAAATCGGTCAACGGCGCGACCAACCAGTTCGGCGGCGGCACGCACAACGACGAAGAGATCGCCCTCGACATGCAGGTGATCGCCGGGATCGTGCCGGCGGTGAGGATCGTCGTCTATTTTGCGAGCAATACGACCGCGAGTCTCGCCGCCGCGATTCATCAGGCGGTGCACGACGACGACAACCGGCCGCAGGTGCTGTCGATCAGCTGGGGCAGCGCCGAGAAGTTCTGGCAACAGGGCCCACGCGACGCCGTCCAGGCCGCGCTGGCCGATGCGATCACGCTCAAGGTCAGCGTCGTCGCGGCGTCAGGCGACCTGCTGGCGACCGGCGGCGTCAGCGACGGCGCGGCCCACGTGTTCTATCCCAGCTCGAGCCCCTACGTGCTCGGATGCGGCGGTACGATCATTGCGGCGGAGGGTGACCGGATTGCGTCCGAGATCGTCTGGAAGGAAAACTTCACCGGGACCGGCGGCGGCATCAGTGAGATCTTTCCGGTGCCCGACTTTCAGACGCATCTGCCGCTGCCGCCCTCGGTCACCACGGGAGCCAAGGGACGCGGCGTTCCGGACGTCGCCGCGGCGGCGGCGAGCATGCCGGGCTACCGAATCATCTTGGACGGTGATCCGATCGTCAAGGATGGGACCAGCGCGGTCGCTCCGTTGTGGGCCGCCATGATCGCACTCGCCAATGCGCGACGCGCCGCGCCGGTCGGCCATGTCAACCCGATCCTGTACGGCCAGCCCGAGCTCTTCCGCCCGATCACGCAGGGCGACAACCGCGTCGGTGCCATCGGCTATGCGGCTGCGCCCGGGCTCGTCTGGAACGCCTGCACCGGGCTCGGCGCGCCCAGGGGCGCGGAGATCATCGCCGCCCTCATCGCCGCCGGCGCGCCCGTGGCGTAGACCGCTACGCCTGCGCGGTCGGCGTGTTCTCGTTTGCCGCCGTGGCACCGGCTTTCGGGCCGCCCTTGGCGACGCCGACCAGCGCGGGGCGCAGCACGCGCTCGCCGATCATGTAGCCGGGCGCCATCACCTGCACGACGGTGCCGTCCGGAACGCTCGGATTGGGCACCTGCATCATGGCCTGATGCAGGTTGGGGTCGAACTTCTGCCCCTGCGGATCGAACTTCTTGATGCCGTGCTTCTCCATCGCCTTGATGAGCTCGCGCTCGGTGAGCTCGACCCCCTCGATGTGCGACTTGACGACCGGGTCGGCCCGGTCGCGGAAATCGGCGCTCAGGGTGTTGAGCGCACGCTCCATGTTGTCGGCGACGGCGAGCAGGTCGCGGGCGAAGCTCGCGACCGCGTATTGGCGCGTGTCGGCCATCTCGCGGTCGGTGCGCCGGCGCAGGTTCTCCATTTCGGCGAGCGTCCGCAGCAGGCGGTCCTTGAGCTCGGCCGCTTCCTTGGCGAGCGCCGCCGTCCGATCGGCCGTGCGGTCGGGGGACGCCGCGTCGGCGGGGGCGGCCGCCGAGTCGACGTCACGTGGGTCGGGCGAATTGGCAGGCTGATCCATCATCGTCCTCGTTCCGGTCTCGAGTCGCGCGATCGATTGGCCCCGGATATCGAGATTTCGGAGCGGAAAATCAAGCGCTACCACAGGAACCGGCAGCCCCGGGGACGCCGGCGTCAGCCCGCCAGGAGCTTGCTGATCACCCGCGCCGTGTAGTCGACCATGGGGATCACGCGCGCATAATTGAGCCGCGTCGGCCCGATCACGCCGACCACGCCGATGATGCGGCCGGCGCTGTCGTGATAGGGCGAGATCACGGTCGAGGAGCCGGAGAGCGAAAACAGCTTGTTTTCCGAGCCGATGAAGATGCGCACCCCCTCGGCCTGCTCGGCGCGGCCGAGCAGGTCGGCGACCTCGCGCTTGGTCTCGAGGTCGTCGAACAGGAGGCGCACGCGCTCGAGGTCCTCGAGCGCCTTGAGATCGTCGAGCAGGTTGGCGTGGCCGCGCACGATCAGCTTGCGCTCGGCGGTCTCGCCGCCCGACCAGCTCGCGAGCCCGGCCGCGACGATCCGCTGGGTGAGCGCGTCGAGCTCGGCGCGGCTCGCCTCGAGCGCCTTCTCGATCTCGGCCTTCGCCTCGGTAAGGGTGCGGCCGCGGATGCGCGCATTGAGGAAGTTCGACGCCTCGGTCAAGGCCGAGATCGGCAGGCCGAGCGGCAGGTTGACGACCCGGTTCTCGACCTGGCCGTCCTCGGCGACCAGCACCACCAGCGCGCGCTCGGGCTCGAGCCGCACGAACTCGATGTGCTTGAGCCGCACATTGGCTTTGGCGGTCAGCACGACCCCGGCCGCATGGGTGAGGCCGGACAGGAGCCCGGTCGCCTCGCTCAGCACGTTCTCGACCGATTTGCCGGCCGCCGCGACCTGCCCCTCGATCGCGGCGCGGTCGCGGTCCGACAGGTCGCCGACCTGCATCAGCGCGTCGACGAAAAAGCGCAGGCCCCGCTCGGTCGGCAGCCGGCCCGCCGAGGTATGCGGCGCATAGATCAGCCCGAGCTCCTCGAGGTCCTGCATGACGTTGCGCACCGAGGCGGGGGACAGCGGCATGGAGATGAGTCGGGAGAGCTGGCGCGAGCCGATCGGCTCGCCGGTCGCGAGGTAACCGTCGACGATCTGACGAAAGATCTCGCGCGAGCGCTCGTTGAGGGCGACGAGGCTCGGCTGGCTCGACCCGATCGGAACGTCCTGCGGCACGGCGGTACTCGGCTTTCAGCGGAACCGGGATGATGCGACGAGCCAGAGAATTGTCCATCCGGGGCGGAGAGCGCAAGCGCGACCGCGCTGCCCGGACGGTGGGGATTTCGCCCGCGGGGCGGTACCCACGACGCCTCAACATGCGCTACAAGCATGGCCCGGCCGGCGCACCCGCCGCGCTGCCTGATGGAGACCGTGAGACATGCGTCCGAGCCGCCGACAGCCCGACGAGCTGCGTGCCGTCACGCTCGAGCGCGCCGTGGTGAAATACGCCGAGGGCTCCTGCTTCGTGAAGTTCGGCGACACCCACGTGCTGGTCACCGCGACGCTGGAGGACCGGCTGCCGCCCTGGCTCAAGGGCCAGGCGCGCGGCTGGATCACGGCCGAATACGGCATGCTGCCGCGCGCGACGCTGGAGCGGACCCGGCGCGAGGCGTCGAGCGGCAAGCAGGGCGGCCGCACGATCGAGATCCAGCGCCTGATCGGCCGCAGCCTGCGCGCCGTGGTCGACCTGCCGGCGCTCGGCGAGCGCCAGATCACCATCGACTGCGACGTGATCCAGGCCGACGGCGGCACCCGCACGGCGGCGATCACCGGCGGCTGGGTCGCGCTGCACGACTGCATTCAATGGATGAAGACGCGCAAGATGATCAACGGCGATCCGCTGCGCGATCACATCGCGGCGATCTCGTGCGGCATCCACAACGGCACGCCGGTGCTCGACCTCGACTATGCGGAGGACTCGGAAGCCGATACCGACGCCAATTTCGTCATGACGGGCGATGGCCGCATCGTCGAGGTGCAGGGCACCGCCGAGAAGACCCCGTTCAGCGAGGAGCAGTTTCTCGGGCTGCTCGCGCTTGCCCGCAAGGGCGTCGGCAAGCTCGTCGACCTGCAGAAGATGGCGGTGGCGTGAGCGGGCGCGCAAACCCATCCGCGGACAATCCCGCGCGCGCACACCGGCCGGTCAGCGGGCGGCTCGTGATCGCGACCCACAATCCCGGCAAGCTCGTCGAGATGCGCGACCTCCTGGGCGTCTACGGGATCGCAGCGGTGTCCGCCGGCGAGCTCGGCCTGCCCGAGCCCGATGAGACCGGCACGAGCTTCGCCGAGAATGCGCGCATCAAGGCGCAGTCGGCCGCGCAGGCCGCAAAAGCGCCGGCCTTCGCCGACGATTCGGGGCTCGCGGTCGACGCGCTCGACGGCGCGCCGGGCATTCATTCGGCGCGCTGGGCCGGACCGGCCAAGGATTTTGCCGGCGCCATGGCGCGGATCGACGCACTGCTGCGCGAGCGCGGCGCCACGACGCCGGCGCAGCGCAAGGCCCAGTTCGTCTCCGCGCTGTGCGTCGCCTGGCCGGACGGCCACACGGAGGAGTTCGCGGCGACCGTCGACGGCACGCTGGTGTGGCCGCCGCGCGGCACGCAAGGTTTTGGCTACGACCCGATGTTTCTCCCCGACGGGTTCGAGCTGACCTTCGGCGAGATGTCGCGCGAGGACAAGCACGGGCTGCCGCCCAAGGGCCGCGGCCTCTCGCACCGCGCCCGCGCCTTCCTCGAGCTGGCGGAGGCATGCCTTGAGCGCCGCTGACCCGGCATCGCCGTTCGGCGTCTACGTGCACTGGCCGTTCTGCCTGTCGAAGTGCCCTTATTGCGACTTCAACAGCCATGTGCGCCACGGCGGCATCGACCAGGCGCGCTTCGCCGCCGCCTTCGCGGCCGAGATCGGCGCGACCGCGGCGCGCATCGGACACCGCACGGTATCGACGGTCTTTCTCGGCGGCGGCACGCCGTCGCTGATGGAGCCGGACACGGTCGCCGCCATTCTCGATGCGATCGGCACGCACTGGACGCTCGCCAGCGATGCGGAGATCACGCTCGAGGCCAATCCGTCCAGCGTCGAGGCGGGGCGCTTCCGCGGCTACCGCACGACCGGCGTCAATCGGGTGTCGCTCGGCGTGCAGTCGCTCGACGACGCGGTGTTGCGCGCGCTCGGCCGGCTGCACACGGCGCGCGAGGCGCTCGACGCCGTCGCGGTCGCGCGGACGATCTTCGACCGCATGTCGTTCGACCTGATCTATGCGCGGCCGGGCCAGACGGTCGCCGCCTGGCGCGACGAGCTCGCGCGCGCGCTCGCCGAGGCAGGCGAGCATCTCTCGCTCTATCAGCTCACCATCGAGCCGGAGACGCCGTTCGCGGCGCTGCACGCGGCCGGCAAGCTCGCGATACCCGACGATGACCTCGGGCGTGCGCTCTACGACGCGACGCTCGACCAGTGCGCCGCCGCCGGCCTGCCGGCCTACGAGGTCTCGAACCACGCGCGGCCCGGCGCCGAGTGCCGTCACAACCTCGTCTATTGGCGCTACGGCGAATATGCCGGCATCGGCCCGGGCGCGCATGGGCGCCTCGCGGTCGACGGCACGCGGCGCGCGACCGCAACCGAGCGGCGCCCGGAGGCCTGGCTGATGCGGGTCGAAGCGCTCGGCCACGGCGTCACGGTCGACGATGCGCTCGGCCGCGACGAGCAGGCCGACGAATTCCTGCTCATGGGCCTGCGGCTCGCCGAAGGGATCGATCCGCAGCGCTACGCCGCGCTCGCCGGCCGCCCGCTCGACACCGCCCGCATCGCCTCGCTCACCGGCCACGGCTTCGTCGAGACCACCGCCGACGGACGGCTGCGCGTGACCCGCTCGGGCTTTCCATTGCTCGACGCCGTGGTGGCGGATCTCGCGGCGTGAACTTCACGTGCCCGAGCCGAAGGTGCGCGGCGCGGGCGCGATCACCTGGCCGCCGGACGGCGTCACCTTGAGCACCGCCAGGCCGCGCTGATTGGTGCCGTCGGCGCGGAAGCGGAACACCCCGTCCTTGCCGGCAAAGCCCGACGCATTGGTCAGCGTCTCGGTCGCGAACCGCCGCTCGCCCTGCGTCTTCACCAGCGCGGCGACCAGCGCGACCGCGTCGTAGGCGAGCGTCGCGGTGCGCGCCGGGTCCTGCCCGTAGCGGGCCCGGTAACGCGCGGCGAAATCGCGGAAGCCGGCCGAGTCGGGGGCCGGGTACCAGCCGCCCTCGAGCGCCGGATCGGCGAAGATGCGCGCGTCGTCCCACAGGCCGGTGCCGATCAGCTGCAGACGCTTGAGATCGACGCCGGCGGCGGCGAGCGCGCGGACGGCCGCGACGACCCCTTCGCCCGCATCGGGAAGAAACAGCGCGTCGGCGCGCGGTGCCGCCTCGGCGATCTGCCGCACCGGGTCGCTCATGTTGCCGCCGTCGGCCGCATAGCGCTCGAGCGCGACCAGGCGCCCGCCCTTGCGCGAGAGCTCCTGCTTGAATTCCGCCTCGACCACCGAGCCGTAGGCATTGTCGGGCAACAGCGCGACGAACGAGCGTTTGCCCTGCGCAATCGCGTAGTCGACGATGCGGTCGACGTCCGACTCGGGCAGGAAGCTCAGCAGAAAGACGCCGCGGCCGGCCACGTTGGAGTCGGTCGAGAAGGCGATGATCGGAACGCCGCGCGTGTGCGCGACCTGGGCGGCCTGGGTGACCGATGCGGCGAACAGCGGACCCAGAATGATGCCGGCGCCTTCGTCGAGCGCCTGTTGAGTCGCCTGCTGGGCGGCCTGGGGGCCGCCGCTGTCGTCCTTGACCAGAAGCTGGATGTTCGGGTCGTTGAACTCGGCGAGCGCGAGCTCGGCGGCGTTGCGCATCGACTGGCCGGCAAGGCCCGCATTGCCGGACGCCGACAAGGGCAGCAGCAGCCCGACCTTGACCTGTCCGGTGCCGATGCTGTCGGTCGGCGCGGCGGGCGCGCCTCCGGGCGGGGCCGCGGCGGGCGTGCTGCTGAGCGTGTCGCTGCCCGGGAGGCCGCCGGCGCAGGCCGCGAGCAATGCCGCCATTGCTCCCACGAGCGCGCCGCGCCAGCCGCAGCCGAATCGCGCCGGCCGATTGGCCTGCGGACCACCGTGCATCGAACCGTCTCCTGACGACCCGCGCGTCCCCCCGCGTGTCGGCGCCACTCCATGGCGCCAATCGAGCATATTGTCGACCGACGACCAACTTGTCGACGAATCATTAAGCGATTGGAAACCATGGCGAAGTTTTGCACCGCGGGCGCTCCGGCATGACGCCGCAGGCGCCGCGGGCTACACTCGTCCCTATGCGATCGCGCGAAAACCATCAGCCGGATCAAGGCCCTCCCGGTTCCCGCGGCTTTTCGCTCGACGGCCGCGCCTGGCCGGTACGGCCGCTCGCCCCCGGCCTTTATTTGGTCGCGACCCCGATCGGCAATCTCGCCGACGTGACGCTGCGCGCGCTCGAGACGCTCGCGGCCGCCGATCTCATCGCCTGCGAGGACACCCGCGTCACCAAGAAGCTGCTCGACCGCTACGGGATCGCGACCCCGCTCACGCCCTATCATGATCACAATGCGGCAGCGGCGCGGCCAAAAATTCTCGCCCGCCTGCGCGACGGCGCCGCACTCGCGCTGGTGAGCGACGCCGGCACGCCGCTCGTCTCCGACCCGGGCTATCGGCTGGTGCGCGCGGCGCATGAGCAGGGCACCCCCGTCACGGCGGTCCCGGGCCCATCGGCGGTGCTGGCGGCGCTCGCGGTCGCGGGCCTGCCGACCGATCGCTTTTTCTTCGAAGGCTTCTTGCCGACGAAGGACGCGGCGCGGCGCGCGCGCATCGCCGAGCTCGCGCGAATTCCCGCAACCCTGGTCCTGTTCGAGAGCGGCCCCCGCATCGCGGACGCGCTCGCCGCGCTCGCCGACGGGCTCGGCGACCGCCCCGCCGCGGTGTGCCGCGAGCTCACCAAGCTGCACGAGGAGGTGCGCCGCGACGGACTTGCGGCGCTGGCCCGCGACTATGCGGCGGGCCGCGAGACGCGCGGCGAGTTCGTGCTCGTCGTCGCGCCGCCGGCCGCGCCCGCCGCGACGCCCGAGGACGTCGACGCGCTGCTGCGCCAGGCGCTGGCGACGCAGACGCTCAAGGACGCGGTCGGCGCAGTCGCGGCCGCAACCGGCGAGCCGCGCGGCGCGGTCTACCGGCGCGCGCTCGCGCTCGCCAAGGAGACGCGATGAAACCCGACGCGCCCGGCCGCAAGGCGACGCGGGACAAGCCGACGCGGGATCTGGCGCGGCAGGTCGCCTTCCGCACCGGATTGACGGCGGAAAGCCGGGCCGCCGCCTTCCTGACCGGGCGCGGCTACGCGATCGCGGCGCGCCGCTTCAAGAGCCCGGTGGGCGAGATCGATATCGTGGCGCGGCGCGGGCCCGAGCTCGTGTTCGTCGAGGTGAAGGCGCGGGCGCGGCTCGACGACGCGGCGCTCTCGCTCACGCCGCGCCAGCAACGGCGCATCATCGCGGCCGCCGAGGCGTGGCTCGCCGATCATCCCGACGACGGCGGATGCGATATCCGCTTCGACGTCATCCTGGTCGGACGCGACGGCCGCGCCCGGCACATTGCCGCCGCCTTCGACGCCTCGGCGTAGACGGCTTGTCGTGTGCGTTCGAGCATGATCGCGAAAAGTGGCTGCCGGTTTTCGGAAAAGAT
>Ga0335081_10011613_pt1 | contig 14257 bp, 10 predicted proteins | sample Lox_Sample_35_FD_206713 | JGI IMG/M metagenome (GOLD analysis project Ga0335081, IMG submission 206713) | Soil microbial communities from Loxahatchee National Wildlife Refuge, Florida, United States - Lox_Sample_3.5 | ecosystem: Environmental > Terrestrial > Soil > Wetlands | place: USA... | reverse complement strand
TATAATTTCAACCCGCATAAATGGATGGGCGCGAACTTCGATTGCAGTTGCTTCTGGGTGGCCGATCGCAAAGCGCTGATTCAGACGTTGAGCATCCTGCCGGAGTATTTGCGGAACCAGGCAACGGAATCGGGCGCCGTGATTGACTACCGCGACTGGCACATCCAGTTAGGGCGGCGCTTCCGGTCACTGAAGTTGTGGCTTCTGATCCGCCACTACGGCGTAGAAGGTCTGCAGCATAATGTTCGCGAACACGTGCGGCTGGCGCAGGAGTTCGCGGATTGGGTGAGAAACGACGAGCACTTTGAGGTAGCTGCGCCCGTGCCGTTGAACCTGGTCTGCTTCCGGCATACGGGCGGAGACGCGGTGAATCAAATAATCATGGACAGGTTGAACCGGAGCGGAGGCCTTTTTCTTACTCACACCAAACTAAACGGAAAGCTAACTCTGCGACTCTCGGTGGGCCAGACGAATACCAAGGCCCGGCACGTCGAGAACGCGTGGAAGCGAATCAAGGAGGAGGTCTCAGCGGTATCTCACGCTACGACATGAATGTCTGAAGCCCGGCCTCATAACGGGGCCGGGCTCATCCGCCAGCTACGGCACTACGATGTGCGGGCCGTTACGCGGAAGCAGATCATTCTGCTTTGGTTCGGCTCCTTCCACCAGCGACGTGCCCATGTAGATGTCGTAGAAGGTCTCGACTTTCGTGGTCGTGTCCTTGACCGGGAGAATCACCTGCGTGTATGCGGTCAATGGCACTGAGTCCCGATCGAAGACTTTCTTGTTGGAGAACGACAGCATGCAGTCATGATCGGCGCGGAATGTGACGGTTCTTTGTTTGTGCGTACCGACCGACTCCTCCTCCTGCGAATGAATCAGCGCAGTGTACTTAATCAGGTTCACGTCGATATCGATCCAGAGATTCTTTCCATCGGGTTTCGGCGCGGGTCGGTCGACGACAATTTCAGTAAGTTGGGTGACGGTAATCGCAGTCATGGTTCCTCCTTTCGGTGCCTGCTCATCAGGGCTGCTGTTGGGCAGGGTTGGAGTTATTGGCCAATTCTCGAGTGATTTCGCGAAAGCGAGAATCCAAGAGTAGTTTCCGAAAGTTGGGCACGTTCTGGAGTTGTTCCAGCGTCCAGCCCCGGGTTAGAGCTTTTTTCAACAACTGGAGCGCGGCACCACGGTTGCCAAGGTTTTCGTCAGCCTCGGCGGCGGTGGAAAGAATGTTGGGATCATCGGGAGAACGCGTCAGAGCAGCTTGAATCAACGGCAGCGCTCTTTCTTTCAAATGCTGTCTCGAATACAGCCGGCCTAGCTCTGCCTCCACGTCCGGATCGTCGCTGCGGACTTTTAAAAGCTCCTCAAGCCGCAACCGTTCTTCGCGGTTGGCAGCGTCGGCTTCCTGCGTGCGATTCAGCCATTCACAGGCCAGGCCCAGGTTCGCCCACGCATTCCAGTCGCTCGCGTTGATCTTTAACGCCTGGCGGGTTGCTGACGCAGCTTCTTCCCAGCGTCTCCGGCGCAAGTAGAAAGCTCCGAGGTTGGTGTAGGCCGCATAACTCGGCTGCAGTTCGATCGAACGCTTCAGGTGCTCTTCGGCCTCGGTATACTCCTCCATGAGTTGGAGCACTCCCCCCAAGGCAGCATGGACTAAGGCGTTATCTGGGGTAATCTGCAGGGCGGCTTCGAAATTCTCGGCAGCATCGGCGTTTCGCCCCTGCCGGTAGAAGAAGGCTCCGAATTCGTAGAAGCCGTCCCAGTTCTGCGGGCGAAGCGCTGCGGCGGTCTTGTAGATGTCCTCCGCCTTATCCGCCTGTCCCATTTCCGCGAGTATGGCAGCCTGCGTGAGCATTACGTCGGGGTCACGCGGAGCAAGACTCTGCGCTCTCTGGATTTCTTCGAGCGCCAGGTTGTACTGCCCTCTTCCATTGTGGATTCGCGCCAGCGTGGTATAAACGGCCGGAAGCTGTTGGTTCAATTGTGCGGCCCGGAGGCAGTTTTTCTCTGCCTCGTCGATCCAGCGCGAGTCGTGATTGAGCCGATATCTCGCCCAGTCCACCTCCGCCAGGGCGCTGAAACCGAGCGCGAATTTTGGATCGGCGCGCACCGACTGCTGCAACTTGCGTTCGGCCGAGTCCAGGCTTTTTGGCTTGTCCCAGCGTTCCAGATCTTTCATGCCAGCCAAGTAGAGTTCGTGAGGCACGGCTGGACTGATCGTCAACACTGCGTCCTTCGGCCCGACCGCTGTGATCTTCTGAAAAATCCCCTGAAGCCAGGGCTTTCCCGCCAATGCCGCCATGAACGCAGCTAAGGCGACAAGAAGTGCGGCTTTCGACCTCCAACCCCATCTCGATCGGGTTCGCATGGGCGTGGATGCCCGCCCCAGATCCACTGCTATCTCGCGCGCACACGAGTAGCGCCGCTCCGGGTCCTTCTCCAGGCATTTCTGGATCACCGCATCGAGTCCGGCGCTGATTCGCGGATTCAGTTTGCTGGCCGACGCCGCCGGCTGATGCACAATCGCCTCGGTCAGGGCTGGACCTGATCCCAGGAATGGACGGCGTCCGGTCGCCATCTCGAAGAGCACGCATCCTGTCGCCCATATATCAGTACGCACATCGAATTTACGTTTGAGCAGTTGTTCGGGAGCCATGTAAGGCAGAGTCCCAACGATGGCTCGGGTTTCGCTGAAGCTCTGTGTGACTGCGTCTGGGCCGACGTCGCCGCGCAGAATATCCGCCAGCCCGAAGTCAAGAATCTTGAGCCGCGCTTCCGGAGTGATGCGCAGATTGGCAGGCTTGAGGTCGCGATGGATCACGCCATGGTCGTGAGCTATCGCCAGTCCATCGGCCAATTGCGATCCCAGACGGAGGATCTCCGTCTCTGAAAGAGGCCCGGCGCCCAACATGGCGTCGAGTGAGAGACCGTCCACGAACTCTTCGATCAGAAAGTCGGTGCCCTCGTCATCGTCAAAGTCGTGAATGGTTGCGATGTTGGGATGGTTGAGTTTCGAAAGCATGAGCGCTTCTTTGCGGAATCGCCGGCGGACTGCTGGATCGACAACCGTCCCGGGTGGCAGAACTTTCAGGGCGACATCGCGGTCGAGGCGTTCGTCGTGTGCGCGATAGACGACACCCATCGCTCCAGCACCAACTTGTTCAAGAACGCGGTAATGGGAGAGTGTGGCCTGCATGGGGACATCCTGGCCGAGCGTTCCGTTCGGTCCCCCTGGCCCGTGGGTTCACCAAATTCATAACTTTCGTCTCTGAAGGTGCAGAATCCTGGGCGGAGAATGCTTTCGGAGAAGAAGGAGAATTTGGATGCAAGAAATCTTACGCAAAACGCGCGCGCACGCAGTGATCGCACTCACACGTAGTGGTTCTGGAAAAACGGCCTGTCGCAGGCTGTCACGATGAGCGAACACGCGCAGTTCCGCCTAGTCCGCCGGCATGGGCGCAGTTCTCGGAGAGGCGCGGTGTTCAACTTCTGGATAGGCCACCGGAGGGGCCTCCATCCATTTCCGTATTTCTGGCAGCGCCTTTCTCGTCGCCGCCTCGCCGACCTTGATCAGGTCCTCAGCTCGCTTGAAGTCGTCATACGCGAATCCGGCGACCTCAGGCTCCACAACCAGATCCGCGGCACCGCGCCACAGAGACGCCATCGCATCCTGCGCAATGGCGAAGGACTGACCGATCACATCAAATAGATGACGCGGGGGGCCACCGTCGTACCAGGTGCCTTTCAGGTGCACGGCGATCACACGGTCTGCGCCCATCTCGCGCAGCGGACGTGTGGGTACCGGATGCGACAGCATACCGTCTACAAGGTACCGTCCGCGAATCTGCACGGGGAGAAACATCCCGGGATATGCACAACTGGCCCGAACCGGGTCAATAATCGATCCCGAATGAAAGACCACGCCTTCGCCGGTTTTGAAGTCAGTGGCAGTGACTCCGAGAGGAATGCGCAGGTCTTCGAAATTTTTGCATTTCAGAGTTCGGGTAAGAAACGAAATCATGCGATCGTTGGAGGCAAATCCATAGCGCGAGAGTGTCCAGCGGGCGAAACTGGTGAACCGTGTATTGCGAGCGACTTCTTCCATCTCGGCGAGGGAAAGGCCGCTGCAATAGCAGGCGCCGATCAAGGCCCCAACGCTAGTTCCCGTGATAACGCGAATCGGGATTCCCTCTTGTTCGAGGACTTTGAGAACTCCAATGTGAGCGATGCCGCGGGCAAAGCCGCCGCCAAGGGCAACTCCGATGGCGGGAATGCGGGCAAGCGCAATCGGCGGGGCAGGTTTCCGGGAAAGTTCGCGGCCAAAGGCCTGAACCGAGCGAATGATCTTCCCCAGACTTTTCACGGCGGACCCCACATCCTCCGGTAAGCAACTCCGGAACCGGAACCCATCTGGCATTTAAGATGCCATATTTCGCGGCAAGGCTGTAAGGGCACGAGTGTGCCAGGCCACGGTTACCCAAATTCCAGTAACCAGTTACTATCGCGACTTCAAGCAGGTGACGAATTCCCTGTATTCCTGCTAAGTTGCGGACAGCATGATACGAGAGATTTCAGCGGGCGGAGTGGTCATCCGGCACGAAGGCGGGGAGTGGTGGATGGCCGCGATCGAGCCGGCGGGCGACCCGACTTCCACCCCCAGGCCATCAAAGCGAGGCAAGGGAGCGACGAATAAAACCGTTCTCTGCCTGCCCAAGGGCCTGGTCGATCCTGGAGAAAAGGCCGTTGACGCCGCCCTGCGGGAGGTACACGAAGAAACCGGGATTACGGCGTCGCTGGTGTCTAAGTTAGCGGACATCAAATACATGTATGTACGGACGTGGGGAGACGGGGAGCGGGTCTTCAAGATCGTCAGCTTCTACCTGCTGCGCTACGAATCGGGAGAGATCGACCAGATTTCTCAAGCGATGCGGGCTGAGGTCGCACAAGCCTCGTGGATTCGTCTCGCCGAAGCCCCAAAACTTCTCGCGTACAAAGGCGAGAAGCAGGTGGCGCGGCAGGCGCTGCAGTATGTGACCACGAACACAATGTGACTGGTGCCTCTGGAAAAATCTCTTGCGATGCGATTACCATTACTGAGGCACCGTCCCAGTCGAGGGCGGTTAAAAAGTCATCTCTCTTGCCAGTCAATTACTCTTCCAAATCCGAATCATAGAAACGGATTTACCGTCGAGGCCTGATCATGAAGCGAATCCATAAAGTCGCTGTTCTGGGCGCCGGAACCATGGGCGCGCGCATCGCCGCGCACTTTGCCAATGCGGGCATTCCCAGTTACCTGCTGGATATCGTTCCGCCAGATGCGGATGCCCCGGCTCGCAACAAAATCGCAGCGGCCGGACTCGATGCCGCGAAGAAATCGAAGCCTGCCGCATTCATGGAGCCATCTCTGGCCCGTCTCGTGACGGTCGGCAATTTCGACGACGATCTCAAAAAACTCGCCGACGTGGATTGGATCATCGAGGCGGTGGTTGAGAATCTCGAAATCAAGCGCAGCCTGCTCAGGAAAATAGAAGGCCTTCGAAAACCCGGCACGATTATCACGACCAACACCAGCGGCCTGCCTGTGGGCAAGATCGCCGAAGGATTTTCCGACGACTTTCGGCGGCTGTGGTTCGGCACGCACTTTTTCAATCCGCCGCGCTACATGCGCTTGCTGGAGATCATTCCTACGACGGAAGCGGACCGCGACGCCATCGACGCGATCTCACACTTTTGTGATGTGCGTCTTGGCAAGGGCGTCGTCATAGCCAAAGACACACCGAACTTCATCGGCAACCGGATCGGAACCTTCTCAGTGCTGAATGTCATCCGCCTCATGCAGGAGATGGGGCTGACGATCGAAGAGGTGGATGCGCTCACCGGGCAGGCCGTCGGATGGCCCAAGTCGGCGACTTTCCGAACCATCGATCTAGTGGGCCTCGACATCCTGGGACACGTCGTCGGCAACATGACGACTAACGTCAAGGATGAGCGCAGCGACCTGCAACTGCCTGATTTCTTCAAGAAGATGCTCGCCAACAAGTGGCTGGGCGATAAGACCAAGGGTGGCTTCTATAAGAAAGTGAAAAGCGCTGGCCAGGAAGACGAGCGCCGGGCAATCGACTGGAAGACGCTTGAATATCACCCTCGGCAAAAACCTAAATTCCCTGCGCTCGATATGGCGAAGAACGTCGAAGAGACGGGCGCACGCCTGCGCATGTTGCTGGGAATGGACGGAGCGGGCCCTCACAAGGGCGATAAGGCCGGAGCGTTCTTATGGGCAGCATTGTCGGATCTCTGGACCTATGCGGCCAATCGCGTGCCGGAGATTTCCGATTCGATTGTGGAAATCGACCGGGCGATGAAACTTGGCTTCAACTGGGAGCTCGGGCCGTTCGAATTATGGGATGCCGCTGGAGTTGAGGCGACAGTTGCGCGCATGAAAAAGGAAGGCAAGCCGGTAGCGGCGAACGCCGAGAAGTTGCTCGCCTCGGGACAGAAATCGTGGTACCGGGACGACCCGAAGGCAGCGTCCGGTCGAGCCTATTTTGACCTGGCGGGCGCGGGAGAGAAGCCCGTTGTCGTCCCCGCCGGAGTATGGTCCGTCACGGTTGCAAAGAAATCGAACGGAGTGGTGAAGAAAAATTCCGGCGCTTCACTCGTGGATCTGGGCGATGGCGTCGCCTGCCTCGAATTTCACAGCAAGATGAACACGCTGGGCACGGACATTCTCAGCCTGATCACGCAGACACTCAAGCCCGGCGGTCCCGGCGACAACTTTGACGCCTTTGTCATTACGAATGACGCGACGAACTTCTCGGTCGGCGCCAATCTCATGCTGCTACTCATGAGTGTCCAAGAAGAAGAGTGGGACGACGTCGACTTGGCCATTCGTCAGTTCCAGGGAATGACGCAAGCCATCAAGTTCTCGGCGAAGCCTGTGGTATCGGCTCCCTTTGGTCTGTGCCTGGGCGGTGGTACCGAGATTTCACTGCATGCCGTGGCGCGGCAGCCTAGCGCTGAACTATATACAGGGCTCGTCGAAGTTGGAGTCGGACTTTTGCCCGGAGGCGGCGGCTGCAAAGAAATGCTGCTGCGCGCCGTTGACTGCGCTGCCACGTCGAGAGGCAAGGCGTCTGCCGAGGCGCTCGCCGGCTCGGTCGAAATGATGGAGGCAATGAAGAAAGCCTTCGAAACGATCGCCACGGCTAAGGTTGCGACATCAGCACACGAAGCACGAGGGCTTGGATTTCTTTCCGATTCCGACCGGATCACCATGAATCGCGAACGTGTGCTCTCCGACGCCAAGGCGCGCGCGCTGGAATTGGCGCGGGCCGGTTACGAGCCGCCAGTACCGCGAACCGACATTCCTGCTCCGGGCGAGAGCTTGCTGGCTGCCCTCAAAATGGGTGTGCATCTCATGCGCCAGGGCGACTTCATCACCGAGTACGAAGTGAAACTCGGCGGCAAAATTGCGGAGGTGCTCTGCGGCGGCAATGTAACTCCGGGGACGCCGGTGAGCGAGCAATACATCCTTGATCTCGAGCGGGAAGGATTTAAGTCGCTTTGTGGCGAACGCAAAACACAGGAAAGAATCCAGTACACCCTGAAGACAGGAAAGACGTTGAGGAACTAAACAGATGATGCGTTTTGCCGTGAGACCTGTTGCGGCAGGCATGTTCTTGATTCTTTCCGCGTGTTTGTCCGCAACCGCTCAGAAAGATGCGCCCGCACAGGAGTCTGCGCCGGATGTGCCCGACGCCATCTCAGTACCCGTCGGACTCGAGCCGGTAATGTTCGTTCGCGCGTCTGGAGTGCAGATCTATACCTGTCAGGCGGATGCTTTGGGAAAGTACGCCTGGACGCTCAAGGCTCCTGAAGCCGAACTGAAAGACCGTAAAGACAGAGTCGTCGGCCAGCACTCCGCAGGCCCAACCTGGAAATTGAAGGACGGCAGTGAAGTGACCGGCAAAGCGGTCGCGCATATCGATTCTCTCGATGAGGATTCGATTCCGTGGCTACTTGTCGATGTCGAGCACAACTCGGGAAAGGGATCGCTGGCTAAAGTCACGAAGGTTCAGCGCGTGCACACGCACGGCGGCAAACCCGGGCCGGACTCATGCGACGAAGCTCATAAAGATACAGAAACGAAAAGCACCTACACGGCAGACTATTACTTCTACGCGCCCCTGAAGTAGCGCGTGAAGCGGCGATAGCGAACTAGGCATCGAATCAACAGTGAAGTAGGGAGGTCTTCTATGCGGGACGTCATCATTGCATCGGCAGTTCGGACACCTGTCGGACGAGCATTCAAAGGTACTCTGCGCGCGACGCGTCCTGACGAACTGGCGGCAGTTGCGATCAAAGGCGCACTCGATCGCATTCCGCAGCTCGATCCCAGGGAGATCGAGGACGTAATCCTGGGCTGCGCCATGCCTGAAGCTGAGCAAGGAATGAACGTCGCGCGGATTGCTTCGTTGCGTGCCGGGCTGCCGGTCGAAGTTTCGGCTTTGACCATCAACCGCTTCTGCTCGTCGGGGCTGCAGTCGATCGCCATCGCGGCCGAACGCATCATGGCAGGCGGCGCGGACTTGATTGTCGCCGGCGGCACGGAATCAATGTCGATGATTCCTATGGGCGGCCACAAGATCTCGCCGAATCCGTGGCTGGTTGATCATTATCCCGATGCGTATCTTTCTATGGGACTGACGGCGGAGCGACTGGCCCAGCGTTTCGGCATTACTCGGGAAGCGGCCGACCAATTCTCGCTGCAAAGCCATCAGAAGGCATTGGCCGCAATTCAAGCTGGAAAGTTCGACGATGAGGTCGTTCCGGTGCCTGTGAGTTTCAGCACTCCGAACGGTTCAAAACCGAAACGGCAGGAGATCGTCTTCAAGATGGACGAGGGTCCGCGAGCAGACACTTCGCTCGAGGCTTTGATGTCATTGAGGCCGGCTTTTCACGTCAAAGGAACCGTGACTGCCGGCAATTCTTCACAGATGTCCGACGGCGCGGCCGCGGCGGTCGTGATGTCGGCCGAGCGCGCGCAGGCTCTGGGTATCAAGCCTCTGGCGCGTTACGTTTCGTTTGCCACCGCTGGATACAAACCCGAGGAGATGGGACTAGGCCCGGTATTCGCGATTCCGAAAGCATTAAAGATCGCCGGACTGAAACTTTCCGACATCGAGGTGATTGAACTGAACGAAGCCTTCGCCGCTCAGTCGTTAGCAGTAATCAAGGAAGGCGGGTTGGATCCGGAAAAGATCAATCCCAACGGAGGAGCGATCGCCCTCGGGCATCCTCTGGGATGCACGGGCGCCAAGTTGACCGCGAGCGTGATCCGGGAACTAAAACGCCGCAATGGACGCTACGGCATGGTCACCATGTGTGTCGGTGGAGGAATGGGCGCGGCCGGTATTTTCGAGCACCTGCATTGAGATGAATACAGGTGTCGAATCGAGCACAAAGATCTTCTTGCGGCTATTTCCTTGCCGATTCTGGCGCAAGCGTCACACTTCTTTACCCGACTCCTACGCTCCTTGACACGATAAGGAGTATGCTTTTCTTGGACGCTAGCGTCCCTACCACGCAGGGTATACCCAGCCCGGAAGGCGTGATGGTGGGAGGTGCTTTATGCGGCTCTCCGCACTAGGCGTTGCAGCGGTATTCCTGTTTTCGACTTCTTCCATCTTGGCCCAGCATTCTTCCGGCGGCGGCAGCAGCTCTTCGGGAAGCGGTTCCGGAGGAGGAGGCGGATCTCACAGCAGTTCGTCCGGCGGATCCAGCTATTCCGGGGGCGGCTCCTCCAGCCATAGTTCGGGCGGAGGCTACAACTCTTCCGGCGGCAGCCATTCGTCAGGCACTTCCCATAGCTCCGGCAACAGCCATAGCTCCGCCGACAGTCACAATGCAGGTGCGGGACACTCTTCCGATCACTCCTCGATCGCTCGCGGCTCAGGCTCGCACGGCAAGAACGATCGCGGATCGAACTTCACGAGTACGACGGGAAACCGGACCTTGGGTAATTCCAACGTGGCGCGTCCAATTCACGAGCCAAAAGCGGGAGTTCCCGGGCGGGCAACTATACCCGAAAAGCGGGGTTTCTTCTCCGTTCTGTTCCATCCATTCCGAAAGGTGCAACCAAAGCCTGAGCCCAAACCTGCTCTCTATCTCCCCAGGCCGATCTGCCCCCGTGGAAAGTGCACACCGCACTGTCCGGTCGGACAAGTCAGGTCTGGCGGCGCATGCACAACCGCCGTCGTCCCAGTGTGCATGCAGAGTCAGATCTGGAATGGAATTGATTGCGGCGGATCCTGGCGCGCACGATGCTCGTTAGGCAATATCTGGAACGGTGTCGCATGCGTTCGCGGCTCCATCTTCGCAGACCAATGTTTGTCTTTGCGCACGGCACTGGAGCGGCAGGCCAAACGTGTACAGTCCGCCGCATCTGCGCGTCAAAATGCCTGCTCACTCGGAACCGCGCAAGAGTGTTCGGGAGCCAACGCCATGTGGCAGAACGAGGAAAATCTGCGCCAGAGTCTGATGGCGAGATACCGCCAGTGCCAGATGCAGTCTGTTTCATCGTACTCAGGACCCCACGAACCATCGGATTCGATGGAGTGGTTTGATTCTCTACGGTTCAATGCAGACTTCTAGTTGATAGATAAATCGTGACCCTCAGGCTCAAGTGAGCCGGAGGGTCTTGTCACACCTATCATTCCCCCGCTCTGCGCATTAGAATTGGTCAGGCTTTTCCGCCAACCGCTCAAGGTCGGCGTTTTCATTTGGGGGAAGAACGATGGCCACGACCGCAGTTCCAAAAGTCAGGACTTCTGGCGGCAGCTTTTTGTTGGAAACTCGCCAGCCCGAAGAAGTGTTCACGCCGGAAGATTTCAGCGAGCAGCATCAGTTGATTGGGCAGACGGCGGAAGAATTCGCCGTCCATGAGATCGTTCCCAACATCGACAAGATCGAACACAAAGACTTTTCGGTCACCCGCGACCTGCTGCGCAAGGCTGGCGAACTGGGCTTGAGTTCCGTCGAGATTCCCGAGGCCTACGGCGGCCTGGAGATGGATAAAGTCACCGCTGCGGTGATCGCCGATCACATCGCCAAGTATGCCGGGTTTGCCACGACGTGGGGAGGACACACTGGGATCGGAACCTTACCGATCGTGTACTTCGGAACCGAAGAGCAGAAAAAGAAATACCTCCCGCGGCTGGCGTCGGGAGAAATTGTCGGAGCTTACGCCTTGTCCGAATCAACCTCCGGCTCCGACGCCTTGAATTGCCGGACTCGCGCCACGCTTTCTCCGGACGGCAAACACTACATCCTGAGCGGCGAGAAGATGTGGATCACCAACGCCGGATTCGCGGACCTGTATACGGTATTCGGAAAGGTCGACGGCGATAAATTTTCTGCCTTCCTGGTGGAAAGAACATTCCCAGGATTCTCAGTTGGCGCCGAAGAGCACAAGATGGGTATCCGCGGCTCATCGACCTGTCCCATTATTCTCACTGATTGCAAAGTGCCGGTCGAGAACTTGCTCGGAGAAATTGGTAAGGGCCACCTGATCGCTTTCAACATCTTGAACATTGGCCGTTTCAAGCTGGGCGCAATGTGCCTGGGTGGTGGCCGAGTTTCTCTGGAGAATGCCATTGGCTATGCCAAGCAGCGTAAGGCGTTCGGCAAGGTCATCGCGGATTTTGGTCTCGTAAGGGAGAAGATCGCCAACATGGCGACTCTGTTGTACGTCGGCGAGTCGCTGGTATATCGCACGGTTGGCTTGATGGACGCAGCTCTCGGCGACGTCGACAAATCTGCAGCCGATGCCGCGAAACAGACCCTGAAGGCCATCGAGGAATACGCCGTCGAGTGCTCGATCATCAAAGTTTGGGGCTCGGAGATGATCGACTACGTAGTGGACGAGACCATGCAGATTCATGCGGGATACGGTTTCGTCGAAGAATATCCAGCGGAACGCGCCTATCGCGATGCCCGCATCAACCGCATCTTCGAGGGCACCAACGAGATCAATCGCCTCATCATTACCGGTTTTCTTCTCAAGCGAGCAATGACCGGCCAATTGCCGCTGATGCCCGCTATCAAGAAGCTCATGGACGAAGTCCTGTCGGGTCCATCGATGGGCGAGGATCTCGACGGCCCGCTCGCGGAAGAACTCAAGCTCGTAGCCCAAGCCAAGAAGCTGGGATTGTTTGTGGCTGGTTCGGCCACCCAGAAATACATGGCGGCGATCCAGGATCAACAGGAGATCATGGGCGCGATTGCCGACATGACAATCGAGACTTATGCGATGGAGTCAGCTGTGTTGCGGGCGCAGAAAATCGTGGCCGCCAAAGGCGAATCGGGCGCGGCCCTGCCGCTGGCCATGACTCGCGTGTACCTCACTCAATCATTGGAGAAAGTCGAGTCGGCGGCCCGCAAAGTGATCGCCGCCGTTGCCGACGGCGATATGCTGCGGACGCAGCTTGCGGTTCTGCGCCGGCTCGCGAAGTATGAACCACTCAACACAGTACAACTTCGCCAGCAGATCGCGCAGAAAATGATTGAGCGCGGGAAATACATGCTTGCTTAATCCTGTTCGTAGGGCCGCGGAGTAAGCGGGAAGTTCAGGACGATAAATCAAGCGGAGTCATCCCGAAGTCACGCGCTTTCAGCAGCGGGACGAGGGATCTCCAAACGCAATACAGTCTGGCTGCGGGGAGGTTCTTCGCTACGCCTGAAAAGCGGCTCCGCTCAGGATGGTGGCGCAACCTCCCATTCAAATTTCCTTATGATCACGCGAACTGCGACTCTACTCTCTCTTGTGTTGGCAGGATCGGCGGCAGCACAAACGAGCAGCGAACCACAAAAAGATTCTGCGATCTTCGACCCAGACGGCACAGCCCACATCACGCGAGTCGTGCCGATGCCTTTGACCATCAGCACAGAAGCCCAGACGTGGCTCGAATCTCTGACTCACACTACGCCCGGGCCTGAGACTTTAGCCGAGCGCCGCGCCCGCACCGATGTTTGGCGCGCCCAGGATTCGGCCGAAGCGCGGAAGCTCTATCCAGTCACTGTGGAAGAAGCGACTACTGCAGGCGTGCGCACCGACATCATTACTCCTCTCACGATGCCGGCTGAGAACAAGAATCGTGTCCTCATCAATCTGCATGGCGGAGGCTTCAACTCCGATTCCGGGTCTCTGATTGAAGGCGTGCCGATCTCGAATCTGGCAAAAATTAAGGTGGTTTCTGTTTACTATCGCCTCGCGCCAGAAAATCCTTTCCCAGCCGCAGTCGCTGATGTCGTCGCGGTGTACAAAGAGTTGCTTAAGACGTACAAGCCGCGCAGCATAGGCATGTTCGGTACATCGGCCGGCGCGATCCTGACCTGCGAAGTAACTGTGAAACTGCGAGAACTTGGATTGCCCCTTCCCGGCGCGCTGGGAGTTTTCTCCAGCCTCGCGGATTTCAGCCGCCCGGGCGACTCCCGCCAGTTGTTCACCTTGAACGGATTCCCCGGCCAGTGGCAGCCCACAGATCCACATCATCTGCCTGACAACGAATATGTAGGAAAGACCGATCGCAAAGATCCGGTGCTATCTCCGCTATTCGCAGACCTCAACGGTTGGCCACCTAGCCTGCTTATCACCAGCACGCGCGATTTACTGCTCAGCGATACCACCATCTTCCATCGAGCCCTGTTGCGCGCCGGAAACGACTCGCAACTCGTCGTGTTCGAAGCTCTGCCGCACGCCTTCTGGTATCACTTCCAATTGCCTGAAACCCGAGAAGCGCTCGAGTTGATGGCCAAGTTCCTTGACGCCAAGGTTGAACACTAATCCAACGGCTGCTAGAGTTTCTCGTCTCATCCAAGCGAGGGAGCAGCAATGAGAACTTGCCGCACCGAAGCTATACAGAGAACGTCCGAGGCTCTCCTTCGTGCACCTTCGTGCCCTTCGTGGTTTATGCCTTTGTCGTTCGATCATCTCGCCGCACCGACTGTCCTTCTCCTGCTACTTCTAGCAACGGGTGGGGCGTACTCCCAAGTAACCCTTCCCTCACTGCTGGCCGATCACATGGTCATCCAACGCGGACTTCCATTGCACGTCTGGGGAAAAGCCGCGGAACATGAGAGTGTCTCGGTAACCTTCCGCGGCGAAACGAAGTCCACAACTGCGGATAATCTCGGGCACTGGAGCCTGTACCTGGCTCCCGGCGAGGCGGGTGGACCTTTCCAGATGGCGATCAAA
>Ga0335081_10011612_pt1 | contig 14257 bp, 11 predicted proteins | sample Lox_Sample_35_FD_206713 | JGI IMG/M metagenome (GOLD analysis project Ga0335081, IMG submission 206713) | Soil microbial communities from Loxahatchee National Wildlife Refuge, Florida, United States - Lox_Sample_3.5 | ecosystem: Environmental > Terrestrial > Soil > Wetlands | place: USA... | reverse complement strand
GCCGCGCACCGGCGCGGAATATGCCGCCGACAGCGCGATCGCGATCACCGTGCGGGTGTCGCGCGGATCGATGATGCCGTCGTCCCATAGCCGCGCGGTCGCGAAGTACGGATCGCTCTCCTTGTCGATCATCTGCTCGGTCATCGCCTTCATCGTCGCGAGCTTGAGCTCGTCGACCGGCTCGCCGCGCTTGTGCGCGGCCTCGCGCTGGATGATGTCGAGCACGCCCGCGAGCTGCTTGCCGCCCATCACCGCGATCCGGTGATTGGGCCAGGTGAACAGGAAGCGCGGCGCGTAGGCGCGGCCGCACATCGCGTAGTTGCCGGCGCCGAAGCTCGCGCCGGTCATGATCGTGATCGCGGGCACCGTGGAGTTCGACACCGCGTTGATCAGCTTCGCGCCGTGCTTGATGATGCCCTCCTGCTCGACCTTCTTGCCCACCATGAACCCGGTGATGTTGTGCAGGAACACCAGCGGGACGTCGGTCTGGTTGCACAGCTCGATGAACTGCGCGCCCTTCTGCGCCGAGTCCGAAAATAGAATGCCGTTGTTCGCGAGGATCCCGATCGGGAAGCCGTGGAGGTGGGCCCAGCCGCACACCAGGGTCGCGCCGTAGAGCGCCTTGAACTCCGAGAACCGCGAGCCATCGACGATCCGCGCGATCACCTCGCGCGAGTCGTACGGCACCTTGATGTCGGGCGACGCGATCCCGAGCAGCTCGCCGGCGGCGTAGCGCGGCGCCTCGGCCTCGCGCGGGCGCGGCGCGGCGGCCTTGCGCCAGTCGAGGTGCGCGACGATCTCGCGGCCGATCCGGATCGCGTCGCGCTCGTCGCGCGCGAGGTAGTCCGAGACGCCCGACACGCGCGAGTGCATCTCGGCGCCGCCGAGCTCCTCGTGATCGGTGAGCTCGCCGGTCGCCATCTGCACGAGCGGCGGCCCGGCGAGGTAGACCTGCGCCTGGTCCTGCACCATCACGATGTAGTCGCTCATCCCCGGGATGTACGCGCCGCCCGCGGTCGAGCTGCCGAACACCAGGCAGATCGACGGAATGCGCTCGCGCGAGCGCCGGGTCAGCTCGCGAAACCCGCGGCCGCCGGGCACGAAGATCTTCGACTGGTTCGGCAGATCCGCGCCTGCCGATTCGATCAGCGAGATCGACGGCAGCCGGTTCTGCTCGGCGACCTCGCTCATCCGCGACGACTTCCACACCGTGATCTCGCTCATCGCGCCGCCCTTGACCGTCGAGTCGTTCGCGGTGATCACGCACTCGACGCCCGATACCTTGCCGACCCCGCCGATGAACCCGGCGCCGGTGGTGTGCCCCGGCACGTCCTTGCCGGCGAGCGGGCACAGCTCGAGGAAGTAGGCGTCGCGATCGAGCAGCAGCTCGATGCGCTCGCGCGGCAGCAGCTTGCCCGCGGCGACGTGGCGCGCGGTGTACTTCTCGCCGCCGCCGCGGGTCGCCTCGCCGAGCGCGGCGCGCAGCTTGTCGACCGCCGCGGCGTTGGCGTCGTGATTGGCGCGGAACTCGGGCGAGCGCGGATCGACGCGCGACGCGATCACCGGATACGGCTGCTCCACGGCGCGACTGTATCGGAGTATGGTTCGCCCGCCATGGCGAACGTGATCGAAGAAGCGAAGAGCGGGCGAGCGAGCTGTCGGACGTGCAAGAAGGCGATCGCGAAGGGCGAGCTGCGGTTCGGCGAGGAGGCGCCCAACGCGTTCGGCGACACGCCGAGCATGCGCTGGCACCACATGCTGTGCGCGGCCGAGAAGCTGCCGGCCGAGCTCAAGGCCGCGCTCGACACCTACTCCGGGACGGTGCCGGATCGCGCCAAGCTCGACCAGGCGATGACCGACGCGCTGTCGAAGGGCCGCGCCAAGCCGGGCGGGTTCCCGTACGCCGACAAGGCGCCGACCGGCCGCGCCAAGTGCATGCAGTGCGAGGAATCGATCGAGAAGGACACGCTGCGCGTCGCGGTCGAGCGCGAGATCGACACCGGCACGATGGTGACGCGCGGCGCGGGCTACCTGCATCCCAGGTGCGTGGTCGAGAACCTCGACAACGCCGGCGGCTCGAAGGAGGACCTCGTCGCCGGCCTGCGCACGAACTCGCGGCTCGCGCCCGCCGATCTCGATCGCGTGATCAGCGAGATCGGCTAGACGATCTTCGCGCTCGGCAGCGACGGGCCGTCGACCGCCTCGGCGGCGACCGCGAACAGCCGCGCCATCATCACCATCGCGACCAGCCCGCACACCGCCGCGATCAGCGTCACCGCGATGGCGCCGGTCACGCTCTCGGCCCGCGGCAGCGCGTAGACCTGCGCGCCGATCGACACCAGCATCAGGATCACGAACGCCACCATGCGCGCGGTGGCCTGCTCGACCAGCTGGCTCTGCCCGGTGCGCGACGCGAACTGGAGGATGGCGTTGCCGGCCGCGGTCACGCCCGCCACGCCGACCAGGCCGATCACCACCGGCAGGCTCTCGACCGCCGCGTGCGCGTGCTCGAGGTCCCAGCTGTCGAGCGACCCGTCGCGATACGTGATCTGGTAGATCGCGATCAGCTGCCGCCACATCACGCCGAGGGCGAACAGCGTCGCGGCGGCCCCGAGCGCGAGCGACCAGCGCGACAGCGCGAGCGGCGCACGGCGCGCCGCCCCGAGCGCGCCGAGCGCGACCGCGAGCTGCGCCGCGCAGTTGATCGCGGCCGCCGACACCAAGGCGAGCTTCAGCACGTCCTCGCCGCTCTCGCTTTGCATCGCGATCACCAGCAGCGTGAGGCCGGTGAGCACGACCGCGGCGACCACGCGCAGCTTGAGCCCGCCCGCGATCCGGCGCAGCCCCGCGGCCGCCCGCGCCGGCTCGACCGCGATCGGCCCGCACGCCGCGCCGTGCGCCAGCACGAACAGCATCGCCATGTGGATGGCGGGCAGCAGGACGTCGAGCTTGTCGTCGCGGATCAGCGCTTGCACGATCGGCGGCGGCTCGGTCACGATCGCGAACACCAGGAACACCACGGCGATGCCACGCGCGCGGTTGCCGATGAACAGGCTGACCGCCATCGCCAGCCCGAGCGCCCACCACAGGTAGCTCGTGATCGCGAACACCAGATCGCTGTGCGGCTGCCACAGCGCGAACACCACCGCCTCGAGCGCGCCGAGCGCCGCACTCGCCGCGAAGCACGACCACGCGATCGTGAGCCCGATCCGCGGACCGCCGGTCGCGCGCGCGGCGAGCTCGGCGATGCCGAACGCGGCGAGCACGTCCGACGCGGTGTAGAACCCGGCGAGCGCGAGCTCGTAGGCCACGCCGCTGCCACGGGCGAAGACCCACAGCTCCTGCATCGCGATCGCCGCGATGCCGCACGCGAACCATAACCACACCGCCGCCGGGACCTGCCGTTCACGCAGCTCGCTCATCAGAAGCCCTCCGTCTTGGCGATCACCTCGTTCATGATCTCGCGCGTCCCGCCGCCGATCGGATACAGCCGCGCGTCGCGATACAGCCGCTCGACCAGGGTCTCGCGCATGTAGCCGTATCCGCCGTGCAGCTGCACCGCCTGATCGCACACCGCGCTGCACGCGTCGGTCGCGACGTTCTTGGCCATCGCCGCGAGCCCGGCGACCTGCTCGCCGCGCAACGCGCGGGTCGCGAGCTCGCCGGTGAGCGCGCGCGCCGCCGCGATCCGGCTCGCCATGTCGGCGAGCTTGTGGCGCGTGACCTGGAAGCCGGCGAGCGGCTTGCCGAACGCGTTGCGCTGCCTGGCGTACGCGATCGCCTCGCGATACGCGAGCTCGGCGATCGCGACGCACTGCGCGGCCAGCGCGAGCCGCTCGCCGACGAAGTTGATCATGATCATCGGGAACCCCGCGTGCTCGGCGCCGATCCGGTTGGCGACCGGCACGCGGCAGCCGTCGAACACCAGCTCGGCGGTGTCGCTCGCCCACCACCCGGTCTTGCGCAGCTTCTTCGAGACCGCGAACCCGGGCGTGTCGCGCTCGATCACGAGCAGCGAGATCCCGGCGTGACCGTCGCCGCCGGTGCGCACCGCGGCCGTCACGAAGTCGGCGCGCGTGCCCGAGGTGATGAACGTCTTGGCGCCGGTCACGACGTAGTGATCGCCGTCGCGCACCGCGCGGGTCGCGAGCGAGGCGACGTCGCTGCCGCCGCCGGGCTCGGTGATCGCGAGCGCCGAGACCTTGCCGTCGCGCAGGCACGGCGTGACGAACCGGCGCTGCTGCTCGGGCGTGCCGAACCGGACGATCGGCGGAAGCGCGATGCCGTGCGTGCCGAGCCCGACCACCGTGCCGACCGAGCGTCCCGCGAGGATCATCTCCTCGCACGCGACGATCACGTGGCCGAGATCGCCGCCCTGCCCGCCGAGCGGCTCGGGGTAGCCGATCCCCGTGATCCCGGCCTGGGCCGCCGTGCGGTACAGCGCGAGCGGGAACTCCTCGTCCTCTTCCCACGCCGCGCCGTGCGGCGCGATGTGCGTCCGAGCGAACTTGCGCGCGGTCTCGCGGATCGCCGCGTGCTCCTCGGTCTCGAACAGATAGGCCATCCGCGCGAGCATACTCGCGGCGCGCGACCGTGCCAGCAACGATCGCGTTACGCGAACACGTCGGCGGTCGCCGAAACCGTGTCGCGTTCGGCGAGCGCCGCGGCCACGCGCAGCCCCGCCGCCGCGAGCACGCACGCCGCCCCGACGATCCCGGCGGCGACCAGCGGCGTGTCGACCCACCAGCTCGCGACCGAGAGCGCGGCGATGAGCGCGGCGCCGAGCGCGAACAGCCGGGCACGCGCGGGCTGGCGGCCGCGGGCGTAGCGTGCGAGCGCGGCGAGCGCGATCGCGATGCCGATCGGCAGCATCGAACCGGTGACGAGCGGCGAGAACCCGGCGCGGCCTCCGAACGAGAAGTCGCCGAGCCAGCTGGTCTGGCGGGCGTGCACGATCGCGACCCACAGCGCGACCGCCGCGCCGAGCTGGATCGAGTAGCGCGGCAGCCGCTCGAGCGCCGATCCGGCCAGCCGGCTCAGCCACGCGCTCGACCACGCGGCGGCGGCGGCGTTGAGCAGGAAGGTGGAATTGACGGCGAGCTGGCCCGGATCGTCGACCAGCCCGATCGCCAGCGTCCCGGCGACCGCGGCGACGCAGCCGAGCGAGGCCATGCGCAGCGCGCGCGCCGCGCGGCCGGGCGAGCGCGGCCGCGGATCGAGCTGGCTCGCCGCACCGCCCGCGAGCACGATCAGCGCGAGCGAGTAGCCCGCGATCAGCCCCGCGAACACGTAGTAGATGTATTCGCCCTCGCGCAGCGAGCGCGCGAGCAGGTGTTGCACCGGCGGCAGCGGCCGCAGCACGCTCGCCGCGATCGCGGTGGCCAGGCCGACCGCCAGGTAGCGCGCGCCAGCCGCGACCGTGAATCCGATCGCGCTGCCGAGCCACGCCAGCGGCACGGCCCAGTCCAGCCACTCGAGCCACGCGAGGTCGTCGAGCTTCTCCCGCCGCATCATGATGGAGAGGAACACCCACGATCCCGCGACCAGCACCTGGGAGGCACCCGCGACCGCGCCGCCGGCCCGGATGCGACCGCGGCCCCGCCATGCCAGCTCGAACCCGGCGACCGCGAGCCACAGCGCGACCGAGGTGTCGATCCCGAAGAAGATCGTCTGCCAGCGCCGCTCGAGCACGTCCGGCACCGCGATCACGAGCACGACCGTGACCACGTAGAACACGATCTGGGCGAGCAGTCCGACGACCATGGTGACCGGCGCAGCTCGCCACTTCATGTGCGCCCCAGCATACGCGAGCGATGGTACGAACAGGTATGCAATCTCCACCCGTGCCTCCGAGCCTGCGCCGCTCGGATCACCTGTCGTGGTTCACGCACATGGGTGCGGTCTACCTGTTCCACGATCTGTACGGCTACCTGATGGAGATGAGCCCGGACATCGCGGAGCTGATCGAGGCGTTCGGCAGCGGCGCGGACACCCAGGCGACGATCGACCAGATGCGCGCGCGGTTCGACGGCACCGATCCGGCGCAGTTCGTCGACGTGCTGGTCGCGCACGCCGTGCTGGTGCCGCCCGACGAGGACGAGCTCGAGGGCCTGTGGGCGTTCGTGCCGATCAAGGCGCGGTGGAACATCTGGCAGCGGCGCGGCGACCGGCTCGTGCTGTGGACGGCGTGGGGGGACCGCCCGGTGCAGGAGGTGTTCCTCGACGAGGCCGAGACCCGGATGTGGGACGCGTTCGACGGCGAGAAGCGGCTGGTCGAGCTGCGCGCCGCGCACGATCCGGCGCGCTTGCTCGGCCTGGTCCGCCGCCTGGTCGACAGCGACGTCCAGGCGCTGAAGCTGTCGATGATGCCGTGGTCGGTCTACGCCAAGCGCCCTGCGCTCGCGCCGCGCTACCTGGCGTCGACCATGCCGTACGCGCCCTGGCACCCGGGCGAGCCGGTGCCGCCGCCGCCCGAGCTCACCGACTACTACCGGCACGCGATCGGCGATGCCGACGCGCAGTTCGATCACCTCGAGACCACGCTGTCGCACCTGCTGCGCGTCCCGCATCCGGCGCTCGCCGGCCGGACCTACGGCCAGGCGCTGGTCGACGCGCTGCTCGCGCGCGATGCGGTCCCCGCCGGCCGCGTCCGCGTGCTCGAGATCGGCGCGGGGCTCGGCTACGTCGCGCGCGACGCGATCGCGCGGCTGCGCGCGGCCGGACGCGAGGTCGCCTACACGATCGTCGAGCTCGCGCCCCAGCTCGCGGCGGCGCAGCGCGCGCGGATCGGCGGCGACGCGACATGGATCGAGGGCGACGTGCTCGCGACGCGCCTGCCCGAGGCCGCGTTCGACCTCGTGCTGTGCAACGAGATGGTGGGCGACCTGCCGGCGCGCCAGCTGTCGCGCGCCGACATCGGGCTCGCGCTCGACGGCACCGGCACGGCCGATCCCGAGCGGGTGCGCGCGCTGTGCCCGATCGCCGCCGAGCTCGGCGTCCCGCTCGACGACGCGCCCGAGCCGTTCTACCTCCAGACCGGCGCGCTCGAGCTGGTCGCGAAGCTCGCGCGCTGGCTCGCGCCGGGCGGCACCGCGGTGGTGACCGAGTTCGGCGATCGCGCGGCGTGGCCGCGGCTGTCGACCCAGCTCGATCACCCCGAGCTGTCGACCCACTTCGGCCAGCTCGAGCACGCGGCGCGCGCCTCGGGGCTCGAGGCCAGCGTCGAGTTCGTGATCGACCTGATCGATCTCGATCGCACGCAGCGCGGGCTCGCCACCACGCGCAGCCAGTTCCGCGCGCTGCGCGCGCTCGCCGCGGATGCCGGCGTCGACCTGCCGAAGATCGGCTTCACCGAGGCGCTGCTCGCCGAGGTGGTCGGCGACAAGCTCGACCTCGCGACGGTCGGCGACCTGCGCTGGGATCGCATCGAGGACCGCCTGATGGGGCTCGTGCCGCACGAGTTCAAGGCGCTGATCGCGAAGCGGCCGCGCTGATCCGCGCAGCGCGCGCGCGTGCACACGGCCTCCCGCTTGCACGGCTCCGGCTTCGAACGGAGGTACTCGCATGTCGAAACGCCTAGGTGGCCTCGCGCTCGCGGCCGGCCTCGCGCTCGGGGCGCCCGCCGTGTCGGCCGCGCCCGAGCACCCGGTCGCAGCGCAGCAGGAGAGCGCGCCGGCCGCGCCGACCGCGAACGCCGAGGACGGCGCGCGCTACGCGGCCCGCGAGCATCACCGCCGCGATCGCCAGGCCGCCGAGTTCCAGGGCGGCTCGATCATCGCCGTCGGGATCTCGACCACCGCGCTGGTCGTGATCCTGATCGCGGCGGTCGTGTTCTTGTGACGCGCGCGCTCGCGATCGCGGCGCTCGCTGCCGGCTGCGTCGCGCTGCCCTACACCGGCGGCGCCCGCCCGGCCGACGCGGTGCTCGACGCGAGCTGGCTGCGCGCCGCACCGACGCCGGCGATCCGCCAGGCCCACGAGTCGGACTGCGGCCTCGCGGCGCTCGCGATGATCGCCGGCGCGTGGGGCCAGGCGTGGCCGCTCGACCAGCTCGAGCGCGAGCTGCCGCCCGGGCCGCACGGCACCAGGCTCGCCGCGCTGCGCGATCTCGCGCGCCGTCGCGGGCTCGATGCCCACGCGATCCGCGCGACCGCGGCGGATCTGCGTCACGAGCTCGCGGCCGGCCGCCCGGTCGTGCTCGGGCTCGTGCTGCCGCACGAGCGCGAGACCCGCCTGGCGCACTACGAGGTCGCGATCGCGATGTCGACGCGCGATGGCAGCGTGATCACGATCGATCCGGCGACCGGACGCCGCCTGCGACGATCGCCGAGCACGCTCGACGCGGAGTGGCAGCCCGCGGGCTACCCGGCGCTGGTCGTCACCGCTGGCACGCGCGATGCTCGGAACTAGCGCATGAGCCGATACCGCAGATCGATCGTGCTGGCGCTCGCGCTGGTCGCCGCGGATGGCTGCAACCAGCGCGACCAGGCCGTCGCGCAGCGCGCGGCGCACGAGGCACGCCACGACCTGCGCGCGCTGTCGCTGCGCGGCAAGGTCGAGGTCGCCGCGAGCCAGCCGTACCTGATCCGCACGCTGGCCGACGCGCTGCCGCTGAGCGCGGCCGGCCGGGCCCAGGTCCACGAGCAGCTGCAGGTGCTCCAGATGCGGATCGACGAGGCCCGCGACGCGGTGCGCGCGCTCGACGGCGCGCCCGAGGCCGAGCTGGCCCAGCGCGAGGCCGCGGCCGAGGCCGCGGTCGATCGCCTCGACGCCGCGCGCGCCGACGCCTGGAGCGCGCTGAACGACGCGCCGAGGACGCAGCGCTCGTCGTCGTAGCTGGCGACCGGCGCGACGTGCTAGCGTCGCCGCCGATGGCCAAGCCACTGGAGTACAACGCCACGCTCGTCGAGCGCATCGACCTCACCGACGCGCTCACGATCTTCCGAGTCCAGCCGGATCAGATGCCGGCGCAGCGCCCGTGGTTCGTGCCGGGCCAGTACTGCGTGCTCGGCCTCAACAACGCGGAGAAGCCGGAGCTCGGCTCGGTGCGGCGATCGATGTCGATCGCGTCGGCGCCCGAGGATGAAGGTCCGGTCGAGTTCTACATCCGCTGGGTCGCCAAGCCCGAGTCCGAGAACCCGCTCACCCATCTGTTGTGGAAGGTCAAGGCCGGCGATCGCGTCTACATGCGCGCGGTCGCCGCCGGCGTGTTCACCGTGAAGGACACGGTCGGCGTCGACGACGCGCGGCTGCGCGTGATGGTCGCCGCCGGCACCGGCTCGGCGCCGTTCCTCAGCATGCTGCGCAGCGAGCTGCGCCACGATCCGGACGCCGACCTCTCGAGGTGGGTGCTGCTGCACGGTGCGTCGTACCCGGCCGACCTGGGCTACCGCGACGAGCTCGCGCAGATGGTCGAGCGCAACCGGCTGAGGTACTGGGGCACGGTGAGCCGGCCCAAGGAGGCGCCGGCCTGGAAGGGCGACACCGGACGCGTCGAGGCGTTCTTCGAGCCCGCGCGGCTCGCGGAGCTCGAGAAGCGACTCGGCCTGCCCGCCGGCGGGTTCACGCCGAAGCACGCCGCGATCTTCATCTGCGGCCTGACCGGCACGATCTCCGGCACGATCATCCCGCTGATCGATCGCGGCTTCGTGCCCGACTTCAAGCGCATCCGCGAGGCGCTCGGCGTGCCCGCCGACGTCAAGGACAGCATCTTCTACGAGCAGTACGACACCGAGCCGGTGATCAACGTCAAGGATCCGGCGGTGACCGAGCCGCTCAAGGCGCGGATGCAGGCCGCGCTCGCCAGAGTCGCATGACCGCGTTCGTGCTCGGCGCCACCGGCTTCGTCGGCCGCGAGGTCGTGCGCCAGCTGTGCGTGCGCGGCGGCAAGGTCTACGCCCACGTCCGCCCGGACTCCAGGCAGCTCGCCGACTGGCGCGCGAAGCTCGGCGAGCTCGGCGCCGAGCTCGACACCACCGCGTGGGACGCCGCCGCGCTCGCCGCGCGCTGGCGCGAGCTGCGCCCCGACCAGATCTACATCTGCATCGGCACGACGCGCTCGAAGGCCAAGTCCGACGCCGTGCAGGGCAACATCTACGAGGCGGTCGACCTCGGCCTCACCAAGATCGCGTCCGAGGCCGCGCAGGCCTCCGGGATCACCCCGCGCCTGGTCTATCTGTCGTCGATCGGCGCCGACCCGGGCGCGCGCTCGGCCTACCTCAACGCGCGCGGCCGCGCCGAGGACGCGGTCAAGGCCGCGGGCGTGCCGTGGGTGATCGCCCGTCCGGCGATCATCACCGGCGCGCGCGACGACTCGCGGGTCGGCGAGCGCACCGCCGCGATCGTCGGCGACGGCCTGCTCGCGGTGGCGCGGGTGTTCGGCGGCCGGCGGCTGCGCGAGCGCTACCGCTCGACCACGCCCGACGTGCTCGCGTCCGCGCTGATCCGGCTCGGCGAGGCCGCCGAGCACGATCGCGTGGTCGACGGCGCGGACCTGCGGTGACCTGCGGGCTGCTCGGCTCGCGGCTGTTCGCCCCTGGGCGCGCTCCCGGACCGCGAACAGCTCGCGCTCTCAGTCCAGCCTCGGCCACGGCGGTACCTCGACGACGACCACGCGATCGTCCGGAGCGATCGGCACGCAGCGCACCTCGATCTTGTCGAGGTGGGTGGCGGCCTTGCGCTCCATGTCGGGGTCGTCGAGCTCGTTCGGCAGCGAGACCGCGCACGCGCTGGCGACGCCCTCGGGGATCTCGGTGATCGTGGCGTAGAGGTCGCCGGGCTTGGCGAGCGCGAGCACCTCGGGCGGTGCGTGCTCGCCCTCGACCTGGCGGGCCAGCCCGATGTTGGCGGACTGGAGGTCGCGGCTGAGCTCGAGCGCGGTGGTGGAGGCGACCCGGCCGGGCAGCACCACGACCTGCGCGTTGGGGACCGGGATGCCGGTCGTGCTTCGCGTGATGACGTCGATCGTGCGCTTCGACACCGCGACCGACAGCTGGACGCCGCGCACGACCGGCTCGCGCACGTCGACGGTGGTGCCCACCAGGAAGCTCTTGGTCGAGCGCGTCACCTCGGTGCGGACGTGGAGCTTGCCGCGCGGCGCACCGTCGACCCAGAACGTGCCGTCGGGCTGGACCGGCGCGATCACCGCGTACGACAGCGAGGCCGGCCAGGTCTGGTCCTCGATCTCGACCACGACGTTGGTCGACGACTCGCCGTGCAGGTCGACCTTGCCCTCGAGCCGGCTGGTCGGCTCGAGCTGCAGCGTCGTGCCGTCGGCGACCGCGGCGGGCGCGGAGCGGCGATCGCCGGCCTGGGCGATCACGATGCCGTCGCCGGGCGCGTCGGGCAACACGAACGAGCCGTCGAGATCGGTCGTCGTCGTGCGCAGGTGGTTCGAGCGGTCGCCGGGCGCGGCGAGCGCCACCGAGATCGCGTCTCCGGTGAGGTCGGGCCCGGCCGCGACGAGCGCGCCCGCGACCGGCTGGCCGTCGGCGTCGATCACGCGGCCGGTGATGCGCTGCGGATGTTCGTTGGGCAGCGAGCGGCGCAGCGCCTCGAGCCTGGCGTGCGCGGCCGCCACGTCGCCATTGTCGAGCGTCCACATCGCGATCCGGCCGTCGATCCGGCGGACCAGCGGATCGCCCTCGCCGAACGCGCTGGCGGCGCGCGCCCGCCAGGCCGCGAGCTGCTGCGGGATCGCGGCGAGGTCGTCGGGATGGCCGCGGATCTGGCGGAGATTCTCGGCTGCGAGGCCGGCCTCGAGCTCGGCGCGCAGCCGGCCACGGGTCGCGAAGTCGCCCATCGCGGCGTCCGCGCGCGCGATCGCGTCGTCGACGTTGCCGGCGCGGCTGGCGACCTCCATGCGCAGCAGCTCGATGGCCGCGGCGAGGTCGGCCTGCGGCAGCTTGGCGGCGAGCGCCTCGGCGCGCTTGACCTTCGCGATCAGGTCGGTGCCGAGGAAGCCGTTGACCAGCGCGTGGCGGGCCGCGGCGATCGCGACCTCCGCGGTGATGCGGTCGTCGCCGCACGCCTGCGCGGCGCTGTCGGCGTCCTCGAGGTGCTGGCGCTTGCCGTCGAGCCGCCGCACGTCGGCCGCGAGCGTGTGCGCGAGCGCGGCGGCGCACGGATCGCCCTCGGCGCGCGTGACCAGCGACTCGGCCTGCTTGCTGTCGACCGGCACGTCGGACACCGCCCAGCGCAGCGACTGCGCGATCGCGTCGCGCAGCTCCGGCGAGCTCGCGCGCGACAGCCGCGGTGGGCGCGAGGCCTCGCACAGCGAGGGATCGATCAGCAGCTCGCCGACGTCGAGCCGGGGCGGGCCGCGCACCGCCGCGCCGTGCGCGACCGCGTCGAGCCGCGCCAGCACGCCGTCGAGGCAGTCGAGCCGCGGCCCGCGGGTCGCCGGCGGTGCGCTGCACGCGCGCGCGCGCGCGCGGCCCCAGCGGTCGAAGTCGGCCTGGATCGCTGCGGCCGCGGTCGGCTGGCCCATGTCGCGCAGCTCGCTGGCGTGGGTCGGCGACCACACCGAGCTCGGCGCGAGGATCGGCGGGTCGCAGGCCGGCGCGCCGCCGCCGCGTCCGAACGCGGCCCACAGCAGCGCGCCGCCGAGCATCGCGACCGCGGCGGTCGCGATCGCGACGGTCGGCCGGCGCTCGGCGCGGACCAGCGCGGCGAGCATCGCGTCCATGCTGGGGTACCGCCGGTGCGGGTCGGGCTCGAGACCGCGGCGCAGCGGCTCGCGCAGCCGGCGCGGCAGCCGGTGCAGGTCGCGCGTCGTCGGACCGCGCCCGACCTCGCGCTTGAGATCGTCGATGGTCTCGCCGCGAAACGGACGCTCGCCGGTCAGCGCCTCCCACAGCGCGACGCCGAACGCGAACTGATCGGCCTCGGGCCCGACCGCGCCGCCGCCCCATTGCTCGGGCGCCATGTATGCCGGCGTGCCGAGCACCGAGCCGGTCGCGGTGATCCCCGACAGCGAGCTCGCCGCCGGCTTGGCGTCCGCACCGGCCGCCCGCGCGTCGGCCTCGACGCCGCGCGCGAGCCCGAAGTCGGTGACGCAGATCCTGCCGTCGCGGCGGCGCAGCACGTTGTGCGGCTTGAAGTCGCGATGGACCAGGCCGGCCGCGTGCGCGGCGGCCAGGCCGCGCCCCGCCGCGACGAACGCCGTCACGATCTCGTTCGCGGAGCGATGCGACGCCCGCAGCCAGTCGGCGAGCGTCTCGCCCTCGACCAGCTCCATCGCCACGTAGTCGCGGCCACTCGCCGAGCCGACCTCGTGCACGGTCACGACGTTGGGATGGGTGAGCCGCGCCATCGCGCGAGCCTCGCGCAGCAGGCGCTGCCGCGCCTCGCCGCCGCCGCTCTGCGCGCGCAGCACCTTGAGCGCGACGCGACGCTCGAGGTCCGGATCGAACGCGGCGTGGACCACGCCCATGCCGCCCTCGCCGAGCGTGCGCTCGAGCCGATAGCGGCCGAGCACGTCGCCGAGCACGGGCGCCGGCTTGGCCGGGGCGGTCTGATTCGACCCCGGGTCCGTCGCCGTGCGCGCCAGCTCGTCGTCGGCGCCACCGGAGGCCATCGTGGGCAGGATAACCTACAGCGCCCGGATCGACATTCCCTACTCGAAGCGCTTCTGCGCGGGCGCCTCGATCACGACCGTACGATCGTCGGGACCGGCAACCGTGCAGCGGAACCGGAGGTCCAACAGGCGCTGCTGAAACCGCCGCATCAACGCGGCATCGTTGAAGTCGCCGTTGAGCCCGATCACGCACACGGTCACGTTGCCGGCCGGCACGTCGGTGATGTGGGCGATCAGGTCGCCCGGCCGGACCTTGCCCGCGGCCTCCGGAGGGACCGCCTCGCCGACGATGGGGTGAGCGAACACCTGGCGCAGGCTCGAGCCCGGCACGTGGTGGAACAGGTCGTCGAGGCGCTTGACCTCGATCTTGCCGTTGAGCGCCAGCACGTAGGCCCCGTCGAGCGGGATCGCGAGCTCCGAGCGAGTGATCACGTCGATCGTGCGCTGGCCGTGACCGACCTCGAGCGCCACGCCGCCGATCGGCGCACTGCCCGCCGGGATGGTCACGAAGTCGACGCTCGAGCTGTACGCACCCGCTGCGAACATCACGAACCCGCCGATCAGCGCCGTGGTCGGCGCGCCGTCGATCGCGAACGTGGCGTCGGGCGCGAGCGGCGCGACCTGATAGAAGTACTGCGCGATCGGTCCGGCGGGGCGAAGCATCACGAAGCCGCGGGTCCGG
>Ga0335081_10011611_pt1 | contig 14258 bp, 9 predicted proteins | sample Lox_Sample_35_FD_206713 | JGI IMG/M metagenome (GOLD analysis project Ga0335081, IMG submission 206713) | Soil microbial communities from Loxahatchee National Wildlife Refuge, Florida, United States - Lox_Sample_3.5 | ecosystem: Environmental > Terrestrial > Soil > Wetlands | place: USA: Florida... | reverse complement strand
CTAGATTTCTGACCTGAAGCGGTTGGGGTCCGCGGAAAAACCAATAGAAGCCGCGCATCAGCCCAGGGAGAAAAGCGAGCATCACTGCAGCCGGCATCAACCGCAAGCGGGCGGCTACCGCCAAAACCGGTAGGAGTAGCATCTGGGCAAGAAAAAACACGCGCCCGCGCGCAAACTTCTCGCCGAAGGTGGCAGCCCGGGCAGCATGGATGCGCAACTGCACGAAGTGAACCTGATTGCCGGCGAAGATCCAGTTGGCGGCCCATAAGACCCAGGCTGGCGCATCCAGATGTCCACTCGCCACGCAGTAAGCAGCGGGCGCGGTGCAGGTGAGGCCGACGGCCCCGAGAAGTTGCGCAACCATGCGCCATCGGCGGCCAAATCTCATCAGCAACGTCTGGATCACAAAGACGAAGGCTGCGATGCCCCCCAGCAGCAGCAAGCCGCGGTTGCGCCCATTCCACAACAACCCGGCTAAGCAGCCGGCGGACACGAGGGCCAGCCCGGTGGAAGCGATGAATGCGGTCTTCCTCTCAGCCGGGGTTTGAGCACTCAGCGGGGTCGTGCCCAGCAGACTCTCTACGGGTGTGCGCAGCCAGAACAACGCCAGCGCCGCGACCGTGAACAAGATCAACGGCCACAGTTGGTGGCCCACCGCGACGCCTACCGCAGCCCCGGTGAAGAGCGGGACAAGCAGCAACCCCCAGGCGCCATGCTCACGTGGAATCACCAGGGCACGAGTGCGCGCCCGTTGGGCAGCACGCAGATCAACGGCGGCGTCGGTCATGAGATTCTCCGCTCTGTTGCATTAACTTGGTGACTATGCCGGTCCACCCCGTCTGATGGCTGGCTCCGCATCCGGTTCCTGCGTCCGCGTGAAAATACTCGTGGAAGAGCACCAGATCGCGCCAGTGCGGATCGGTCTGGAATTTCTCGCGGTCTCCAAACACGGGGCGGCGGCCAGAAGCGTCCTGGAGGAAAATGCTGGTCACGCGGCGCGAAATTTCTCCCGCTACTTGCCATAGCGTCATCATCTTTCGCGACCCGGTGGGGAATTCCACTGTGAAATCGTCGCCGAGGTAGTGATGAAACTTCTGCAGGGATTCCACCAGCAGAAAGTTCACCGGCAGCCAGATCGGTCCACGCCAGTTGGAGTTGCCGCCAAAAAGTGCCGTCGAGGACTCGCCCGGCTCATAGTCGACCCGGTGTTCCATGCCCTGTACCGTAAGTTTGTAGGGGTGGTCACGATGGAATTGAGAAAGGGCGCGAATACCGAAGGGCGAGAGAAACTCCCGCTCGTCCAACATGAACTTGAGAATGCTGCGCAGTTTGTCGGGATCGGCGATGGATAGCAGTCTGCGCTCGCCCATCCCTGCCGTGCGCATACAGGCGACGTTCTCGGTCAGGTCCGGACGATTGTCGACAAACCATTCCAAGCGCCGTTTGAAATCGGGCAACTGGTCCAGAGTCTCCGGTTCCAGCGTTTCCACCGCAAACAATGGAATCAATCCCACCAGCGATCGGATCTTCAAGGGGAACTGAGCGCCTTCGGGCAGCCTCAGCACGTCATAGAAAAATCCGTCTTCCTCGTTCCACAGCCCCATGTGGTCGTGGCCGCGATGACTCATGGCGTGGGCAATGTAGATGAAATGTTCCCAAAACTTGCTGGCGACATCCTCGTAGCAGGGCTCTTCCCTCGCTAACTCCAGCGCGATCGCCAGCAGATTGAGGGTATACATCGCCATCCAGCTGGTTCCGTCAGATTGTTGGAGATAGCCCCCGGTTGGCAGGGGCTTGCTGCGGTCGAACACACCGATGTTGTCCAGGCCCAGGAATCCGCCCTGAAAGATATTCATGCCGTCCGCGTCCTTGCGGTTCACCCACCAGGTGAAGTTCAGCATCAGCTTGTGAAAAACACGCTGCAGGAAAGCACGATCTCCTTTACCCTTGCGCTTTTTGTCAATTTTGTAGACACGCCACGCTGCCCAGGCATGGACCGGCGGATTCACGTCCCCAAATTCCCACTCGTAAGCGGGAATCTGTCCGTTGGGGTGCATATACCATTCGCGCAGCATCAACGTGAGCTGCTCCTTGGCAAAGTCGGGATCAACCAGTGCTAACGGAATGCAGTGAAAGGCAAGATCCCAAGCCGCGTACCACGGGTATTCCCATTTGTCGGGCATGGAGATCACGTCGGCGTTGTACAAATGGGGCCACTCGTGATTTCGTCCGTTAAGCCGCTCCGGCGGAGGGAGAGGGTTGCCTGGATCACCCTGCAGCCAGTCTCTGACCACATAGTGGTAGAACTGTTTGGACCACAGCATGCCGGCAAAGCCTTGCCGCATGACGTTCTGGGCGTCGGAGGAAAGGTCCTGAGGTATGACGGTGGCGTAGAACTCGTCAGCCTCGTGCTGGCGCCGCAAGAAAGTGTTGTCGAAACTGCCGAAGGACGCGCCGTTGAAGTCGGAACTCGTCAGCCGCAAGCGAATCACGACGCTTTCGTCCGCACCGACCGCCAACTTATAGTGAGCCGACGCTTTCGTGCCGGTACGCTCAGGGTTCACCGCTGCTCTCTCGCCGTGCACGATGTAATCGTTGATGCCGTCCTTGACATACGGAGTTCGGTTCTCGGCCCCAAACAGCCGCTGGGCGTTGGTCTCGTTTTCCGTAAACAAAAGCTCCGGAAAGCCCTCACAATGCAGCCAACGGCGGCCAAGCCGGTCAGAACTTAGCGCGATCACTGGATTGGGGGCAGGGCGCGCCTGATGCAACTCGGGGCGGCGTCTGGAGTTGCCCCAGGACCAAATGTTGCGGAACCACACTGTCGGCAGCAGGCGCAGATTAGCTGCCTCGGGACCACGGTTCGCCACCGTAATCCTGATCAGGATGTCCTCGACGTCCGCCTTGGCGTACTCCACGAAAATGTCGAAATAGCGATTGTCGACGAAGACACCGGTGTCCAGTAGTTCGAATTCCGGCTGCTCCTTGCCGCGGCGCTGGTTTTCTTCCAGCAGTTGGCGATAAGGGAATTCGGCCTGAGGGTACTTGTAGAGATACTTCATGTAGGAGTGCGTGGGCGTTGAGTCGAGGTAGAAGTAGTACTCCTTCACATCCTCGCCGTGGTTTCCTTGATATCCAGTCAGGCCGAAAGCCCGTTCTTTGAGGATGGGATCACGCTCGTTCCATAACCCCAGGGCAAAGCAAATCGTCTGGTGCCGGTCGCAAATCCCAGCCAGACCGTCTTCATTCCAGCGATAGGCCCGCGAGCGGGAGTGCTCATGCGAAAAGTACTCCCATGCATCTCCCTCCGGGCTGTAGTCTTCGCGCACGGTGCCCCAGGCACGTTCGCTGAGATAGGGGCCCCAGCGCTTCCAATGCTTTTTGCGAGCATGGGATTCTGCCAGCCGGACTTCTTCCTGCGTCATAAAAAGTTTGACCCTCTACTGGATCACGGTCATCACATGTTACTGCAACATCATATGGTCGTTCCGAAGCAGCCTGGGACCTGGGCCATCGATGCGGAATACGCGTAGCAGATTATCAACTTTGGGCCGAATTGCTGCACATCAACTGCAAGCTTTTGAAGACGGGTGGAGAAAAACGAGCGAGCACGATCTCCCATAACTCCCACCCCGTCAACAGATGCGCAGTGAAATTCAGATCCTGACGTGATGGCAAAGAGTTTGCACAGTTCTTACCAGGGGCGTAGGCTTTGCGACGAAGCACCTGCAATATTCCGATGGAGACTATGTTAGGAGGAGCTTCTTGTCGCGCCAGCTTGTCCGTATATCCCTGGGGTGTCGCGCTGCTGCTCCTGGTCTTCAGTTGCTTCTCTCCTGAGGCCGCTCACTCTGCCGAAAAAGCCGTGCAACCCGTAATTTCGTCTGCTGCGGGCAGTTCCGCTCCCATGATTGTGGTGGGATTCGTCGGCGGATTCGTCCATCACAACGATCTCAGGCATTCCGAGGTCCAACTGGCCGAGAAACTGCGAGCCACCTATCCAGGCCGCGTTCGCGTTGCAACCTTTGAGAACTGGCACCGCACAGCAGCACGCCGGACCATCCTGCAGTGGCTGGACAGCAATGAAGATGGGCAACTTTCTGAGGCAGAAAAGCAGGGTGCACGCATTGTCCTGTACGGGCATAGTTGGGGCGGAGCCGCGGTGATTGCCTTGGCTCGCGAACTGCAGAAGGAGAGTATTCCGGTACTGCTCACCATCCAAGTCGATAGCATTGCCAAGCCCGGGCAGAATGACCGGGTGATTCCTACAAATGTGGCCCGAGCGGTCAACTTCTATCAGTCCCGCGGTTTGCTCCATGGGCGTCCGCAGATCAGGGCTGCCGATCCCGCCCGAACCGCAATCCTGGGTGACTACTTCTTTGACTATAAACAGGCCCCGGCGGAATGCCGCCAATACCCATGGCTGACGCGCCATCTCTTCCCGGGCCACACCTCCATCGAATGCGACCCCGAAGTCTGGTCCCAGATCGAAGGCCTGATCAGCCAGTATTCATCCGGCGAGTCAGGAGCCTCGGTGGCCGGGCTGCACTGAACCTGAACTCCGGACGATACCTCACCTGCACCGTTCAGTGCGCGCTTCAGGCCGCGATTTTCCCAGTTGACGGTGACCTGCGGCGATATAATCCACTGCATTCATGGCGTCCCTCTCCGGGAAGAGACTCGGCCCCTACGAAATCATCGCTCCGATTGGCGAGGGCGGGATGGGAGAGGTGTATCGCGCCAACGATGCTCGCCTGGGCCGCGAGGTCGCCATCAAGATTCTGCCCGCTTCTTTTTGCCGAGATCCCGACCGCCTTCGCCGGTTTGAGCAAGAAGCGCGAGCCGCGGGCGCGCTCAACCATCCCAACATCGTCGCCGTCTACGACATCGGCACCCAGGAGGACACTCCGTATCTGGTGATGGAACTGCTGGAAGGCTCGACCCTGCGTGTTCGTCTGCAGGGCGGTGCGTTGTCTCCCCGCAAAGCGGTTGACATTGCGGCTCAGATCGCCCGGGGTCTGGCAGCGGCGCACGAAAAGAAAATCATTCACCGGGATCTGAAGCCGGATAACGTGTTCCTTTGCCGGGATGGGCGGGCCAAGATTCTGGACTTCGGTTTGGCCAAGCAGACCGGGACCGAAGCTGGCGAGGCGACCGTCACTGATCTGAGACTGGAGCAGCAGACGAAACCCGGTGTCGTACTGGGCACTGCCGGCTATATGGCACCCGAACAGGTGCGGGGGGAAAAAGCCGATGCCCGCTCAGACGTCTTCAGCTTTGGGGCAGTTCTTTATGAAATGCTCTCTGGTCAGCGAGCTTTTGAAGGAAAAACCGCCGCCGACCGGGCCATTGCCATCCTGAAGGAAGACCCTCCCGACCTGTTGACGAGAAACGAAAACATTCCTGTTGCATTGAATCGCATCGTGTGCCATTGCCTGGAAAAGAATCCGGAAGAACGCTTTCAATCGGCACGCGACTTGGCATTTCATCTGGAGTCGACATCCTCGATATCGGATTCGGGCGCGACGGTGGCCTCGCGTTTGCCGCGATCGAGACTTGCGGGCTCTACCTACTGGTTGATCGCGTTGGTCGCGACGGTGGTACTGGCCGCAGCTGCCTGGTGGTTCGGGGGAAGAGCTGGGCCGACCGCAAACCCAGTGACGTTTGTACGGCTCACGGATTTCGTGGGCCTGGAAGAAAGTCCTGCCTTCTCGCCGGATGGGAAATCGGTGGCGTTCGTGAGCGATTCCACTGGATCGCGACAAGTCTGGATCCAATTACTGGCGGGCGGACCGCCGCTCCAGATCACACACAGCTCGGGAGCACATCTCGAACCCCGGTGGTCGCAAGATTCGGCATCGATTATCTATTTCACACCGCCCCCGGAAGGCGATGCTCAAGGTGACCTTTGGGAAGTGTCAGCGCTGGGAGGCGCTCCCCGGGTATTGGCCTCCGCCCTGAGCGGTGCTGACGTCAGTCATGACGGCAGACATCTGACGTTCTTCCGGCTTAATGGAAGGAAGATGGAGTTGGTGGTGGCGGACCGCGACGCCTCCAATGCGCGGGTGGTTATGCAAGCCGTCACCACTTTCAGCTATCGGCAACCACGCTGGTCACCCGATGACGCCAGCATCGCTTACCTCCACAGCCAGGAAAATTGGGCCGACGATATCTATCTCGTTTCTTCGTCGGGCAGGGTTCCTCGAAGGCTCACCAATGAGGCTACCCTCATGAGTGGGCTGGCGTGGTCGCCAGACAATTCGCATCTGATCTACAGCACAGCACGTGGAAGCACGCTGCTTTACCTGCCAACGCAACATCTGTGGAGCATTGCAGAATCCGGCGGGGAGCCCCGACAGCTGACATTTGGGGATGCCGGAGATGAAAGCCCCGACGTAGACCGCGATGGCCGCGTATTGGTCAGCCGCAAACACATGCAGTTCGATATTTGGAAATTCCCGGTGGAGGGGGACCCGGCCGAAAATGTGCGCCGCGCGGTCCGCGTCACCAAACAGACCGGCCAGATTCAGACGCCGGCCCTGGACCCCACAGACCGTGAACTGACCTATCTCTCCGATAGCGGCGGCCACGGTAATCTCTGGGTGCTCCCCCTCGATGGTGGGCAAGCGCGTCAGATTACCTTCGAGAAAGATCCCGGTCTGATTATGGGGGTGCCGGTCTGGTCTCCTGACGGAAATCTGATCACCTTCGCAACCGGCCGTTTATCGGGTGAGGCACGCGGCGTGGGTTATTGGCTTGTCCATCCCGATGGAAGCGACCTTCATCTCCTGGTTCCCTTGGGCTCCTGGGCAACCTGGTCCGGAGACAGCAAGTGGCTCTACTATTCCGAATCCTCGCCGGTAAAGTCGACCGGCAGCTTCCGCCTCATGAAAGTTCCGTTGAACGGCGGCACACCCGTAGTAGTGCGCACAGACAATGCCCGCGGGCCGGCGGTGGCGTCCGACGGTTCAGCTTTGTACTACGTGGTCCCGCTGCAAAATCTCAATGGATCGCTGGATTACGAACTGCGAGTAGCACGGCCGGAAGACGGGCCTTCGATTCTGCTGACGCGGATCTCCGGCGAGCGATCGCCCCTCTGGCAGGGGCTCCAACCGGTTCTCTCCAAAGATGGGAAGTGGTTGGTCATGCCTCTCGATGATGCTTGGGGAACGAACATCTGGGTGGCCTCGACCGCAGACGGGAAACTTAGGCGGATCACCGATTTCGGTCAGGAGCGGACCTTTATCGCGCGGCGCGTGTCCTGGTCAGCTGACGGGAAATCGGTCTTTGCCGCCGTAGGCAAAGGCGATGCTGACATTGTGCAGATCGATGGTCTCCGTCCTTAGAACGCCGACTCGATTTTTGCGCGGCAAGAGGCTTCGTCGGAGCGCTCTCGGCGAAGGCTTAGCGGGCGGGTAACTGCGCCACGCCCGGACCCCAGGCTTTGTTTTCCCAGCAGACCGGCGACTTCTTCGCGGAGGCGTGTTCTTTCCTCAGAAGCCGGGCCGCGTCGCCCAGAGGCATCTCATATTTCTCTGGTACGACTTCGCCGACGGGCCGCTCGCCTTGGGCGATGACGACGGAACCGGATCCGCCCCACAAATCCTGCTCGGATGCCAATGCCGTCGGAGCGGCATGGGAAGTGTGATTAGAGAACTGCAGGCTGTTACTCAAGATCGCTGCGCCACCCGACTGCGCCAACGCTGTCCCAGCGCATAGCAGGCACAGCGCAAATAGTGCTGTTTTCATCGATTTAATCTCCCGGTGGAGCGACGTTGGGGGCCAGGCTCCGCTTGGGAAAAGGGCAAGTCTGGTACCAAACCCGAGGACGGAAGTCTCGCTCCTGCATACCCGGTGAGGTCAGATGAGCAACTATTTGCACATTTGTGAACCCTTGCTGCCTTGAATCTGGCCTTGCTAACCTTAGGCCGCCCATGTCCAACCCTTCTAACCGCGAAGAGCGCGGAGGCTCCCGCGAAGATCGCAAAGAAGCTCGAGTGCACGACGACACTGCCAGTAGGTAGTGTCCTGATTGCGATCAACCACAAAGGACATAGGGTTACACAGAGGTACCTGGTGCTTGGCTTTTCTCGGTGTTCCTGTTTGTCCTCTGTGGTTAAATCAGGACGCCCCTACCAGCTAATCCGCATTCCACAACCAAGCCCGTTGATGTTACGCTGTTAGCCGCTTTCGAAGCGCTCAGTAACATCTCCAGGGGTTTCCATGAACCAGTTCCTCAAGCTGAATCAGCAGTACATCGGTGGGGTGTGGCGGGATGGGAAGAGCCAAAAAAGGCTCACTGACCAGAATCCGTTCAACGGAAAGCCAATCGCCGAGTTCAAGCTGGCCAGCCTGGCCGACCTCGATGAGGCCTATCGTGCGGCGGCGGCTGCGCAGAAGGTCTGGGCCGAGGTAAATCCGTTCGAGAAACGAACCATCCTCGAGAAAGCCATCGCCTGGATCGAGCAGAATGAGGCTGACATCGCCGACGTCATCATCGAGGAGCTCGGAGGCACGCAGCTCAAGGCGATGATTGAGATCTTCTTGGTAAAGACCTTCATCAAAGAAGCCTCGACCTACCCTCTCCGCATGACCGGTGAAATTATTCCTTCGACCGTCGATGGCAAAGAGAACCGGCTTTATCGCGTGCCGGCCGGCGTGATTGGGGTGATCAGCCCGTTCAATTTTCCGTTCAATCTGAGCGTGCGGTCGGTGGCCCCAGCTCTGGGGGCGGGTAACGGAGTAGTGCTCAAACCGCACGATGACACGCCGATCACCGGCGGGACGCTCGTCGCCAAAATCTTCGAGGAGGCGGGAATTCCCAAGGGCTTGCTGAATGTAGTGGTGGCGGATATCGGAGAGATCGGCGACGCTTTCGTAGAGCATCCCATCCCGCGCATTATTTCCTTCACCGGCTCGGAGCAGGTCGGACGGCACATCGGCGGCGTGGCGGGAAGATGTCTGAAGAAAGCAATCCTGGAACTGGGCGGGAATAGCGCCCTGATCGTGCTCGACGATGCAGACCTGAATGGGGCCGTGAACGCCGCCGTGTTCAGCCGCTTCGCTCACCAGGGACAGGTGTGCATGTGCTCGAACCGCATCCTCGTGCAGCGTGGGGTCTACAACAGATTTCTCGACAAGTTTGTGGACCGCGTTTCCAAACTGAAAGTGGGCGATCCGCGTAATCCCGAAACCGACCTTGGGCCTCTGATCAACCAGAGGCAGGCCGAGACTTATACGAGGCAGGTCCAGCGCGGAGTCGATGAAGGTGCCAGGGTGGCGCTGCGAGGAAAGACCGAGGGCAATGTAGCCTCGCCAACTGTCTTCGCTGACGTGAAACCCAATATGTGGGTGGCGCAGAACGAGATGTTCGGCCCCGCCGTCTGTGTGATTCCGTTTGATACGCCGGAACAAGCTGTGCAGATTGCCAACGACAGTCCCTACGGCTTGAGCGGAGCCGTGCACACGAAAGATGCTGAGCGTGGAGCCGAACTCGCCAAGCAAATCGATACTGGGATGGTTCACGTCAACGATGGCACCATCAACGACGATCCGCTAATTGCGTTCGGCGGCGAGAAGGCGTCGGGAGTGGGACGTTTGAACGGAAAGTGGGCGCTCGAGGCGTTCACCACCTTGAAGTGGATCTCCGTGCAGCACAAGCGGCGCCACTACCCGTTTGAGATCGTGGAAAAGGCTTCGTAGCAGGAAGGATGGAGAACGGGGACTCCCACCCGCGTCTTTCATCACGCAGCAACAGGTTCCGTCGTTGCAAACACACTTTGGAGGAAACATGCACGTTACCGAGGAGAAAAAGAATCTCGTCGTCAGAGGAAATCTGGATGCAGTAGTGCGTGAGTACGCTTTCCCCGACATTCACATTGGCCCGGGCGAGGACGAGTCTCCCTACGTGCCGTTCAAGGAGAACGTGTTCATTCGCCATGTCGCCTTCGACGTCAGAAACAACCTGTATGCCAATATTCTGTGGGTAACCAAGGGCGGGTCGCTGGGCCGCCACCGCCATCGGGGACGGATCTTTGCCACCACGCTCGAAGGCAGCTGGCGGTATCTCGAATACGATTGGGTGGCGACGCCCGGCAGTTATGTACAGGAGAGCCCGGGAGCAGTGCATACTTTGTTTTCCGACAACGGCATGAAGACGCTGTTCGTACTGAATGGCTCGCTCGATTTCGTAGACGACAACGATAATCTGCTGGAGACGCTGGATGTTTTCTGGTTTATCGATCACTACGTGAGTTATTGCCGCCAGCACGGAATCCCGATCAATAAGAAGCTCTTCGTCTGAGCTGCAGCGTCGACTCCGCGTAGCGACTCGCTCTGCGAATCGCACCGCTCGGGATGACCATAGAGCAAGGTGTGTGTGAAGTTCCCCTGACCACTGGCCACGACCACTGCTACGCCGGCCACATGGCTAAGGCCGTTTGGCTTAGAATTTGCTGCTTCACTTCCTCTGATAACGGCAGAGCACGAAAGTCGTCCAGGTTCTTCTTGATCTCGGGAACGCCCGGCCCTGGCCAATCCGTGCCGAAAAGCGTTTTGTGGGCAATCTCATCCAGGCGGGGGAAATACTTCAGCAGAGTTCTTGGCGGGATGCCGCTGATGTCAAGGTACACATTGGGGTGGCGGCGTAGCAGAAAGAACGCGGTGTGCATCCATAGCGGGCGGCCGCCATGGGCCAAGATGATCTTCAGCTTGGGGAAGTCCACTGCGACATCGTCGATGAATATGGGATCGCCATAGCGATTGCGCGCCCCGGCAAAAATCGAGGTCCCGGTGTGGAACATGACTGGGATGCCGTTGGCCTCCGCCGCCCGATAGATCACCTCCAGCTCCTTCACTCCGTGCTGATAATCGTTGGGGAACAGAAGCTGGTGCGGCGGGTGAACCTTGATCATCCGTATCTTGAGCCGCAAGATCTGTTCTACATCGGCCAGGATGTTCGCGCTATGCCGCGGGTGCAGGCCCCCACAGGAGATCAGGCGCTGCGGATCCTCTTTGACATAGTCGGCAATGAACTGATTTACCCCTGCAGTAAAGCCGATGACCTCGGGCGCGACATAATTGATGAGAACCGCGCGATCGACGCCGGCCGCGTCCAGATGCTTGAGGAAGGACTTGGGGGAACGGCAGAATTCGGCAATCTGCGCAAAGTTGTCTCGTTTCTTCTTCATCAGCTCCAGAGCGTGTGGGTGGAACATCTCCAGAGGCTGAATGTGAATGTGGCAATCGGTGATCAAGCGCTTAGTGTCCTAAGACTCAAAGTCCGCCCGGGAATGCTATCGGGAATGTCCAATTCTCGCCAATTAACGTCGCGCAGGAATTCCACCTGCTGTCCCGGCATTCACTTAGCGGTGGAGTAAATCCCCCGCAGAAAGATGTCGCTCATCTCGCCAGCCAGCGCCCGCGGGGGACCGTCCGCCCGAGGGTTATACCAGGTGTGCAGCCAGTTGATGGAGCCAAACAGACTCATGACAGCGGCCCGGGAGTTGAAGTCGAGCTTCTTCGCGACCTTCAGGGCTTCCACCAGGTTGGCGCAGCTATGGTAGTACTGCCGCTTCAAGGCAGTGATTTCGGCACCGAATTCGTTGCGCAAAACATCGTCCTCGTGGGAGAGCACCTTCATCGCCTTGGGCTTTCCCAGAAAATACTCCACGTGATTTTGGATAAACCCGCGCACCCGAGCCTCCGGGCCGGACACCTCGCTGAGCCGTTCGCGCAGCAGCTCCATCACGGTGGTAAACAGGTCTTTCTGAATCAGGTAGAGAAGCTTCTCTTTCGACTCGAAGTAGTAGTAAAGACCGGCCAAGGACATGCCGCTGGCGCGGGATAGATCGCGCATCGAAGCGCCCTCGTAACCCTTCTCGCAGAAAATGGTGGTGGCCTGGTCCAGAATCTTCGCCAGACGCCGGTCAAAGCGCGTAATGGGACGCGCCGGTAAAGTCTCGTGGATCGCCGGGATGGCGCTCATATCTATCGAACGTTCGTTCCTGATACTACCCTTCAACCTCCAATTCCGGCAAGCATTTACCGGGACGGTGCCGCATGACCAAGATTGTTTCTAAGCGTATTGAGTGCTCTGGTGAGGTGCTTGAGGTCGGTGCTCTCTGTGAGATCTCCGGAGGAAGTGAGGAATGCAATGCGAGAGTCCGACAAAAACTGGCTTGGCAGGTCTTTGGAACCGCTTTGCGCAGCGTAAAAAATCTGCGCAGGCAGTGCGATGCCACTAATCCCTTCCTGTAAGTGACGCCGCGAATCCTCCGCGAAGTCTGCCAAGGAAAGTGTCCAACAAAGAGTGCAGTCGTGCTTGCCCTTCTGAAGTTGCTGGAGATTTCTTTCGGAGACGGGAGCGCCTGCCACAAACAGAACGGGAAGAGCCTCGTAGAAGCGAATCACATTAGCAATCGGACTGAGCAGCGAGGCGTACCAATCGGCGGTTTCCGTGGTCAGTTCGCACAGAGAATTTTCCGTCAGCAGGATGACGTCGGCCCCAGCCTCTACGAACGTTTTGCTGACGCTGGCAGAAACTTCCGCCGCGAACTCTACCAGCTCCCTCGGCGGAGATTGTTGACTCAACGTCTGGGCCCCGGTCCCCAACAACTGGGCCGCAAGCGTGAAAGGTCCGCTGACTCGGATCATCGATGCGGGTTCATCTTTCAGCATGACCTTGAGGCGGCGGAGGACGTCGCTGGCAGTCGCGATATGCCCTCGGCCAGCCAGGCCGTCTGGCGGGTTCAACTTCGCACGCAAATCGCTAACGCTGGAGAATGACGGAGCTGCGATGGACGACGATCCGTCGTCCCGCCAATCGCGTTGGCAACCAAGCGCTTCCACTTCGAGGCATGGGTCGTAGTAGCAAGTGAGCCCATCGACTCTGAGGACATTGCGAACCTGCCGCAAGGCGTTCGCTATCTTGGTGGGGTTTCCCTGGAAGGTGCGCAACGGCAAGTTTTCCATGCGGGCACCCAGCGAAAAAATGATCGGCAGCAGAAGCGGGCGCGAGGGTGGTTCTCCCCGGACTAGCGCCTTGACCATCTGCCGCGGTGTGGGCGAAGCAGTCATGATTGTTACGGCCGGAAAATCGGGCGCACCGGCTTGGCGTCGGGCCAAGTGCCGTACCACTCCAGGATCTCCGTTGGGGGAGATGCCTTGCTCCATTCGGCGACGAACTGGCTGTAAGGCTTTCCCCTTGCCAGCCGTGCCTTGCGTTCAGCGGCGCGCAACTCCTCGGTTCGGGCAGCATCGACTCTTCGTCTCTCGGGGTCGAAAGCGACACGATAGATATTTTCCGCAGTCCAATCGGAGATAATGCTCTTCTGCAAATCTTCGACGACCAGGTCCGCGGGGCGTTCCAGCGGGTCACCGTAGCCGGGACCGCCGCCACTGAAGCCGAACAGCAAATCTCCCTCTGCGTAGAGGTCAGGCGTGCGGGCGACCAACTGAAACTTCCAGTCGCCCTGGATATCACGTTCTTCAAAAATCTTGCGGTGGTCGAGCGTCAAAGAAGAATCGCCATCCTTCATTCGCTGCAGCAGGTTGGCTTTCTTGACGCTGATTCCCGGAATCGGCGCCGAGGCGTAGCCGCCGAAGAGCGGCTGACCCAGCGGAACCTTGCTGCCGTTTCCCATGCAAAGCGAGAGCAGTTGCGGAACTTTGTGGATCATCCATTGCTGCACGGCGCCTGACCCGCCGCGATGGCGGCCGGGCCCGGAGGAGTCGCGCCAGTGTTGCGAGAGAGTGACGGTCAGGGGGAGTTCGCTTTCGACCTGCTCGCAATCCGGGGCGCGGCCGAAGGCGCACCAGGCGAAGCCGTAGGCGTCCATGCCGTCGGTGGCGGCGCGTCCGCCCTGGCCCTGCGTGTTCAAAGAGAACGAAAGCACATCCGAGACTGACAAATTCCACTGCGAGTGGCCGCTGCAAATTTGCGCGGTGTGCTGGCTGCCAGGAGCCGAAGCCACCTGGGTCCAGCCGTGCTGCGTGGGAAACATCATTTTGGCGAAGCAGTTGTGGGTGGCGCAGCGCGTCTGCATTCCGATGTAGACACAGCAGCTCGTAGCTGCCAGTTTGTCGGGGTTCAGAAGAATGCCGTGAGGGAAGACGAAGTCGATGGGCGCGAAGGTTGAGCTGCAGATCGGCAGGTCATGAAAGAAATACTCATACATGAAATTGGCGATATGACCGACCACGGCCTGGGGGTGAACGTTATAAGACGAGGGCGTTTCCGGCGACGTACCGTGGAAATC
>Ga0335081_10011610_pt1 | contig 14260 bp, 10 predicted proteins | sample Lox_Sample_35_FD_206713 | JGI IMG/M metagenome (GOLD analysis project Ga0335081, IMG submission 206713) | Soil microbial communities from Loxahatchee National Wildlife Refuge, Florida, United States - Lox_Sample_3.5 | ecosystem: Environmental > Terrestrial > Soil > Wetlands | place: USA... | reverse complement strand
CCAAGCGATACGCGGAGCTCTCGTTTGCCAATCCGAATCCGACTGAGGCATGTCAGATTGGACCGAACAATGTCACCTCCGATGTGGAAGACGGATTGCGCTGGGATGCGCTTACGCAGGTAGGCGCAGCGCTCAAAAACGGCAGCCTGGGTGGATTCCGGGCGCAGCGCGTATATATGACCACGCAGGGCGGCGACGTGATGACTTACATCAACGCCATCCAGTCGCACGCCAAGGTTTACGACGGCTTTGTCGTCAAGAGCCCGGGCGGTTTGGCGCGCATCAGCCGCTGTGCGCCCGCGCCAAGCCGCAGCGACCCGCGGCAGGCGATCAAGAACGCCGGCGTTCCGGTGATCGCGGTCATCCCGCAAGGGGAAGTGGCGGAAGCCGCGGCGATCCGGCGCGCCGACAGTGACGAGCCGAACGACCGTTTCCGCTGGTACGAAATCGCCGGTGTGGCGCATATCGATGCCGCTCCGTACGTCGCGCTTCCATCTTTCGACGATCAGGCTAAGACCGGCGCCACGCCGCAGGGGACGCCTTCCTGGCCGTTCAACGTGCGGTGCGAACCCGAAATCCCGCTCGAACAGCACGAGCTGTTGAGCTATGTGTTCGACGCGGCATTTGCGAATCTGGATCTGTGGCTGCAAAAGGGGATTCCGCCGCCGCGCGCCGATCGCATCGAGATGACCGGCGACAAGGTGGCGCTCGATAAATTCGGTAACGGCATCGGCGGCATGCGAAGCTTCGACGTGGATGTTCCGGTGGCTACGTACTTCACCACCACGCCGGGCCCCGGCACGTGCCGCGAACTGGGGCATGAGGACCGGCTCGATTGGGCGGCCCTCGAAGCAGTTTACGGCAGCTACAAGAGCTATGCGAGCAAAATGTCGCAGTCGGTCGATCGCATGGTGAAGGAGCGCTGGCTTACCGAGGCAGACGCGCGGCGGATTCGCGAGAGCGAAGAGCAGAAGGCCAAGGCGAGAGGGAAAGCCAAGAGCGATTAGAGACACCGCTCCCTTTGGTCGCGGCTCGTAACACGTCGCGCGTCGGTAACACGTCGCGCCTTGCAGCGTTACCGAGCGGCGACTGTGTTACCGAGCCGCGACTGCAAGGAGCGGCGCCTCGTTTCGTTCAGTTGCGGGGCGGCCGGGCTTCGGAGTAAGCTCCGCGGACTTATCGCCGTGCGTTTTCGGCCGCCCGATGGTTTGAGCCGGTTCTACGAGGGCATTGGAATCGCTGGTTGGCGTTACTTTTTTCCGCTCGTTTCGAACGCTGGCTCTCTGATATCCCGCGGGACGGCAACACGAGCTATCCGCACGCCGCGGGGTGTTATGAGATCGATCTCGAAGTCTTCCGTCGGCGTCCTGCACGAAGCGGATCGCCGCAAGGCGTTAACGGCCTCCAGAAGTTCAGCACCACTTGATGCAACGCTTCCTGCGCAGGAAGGAACTGCCTTGCCACGAGGGTAGCAGCAGCCGTCTCCCAAGCCAGCGATCACTCGGCGAAATCATTGACCCGGTTCGGAATAAGCCCGCGGCAATCCTGTCACCGGGACCGGCCGTTTCGATATACTGACACCTATGCGCAAAAGCTCGTTGATCCGTTTGTCCGCCGCTATCTTCCTGTGCGGCGCGTTGTGGGTGGCCTATACCCAGGCGCCGCAGCAGCCGGCCAAACTGAATACGGTCAAGCTAAAGGACGACCTGTATGTCATCCACAACGACTTTGTCCCGGGCAACACCACCGTGCTGGTCACCAACGAAGGCGTCATTCTGGTGGACGATAAGTTCGAAGTCGATCACAACAACATCATGGCTGAGCTGAAAAAGATCACCGATAAGCCGGTCAAGTATGTGATCAACACGCACCACCACGCCGATCACAGCGGCGGCAACGCCAAGATGCAAGAGATGAACGCGCAGATAGTCGCCTCTGAGGAGGCGCGTGAGAACATGGTGGACCTCAAGCAGCCGGGTCTTCCCGTCATCACATTCGAGCACGACACCCGGATTCACCTGGGCGGGAAAGATGTCCGGCTCTACCACTTCGGCCGCGCTCACACCAATGGCGACATCGTGGTGTACTTTCCGGCGGACCGAGCCTTGGCCGCGGGTGATATGTTCACTTACGGAGACGCCACGCCAGAACTGATCGACTACTCCGGTGGAGGCAGCGCCAAGGAATGGCCCAAGACGCTCGATTCGGCCCTGGAACTCGATTTCGACACGGTAGTTCCCGGTCATGGTGTAGTCACCACCAAAACCGAAATGCGCAAATTCCGCGAGTCTGCGCAACGTCTGCGAAATCGCGTGCACGAGATGCTCATCGCCAAAAAGTCACGCGATGAGGTTGCCAAAATGTTACAGGCCGAGTTTCATTGGACGCAACTCCACCTGGACCGCGGGCTGGATGGGGCCATGGCCGAATTGCAGTAAGATCCGACATCCGCCTCTTGCATGCAAGTCCCGTGCGCTCGGCCGGCCGTGCCGCTTATTATTTAACGCCTTCCAGGCACAATTTCGCTTGACGAACGAATTTAGGTGGGATAGACTTCTCTCACGCTTTGGATAGGGATGTCGTGGCGACTGCCAAAATTTTGCTCAACTAACGAGTTCCTACAAGCTGGAGGTTCGCGCATGCGTTCGCTGTTTGGGTTAGCTTGTTTAATCGGGGTAGTGGGTACAGCGTTTGCTCAATCAGACCGCGGTACCATTACGGGGACTATTTCCGATCCGGCGGGAGCCGTGATCGCTAACGCCTCGATCGAGGCTAAGAACACCGCAACCGACGCTGTGTACCCGGCGGCCTCGTCGGCCACCGGCAATTACACGATCGCCCAGTTGCCCGCCGGCAATTACGAAGTAGACGTGACCGTGCCGGGTTTCAAGAAGTTCGTCCGCACCGGTCTCACGGTCGAGGTGGCTGGGACGGTTCGTATTGACGCTGTATTGGAAGTGGGCTCGGCCACGGAATCGGTGACTGTAGAGGCCGCGGCGCCGCTGTTGAAAACGGAGGGCGGTGAGGTAAGTGTCAACCTGCCCACCAGCCTTTTGGATGATCTTCCGGTTTTCAACCTCACCGGATCGGCTGCCAGTATCGGAAGCGCAACCACCTTGGGCAATATCCGAAACCCGCTATCCGCGGTTGGGTTGCTGCCCGGGGCGCGCATCCAAACCGATGCCATCCTGCGCATCAATGGCATGCCGTCAAACTCGCAATCGATCAATATCGAAGGGCAGGATGCTACCAACGGGTTCTTTAAGCAACAGAATCAAGTCGCCCAGGCGGGGGTCGAAGCGATTCAGGAAGTCGCCATTCAGACCAGTAACTTCGCCGCGGAATACGGCCAGGCAGGTGGCGGGTACTTCAATTACACAATGAAGTCCGGCACCAACCAACTGCACGGCAGTGGCTACGACTATTTCGTGAACGAGGCGCTGAATGCTGGCCAGCCGTTCACGGATGCGGGCCAAACCAACTCATTGAAAGATGGCCAGCACGTCCGGAACGCGCTCCGGCAAAATGATTACGGCTTCACGCTGGGTGGTCCCATCGATATTCCGAAGGTATACAACGGTCACGACAAGACGTTCTTCTTCTTCAGCTTTGAGCAGTTCCGGCAAAGCGCCGTCACCACCAACACCTACGGCATCGTGCCCACGGCGGCCATGCGTGGCGGAAATTTCCAAGGAGCTTTGACAGGCACCTGCAATCCGGCGGCGATCGATCCGATCCAGCAGCCAGTTTGCCAGAACGAAATCTTCGATCCCACCACTACGCGGCAGGTGGGTACGGCGCTGGTGCGGACTCCATTCGCGAACAACGTAATCCCGGCTACCCGCATCGATCCTACAGCAGCGATCATTCAGCAGATGATTCCGATGCCGAACACGCTCGGTCTGTTCAATTACACGGCGCCGGCTTATTCGAATTTCCGGCACACCACGATCCCTGCCTTGAAGATCGATCAGACTCTTAGCGCCAAGATGAAGCTGGCCGGGTATTACTCGGCGACCAAGACTTACTCTCCGCAAACCAACGGCTTTGCGGAACCGTATACCGCGTTACAGCCGCAGAATGCTCTGAACCAGACGATACGCGTAAATCTGGACACCACTCTCACGCCGACGTTGTTGTTGCACATTGGCTTGGGTTATCTGCACACGTCCAATCCGCAGGCAGCTCCTACTTACGATCAGCATCAACTGTTCCCCAATGGGATCCCGTTCACGGCCAGTAACTACTTTCCATACATGGCTGGAATGTACAGCCTGTTTGGTGGCGGGTGGACGGGCGGCGTCGGATTTCCGTTTTCCAATACGGGAGTTGCGTTCACTCTCACGCCGGTGGCAAACGACTTTAAGCCCACGGGCAATGCCAACCTGACCTGGGTGAAGGGCAACCACACTTATAAGCTGGGGACGACGCTGCTGTTCGAAGGTGTACAAAGCCTCAACGAAAGCCGCGCCGACGGCCAATTTGGATTCGCCCAAGCGCAGACCGCCGATCCCTGGCAAAATGGACAGCCGTTTGCGAACGTTGCCGGAAGCGGGTTCGGGTATGCGAGCTTCTTCCTGGGCGTCACGAACTCCGTGTCAACGGCCGCTCCGGCCGATGTGCGTTTGGGCATGCACTCGATCGGCCTGTACATCCAAGACAGTTGGAAGGTCACTCGAAAGCTGACCTTTGACTATGGCTTGCGTTGGGATTACGCCAACCTCTGGACCGAACAATACGGCCGCTTGCAAAATGCCGCCTTCGACAAGCCGAACGCCGAGATCGGCGGACGCATCGGCACGGTCGAGTACGGGGCTACCTGCAAGTGTACGTTCGCCAACGCATACCCGTTTGCGATTGGACCGCATTTAGGTGTCGCATACCAAATAACGCCGAAGACGGTATTCCGCGGCGGAGCTGCGATTTCCTATGCATCGGCTGTAGACCAAGCTGGTCTCAACAGTAGCGCCGGCGATTTCTATACGATCACACCTTCGAGTTATGGACTGTCGGTCTATCCACTCGCGGGCGGAGACCCTTATGGCCCGAACAATCCTTACGGAAATCCGCACATCGTGTGGCCGAACTTCAACCCCACGTACCCGACTCCGGTCTCTCTGAACCCGTTAGTGATTCCTCCGTCTTCGCCGTTCGTCTCGATCGCGCCGAACACTGGGCGGCTGCCGCGCACTTTTCAATGGAGCCTCGGATTCCAGCGGCAGATTACCGGTAATATCGTGGTGGAAGCGGCCTATGTGGGAAACCGGGGTGCATGGTGGGCGGGACCGCTGCTGGCCGGTCTGAATTACAACGCGCTTACACCGCAACAGTTGACTGCGGACGGGATTAACCTCCTAAGTCAAACTGACAGAAACCTACTGCTTACGCCGATCAGTTCGCCGTCCGTCATCGCTCGCTTCCCGTATCTGGCGAACCCGAACAGCGTCTACCCGGGCTTCCCGGCGGGGCAACCGCTGATCCAGGCGCTACGGCCCTATCCGCAATGGAACGGGATTCCGCCGTTCCTCGGGCCTCCAGATGGGCGTACGTGGTATGACTCTCTCCAGGTTAAGATGACCAAACGCTTGTCGTATGGCTTGAGTATGCAGGTAGCCTATACCTGGCAGAAGGAACTCACGGACGGCACGAACTCTAACACGTCCTACGTGACTCCCTCCCCACCGCTCATCAACGACGTATTCAACCCGGCGCTGGATAAACAGATCTCCGGGTTCAGCATTCCACAGACGCTGGTGATTGCGGGCAGTTATGTGACGCCCAAGCTGGGCATTAACAAAGCGGCGTCAGAGCTGCTTCGCGACTGGAATTTGCAAGCATCGTTCCGCTATCAGAGCGGGCTGATCATCCAGAGCCCGTTCTCGAACAACAACCTGCTGACCTACATGGGACGCGGTCCGGCCAACAACCCGGCTCTCTGGGGCGGCGGCTACACGTTCATGAACCGGGTCCCTGGACAACCTCTGTTCTCGGTGGATCCGAACTCGAAATTTGATCCGACCACGCAACTGGTGTTGAATCCAAATGCGTGGGTGGAGGCGACTCCGGGCACGTTCGGCTCGTCGGCCGCTTACTTCAACGATTTCCGTTGGCAACGGCAGCCGGCCGAGAGCTTGGCTTTTGGACGTACGTTCCACATCAAGGAACGGGCTTCGTTCATGATTCGGGCGGAGTTCCAGAACATATTCAACCGGCATTTCTTTCAAATTCCGGCCAATGGGCAGCCGTTCGGCTCTCCATTCACGTCGGTGGCCACGCCAACTGCCAGGACGAACAGCTTGAGCGGCGCGACGGGTCTGTTGTCCGCAGGGTTCGGCTATGTGAACTGGGTAAACGGCGGTACCGCCGCATTGGGCGGCGCACAGCCCAGGAGCGGTCAGATTGTGGCGCGCTTCACGTTCTAACAACAACTCGGAGTGGGGCCCGTGAAAGCGGGCCTCGGCCCCGGCTTCGTTTTGATAGCAGTATCGAAGACGCCCAGTGACTAGGGCGTCTTCTTATTTTTGAGGTGCCGGTAGAATCCGTATCCCGCCAGAAAGAGTGCCGCGCCGGCAACCGCGCCAGCGGCGATCGCCATGCCTGCCGAGAAGGCGGTCACGCTTCCCTGTGCGGCCAGTTCCAGAACGCCGACGGTTCCCCCGGCAGCGCTGCCCACGCCGGCGCCCACACCAGCGACGGCGGCTTCCTTAGCTTTCTCTTTGCCTGTTTCGTTCACGACTTGATTCCCTGCGGTAGTCCACGAAAAGACCTATTGCGTTCATTGTAGTTGACCGGCAATCCGCGGCACAACATTTGGAGTTGTACTTGGGTTAACAACGGAGTGGCGAAACATGTTTAGAAACGGGAATCTCTCAGCTATATTGAGCGAATGGAAGAGGTGATGGACGACAGGTTGAACGAACTCTCCGACTTTCAGATAGAACTCCTCCAAAGCGACGCCTGTTCTCAAGTATTTGCCGTTGTTTCGTGGGGTTGTGCCGCCACGGCGTGGTTGGCTAAGGTCTTGAACAGCCATCCCGACATTTTTTGCGTTCACGCCGGAAATCAATCCTGGCACGTATTGGGTAACGTTGAGCGGCTGGACGGCGTGCCATACATGCGAATCATCGCGCACCAGGGGAGCAATTACCTGGCTGCCGGCGATGTCCACGGCCTCACCCGTCATCACGTCGCCGAACTCAGACAGAACCTAAACGGCGGGTTTAATGCGGCGGTCGTGGTGCGCGAGCCCATCTCCCGGCTCCGCTCGCAGCTTGCCTTGTTCGCGAAATACGAAAAATACGCATTTTGGAGCATCCGCTATGTTGACGATGTCATCTCGCGAAGTGGGGTCACTCTCCCGGCGGACAACTACAACTGTCGATTGTTTGTTCATGGCGTGAACATGCTCAACGCAATCCTGGAAGAACAGGGGGTGGGACGAGTCTATCGTTGCGAGGATCTGACCCAACGTGCCGAAACCCTCGGCGACTTCGTAGAGGAGCTCACTTGCGGCAAGGTTTCGCCAAGCGCCGGCTGGCTGCAGTCCGCGATTGAAACTCCACGCGCCAACCGGCACGCCGATCCCGGCGCGGAACATCGGTTTGCAGATTGGCAGGTGGACGTAATTCGAAAAGTTGTCGACCCGCGGTCCTGGGAGATCTACCAGAAGCTCGGGTATCCACCGTGGGAAAGAGTAATCGAATCGTTCTGCGGAACCGCTGCGGGCCTCACGTAAGCTCAGTTGTGCACCGAGCGCATCGGGACGAACGTGACCATGGGCCCGAAGGAGCGGTGCAGACTGCCGTCTGGTTTCTTGTCCAGGACCACCAGTTGTTGCATCGGCCCCGAGCCGATCGGAGCTACCAGACGCCCGCCCGGCTTGAGCTGCTCGATCAGTGCCTTTGGAATTTCCGGCGGTGCAGCAGTGATGATGATCCGATCAAATGGCGCCTGGCCGGACCATCCATCGTATCCATCGCCCTGGCGCACGACGACGTTGGAGTATCCAAGGTCGCTCAATCTTTTTCCCGCAGTCTCCGCGAGTTCCGGCACGATCTCGATGGTATAAACGCAGGTCACCAGTTGGGAAAGCAGCGCCGCCTGATAGCCGGAGCCTGTGCCGATCTCCAGCACCCGGTGTTGTTTTGACGGTTCGAGCAATTCCATCATGACGGCCACGATGTACGGTTGCGAGATAGTCGCTCCAAAACCGACCGGTACAGGATAGTCGTCGTAAGCTAAGGCCTGAAAGGCCTTTGGAACAAACAGGTGCCTGGGCGTAGCCCGCATGACTCGCAAGATATCTCGATTCCGGATGCCGCGGCCTTCGATCTGTTCGCGAACCATTCGCTCACGCTCGGAAGCGAACGATTCATTCGCGCGCGCGACCCCCAGCGCCAGCAACAGCGCTGAGAAGCCAGAATATGCGATGAATTCAGCGGTCATACGTCATCGCTCCAAGCTGCGCCTATTAGATACTATAGGAGCCTAACATCGTTTATGCAATGGAGGAGCCGGCCTGCCGGGCAACCGCCTCTCGCGTTTGATCGATTCCCTATTAATAAGGCCTGTTGATCTGGTATATACTGACGGTGGAGTCAACAATGGACAAAGGACGTCATCCTAATGTCACACGCGCCTGGCTTGCTGGCCGGCTCCAGAAACAGCTTGGGAGGGCTGGCAAGCCGTTGACCGCGCCGCGCAAACTCGAGCCACATAACAAAACTTAGTTCCCGCGGTTTTCTGCGCGGCCCTCGAGCGGCCTGACAATAGAAGTATGGGGCGGAAGAACCTGCTGGAGTTCTTCGACGACTACTATGAAGTCCGCTCGGAGTGTATCCTGTACGACGACGGCTACCGTCGTTGGAGCTACAGCTACGCGCAGGTGGCGCACGCCGCCGCTCGTTTCGCCGCCCGCCTGCAACGTGCCGGCATCGGCGAGGGTGAAAAGGTCATTCTCTGGTGCGAGAACCGGCCCGAGTGGCTCTTCGCATTCTGGGGATGCCTTCTGGCCGGCGTCGTGGTGGTGCCGATCGGAGAGGGTGCACCGGCCGAATTCGTGCGCAGCGTGCAGGAGATCGTCCAAGCGCAGGTGATTGCGGCAGGCGATGAACCCCATCTGGATTCCGATTTCGCGATCCCCGTCTGGCGTCTGACTCAAGAAAACTGGAACGAGGCCCCGGCGGATTTCACTCGCGCCAACGTCCGACGAGACCATTGCGCTGAGATCGTATTTACCTCAGGTTCAACCGCGAATCCCAAAGGCGTAGTCATCACACACGGCAACCTGCTTGCGGAGATCGAGGGAGCGGAACCAGCCGTGAAGCGGTATCGCGGATTGGCGCGGCCCCTCCCGACTCTCCGGCTGGTGCAGCTCCTCCCGTTCAGTCACCTGTTCGGGCAGGCGACCACCGTGTTGCTGCCTCCCATGATCCCCTGCTCGATTGTGATTACCCGGCGGCAGAATCCTGGGGCAATTGCAGCGTTGATCCGTGACAGCCGGGCGGCGGCTGCGGTTTGTGTTCCGAGGCTGCTGCAGCTGCTTCAGCCTTACGTGAGGCAAGCTGCTCCCGAAGCGAGGGATGCCGCGGCGGACAAGTGCCTGGCGCCCTTTCGCATGTGGAAGTACCAAAGCGTCCGTCGGCTTTTTGGCTGGAGGTTCTTGGGTTTCATTCTGGGCGGGGCGAGCATCGAGCGGCAGATGGAGGAGTTCTGGTCTGGCCTTGGATTCCTGGTGGTGCAAGGTTACGGCCTCACCGAGACCTCGCCGGTCGTCACGCTTAATCACCCGTTGCATCCACGGCGCGGTTCGGCTGGCAAACCGCTTCCCGGTGTCGAAGTGAGGGTCGCGGCAGATGGCGAAGTGCTGGTGCGCGGCGCCAATGTCACCCCGGGATACTACAAAGATGCTGCGAAAACCGCGGACGCCATTGAGAGCGGCTGGTTGCATACCGGCGATCTCGGCGAGGTCGATGCAGAGGGCTACCTGTACATTCGAGGCCGCAAAAAGGAAGTGATCGTCACGGCGGAAGGCCTGAACGTTTTTCCGGAAGATATTGAACGGGTCATCGATACGCAGCCGGGTGTCCGGGAATCAGCGGTTGTGGGCGTAGCGGCGGCCGGCAAGGATACGGAGCAGGTGCACGCTGTGCTGGTCCTCCAGCCCGGAGCCGATCCGAGGCGGATCGTTGGCGACGCCAACCGGCGGCTCCAGGGATATCAGCGCATCCGGAGCTTCGCGATATGGCCCGATGGCTCATTGCCCCGCACCGACGCTACTCATAAATTGAAACGCGCCGAGATCCGCAACCGCTGCGGAACGGATCGAGTAGGGCCGCCAGCGGCGCCGCCGCGCAGAACGCGCGAAGCTGGTTCCCTGGCAGGGACCATCGAGCGGCGCACCGGCGGCCACGTAGCAGTTCAAACCCATCTCGATGAGCTGGGGCTTGGCTCCGTCGATCGGATCGAACTCCTGTTGGAACTGGAAGAGCGCTACGGATGCAGGTTCGACGAGCAAGAATTGGCGAATGCGCAGACTATCGGCGATCTGCAGGCAGCCGTCGATCGCTACCTGCACCAGGAGGATGGCGGCTCCGGCACCGGACATTCGCCGGTTGCATTTCCCACGTGGACTCGAAGCCGGCTGGCTCGGGCGGTGCGCCGGATGAACCAGATGCTTTGGATTCTGCCGATGACGCGACTGCTTTCGCGAGCGGTGATTACAGGGCAAAGCCATCTGCGCGGTATCGAACCGCCGGTTCTTTTCGCCGCCAACCACCAGAGTCACATCGATACGCCACTGATTCTGTCGGCGCTACCAGCACGCCTGCGCTATCGCATTGCGCCCGCCATGTACCAGGAATATTTCAACCTGCATTACCATCCGGAAGGGAAACCGCTCGGCCCGCGTCTTCTGAACCGCCTGGAATACTACCTGGTGACGGGTTTGTTTAATGCGTTTCCGATCCCCCAGGAAGGACCTGGTGTGCGGGAGACGTTGCGATATGCCGGAGATCTGGTGAGCGACGGTTGGTCCATTTTGATTTTTCCCGAAGGGGAGCGGAGGCCCAACGGGGACATGAGCGAATTTCGCGCCGGAGTGGGGCTGCTCGCTGAGCGATTGAAGCTGCCAGTGATTCCCATCCGCATCCAGGGAACGGACGAGGTACTCATGCGCGGACAAATGCTGCCGCACTTCGGAAGGACGCGCGTGAGTTTTGGAGAGGCCTTGGATCTGAGTGGAAAAAGACCTGAGGTCGCTTCCAGACTGCTACAGGATGTGTTGCAGGCCCTTTGATCCGGACGCGCCGCCCATGGCATAGACAGAAGCCTCAAATAGGCGGAGAATAGTATCCGGATGAGCGTATCCGAAAATCGCCCAGCGAGGCGGTCTCTATGCACCGCCAGTTTGCAGTTCTCGTCCTGTTCGGGGTTGCGCTTGCGCGCCCTGAGGGATGCCCTGTCGTCGCGGTTGACGTAGTCGGCGTGGTCCACCCGATCACGGTGGAAATCATCGACCGTGCGCTGCACCAGGCAAATCAGCAGAATGCGGCAGCCGTTTTGATCCGTTTGAATACTGCCGGCGGCATGCCGGACTCGGCTCGCCAGATCATCGAGAAGATTTTGGCCTCGCCAGTGCCTGTGGTGACGTATGTGACACCCAGCACGGCAGCGGCTTCATCCGCCGGATTCATCGTGCTCGAAGGCGGCGACGTTGCGGCGATGGCGCCAGGCACACACGCCGGCGCGGCCCATCCATTCGTCATTCCGCAGATGGATTCGGTGATGCGGAAAAAGCTGGAGAACGACGCCGCCGCTTCTCTGCGCGCGGTTGTAGCCAAGCGGGGCAGAAATGTCGAATTGGCCGAGAAGGCCGTGTTTGAGAGCCAGTCTTTCACCGACCAGGAAGCGTTAGACAGCAAGTTGATCGATCTGCTCGCGGGCGATGAACGCGAATTGCTGGCACGGTTAGATGGGCGGGAGATCCTTCGCTTCGATGGTCAGCGACAGGTGCTCCATCTGGCCGGAGCCAGGGTCATCCCCTACGACAAGACTCTCCGCGAGAACCTGCTTTCGCGCATCACGGACCCCAACCTGGCGCTCATGTTGCTGATCCTCGGAGGGCTGGGCATCTACGCCGAATTCGCATCACCGGGCTTGATCTTCCCGGGTGTGGCCGGCGCCATCCTGCTATTGCTGGGTTTGACGGCGATCGCGCTGCTGCCCATCAATTGGGTGGGCGCCGCATTGATGCTGCTTGCATTGGTGCTGTTCGCGCTGGAAGCTAAGATTACCTCGCACGGCATTCTGGGGACGGGAGGCGCGGTAGCCATGGTTCTGGGCGCTACGCTGCTGGTTGACAGCCCAGTCCCCGAGATGCGGATCCGCACCCTTGTCGCGGTGTCGGTGGGGCTGCCATTCGCGCTCATTACGATGTTTCTGACCGGCCTGGCCGTACGCGCCCGCCGCAACCGAGTGGTTACGGGCGGGGAAGGGATGATTGGCCAGATCGGCGTGGCCGCCGGGCCGCTGTCTCCCAACGGCAAGGTCTTCGTCCACGGTGAATATTGGGACGCGGTAACCGCGACTCCAGTGTCTGACGGCGCGCCCGTCCGAGTTACCGGTAGGGAGCGCCTGACTCTACTGGTGCAACCGCTATCTCCACAAACAGGAGGTTGATATGCAAAGTCTACTGAGTCCGGCGGCCATCATGGTTGCCATCTTAGTGATCTATTTTCTGTCGTCGATCAAAATCCTGCGCGAGTATGAGCGCGGGGTCATTTTCCGGTTGGGACGCGTGCTTCCCAAGCCGAAGGGCCCAGGCATCATTCTGGTGTTTGCGCCCGTCGACCGCATGGTGCGAATTTCCCTGCGCATCGACACCCTGGAGGTTCCTGCCCAGGACGTGGTGACGCACGACAATGTCACGGTCAAGGTGAATGCCGTGGTCTTCTTTCGTGTGATCGACGCCCGGCTGGCCGTGTTAGAGGTAGCCAACTTCCTCTACGCCACCTCGCAATTGGCACAGACCACGCTCCGCAGCATTTTGGGAGAGGCCGAACTGGATGAATTGTTGAGTCAGCGCGACAGACTCAACTTACGCCTGCAGTCGATTATCGATCGCCAGACCGAAGCCTGGGGTGTCAAAGTAGTGCTGGTGGAAGTGAAACAAGTAGATCTTGCCGAACAGATGATCCGCGCCATCGCCCGGCAGGCGGAGGCGGAGCGGGAACGGCGCGCCAAAATCATACATGCCGAGGGAGAGTACAGTGCGGCCGAGAAACTGTCGTTGGCCGCTGAAGTACTGCAACACCAGCCCGCCGCCATCCAGTTGCGCTACCTGCAAACGCTGGTGGAGATTGGAACCGAGAAAAACACCACCATCGTTTTTCCGCTGCCGGTCGATATCGTTTCGTCCATGGCCCGGGTTTTGGAATTGGCAGCAAAGGGAGATGGTCAGCGTAAGATAGCCGCCTAGCCGAGGAGACCAATGTGAAAGCGATCCTCTTAGTGGACGATCACCATGCATTCCGAACAGTGTTTGGGGAGGTTCTGCGGCTCCAGGGTTACGAGGTGCTGGAGGCGGGCACGACTGCCGACGTGGACCACATCACGGAACACCACCCTGGCCCGGTTGACTTGCTCGTGATCGAAGCGGTTCTGGGCACCACAAACGGGGTCGAGGTGGCTAACCGCCTTCACGGCCGCTACCCGGCTTTACCGGTCTTGTACATTTCCACGGAGCCGGCCTCGGAACTGCGACTTCATAAGGAGCTCCCGGCCGCGGCGCCATTTCTCCAGAAGCCCTTTTCGGCCGAGGATCTGTGCGGCAAGGTGGAAGAACTTCTTCGCGTGAAGGCGGCCGCCGGCTAAGCCGGCCGAAACCGCCGCCTCCGGTCTTTCGCGGCGTACTGCCGTGATCGGATCATTTGCCTTGCCATGGTTCTATGCCCGCCTCGCGAAGGAATTCCGCATCGGAGACCTGCCATCCGTTTTCCAGGCGCGCAAAATCCTCATCACATGAGCTGGAACGGACGGACATGCGCGAAAGCAGAGTGGCGAGAGTAGCCAGGAACGCTACACCCGCCAGAAACCACCCCAGCACGATCACACCGAGAACCAACACCATGAGCACGGCAATCATGATTTCCGGACTGCAAAATCTTCACTGCGGTCCGCATTCAATATAGGACAAACGAATCCGCAATGCAACGATCTGGTGATTTGGCGGTCAGCTACAATGAATTCGGTGCGGTGCGGC
>Ga0335081_10011609_pt1 | contig 14261 bp, 17 predicted proteins | sample Lox_Sample_35_FD_206713 | JGI IMG/M metagenome (GOLD analysis project Ga0335081, IMG submission 206713) | Soil microbial communities from Loxahatchee National Wildlife Refuge, Florida, United States - Lox_Sample_3.5 | ecosystem: Environmental > Terrestrial > Soil > Wetlands | place: USA... | reverse complement strand
ATGAGCGCGGCAAGGAAGAAGCCCGCGAGGGCGCGGCCGAGCGTGACGGCGGTGTGGTAGAGGAGCGCGCCATCCGCGAGCTCGGCCACGAGCGTGCCGCCGACCGTCGCGACGCTGGGCAGAAGGCGTGATTCGATCAATCCGCTCGACACCGCTATCTGCCACAGCGCGAGGAGGAGCGGGATCGAATACCACTGGGCGACGAGGCGATGAAGCCTGACGTTCATGGCGCCGACTGCTCTTCCGTGCCGACCAATTGCCCTTTCAGCACGCGCCGACGCAGCGCCAGGAGCAAGCGGTCGCTCGCAAAGCCGAGCATGGCAAAGGCGACGATGCCCGCGAGCATCAGATCGAAGCGCGCCGCATTCTCCCCCTCGGTGATAAGGTTCGTGAGCCCTGCGTGCGAGCCGATGAGCTCGGCCGCGAAGAGCACGACGAAGGCATGGGCGAGACCGATGCGAACGCCCGCGAGAAGCTGTGGCGCCGCGGCCGGAATGACGACGCGGAAGAACATCGTTCTGGGCGGCGTTCCCATGTTGCGCGCCGCCCAGAGCAACGTCTTGTCGACCGACAGCACGGCATGACGCGAGGCGATGAAGACGGGAAAGAAGCTGGAAAACCCGACGATCGCGATCTTGGAGGCGTGGCCGAGCCCAAACAGGAGCAGGAACACGGGTAGGAAGGCGATCTTCGGCACGGCAAAGAGGGCGGACACCAGCGGATCGAAGAAATTGCGCACGCCCCGCGCCAATCCGGCGCTGACACCGACGATGAGCCCGGCCGCGGTGCCGAGCACGAAACCGGCGCTGACGCGGTAGACGCTCGCGAGGACCGCCTGGGCAAGCTCGCCGTCCGCCGCGGCCTCCCAGAGAGCGGCAAGGATGACGGAGGGATAAGAAAGATAGCGGGGCAGCGCGCCGGCGCGGCCCGACGCCTCCCACGCCGCAAGCACGACAAGCGGGATGATCCATTTCTGGATAGCGGCGGACCGCGCGCTCACGGCTCTTCCATCGCGCGTGCCTTCAGCACCTCGCCGCGGAGCAGATCCCAGACGCGTGCACGCAGATCGAAGAACGTCGCGGACTTGCGGAACTCGCCCGAGCGGTCCTCCGCCTCTATCCGCAAATCCGCCTTGATGCGGCCGGGCCGCACGGTGAAGACAAGGAGCCGCGTTCCGAGAAAAATCGCCTCGTCGACATCGTGCGTGACAAACAGCACGGTCTTGCGGTCGCGCCGCCAGATCGCCTGCAGCTCTTCCTGCAAAAGCTCGCGCGTCTGCGAATCGAGCGCGCCGAAGGGTTCGTCCATCAGAAGGAGCTGCGGATCGAGCGCGAGCAAGCGCGCGAGCGCGACGCGCTGCTTCATGCCGCCGCTCAGCTGCGCCGGGAAAAGGCCGCCATAGCGCGACAAATGCACGAGATCGAGGTAGTCGTGGGCCTTCGCTAATCGCTCGGATTTGCCGAGGCCCCTCATCTCGAGCGGCCAGCAGACGTTCTCGAGCGCGGTGAGCCACGGGAAGAGCGAGTGCTCTTGGAACATCATGCCGCGTTGCGGGTCGGGCGGGCCGAGCGGCCGTCCGTCGAGCACGATGTCGCCGCCGCTCTTGGGTTCGAACCCGCCGATGATATGCAGGAACGTGCTCTTGCCGCAGCCGGACGGGCCCACGATCGATACGAACTCGTGCGCATCGATGGTCAGCGACAGCTGGTCGAGTACGGTGATCTCACGATTCTCGGCGATGAAGGACTTGTCGAGACGGCGAACGTCCAGCAAGGGCATTGCGATGGCCGCGCGCGGCGCTATTTCGGCAAGTAGCTGAGATCGACGATCGAATCGATGTTCACGGTCTTCTTCTGGAAGCCGGCCGAGACTTGCAAATCCTGCATGCGCTTCAATGCGGCAACATCGACGCGCAAGGTCGGATCGCGGTCATAATCTTCGAGGCCAAGATATATCTCTGCCGGCACGCGCACGAACTTCTTGTCGATCAGGATCTGACGCGCCTCTTTCGTGTGCTCGAGATAGAATTTGGTCGCATCGGACAAATCGGCGAGGAAACCGCGCACCGCATCCCGATGTGCCTTCAGGAACGCGGGCTGGCCCATCACGACGACCAACTCTTCGTCGAACGGCGCGCCATCCTTCGAGGTGAAGACCGTCTTGAGCTTCAGCTCCTTCTGCGCCATGGCGAAGAAAGGCTGCGGCAGCTCGGCGACGTCGACCCGGCCGGACCGCAGCGACTCGGTCATCGCTCCGAACGAGACGGGCACGATCGTGACGTCCTTCTCGCTCATGCCATGCCGTTCGAGCGCCGCGCGCAGCCAGAGCTCGCCGGCCGTCGAAAAGCCATTCACCGCGACCGTCTTGCCCTTGACGTCCTCGATCTTCGTGATCGGAGACGATGCGAGCGCGGCGAACGCGGTGTTAAACCCGCGATGCAGGCTTTCGCGGGTGATCGATGCGATAATCGTGGTGGGCACGCCCTCGGCCGCAGCGAAAAGCACGCCGTTGGCGGCGGACGCGGCGAGATCGATCGCGCCCGCGGCAAAGGCCTCCGCGCGCTGCGACGAGCTTGTGAACTGCGTCGGTTCAAGCTCGTAAAGCTTGCCATAATTCTTGCCGAGGTCAGGCTTCGCCATGAGGAGCCAGCTCTGCTCTTCGGCGGCAAGCGAGTAACCGTAGCGAATCTTGACGGGCGCCGCGCTTGCCGGCCGGCCCGCAAGCGTGAGCCCGGCAAGGGCGGTTAGTCCGACACACACCTCGCGTCTGCCAAGCGTCATGGGTCTGCTCTCGTTTTCGCTGGGAACTGGAACATTACCGGCTTGATTTTGCCGTTCAATGGCTTTTTCGTCAGCATCATTGGCGCCGAAGGATCCGGGATGGCAGAAAGCGCGCGCTCGTTCGATTACGTGATCGTCGGCGCCGGCTCGGCGGGCTCGGTGATCGCAAGCCGGCTGAGCGCCGATCCTGGCGTCCGCGTTCTTCTCCTCGAGGCAGGCGGTTGGGATTGGCATCCGCTCGTGCGGGTGCCGCTCGGTGTCGGCCGAATCTGGGGCTTCGACCGCTTCGATTGGGGCTACACCGCGGAGTCAGGCGAAGGCACCGGCAACCGCACGATCGAATTGGCGCGCGGCAAGCTCGTCGGCGGCTCGCACTCGATCAACGCGATGGGCTACATCCGCGGCCATCGCGCCGATTACGACCGCTGGGCGCAGCAAGGACTCGCGGGCTGGTCCTTTCGCGAAATTCTGCCCTATCTCAAGCGCGCCGAGACCTGGGAAGACGGGGAGACCGAATATCGCGGCGGCAGCGGGCCGCTCTATGTTAGGCGCACCAAGGACATCGACCCGCTTTACGAGGCCTATATCGCGGCCGGCGTTGCTGCGGGCCATCCTTATACCGAAGACTATAACGGGGCGGAGCAGCACGGTTTCGCCTGGGCGCAGTGGACGATCCGCAACGGGCTTCGCGACACGACGGCGCGCGGCTATCTGCATCCGGTGCTCGGCCGGCGGAATCTGACGGTTGCGACGAACTCTCTCGCCGTTCGCATCCGTCTCGACCGCGGTCGCGCCACCGGCATCGACTATCGCGCGGGAGGCCGTACCGAGACAGCCTGGGTGACGCGGGAACTCATTCTCTGCGGCGGCGCGATCAACACGCCGCAGCTTCTGATGCTCTCCGGCATCGGCGACCCTGACGAGCTCAGCGCTCTTGGTATAACGCCCGAGATGCCGCTCAGGGGCGTGGGGCGGAATCTCCAGGACCATTACGCCACCGGACTCCTGCACGAGCGTCGCGAGCCCGGACCGTTCGTGCGAACGACGCGGGCCGATCGCCTCGCCTTCGCTTTTGCGCAGGCCTATCTGACAGGCGCGGGCCCGGCCACCGATGTGCCGAGCGGCTTCATGGCTTTCATCAAAACCGATCCGAGCCTCGCCGTTCCGGACATTCAGCTCCTGTTTCGCTCCGGCTCGCGTGACGCCGGCCCCTGGTTTCCCGGGTGGAAGAAGGCGTGGAGCGATGCGTTCGTTTGCCGGCCCATCCTTCTTCGCCCCATGAGCCGCGGCCGCATCCGGCTTCGCTCGAGCAACCCGCAGGAGCGCGTCCGCGTCGAGCAGAATTTCCTGGCGGAACCGGCGGATCTCGGCACGCTGCTCAAAGGGCTGAAGCTTCTGCGCGAGGTGGCGGCACAGACCCCGCTCGCTCCGTTCCGCGGCCGCGAACTCGCTCCTGGGCCCGAGCTGCGGAGCGATGCCGAACTCGGCAGCTACATCCGGTCGGCGCCCGCGACCGCGCATCATCCCTGCGGCACCTGCCGCATGGGTGTGGACGATGATGCCGTGGTGGATGGTGCGCTCTGTGTTCGAGGCATCGCGGGACTCCGAATCGCCGATGCTTCGGTGATGCCCGACCTCGTCGGCGGCAACATCAACGCGGCCGTCATTATGATCGCGGAAAAGGCGTCCGACCTGATTGCCCGCACAAGCATCGGGTAAGCGTGCCGCGGCCAGGCCGATCGGCACGACCGCCCGCGTCAGGTGCGCTCCGATCGGCATCCCGCTCGCTCATTACGGGTAAGACGGGGCAGGCACTGCCCCGAAGGTCCATCATCAGAACGCGCCTTTTGTCACTTCTTTGCCGTTCGAACTCGCGCGCTGCGTTGGTAGCTTCCGCGGCGCGCGGCGTTTGTTGGCGGCGCTCGTTTTGAGGCGAGGATCGACGATGCTTGGCAAAATCATTTTGGCGGCAGGCGCGCTGACATGCGCGATGATGTTTTCGCCCGACCCGGCATCTGCACAGGCCTGCGGCGGCGGTCCGCTCAGCACATCGGCCGGCAATCTCGTCGGCAGCGCATTGGGTGCCGCGGCCGGCGGGCTCCTCGGCAACCAGATCGGCCACGGTAGCGGCAAGGGCGTTGCGACCGGCGTGGGCGTGGTCGGCGGCGCGCTCGCGGGCGGATATGTCGGCCGTACCGTCCAATGCGACAACAGCGGCTCCTCCCAACCGGCAGCCGCAGCGCCTGGTGCCTACCGTCCGGCATCGGTCGCGTCGGGCCCGCCGCGCACCTGCCGCTACGTCACGACAGAGGCCGAGCTGAACGGCCAGCCGCAGCCGATGACCGGCGTCGCCTGCCTCGATCCCGTCGACGGCAGCTGGAAGCTCGAATCCGGTCCCGGTGCCGAGCACGCGGCCCAGGCCGATCTCGTTCTTCGCGCGCAACAGCAGCTGCATCAGCAGGGCTTCTACGTGCGCAACAACATCGACGGACAATGGGGCCCGGCGACGAGCGCGGCCGTGCAGAATTACCAGCGTGCGAACGGGCTCGCGCTGACCGGGCAGCTCGACCAGCCAACTCAAGTGGCGCTCGGGATCGGCGCGGCGCCGATGCAGGCGGCACCCGTGGCTGCGAGCGCCCCGCCGCCACCTGCTCCGGCCGCTCCGCCGGCGACGGCGATCCAGGCGGGCGCGAGCCAATAAGCGAGGAGCGAATCGCGCGACGCTGCCGTCGCCTTTCCTACAGCTCCATCAGCGCGGCGGCATCGCTTGCGAATCGATCAATGAGGCGCAGTTCGGCAGCGTCGGGACGCCATTTGGCTCGGCGGTGCGTCGAGAGCACGCCGCGAAGGCTGCCGTGCACGACAAGTGGCGTCGAGTAGGTCGAGCGCAGGCCCGCGCGGCTCAGCACCGCGCCCGATGACGTGCCCGCGAAGATCGGGCTCGCGATCACATCCTCGACGATAACGCGCCGCGCGCGCTTCGCGGCGTGGCCGCACGACGTGTTCTGTTGCTCGACGACGGCGAAGAAATCGAGGAATTCGCGCTCGAGCCCATGCTGGGCCGCAATGCGAAGACGATCCGGGCCGTCGACAATCTGGATGTTTCCGGTATCCGCACCCGTCGCGAGGACGGCGCCCCGGATCACATGCCCGAGAAGGCTCGTGTCCGGATGCTGCCTCCAGCGCGCTAGCCGCCGGCCGAGCCGGGCGCTCCGCGCAACCTCCCACTCAGAGCACAGGATGGCCTCGGCCGCCGCGACGAGCATTGCCCGCGAGCCCGCAACCGAACCGTCCGCGGCAGCGAGGGGCCGTCCATCCGACCAGGCAACCGTGCGCGCACTTTGCCAGACTTCGAACGAGTCGCATGCATCAGACGCGGCTGCCGCCAGCTGCTCCGCAATCTGAATCGCTTCGGCATCATTTTCGGCTGCAAATTCGTGGCGGCAGACGATCCGATCCGATGACCGCAGGTAGAGACGATATGGCGCGCTTGCCACGCCTTCCTCCGCAATGACAACGCGCGTGAATATTGGTTTCTCCGCGCACGAATAACAGGGCCTCGCGGAAACCGAATGGTAGAAAGGCGCGGGCCCGTTCCCTTTGCCGCTCGCACGGGCGATGATGGCGGCCGAGCCGAGGGAGAAGCGTCATGCTGCAAAGCTTCGAGGGCGGATGCCATTGCGGACGGGTGCGCTTCCGCGTCACGGCCGATCTCGCCACGGTTACGCTCTGCAACTGCTCGATCTGCAGCAAGAAGGGGTTCCTGCACCTGATCGTGCCGCCGGAGCGGTTCGAACTCGTGCGCGGCGCCGACGAGCTTTCCACATACCGCTTCAACACGGGCGCAGCGCAGCACACGTTCTGCCGCAACTGCGGCATCCACCCCTTCTATGTACCGCGCTCGGACCCCGACAAGATCGACGTCAATGCGCGCTGCCTCGACGGCGTCGACGTGGCGGCGCTCAAGCCCCATTCCTTCGACGGCCGCAACTGGGAAGAGGCGATCGTGGCCCACGTGCCGTGGCGCTCGTGAAACTGCGACAAATTCGCTCAAATCCGGACCATTGGTAAGGCTCGGTCAACGCGGTGCGGCTAGAACTGGCGCCGGTCCCGCCACCTACCCCCGAGGCCCCTCCCCGTGTCGGTCGAAGACGTTCCGCTTGGCGCCGCGCCTGCGCCGCGGCCCAATCCCGAGCGCCGCACCCATCGCCGCACTCCCACCCTGTGGGACGCGCGGCTCGAATGCGATGCCGGCGTCTTCTCGTGCGTCGTCCTTAACATCTCGCCGGGCGGCGCAATGGTGCGGATCGACGCGCCGCTCATCAAGGGCGGGCGCGCGAGCCTCATGATCGAGCGCTTCGGCACGCTCGCCGGCACCATCATGTGGCAGCTCCCGGCCGAGGGAAAATTGGGCCTGCGCTTCAATGCGGAGCCCGAGCGGGTCGTGCGCTTTCTTGCGGGCGCGGTGTCGCTCTAGGCGGCCGGCGCCCTGCCCGCTCCGCGTGCTAGGATCGCACGCATGGTGACGAACGGTATTTACAAGATCGGCTATGGCGGCACGACCGGCTCGGGCTACGGCATGCTCGCGCTCATCGCCGGAAAGATCACTGGCATCGACGAGGCCGGCATCGAGTACGACGGCGAATATATGGAGGACGATGTCACCGGCGCCGTGCAATTCCACCTGCGCGCCACGGTCCCGGCGGACGTAGCGCTCGTCGTCGGCGTGCCGGCTAAGGGCGAGCCTTGGACGTTCTCGATCGACACCTACCTGCCGCCCAATTTCGGGAGCGGCGTCGAGAACAAGATCCGCACGCCCTTTGGCCTCGCCACGGTGCGGTTCACGCTGCTGCGCGCGATCTAGGCGGGCTTGCGCGGCCGCGCGGAGGACGGTACATCGCCCGCGGAAAACCGGGGGAGCACCGCCGTGGAATTCGGGCATTTCTGCCTGCCGACCTATTTCGCCGACGTCGACGGCTCGGTCGGCGACTTCACACGCCGCTTTGTCGAATTCCTGGTGGCGAGCGAGGACATGGGCTTCGATTCGCTGTGGGCGAACGAGCACCATTTCGATGCTTATGGCGGCATCGTCCCATCGCCGCCGATCCTGCTCTCGGCACTGGCGCAGCGGACGAAGCGCGTGCGCCTCGGCACCTCGGTCGTGGTTCTGCCGCTGCACAATCCGATCGAGATCGCCGAGCAGCTCGCGATGGTCGACCTCATGTCGAACGGGCGCGTCGAGTTCGGCGTCGGGCGTGGCTTCGTCCATTTCGACTACGACCGATTGGGCGTGCCGCTCGAAGGCGCGCAGGACCGCATGAAGGAGCAGCTTGCCTTCATCCTGCGCGCCTGGCGGGGCGGCCGCTTCAGCCACGAGGGCAAGTTCTACCGCTACAAGGACCTCGAACTTTGGCCGCAGCCGGAGCAACGGCCGCATCCGCCGGTGTGGCTCGGCTGTTCCGGCACGCCTTCGAGCTTCGAATGGGCGGGCCAGCAGGGCTATAGCATCCTCACCGTCGCCTATCGCGGCGTCGAGCCGCTGGTGAAGCTGAACCAGCTTTATCGCGACAACTGGGAAGCGGCCGGGCATAAGAAAGGCGGCTGGCGCATCTCGGCGCACTACCAGATCGTGCTGTCGGAAGACGGGCGCGAGGCCAAGGAGATTTGCGTCCGCGCGCTGAAGCGCTACAGCGCCGCCATCACCCACACGCTCGAGCGCGTCGAGACGGACCGCGCTTACGAGGCGAATTCGCGCGCCAAGATCAATGCCGAGCTTCTCGACATCGACCGCTTGGTCGAGGACTGCCGCGTCATCGCCGGCACGCCTGAAGACGCGGTGCGCATCCTCACCCGCGCGCACGACCTGATGCGCTTCACCTCGTGCGACTGCACCTTCTATTTCGGCGGCATCAGCTTTGAGGAGGCGCAACGCTCGCAGCGGCTGTTCGCGGCGGAGGTCATGCCGCGGCTGCGCGCCAAGGTCTGAGCCCGACGCCATTGCGCGAATCCGCGGGACGCGGGACAATGGCCGCGAGCCTTGCGGGGCTTCGACGAAAGGGACGGACGATGGACGATTTTCACGCGCGGATGGAAAAGGCGAGTGTTGCGGCGCTCTGGGAGCAAGAGGCGCGGCACAACAATCCGCCCGATCCGGCCCATGTCTGGCACTGGGACACGTTGAGCCCGCTGCTCGACGAGGCCGTGCGCCAGACCGACATGCAGAACGCCGAGCGCCGCGTCCTCATCCTGCAGAATCCATCGCTCCTCGAAGATGGGCGCAACGGCGCCGCCACCAACCTCTCCGTCAATCTCCAGATCCTTATGCCGGGCGAGAAGGCGCGGCCGCACCGCCACACCATGCACGCGCTGCGCTTCTCGCTCGAAGGCGACGGCGCGGTTACGATCGTCGACGGCAAGGAATGCGTGATGATGCCGGGCGACATGATCATCACGCCCGGCTGGACATGGCATCAGCACCGGCATGACGGCAAGGAGCGCGCAGTGTGGGTCGATGCGCTCGACGTGCCGATGCACAGCTACCTCGAGACCGGCGTGTTCGAGCCAGGCCCCGCGAAGGACGCGGTGGCGCTGCCGCCCGACAGCGCGTTCGCGCCAGGCTTCACCCCCGACATGCCGGACGCGGCGCAGCGTTATTCGCCGATGTTCCGCTATCCCTGGGACGTGGCGGTGAAGGCGCTTGAGGCGCTGCCGCCGGCGGCCGACGGCTCGCGGCGCTTGCGCTACACCAATCCCGCGACCGGCGGCGCGGTGATGTCGACGATCGACTGCTATCTCCTTGGCCTCGAGCAAGGCAAGGCGACGCGCCCCTATCGCACCAACAGCAACTGCGTCTGCGTCTGCATGGAGGGCGAAGGGACCTCCGAGGTCGGCGAAGACAAGATCGCGTGGAAGCGGAAGGACGTGTTCGCGCTGCCCCATAATCAGTGGGTCAGCCACAAGGCCGCGAGCCCGAAGGCGCGCATCTTCCAGATCACCGACCGCGAGATCCTGCGCCGGCTCGATTATCTGCGCGAGGACCATCGCGGCTGAGCGCGGCGATGGCCGCCGACGCGCCCGCGGAGATCACCGCCTACGAGGCGTGGCTCAGGAACTATGTGAAGCTTGCCGAGACCGGCCGCAAGCTCGCCTCGGGTCTCGCCGACGGCGCCCGCCGCCGCGCCAGCAAGATCGACGAACACCGCTTCTCGAGCCACGCGCAGCGGCTCTACAACGAAGAGGTCTACTGGACCCTGCAGATGAAGGGCCTGGCGGCGCTCGCGGCGGCCGAGCGCGCGCTGACGCCCCAAGCGGCACCTGCGCCGGCCAAGGCCGCGGCAAAAACGCGGACGACGCGAGCGGCATCACCGCCCCGCACCGGGAAAGGACTCCGCTGACGATGAGGACGATGCTTTACGCCGCGGCGCTTCTCGTCGCGGCAACATGCGCGCGCGCGGAAACGCTCAACGTCGCCAAGGGTGGCCCGCAATCCTTCACCTTCGCGCCAGCCGACATCGGCTTGGCCGAAGGTTTCTTCCAGAAGCGCGGGCTCGACCTCAAGCTCTCGAATTTCGATGGCGCGACCAAGGTGCACCAGGCGATCGCCGCGGGCGACATCGACATCGCCTTGGCCTCGGGCCCCGACATGGCGTTCATCGCCAAGGGCTCGCCCGCGAAATCGGTTGCGGCGATGGCGGGCCGGCCCGACATGATGGTGCTCGCGGTCGAGAAATCCTCGCCCATCACCGAGCCGACGCAGCTCAAAGGCAAGATCGTCACGGTGACGAGCGCCGGCTCCCTCACCTATTGGCTCGCGCAGGAGCTGTCGCGCCAGGAAGGCTGGGGCCCGGACGGAATCGACATCCACGCCGTCGGCGGGCAGACGACACAGATCGCCGCGCTCAGGACACACCAGAGCGACGGCATGGTGATGGACCTCACGGCCGCGATGCGGCTCGAGGAGGAAGGCCAGGGCCGCATCCTTCTGAAATTCGGTTCGATCGTGCCGGCCTTCCACATGCATGTGATCCATGCCTCGAACGCGATCCTCGCGCGCGATCCGGAGGCGGTGCGGCGTTTCCTCGCCGCGTGGTTCGAGACGATCGCCTTCATGCGCGCGCACAAGGACGAGACCGTGGCGCTTGCAGGCAAGGTGATGGGCGTGTCGGACGAGTTGGCCTCGCGCACCTATGACCAAGTCATGCCCGATCTCTCGACCGACGGGTGCTTCGATCCGAAGGCGCTCGACGTGCTGCGCCGCTCTTATGTCGACATGGGCGTACTCGACAAGCCGCCCGAGATGAGCGCGCTCTATACCGAGCAATTTCTGCCGGCGCCGTGCAAGCGCTGACTCAGCGCTGCGCCTGATCCTCGGGCGGTCCGGTAGCGTTGCCGTCGGGACCAAGCGTGTAGAGGTCGTAGGCCTGGCCCGGCCGCCGGCTCGGCACGCGATAGACGTAAGGATGCCCCCACGGATCGTTGAGCAGGCTCGACTGTGCGACATAGGGGCCGGCCCAGCGCTCGAGATTGGGCGGCGCAGCGACCAGCGCCTTCAATCCCTCCTGCTCGGTCGGATAGCGCCCGACATCGAGGAGGAATAGGTCGAGATCCTGCGCCAGCGTGTTGATCTGGATCTGCGCCGCCTGCTCCTTGGCGCGCGAGAAATACTGGAAGAGCTTCGGCACGGCGATACCGACGAGGAGCCCGAGGATCGCGAGCACCACGAGCAGCTCGACGAGCGTGAAGCCGGCGTCGCGCCGCGGCGCGAAGCGACGCCCGGCCATGCGGCCGTTCATGCGAAGAAGGCGATCGTCCGCATCTCGATGCTCTCGCGCGGCGGCGCATCGGCCGGCGTCGTGGGATCGTCGAACGCGGTGTGCGCGACGAAGCGCGCGGTGTCGCGGCGGGAATCGTAGCATTTGAAGACGAGCGCCTCGTCCACGCCCATCGCCGGCGCATAAAGCCAGCGATGGCGCGGCGACCAATTCATGACATAAATCTCGCCGGTGCGATCTTCGTAGCGTTGCTCGGAGCGGACGAAATCGCCGGCCGCGGCGCTCGCCGCGTCGCACAGCGCGAGCGGCCGGTCGAGAAGCGGTCCGCGGATCGGACGCCAGACATTGAGGAAGGCGTAGCGGCGCGTGAGCAACTGCTCGGCCTCGGCGCCCATCAGGTCGCGCACGCGCTGCGGCCCCGAATCCTCGGTGTAGTCGTTGTGGACGCGCATCACCGGAAGTCGCCGCTCGCCCGGCGCGCGCTCCTGCGTCTCCCAGCTCGCGCGTCGCACCGTGTGGTCGAACACGAGCACGCGCGCCGCGCCGGTCAGCTCCCGCATAAGCGCCTCGGTCTCGGGATAATAGACGCGCTTCAATTCCTCGGCGTCGTAGAAATCGGCGGTGGCGCTTGCGCGGCGCACGAGCGCGATCCCTTCACGCTCGAGCGAGAGGTCTCCCGCGATCGGCCGCATGGAGGAAATCTCGACCGCATGCTCGTCATAGGCCGCGTTCGTGCGCGGCTTGCCCGCCGGCGGGCCATAAGCATAAGTGAACGCCGTCTCGGCCATCGGCGCGAGATAAGCGAGCTTGGCCGTGACCGCGGGCAGCGGCTTCACCGAAATGTCACGCGCGCGCATCGGCATCTCCCTTCGCGGAAGAAAGATATGCGCAAGGCCCGCGGATTGCGAGGGGCAAAGAACCTCACGCCCGGCCAAGCGCGGCGGCGCCAAGATCGACGATCCGGCTCCAGCGCGCGGACGCGATGAAGTGCGCATAGATGGGCAGGAGCCAGCCGCGTTTGCGCCAATCGAGGAATACCGCGTCGCCGAGCGCGTCGAACTTCGCCGCATCGATCACGCGGAAGCCGCCGAGCCGCGCGGAGCCGCCGGTCTTGAACTCGATCACGGCGCTGTTGTCGACGAGGAGCCCTTGTGCCTCGAGCGCATCGAGGAATTCGCCCGTGAGCTTCAACGCGCCGAACAGAGACTTGCACAGCTCGATCGCCTGGTTGAGCGGCGGCGTTGGCTGGCCACTGTTGTTGAAGAGCGGCTCGCCCGCCGTGCCGAGGAGACCGGCCTGCGGATCGATGCCGAGCACGAGCTGGTTGCCCGGCGCTTCGATGAAGGCGAAGGGATAGTTGCGCACATAAGCCGGGACATAAGTTCCGGCGCGCCAGCTTCCATCCTTGTCGAGGAACAAGTTCTCGCGGTCGCGATATCCGACGATGGCGAGCATCGCTCCACGGCCCTTGCCGCCGAACACGATCGGATAATCGGCGGCGGCGGCCGCCGTCTCGTTCAACGCGATCGGGATCGCGTTGGTCTCGCGCGCGAAGCCATAGTCGCGTCCGCGCTGCATCTTGAGCTTGCCGTGGCGGCTCGCTTCGAGCGGCACGATGCCGCTGAAGAACATCGGCAGTTGCGGATCGGGCGTGGCCATGCCGGTGCGCTCCCTCGGGTAGGACCGCGGTTCTAGAGCAAGATCGCCGCGATTGGAACGCGCGCCCGCCCGTCGAAAGGGCGATCCTCTCGTTCGGCGAGCGCGTTGCAAACGGCCGGCCAACCAACGAAACTCGGCGCAAACGGAGGAGGAACCATGCCCGACAAGATCGCCCTCGTCACCGGAGCCGGAACCGGAATCGGCCGCAACGCGGCGCTGGCGCTGGCGAAGGACGGATATGACGTCGTGCTCGCCGGCCGCCGCAAGGAGCCGCTCGATGCGACGGCGCGCATGATCGAGGAGGTGGGCCGGCGGGCGCTCGCCGTGCCGACCGACATCGCGAACCAGGCCTCCGTGCGCACGCTCTTCGCCAAGACGAAGGAGCGGTTCGGCCGGCTCGACGTGCTTTTCAACAATGCCGGGTTCGGCGCCGGCGGCAATCTCGAGGATTTGCCGCTCGAGAAATGGCAGGCGGTCGTCGACACCAACCTCACCGGCACGTTCCTGTGCACGCAAGAAGCCATCAAGATCATGAAGGCGCAGACCCCGCGCGGCGGCCGGATCATCAACAACGGCTCGATCTCGGCGCATGCGCCGCGGCCGGGCTCGGTCGCCTACACCGCGACGAAGCACGCCATCACCGGCCTCACCAAGACGACCTCGCTCGACTGCCGCAAGTACGACATCGCCTGCGGCCAGATCGACATCGGCAACGCCGCGACCGAGATGACCCAGCGCATGGCCGACGGCATCATCCAGGCGAACGGCCAGACTATGGTCGAGCCGCGCATGGACGTGGACGATGTCGGCCGCGCCATCGTGTTCATGGCGAACCTCACGCTCGATTCGAACGTGCAGTTCATGACCATCATGGCGACCAAGATGCCGTTCGTCGGGCGGGGATAGCGGCTTTCCGCTTCTAGCTGTCAGCTTTCCGCGCTCAGCTCAAGTTCCATTCTTTCGCTCCGGAATTGGGTTCGTTTGGCGAATTGGGTTCGTTCCGTAATTTCGCTCCATCCCAGCGATTGGGTTCGTTTGGTCAGAAACCTCT
>Ga0335081_10011608_pt1 | contig 14262 bp, 11 predicted proteins | sample Lox_Sample_35_FD_206713 | JGI IMG/M metagenome (GOLD analysis project Ga0335081, IMG submission 206713) | Soil microbial communities from Loxahatchee National Wildlife Refuge, Florida, United States - Lox_Sample_3.5 | ecosystem: Environmental > Terrestrial > Soil > Wetlands | place: USA... | reverse complement strand
TGATCTGCCCACGAATCCGACCGACATTTTTCTCCACGGCGCTGACGAGCCCAGGGCCAGAGTTGCTCCGCCATGCTCGGCCAGGAACATCGGGTACCCTTTGTAGTCGCCGACCCAGCCGGTGTTGCCATATCCGCAGTTGGCCAAATGTGGCGAGAGCAGCGCGAACAACCGGTAATCCGACAGTTCGCCTTGCAGCGGCTCGAAACGCACTTTCTGCAGAACCACATTGCGATAAGGATCGCTGAAGATTTCCTTGTGGACGCGATACCGCCCTGAAAGATCGGTGTTGGTCAACAGGAAAGCGGGGATGCCAAGTTCAAGGGGGCGGTTTTCGAACCTGCAGTGCCGTTTCTCTTCAGAAAAAAAGCCACGTCCGTCGGTGACAATGAAACCCATGTCCCTTGTGCAGGCCTGGTCCACGCGCGGGAAATAAACCTCATTCAGAATTCCGTGGCTGATGGTGAACCATACTTTGCTGTGCTGATTGAGAGCGGTTCCGGCGCCGCTCTTGGCGCTGGATGTCCAGCGCGGTGCAATCCCCGGCCAACCGGGAGCGTAGCGAACTACGGAATCAGCCATGCAAGCCTCAGATGCGCGAATTTAAGCCCCGGACGATTTGACACAATAATTACAGCGAGAGTCAGTAGCTGCATCGATCATTGTCATCTAACGTTTTTGTGGCTTCGACTGGGGCAGCCAGTATAAATAACTAGCCGAGAGCCTGTGTGATTTCCATTGATAACGCGCCTTTTCAACTCGATCGCACGCTTTGCGGCGACGTTGGCGCTGGCACTTTGCGCGCTGTTGGCCAATGCGAAGGATATCCCTACCACCGGATTCGCAGCTCCCCTCGATCGCGGATTCTCCGGTCTTTACAATCTCGACTTTGCCTCTGCCCAAATAGAGTTTGCTGCTTGGGAAAAGGTGCACCCTGACGACCCGGTCGGTCCGGTCAGCGAGGCTGCAGGGTATCTATTTGCCGAGTTCAACCGCTTGGGAGTGCTGGAGGCGCAGTTTTATGAGAATAACGATGCCTTCCTCCACCGGTCAAGGCTGAGTCCGGATCCGGCCGTGCGCCAGCAGTTTCAGGCTGCGATCGAGCGTGCCGAGAATCTTGCCCGGGCGCGCCTGGCGCAGGATCCGAAAAATCGTGACGCGCTGTTTGCCGTGACGTTGTGCTCGGGCCTTCAGGCGGATTACGCGTCGCTGATCGAGAAAAAGAACCTGGCTTCTCTGCACTTTACAAAAAAGGCCTCCAGGTCAGCCCAGCAGTTGTTATCGATCTGCCACGATTGCTACGACGCCTTGCTGGCGACGGGGTTCAGCAAGTACGTCATCGGAAGCATGTCCGCGCCGGTTCGCTGGGTCCTGCGCGTGGGAGGCCTGCCTGCCGACAAGCAGGGCGGCATGGCTGATTTGCAGACTACCGCCGAGTACGGACACTATCTTGCGCCCTTCGCGCGCATTCTGCTGGCAATTGCCTACGTCCGGGAAAAGGACAAGGCTCGGGCCGTACAGATACTCGCCGGGTTAGAGCACGACTTTCCCGGCAACACCCTCTTTCCTCGGGAAATTGCGCGCCTGCAATCGATGCAATGATCGGCTCCCGCCAATAAGCCAGCGCGTTGCCATTCCTTCGGTTTTATTGATAAAAACCGTGCGCCGAAGTGTGCCATTCATCAGAAATTCACTCGTTTGTAACCCTCCTTTAACACTTGGCCGCTAGAACGAGGACATCCATCGGTACGAAAGCAAGGAGGAATCATCGAGCAATGCGCAAAACTCTGCTGCTATTAGTGTGTGTTCTTCTAGCCCTGCCTGTCGTGGCGCAGACCACGCTTAACGCTGCAGGCGCCACCTTCCCGAATCCGATATATACCAAGTGGTTCAGCGAATATAACAAGCTGCACTCCGACATTCAGGTCAATTATCAGGCCATCGGCAGCGGCGGCGGAATTCGCCAGGTCATTGCCGGGACCGTCGATTTTGGCGCGAGCGATATGCCCATGACCGACGAGCAACTCACGGAAGCACAATCCAAACTCGGTACCAAGATTCTCAACATTCCCACCGTGCTGGGCGCTGTAGTGCCCGCCTACAACATTCCCGGAGTCACAGCCGAACTGAAGTTTACCCCGGAAGCCCTGGCTGGAATTTTCATGGGCAAGATTTCCAAGTGGAACGATAAGGCGATCACCTCCGCAAACCCCGGAGTCAACCTCCCCGACAAGGACATCATTGTCGTGCACCGTTCCGATGGCAGCGGAACGACCTTCATCTGGACCGATTACCTCTCCAAGGTGAGCCCGGATTGGAAGAGCCAGGTGGGCGCCAACACCTCGGTGAAGTGGCCGATCGGGATGGGTGGGAAAGGCAATGAAGGGGTTGCAGGGATGATCCGCCAAATGTCGGGTGGAATCGGATACGTTGAGCTCATTTACGCTTTGCAAAACAACATTGCCTACGGCAGCGTACGAAACTCTGCCGGCGTCTTTTTGAAAGCGTCGCTGGAAGGAGTGACTGCGGCGGCCGCTTCGGCGCCGAAGATGCCCGCGGATTTCCGCGTGTCGATCACAAACGCGCCGGGTAAGGACACTTATCCGATTTCCAGCTTTACCTGGCTGCTCATTCCGCAGCATTCAAAGGACCCAGCAAAGGGCAAGATCCTGGCGGATTTTCTCAATTGGATGGTCACTGACGGCCAGAAGATGACTAATGCGTTGTCTTACGCTTCACTGCCGGAGAACGTCGTGACTAAGATTCAGGCAACCATCAAAGAAGTCAAATAGCGCTCCGCTTAACCGGGACATTCTCAAAGACTCGTAAAAAGGAGATAGGACGATGAAGTGTGTATGGACATGGTGTGCCGTTGTATTAATGGCGACCGGACTGGTGGCGCAAACCAGCACCACTCCGAGTACACCGAAGAAGAAATCAGCTGCGATTACTGCCGCAGATGTTGCGGAATTGAAGGCCGCACTCGAGTCGCAGAAAGCCGCGATTGCCCAGCAGGAGCGGCAGATCCAGGAACTGCGTGACGAACTGCGCCGCAAGGACCAGACTGCGCAGCAGGCGCAAACGGCGGCCAGCGACGCCGCCAGCAAGGCCGAAGCTGCACAGGCGACTGCAACCCAGCAGCAGCAATCGGTGACCTCGTTGCAGAGCGATGTCAACGATCTGAAAGGCAACCTCGCCAACACAGTCGTAACGATTCAGGAGGAACAGAAGAAGGGTGCCGAATCGCCCGCCGCCATCCACTTCAAGGGGATCACGCTCACCCCGGGCGGCTTTGTAGCGGCTGAAACGGTGACCCGCCAACGCGCGGCGGAGTCGAGCATCAACACGCCCTTCAACAGCATTCCCTATATGGGGAACTCGTTGGCGCATATCAATGAAAGCGACTTCACGGGACGTCAGAGCCGGCTTTCCCTGCTGGCTGAAGGCAAGGCCGGACCCACGAAGCTGACGGGATACTACGAAGCCGACTTCCTGGGAACGGGCGTGACTTCCAACAACCGCCAGAGCAACAGCTATGTCATGCGTCAGCGTGTCATCTTCGCTCAGGCCGCACTCGATAGCGGCTGGGCATTCACCGGCGGCCAGCAATGGACGTTGCTGACGGAAAACAGAAAAGGAATCGCGAACCGCACCGAGGTCCTGCCCATGACCATTGACCCGCAATACCAGGTGGGCTTCGGTTGGGCGCGGCAATACGGATTCCGGGTAACGAAGGACTTCGGCGGTAAGTTTGCTCTTGGTCTCTCGATCGAAGCGCCGCAGGCGACGATTGGCGGACGAGGATTTTCGAGTATCTCAACTACGAACCAGGCCACGGCAGCGGTCACCACGGTCGGTAACGCTTTCGTCGATGGCCCGGGCTCCGGCGGCGGCCTGTTGAACTTCTCCGACACCACCGGATACGCATTCAACAAGAGCCCGGACTTCATCGTAAAGGCTGCGGCGGATCCGGGTTGGGGCCATTACGAGCTGTACGGGATTTTCAGCGCATTCCGCAATCGCGTATTTCCGTGCGCCGTTGTGGGCACCAACGCAACTGATACGAATCCTCCGGCAACGCCCACTACAATTGCTTGCCCGATTAACTCTTCCACCACATCCAGTTCTGTCGGGGCCTATAACGATACCCGGCCGGGCGGCGGGTTCGGTGGCAGCCTACGCTTGCCGGTTGGCGGGAAGAAGGCTGAATTTGGCCTGCAGGGAGCGTATGGCGACGGCATCGGCCGCTATGCGAGCGCGCAGATCGCCGATCTAACGTTGAAACCAGATGGCACGCAAGGCCTGATCCGCACATCGCATGCCCTGACTGAGTTGGTCTTGCACCCCAATTCAAAATGGGATATCTACGCCGACTTCGGTGGTGAATACGGATGGCGGACCGCCTACTCGGGCTACGACAGCATTGCGATCGTCAAGACCCCGGCCATCCCGGCCAATGCCACGACTGCGGCGATTCCCGCGACCACCACAACCACTTTCAAGCTCAACCAGATTGGTGGATACGGGTCGCGCTTCGCCAATAACTCGGGTTGCAGCACAGAGAACCCTCCGTCCAACCAGTTGACTCCCTCTGGCGGCGGGACCTGCGCAGGTGATACTCGGCTGGTCGTCGAAGGAACAATTGGGTTCTGGAATAAGATTTTCCAGGGACCAAAAGGCGGATTGCGCTGGGGAATTCAGTATTCCTACTTCAGCCGAATGGGTTGGTCCGGAAACAATAACACGGGCGCAGCAGGCATTTCGCCCAAGGCCGTGGATAACATGATTTGGACCTCGTTCCGCTACTACATACCGTAGGTCGAAACCTGAAAAACCGAACCGGCGTCGGAACCGACTTCCGACGCCGGTTTACTTTCCCAGAGCCTTGGTTTTGGGCCTTGCGGCACATCGGCTCGCCAGATGCTTTATACTGGCAGTTCTGTATAGTCTTCCGGCGAGCGCCAGGCCGGACTCGGCGGATACGATTCACAAGCAGCGCTCCATGGCTCGAGTCTCGCTCGATCATCCCCAGTATTTTCTCAACCGCGATATTTCCTGGCTCGCGTTCAATCGCCGTGTGCTCGAAGAGGCCTCTGACGAGGGCAACCCGCTACTGGAGCGATTGAAATTCCTTTCCATTTCCGCCAGCAACCTCGACGAGTTCTTCGAAGTGCGGGTTGCGGCGATGATGCAGCAGATCGAAGATGGCTACAACGAAGCCGGTCCCGACGGCTTGACCCTCACCGAGAAGCGCGATGTGCTCAACAAACTGATCCATGACTTCGTGGACGACCAGTATGACTGCTGGAACTCCCATCTGCGTCCCGCCCTTTCGCAGAACGGCATTCGAGTCCTCGGATTGCAGGAACTCGATTCCGAGCAGATGCGGTTCGTCGAACAATATTGCGAGAAAGAACTCGATCCGCTTCTTACCCCGGTTACAGTTGATCCCGCGCATCCCTTTCCGCGAGTGATCAACAAGGCCCTGTGCCTGGGGTTTCTGCTGCGCCGACGTCGCCGCTCCGCACTGACCTATATGGGTGTGGTTTCGGTGCCGCGCGCGTTGCCGCGTTTGGTGCGTCTTCCATCGGAGGGCACGGACGACTTCATCTTCCTGGCTGATCTGGTCGCGCATCATGCGGTGCACATGTATCACGGCTACGACATCGTCTCCTCGGCCCCATTTCGCGTGACCCGCAACAGCAATCTCTATCTGGCGGAAGAAGAAGCGCGCAGCCTGCTGGAGTCGGTCCGCGCCGAATTGCACAACCGACGTAAGGGCGACGCGGTGCGCATGGAGATCGAAGCCGACGCTGACCCCGAGATCATCGACCGTCTGCGCACTGTGTTCGAGATCGATCCCTGGCAGGTTTTCCCCGTCAATGGTCCCGTCAATCTCTCGCGCTTGTTCAACATCTACGAGCAGGTCAAGCGCCCTGATCTGAAAGACCGCGCGTTTACACCGCGGGAATTGCGGCTGACTTCAAAGTCGAAAGATTTGTTCGAGGAGTTGCGTGGGCACGACATCCTGTTGCACCATCCGTTCGACTCCTACGACGCGGTCGTGCACTTCATCGAGTCGGCGGCGGAAGACGAGAACGTTCTCTCTATCAAGCAGACCCTTTACCGTACCAGCGAACACTCGCTGATCGTACCCTCGTTGATCGATGCCGCTTCCCGCAAGGAAGTCACGGCAGTGGTGGAACTGAAGGCGCGGTTCGACGAAGCCTCGAATATCCGCTGGGCGCGCGATCTGGAAGATGCCGGCGTGCAGGTGTTTCATGGCCTGGTCGGATTGAAAACCCACTGCAAGCTGTCATTGCTCGTCCGGCGCGACCCGGACGGCGTGACCCGCAGCTATGCCCATATCGGCACGGGCAATTACAACACGACCACGGCGCGCATCTACACCGATCTGAGCTTGTTCACGGCGGACCCCGAGGTGACGCGTGCGGTGCACGATGTGTTCAGTTTTCTCACCGCTTATGCCGAGAACCCCAGCTACGAGCCGCTTCTGGTCGCGCCGCTCGATCTGGCGGAAAAGATCATCGCGCTGATCGATCGCGAGGCCGAGCACGCCCAACAGGGACGACCGGCACATATCATCGCCAAGATGAACGCGCTTCTCGACAAGAACGTCATCCAGGCGCTCTATCGTGCTTCCCAGGCGGGTGTTGAAATTGATCTTATTGTCAGAGGTATCTGCGCCCTGCGGCCGGGCGTTCGGGGCGTAAGCGAGAACATTCGCGTGCGCAGCATTGTCGGCCGCTTTCTCGAACACAGCCGTATTTATTACTTCGCGAATGCCGGAGAGGAAGAGATTTACATCGGGAGTGCGGACTGGATGCCGCGTAACTTATATGAACGTGTAGAAGTTCTCGTGCCCCTGCGTGACGAAATGCTGCGGCAGCGCGTCCATCACGAAATCCTCGATGCTTATCTGGCTGACAATCGCAAGGCCCGCATTTTACTGAAGGACACCACTTATATCCGTGCCTGGCAGTCGGCGCGGGGCAAGCGCGATGGCCGTCCTCCTATGGGCGCTGCCGCATTCAGCGCACAGGATTTCCTGATGGGGGTGGCGGAAGGGAAGGTTCCCGCGATCCCACCACCGCCGGCGGCCATACGTAGACGCAGGGCACTCGCGGGAAGGGAACGATAGCCGGATATGATTCTCTACTTCTTACGCCACGCCAGCGCAGGCGAGCATCTGGTGAATCCCAAGAAAGATGAAAAGCGCGCTTTGGACAAAGAAGGCATCGAGCAATGTGGATACATTGGCCGCGCTCTCGCGGCGCTCGATGTCCAGGTCGACACCATCGTTTCCAGCCCATTGAAGCGCTGCACCCAGACCGCCTCCCTCGTCGGCAACGAATTGGGCTATGAGGGAAAACTGCAGATCGACGCCGGATTGCGTCCCGCCGCCGGGCTCGCGGACTTCCGCAAGCTGCTGGAGAAATATTCGCGGCAGGAAGCTGTAATGGTCGTTGGCCACAACCCAAATTTGAGTCAGTTTCTGGGATCAGTAATCAGCGAGTCGGGCTGTGAAGCATCTCTTGAGTTAAAAAAGGGCGCGGTGGCGAAGGTAGAAATGCGCCGCACTTCCGGCACTTTGCAATGGTGCGTGACTCCCAAGGTGCTGCGCACGCTTTACGAAACTGCGGTGGAAAGCTCGCGCCCGAAGACTTCGCGGAAATAGGCGCTTTCCTTCTCAATCGCCCACAGCTCCAGATCCACTCCCATTCGCCGGCGCGGCACGAGCGTCAGTTTGACTTCGGCGGAGCGCAACGTGATCCGCACCTTCTCGACGGCTCGGCTCCGTCCCAGGTTCAAGGCGCGCGCGAGTCGAAGCAGGATAATCGCTTTCTCCACATTCGGGCGTTCCGCGTTTTCGATCAGTTTCATGGGGCCGTCTTCCACTGCAGGCCGCGATTTGCCGAGATAGCGCGCAGTGGCGGCGATGATCCGCCGCTGCTGGGGAGTGTATCCCAGAATCTCGGAATTCGAAATGATGTAGTGCGTGTGCCGATGGCGTCCGTTGCGGTTCACATAATCGCCAACCTCATACAGCATGGCCGCGGCGGTGAGCCACTCGCGGTACTCCGGTGGAAGACGATGCAGCGAACGAAGGGCGGAGAAGAGAAGCGTGGCGGCGTCGCGGACATCGAGGGCATGCTTGCGATCCACTTTGTAATGCGCCACCGCGTTCATGATCGATTCCCACCGTTCCGATTCGATCTGCCGTCCGGAGCGCGTGCTGCGATCGTAGTCGGCTGCCATCTGCGCCAGGATTCCATCGCGCAGTCCCAGCGGAGAATAACGGAAGCCTTTCAGGTGCAAGCGGTCGAGCAGCTCGTGGTAAACGGTCGCGCCGGCGACGATGATCTCCGCCCGCCGCGGCCCGATACCTTCGATCTTTCGGCGTTCGGCCAATGGCAGGCGTGCCAGTCTTTTCGCGATGCGCGTCATCTCCGTACGCGTGACCAGGGTGCGCTGCCGCGTTGATCCGCTCCGCAGATGGGTGGCCACCGCCGCCAGGGCCGCCGCCGTTCCTGAGGTCGCAATCACATTCTTGATCCTGGCCGTCGTGATCCGGTGCACCACGCGGTTGACTTCGCGAGTCAGGAATCCGCGCAGCCGCTTGAGTTCTCCTTTGCGAACCGGGTCATGCCGCAGGAATTCGTTGGTCAGGCGGACCGCTCCGAGCGGCAGGCTGACAGCATCGCGAATATGCCCGTCGTGGGTGACCGTCAGTTCGCAGCTTCCTCCGCCCAGGTCCATCAACAGAGTTGGAGAACGATCGACTCGAGCCCCGGATATCAATCCCAGGTGAATCAGCCGCGCTTCTTCCACACCGGAGATGATTTCTACCCGCCAACCCGTCGCGGAACGTACCCACTCCAGAAATGCCTGCGAATTGCGCGCATCGCGCAGAGCGCTGGTCGCGACCACGCGTACGGTGTCGGTGACGACCTGCTGCGTGGCGCGATGGAAGCGCCGCAGCACCTTGACCGTCTCAGCCATCGATTCCGGAGTGAGAAATCCCGAGCTGAAAACTCCTTCACCGAGTCGAGTCACTTCTCGGTCTTCGTGCAGGGGCTGCAGACGTCCGCCTTGCAGACGCGCGATCTTCAGCCGTACCGAGTTTGAACCGATATCAACCGCGGCAAACGTGGGCATGGAAGCAACACAGTTTACATGCAGAGCGGGGTGCTGCATGTACCAGCGATTTTTTAACACGTTATTAACAACACTCTGCTACGGTGAAGCGAATGGCCAACGCTGCTTTTCCCCGGCCTGATATGTCTGGTCCGCAAGCCGTTCAAAACGCGAGACTTGAATCGGTGGCGGCCCCCCGGACAGCGCCCCTCCGACACACTTCGAGCGGGGAAGTTCCCGATCGCGTGTTTAAAGGGCTCATTACTGCGTGCGGTTTGGCCATCCTCGTAGTTCTCGTTCTCATCGTCTACGAGTTAGTGCAAGGTTCGACGCTTTCCTGGCACGCCTTCGGCTTCAAGTTCTTCGGCGCCAGCGATTGGGATCCCGTCAGCGAACTGTTTGGCGCCTTGCCGTTCATCTATGGAACTTTGCTTTCCTCGCTGCTGGCGCTGATCATCGCCGTTCCGCTTGCGATCGGGGTCGCCGTCTTCACCACCGAAATGTGCCCCAAGTTTTTGCGTGGGCCGGTTTCTTTTTTTGTGGAATTGCTGGCTGCCATCCCAAGCGTGATCTTTGGGCTGTGGGGGATCTTCGTATTGGCGCCGCTGCTGAGCGAGTACGTCGAACCATTGCTCAAGAAAACCTTGGGCTGGAGCGGATTGTTTGAGGGCCCTCCGTACGGCATCGGCATGCTCGCTGCCGGGATCATCCTGGCGATCATGATCGTTCCCATCATTTCTTCCATCACGCGCGAAGTACTGATGGTGGTGCCGCAGCATCAGCGTGAAGGCGTTCTGGCGCTGGGAGCGACGCGGTGGGAGATGATCCGTGTCGGCGTGCTGCGCAATGCGCGCGCCGGCATCGCGGGCGGAATCATCCTCGGCCTCGGCCGAGCGCTGGGAGAAACCATGGCCGTGACCATGGTCATCGGGAATCGTCCGGAAATTTCGAAGTCCCTGCTCGCCCCGGGCTACACGATGGCAAGCGTGCTCGCCAACGAATTCAGCGAGGCTACTGGGGACAGATACCTTTCCGCACTCGTCGAGATCGGCCTGGCGCTGTTTATCGTCACCATCATCGTGAACGCGCTGGCGCAGTTGCTGGTCTGGACCGTCACCCGCGGTCAGCCTGCGAAAGGACACGTCTAGGCATGAGCGACGCCGCCGTTCAAACCGTCCCCCCGATCAGCCTTCGCCGCCGCGTCACCGATCGCGTGATGACGGGTTTGGCGATCCTGACTGTCTTCCTGGTGCTCACTCCGCTGGTCGTGATCTTCGTCTATCTCGTGCTCAAGGGTATCGGATCGTTGAATTGGTCATTCTTCACGCAGGTACCCAAGCCGGAAGGCGAACTGGGCGGCGGGATGGCGAATGGCATTGTCGGTTCCATCATTATTCTCGCGGTTGCCAGCCTTGTCGGCGTGCCCTTCGGGATCGGCGCCGGAATCTACCTCTCTGAGTTCGGCCGCAATCGCCTGGGCGCCGCGGTCCGCTTCACGGCCGATGTCCTGAACGGAGTTCCTTCGATCGTCATTGGAATCGTGGCCTGGGCGATCCTGGTGCGCGGCTACGGATTCTCGGCCTGGGCCGGCGGGCTGGCACTTGCCATCATGATGGTGCCAACGATTTCCCGAACGACGGAAGAAATGCTGCTGCTCGTTCCGCAAGCCTTGCGCGAAGCGGCCTACGGATTGGGCGTGCCGCGCTGGCGCACCACGCTGTCGATTACATTGCGCACCGCAACCTCGGGCGTCATCACCGGCGTGATGCTGGCATTTGCGCGCGTCGCCGGGGAGACCGCGCCACTACTGTTTACGGCATTGGGCAACGAATACTGGAATTTGAAGCTCAATCAGCCCACGGCGGCTCTGCCTCTGCAGATTTATCGCTACGCGCTATCGCCTTACGACGATTTTCACCGCCAGGCCTGGGCCGGAGCGTTGGTGCTGATCATCCTTATCGTCACGTCTGTCGCGGCGGTGCGCTACGTGGTGCGCCGCGGCACGTTTGGAGCGGCATAAATTTATGGGCGTTGGAATTCAGGTCGACAAGCTGAACGCCTGGTATGGCAAGAGTCAGGCGCTGTTCGACATTAATCTGAAAGTCGCTGCCAATCACGCCACCGCGTTGATCGGGCCATCGGGCTGCGGAAAATCGACCTTCATCCGTTGCATCAACCGCATGCACGAAACCATTCCCGAGGCGCGCGTCGAAGGCAGCATCAAGATTGGAGAAGTCAGCGCCTACAACGGAACTTCGGCAACTCAGTTGCGGCGGCGAGTCGGCATGGTGTTCCAGAAGCCGAATCCGTTTCCGACGATGTCGATTTACGACAACGTGGCCTCTGGTCTGAAGTTGAACGGATATCGCGACCGCCGCAAGACGGAGGAGATTGTCCAGCGTTCGCTGGAAGTTTCGGCGTTGTGGGAGGAAGCCAAGGATCATCTCCACAAGAAATCCGGGGCCAGCCTTTCGGGTGGGCAACAGCAGCGCTTATGCATTGCGCGTGCGCTGGCAGTCGAACCGGAAGTCCTTTTGATGGACGAGCCTTGCTCCGCTCTCGACCCGATCTCGACCGGCAAAATCGAAGAGTTGATCTTCCAGCTCAAAGAGCGGTATACCATCGTGATTGTGACCCATAATATGCAACAGGCGGCGCGTGTTGCCGAGTTTACAGGTTTCTTTCTGCTGGGCAAGTTGATCGAGTTCGACAAGACGGAAAAGATTTTCACGAAGCCGTCGGACAAAAAGACGGAAGATTACATCACCGGGCGTTTCGGTTAGAGATCTCGGTTAAAGAAAGGTTCGGAGAATGCGCACGCGTTTTCAGCAAGGGCTTGATGATCTGCGGCAGCGGTTGCTTCGCATGGGCGGACAGGCGGAGCAGGCGGTGGATCGCGCCCGACAGGCGTATGTAGAGCGCGACCTCACACGCTGCCAGATGGTGCTCGAAGGCGAAAGCCAGATCAACACCGCCGAGCGCGAGATCGACGAGGCTGCCTTCGACCTGCTCGCCATGCAGCAGCCCATGGCCGTCGACCTGCGCTTTATTCTCGCGGTTACCAAGATCAATTCGGATCTCGAGCGCGTCGGCGATCAGGCCGTCAACATCGCCGAGCGCGTCATGGATATGGTCGAATTGCCGGTGGTCGAACTGCCCGTCGACATCGCCCGCATGGGCACTGCGGTCAGCGCGATGGTGCGTCGCGCGCTGGAATCGTTTATCGAAGGCAAGGTTGAGCTAGCGCAGGCCGTTCTCGAAATGGACAACGTCATCGACCGCATGCGCGACGAGGCGTTCATCCAGCTCGTCAAGACGATGAACGAGCGGCCAGAAGCCGTGCGGCAGGCCTTGGATGCGTTGCTGGTCGCACGCAATCTGGAGCGCGTCGCCGACCACGCCACCAACATCGCCGAGGACGTCATCTTCTGGGTGCAGGGCTCCGATGTGCGCCACAACGTTCATCCCGACGACATGAACGAGCAGGCCCCAACCCAGCGCGCCTCGGGACTGTAGGGAAGGCCGATTTCGGCTTCGCTAGGAATCCTCTTCTGCTTGTGAGGAAGTATGCGCTTCTGCCTTGTAGTTGCCAGCCTGCTCCTCTTTTCCGCGTCGCTTTCGGCGCAATCACAAGAGATGCGTGGCCGAGTCGTCGGGACCGTCGTCGACGATGAAGGAGAATCGCTTGGCGGCGCAATGGTCTGCTTTACCAAGTTCGACAGTTCGGGAATTTGGACCGGGGGGTGCGAGCGCGCCAGCGACAATGGAGAATTCGACATGCATGTTCCCATCGACACCGATCGAATTTATGCAAACAAACCTGAGGCGGGATATCTCGAGGCTAACTACATGGCGCAGGCGGGCCTGGCGATCCACCTCAGTGAAGTCCAGCCAGTAGCTCACCTGGTCCTGAAGCTCGGCCCGAAACCAGCGCACCTGACCATCAACGTGAGCGCCAAAGAAAGCGGAAGGCCGATCGAGAGATTCACGATGACTTGGTTCATCATTAATGGCCTGCCTGCGGGGCTAAAGTACCATTATTCAACATCGCGAAATTCTCTCGCAGTTCCTTCCGATCGGGAAGTGCTGATATTTGTTGAAGCGCCGGGTTACAGACGCTGGTTTTATCTCGATCCCGCCAACTCGGGACAACCCACGGTGAGGTTGCGCCCAGGGGAAGAGAAAAATATCGATGCCGCACTTGAGTTGTCGGCGGCGCAGGATTAGCTGCCAGCGCAGGTGATGTCATTCCGAACCGGCGCGCCGCGCCGGAGAGGAAACTGCTTTTATTATGATGTACCGCGAAAAAGCAGATTCCTCGCTCGAAAGTGCGTAACACCGTGGAAGAGCGGCCCTTCAGGGCCGCGTTAAGCGTCTGAATATAGTCAGGGCTTTAGCCCCCGGCTTTTGACCATTTCCTGCCCGCTGCATTACGCTCAAGTCCTCGCTTCGACGGAGGATCCGTGATTCTTCTCTCTCGTTCGTTCCTTGCTTTTTGCGTTCTTTCGCTTATCGCATTCGCTCAGAACTCAAAGCCCGACCAATCCTCCATCAATCTCCCGACCAGCAAGCAACTGACCGTGCCTGCGCCGGGACGCATTGGCAGCACGAACAGTTTTCCCGCCACCATGGTCATGAGCCCTGACGGCCGCTACGCCGCAACGCTGAACGACGGCTACGGCACGCAGGAGGCCATGGCGCAGCAATCGATCTCCGTGCTCGATCTGCAGACCAATAAGATCGCCGATTTTCCCGACAAGCGTTTCAGCGATACCGCACACCAGAGTTACTTTCTTGGGCTTGCCTTCAGTTCGGATGGAAAGCATCTGTACGCGTCGGTCGGTTCATTGACCGATCCGACGGGCAAGAAGCCGGGCAACCTTGGGAATGGCATCGCGGTTTATAGCTTTTCTGCAGGAAAAGTCGCCCCGGAGCGATTCATTCACATCCCGCTGCAGCCGCTCTCGACAGGAAAGAAACTGGCGATCGGCCTGAATGCGCCGCCGCACATGGTGATTCCGTATCCGGCTGGGATCGCTGTGATCTCGGATAACGATCACGACAAGCTGCTGATTGCGAACAATCTTTCGGATAACGCGATTG
>Ga0335081_10011607_pt1 | contig 14263 bp, 10 predicted proteins | sample Lox_Sample_35_FD_206713 | JGI IMG/M metagenome (GOLD analysis project Ga0335081, IMG submission 206713) | Soil microbial communities from Loxahatchee National Wildlife Refuge, Florida, United States - Lox_Sample_3.5 | ecosystem: Environmental > Terrestrial > Soil > Wetlands | place: USA... | reverse complement strand
AATCCGCCCTCGACCGGCCTGGCCGTAAGCTGCGATTTGAGCAGCATTGGAGGCAGCTCCACGTTCTCGTTGGCATCGCAAACGGCCACGAGTTTCTCGTCGCAGTACACGGTGCCAGCGGGGACCGCGCCCAATACCTATCCCCTGCCCTGCAGCATTTCCGATGACCAGGCGCGCTCGGGCTCGTTCAACATCACGCTGGCAGTGACTCTTCCGTTCACCTGTGGCAGCCCCGCGACCGGCATTCACACCATTCAAGGAAATGGGCCGACCAGCCCTTTGCTGGGACAGGCTGTGGATGTCGAGGGGATTGTAGTGGGCTCGTTCCAGGGCACGAGTAAGCTCCGAGGCTTCTATCTGCAAGAGCCCGACGCGACTTGGGACAGCGACCCGGCGACGTCGGAAGGCATCTTCATCTTTGAGAGCACTCAGGGTCCCACCGTCAACATCGGCGATCGAGTACGAGTGAGAGGAACAGTCAACGAATTTACTTCTTCCGGTTCGTTCCTGGGTAATACGCAGACCTCGTCACTGACCGAAATCGGGATGTCCAGCGACCTGGTTTGCAGTACTGGCAACAGCTTTACGGTCACCACGCTCACGCTGCCGATCCCCGATCTCGCGGATTGGGAGCGGTACGAAGGAATGGCAGTGCAGTTCACGCAGCAGCTGAAGGTAACCGGCAACTTCAGCTTAGGCACGCAAGGATGGATCGATCTGGCTCCCTCGCTGCTCTACACGCCGACCATTACGCCCAATCAATCGGCGTGGCCCACCCAAACCGACTTGAACCAGCGCAGCGTGATTGCGCTGGATGACGACAGCACGCTCACCAACGCGAATTTGTATCCGACACTGTTTCCGCAGGGCGGATTGAGCGCCTCGAATACGCTGCGATCGGGAGACTGGGTCAACTACGATGCGATGTCCCAGACCAACTCTCCGCTCCTCGGGGTGCTGGACGATCGATTCGGCGAAATCCGGGTGCAGCCAACCGCTCCGGTGACGTTCTACAACGCCAATGTCCGCCCGGCAATCGCGCCCATTCTGACGAGCGTGGGGGGACGCTTCCGCGCGGTCAGCGCTAACGTGCTCAACTTTTTCACCACGTTGGGCAGCCGGGGCGCGCAGACTCAGACCGAGTTCGATCACCAAAAGACCAAAGTCATCGAGGCCCTGTCGGCGATGAATGGCGACGTTTACGGCCTCAGCGAAGTGCAGAATTATGCCAATGGGAACACGAACGGAGGCACGTATACGAACGCGGCGCTTCAATCACTGGTGGATGGACTGAATTGCAAAGCGTCGGGCATGAGCGCGCTCTGTACGGCTCCTTCGATGACTCCCTATGCATTGATTGATACGGTGCCGCTCGGCGGGAACAACGGGACCGACGCCATCCGCAGCGCGATCATTTATCGGACGGCCGCGCTGGTCCCGGTCGGCGGCCCGGCCGAATATTATCAGGGCGACACGAACCGGCCGACGCTCGCGCAAACGTTCAAGCCGGCATCCGGGGCCAAGCCGGACATTCAGACGTTTACATTCGTGGTGAACCATTTCCGGTCAAAGGGCAGCGCGTGCGGAGGCGGTTTAGACGACCAGTACCAAGGCACGTGCAACGGACTCCGCCTGAACATGGCGCAGAACGTAGTGACGTGGCTCGCGGGCAATCCCACGAGCGACCCGGCGGGGGCGAACCGCCGCACCCTGATGGTCGGCGATTTCAACGCGTACTACGGCGAGGATCCGATCCAATGGTTCGGCACGCACGGGTATACCAACCTGATCAATGCGATTGTCGGTCCAAATGCTTACTCGTACAACTTCGGCTCGCAGGCTGGGTATCTGGACCACACAATGGCGAACAGCGGCACGGGGAGCATGAACTTTCTGGTGAAGAGTGTGGCCGAGTGGCATAACAACGCGGACGAGCCTAGCTCGCTTCAGGCGTTGAGCAGTTCGAACAAGAGCGCGGCCGCGCAGAGCGCATACTACAATCCGGATCAGTGGGCTGCATCGGACCATGACCCGATCGTGATCGGGTTCAATACACTTCTGGGCGATCTCAACGACGATGGCGTAGTCGATACACAAGATCAGCGTCTGCTCAGCGCTGCGATCGGCAAAAAGGCGACCCAAGTAGACCGTCGGATGGACTACGATGGCGATGGCACGATCACGCTGAATGACTATAGGATCTGGGCGAGCTATTATCAAGCATTCCAACGGTAGGGAAATGACAACCATGACAAGATACTTTTTGTTCCTGTTCTTAGCGTTGGCGAGCCTGGTGCCAGGACGTGCCGAAATCATCACACTCGACGCACCTTCAGAAACCGGCGGCCTCCTCGATGTTTCCGTAAATCTCACCGACGTCTTCAGCTCCCCGCACAACACCGATGCTTTCCTGGGGTACGGGTTTGACGTGTCTTTCGACAGCTCGGTCGTGTCGTATCTGGGAGAGACTTCAGGCGCGCTTTTTGACGATCTGTCCGATAACCCTGGAATCAGCGCTGAGGTTGCCGGAGTCGCCAGCAGCATTTTGCTCGAGCCGGGCGATTTCACGGAGCCCTTGAATCTGGCCGTTCTTCATTTCCAAGTTATCGGGGTTGGGCCCACAACGATCAGCATTAGCGGCGACGTTTCCAATCTCGATCAGGGTTTGATCTACCTCAGCGGTTCGGACCCGATCTCCGCTTCGTTAGCGGTGCCGGAACCGAATGGATTGTGGCTGCTGAGCTTGGGGTTGCTGCTTCCAGCCGGATGGCGGCGGATGCGATCGCAGTCACGTAGTTGATTCAAGCGGCGAAGAGGCAACTCACGGGGATGGATCTGCAATTCCGGCATAGGTAGCGATACCCGGCGCGAGGACGCAGCGAAATCCCAAGTGGTTCGTGCCGGTGCTGACTTCACCTTTGCCGCGGGTGCCGACGATGTAACGGGAACAATACTGGTCGGTGCAGAGGAAGGACCCACCGCGCTGCGATCTTTTGGGCTGAGTTGGCTCCGCGGGATCGAAGGAAGAATCGGGTCCTAGCGGGTTCCGCGCCACGACGCCCTCCGCAGCCAACTGTTGGTAGTAATCGGGCCGGTACCAGTCACTGGTCCATTGCCAGACATTGCCGGCCATGTCATACAGGCCATATCTGTTCGGAGGAAACTGGGCGACAGGGGCGATGCCGGCATAGCCATCCTCGCCCGCATCTTTGTCGGGGAAGTGCCCCTGGTGTGTGTTGGCCATCCAATCGTGACCGCCACCATGGAAGTCGTCTCCCCAAACGAACGGCTTGCCCGCAACACCGCCGCGCGCGGCAAATTCCCATTCGGCTTCGGTGGGAAGTCTCTTTCCGACCCAGCCGGCATAGGCAGCCGCATCCTCATAGGCGATATGCACCACGGGGTAGTTCCCTTTGCCGTCAATACTGCTGTTCGGGCCCAAGGGATGGCGCCAATTCGCACCGGCGACATAGATCCACCACTGAAAATAATCGTCGAGACTGACCGGATGGGATGGCGGTGAAAACATCATGGAACCGGCAACCAGGTTTTGCGGAGGTGCACCCGGGAAGTCTTCGGCGCGAGGTGTTCGTTCCGCAACCGTTACGTAGCCGGTGGCGTTCACGAAGCTGGCGAATTGCGCGTTGGTCACGTCGGTCCGATCCATAAAGAAGCCATCGACAAACACGCGATGAATCGGACGTGCGTCGAGAGTCGCTTTCATTCCGACCTCGTCCAAATCGGGCGGGTCGTTGGCGCCCATGGAGAACTCGCCTCCGGGGATCCAGACCATGCCGTCGGGCGCCGGGCCGGGGGGCGGCGCCTTGTTGACCAAGGTGGGCGCGAAAGTTACCGTTGCAGATTGCGAGGATGGCCGATGGAAAAAGAGCACCAAGCCAACCGAAGTGAGAACCATGACCACGGGGAAGACGATGAAGATTCGCGAACGGCGGCGACGCCCCGTCAGGTCCGCGGGGGACTCCCCAGTCTTGACCATCTTTCTCTTGGAAGCGGCGGCAACTTTCATCTTTGCGGGACTAGTTGCTGCTGCCAGTCATGTTCTTCATCTTCGTCATGGCTGCTTCGATAGCTTTTTTCATGCTGAGAGTGTCTGCTCCCTGGCTCGGAGGGAACTCCTGAAGACTTTTCAGATGTTCGGTAATGAACGGAATCGCGGCAGTGGGCGCCCAGAGCTTGGCGGCGAGGAACTTCCGGCCCACATAGCCCCACTCTTCCGAGTCGGGAGTCATTTTTTCCATCGGGTCCATCAGGAGGTTCACGACGTAGGGCACACTCGGGTAGGCTTTCTCGTCAAACCAGCTACCGTGGTGCTTGACGCCGATGTGGATTTTCCAGGCATCGACGCGCATCGCCATTAAATCTGTCTCGTCGTAGTAGAAGATCTCGCGGCGGGCCGATTTCTCATTTTGTCCCGTCCAGTAACCAAGATTGTTGTAGCCATCGAGATGGACCTTGTACGCGGTATCGCCCAATTTCTTACCAGCGAGAAGCTCCTCCTTCAGATTCGGCATGCCAGCCGCGGCGGCGAGTGTCGCATAAAGATCTTCGTGGTTCTGGATGCCATTGGAGACGCTGCCCGGTTTGATTCTGCCGGGCCACTTGACGAGCAAGGGCACACGGAGGCCGCCTTCCCAGGTAGTCCCTTTCTCTCCGCGATAGGGCGCATAGCCGCCATCCGGCCAGAACATCAATTCATTGCCGTTATCGGTGGTGTAGACGACGATCGTGTTGCCGGCAACACCGAGTTCATCGAGTTTCTTGAGGATCATTCCGACGTGCTCGTCGTGCTCGATCATGCGAGCGCGCACGACGTCTTCTTCGGCCCGTCCTTCATTGACGGCTAACTGAATGTATTTGGGGTTGGGGCGCGACCAAATGTGGATGGCGGTGGAGTTGAACCAAACGAAGAACGGCTTGCCGCCCCGGCCGTTCTGGTCCAGCCATTTCAACGTCTCGGCGGTTACTTCGGCGTCGAAAGTCTCCATGCGCTTGCGGGTGAGCGGCCCGGTGTCCTGAATTCTCTGTTTACCGACGCGGCCGAATTTCGGGTCGGTGGTTGGGTCGTCGGTGGTGGTGGCCCAGGTGTGAAGTGCGCCTCGCGGACCAAACTCCGTTTTGTAGGCCGGATTCTTCTGACCAGGATAATCCAACTCTTCCGGCTCCTCTTCGGCATTCAGGTGATAGAGATTGCCGAACCACTCATCAAATCCGTGGACTGTCGGCAGGAATTCGTTGCGATCGCCCAGGTGGTTCTTACCGAATTGGGCGGTTGCGTAGCCTTGCGTCTTGAGAACCTCGGCAAGCGTGGGGTCCGACTTTTGAATGCCGCGCGTCGAGCCGGGAATGCCGACGGTTGTCATGCCAGTTCGGATTGGCAACTGCCCCATGATGAACGCAGCGCGCCCGGCAGTGCAGCTGGGCTGTCCGTAGTGGTCGGTGAAGAGCATGCCATCGCGGCCGATGCTGTCGATGTTCGGTGTACGGCCCATCATGCCGTGACTGTACGCGCCAACATTCCACATTCCGATGTCGTCGCCGAAAATGACTACGATGTTGGGTTTGCGTTCCTGGGCTTGGGCGGTGCCGACCATCGTGAGCGCCGCGCTCAGGCCCAACGCACCAAGTAGAAGTACCTGCTTTGCAGACGGCTTCGTCATCTTTTCTCTCCTTAGTCAATTCACACTTTTCCGAGCCTGGCGAACGTAAATGACACTGTCAGGAGTTGGGCACCCAGCGCAGTTTTAGGACCGACATTCCACAGATAGCGGAACGAAACGAGTCCCAGGTATTTGCCTTTCGTAAAAACGGGAGCGTCGACCTCAGGTCCGACGCCGAAGACCCGGCCGTTCGTAACCTGGAGGAAGCCTGGGATATCGGACCCGCTATCGTGGGTGACCTTCCACTGGGCGGCATAGGCGGCGCCTGCGTTCACCAGGCCACCTTTGAAGGACCTTCCGAGCCCTCCCGAAAGGGTTAGAACGTCTCCCACTTCCACGTCTTTGTTGTTCTTCTTGCGGTTGAAATCGTAGGCCATCATGGTGGACAAGTTCCAATTCTTGCCGCTGTCCGGATAGACAGTCGTCCCGAAATCGATTTCATTTACCCACTGGTGAAAGCCTGCTGGCCCCACGGGGGCGAAAAACGAGTAGCCGGCCGTGATGTCAGCGTGCTGGATATGCCAGCCAAGGATCAGCGGCGATACGTACATGTCGGCGAAGCCGAAGCCGGTGGACCGGTGAAGGTTGAGCGTCGCCTGATCGATCGCGCCATTGCTGATCCACTCGAGGAAGCCAGCCCCGTAGGTGGCGCCCAGGACTTTCAACGGCGTGACAAACTGAATCGCGGGTAGGACAAAAACATTGAGATCGGCCGTGGCATTCTTCGCAACCTGAGTGCCTTGGGCATCGAAGAACGAGATGCTGGAAGCGCGATAGTAGAGGGGCAGCGTGACGTAAAGGCCGGGAGCCGGCTGGCTGCCGGCTTTGAGGCCCGTGAGACCTAGCTGCTGATCACTCAAATACTGAGGACTGAGTGGAAGACTGGTGAGACAAAGGACCGCGAGCGTGTTTCGGACCAGTCTGGTGGCGCGCTGAAAGAAGAAAGGGACGGACCGGTTTCCGGCAGTGTCCATAACAGGCACCCCTCCCATGAGCCGACATTTCGAGCGACTTGCAGTGGGATGCTGGAAGAAACCACCTGGTTGTTTTTTTTGGTGGCGGAACTCGGGAGCGGTATCTAAGGCTAGTCTTCCTTGATCTTGAAAACGATGTAGACAGGATCAAGCCGACATACGCGGCCATGGTGAGAGATACATCCGCGTCGTTGACGGCAATGCCGGAGTAGCTTCCCAAGCAGGTGGCATCGAAGCGGCCCACGCGTTCATGGGCCAGGTGAGACATGCTCCGAATGGTTGTATCTGTCCGATCACGTCACTTATGTTCGAATTAGCTTCGAATCCAGAATCGACCTCCAGGGCGACTGGTGAGAATCACATTGCTGTCGTCCGAACCAACGACTCCGCATTGACATTTCGGCCGTAGCTACTATTGAACCAGTCCCGGGCGGTTCCTCATTCGGCGTCGCGGCGACTGGGAGTAAGACCAGCGTCGGCGCCTCGGTAACCGGCGGGCGCTGGCGACCGCGCATCGCAATCAGGACGCCGAACAGGTGCTGTAACACACACTGTCCTGGCTCGGGGGGATCATGGCCCGTGATCTTCTGGTCCAGCAACACTTGGAATAGACGTCAGAAAGATCCCCAGTTACAGCTTACACAGCAGCAAGAAGGGTCAAAAGAAAGATATTAGACCCATATTACGACGGTTGCATCCACACTAGGGAAGGCCCACTCGTTCCGCGCAGATGCGTTTCTACTAATGCCGTTTGTCTTTGAGAGCCAATGGGCGGCATGAACTTCAGATTCAGGAGAGATTCGAATGCAGACAGTCAAGGGTAGGTCGTCCGAGACCCGGGGGATAGCTACAATATGGGTTTTGCTCGCCAGCGTTCTACTCATGTGTATCCCGTTGCGGGCTCAAAACTCAGATCACACAACCATGACGGGAACCGTCGTGTCATACAGCAAGAACACTCTGCTCGTAAGAGCCGAAGGGGATCAATATATGCTCTTCGTCTTCGATGAACACACGGTCAAACCTGCGACTCTCGCACCCGGCTCCGGAGTTCGCGTGATCTCGACGCAAACCGAAGACCCTGAAGTACGCTTGGCTGTCCTCGTGACACCGGAACTGCCTGCGGCCGGCGCCCCAACAACTCCGTCACAACCCGAAGTTGTGCCGGCTCCGATTCGCAGCACGCAGAACGCCATCGAACGAGAAGTCCGGAAGTTTCACTTTGGCGTTCAGGCAGGAATGGCGCTGAACCCGGAACTTTTGGACATTGGTATTCATGCGAAGTTCGGTCCATTCTTTTCCAAGAACGTGCAGTTCCGTCCGAGTGTCGATTTTTCGTTTGGCGAGATCACCAAGCTCTTCGCGCTTAATGGCGACTTTATTTACAGTTTATCCAGCCGAGTGGCGCGCCGGTCTGTTTACTTCGGCGCCGGCCCGCAGTTTAATTTCGTCGAACAAAATGTTTCGGGACATGGCGTCAGTTTCTCGGATTTTCACTACTCCAATGCCTTGAACGTCCTATTAGGAGTTCGATCGCGGAGTGGGGCATTTGCCGAAATGAAGACCAGTGTCTGGGCTGCACCGGCCCCGATTCTGAGGCTTCTCGCGGGATATACGTTTTAACCGTTTAACGCGATTATCGGGCCGACCGCTTACTCGTACAACTTGGGCTGCAGGCTGGGTATCTCCACCACACAATGGCGAACAGCGGTACGGGCTTGATGAATTCGCTGGTCAAAAGCGTGGCCGACTGGCACAACCATGCGGACGAACCGAGCTCGCTGCAGGCGCTGAACAGTTCAAACAAGAGCGCGGCCGCGCAGACCACGTATTCCAGTCAGGATCCGTGGGCCGCATCGGACCATGACCCGATCGCGATCGGGTTCAATTCGCTTCGGACGTTTTTAGCGCACCTCACGACAGCCACGACCTTCTCGTAGGTTACGGATTTGACGTACTTTCGACAACTCGATGGCGGCGTATCTTGGAGAGACTGCCGGGGCGTTTTTTCAGGACTTGTCCGGTAGGCCCGGTATCACGGCCCAGGTTGCCGGAGTCGCCAACAATATTCCGCTGGGTCCAAGCGATTTCACGGAGCCATTGAATCTGGCTGTTCTTCACTTCGAGACGATCGGGCTTGGGTCCACGCGATCAGCATTACCAGCGATATTTCTAATCTCGACCAGGGTTTGATCTATCTCAGCGCGTCGGACCCGATCTCCGCTTCGGCGTCGTTGACGGTGCCGGAACCGAGTGCGTTTTGGCTGCTGAGCTTGGGGTTGCTTGTGCCCGTAGGCTGGCGGAGGCTACGCCACTCACGCCGCGCGCGGCCGTAAGCTTTAGACTGGCGGTGAGGGTGGGATTCGAACCCACGGAACCCGTAAAGGTTCAACGGTTTTCGAGACCGCCCGATTCAACCACTCTCGCACCTCACCGTACTCCCAATCTACCGGATTTCCCAGGGACTTGCAAAACTCATGGGCCACCGCGTAGAGCCAAGCAGAGGGCCGGTCGGAGACCTGCCCTACTGGATTCGGTAGACTCTCTGGAGAGATCGCCACGATGAAATGCTATTTGTTGTTTTTGGCGGCTGCCGGATTTTCGGGCGAGGTTCAAGCGCAGGCCGCGAATCCGCTCAGCCGCGAGTTGCTCCAGATGTATACGATCGTCAAAACGAATCTGCTCAAAATGGCGCAGAAGATGCCGGAGGAGGATTACGCATTCCGGCCGACGCCGGAGATCGAGACGTTCGGGCGGCGGGTGGCGCACATCGCCGGGGCCAATCTGCGGACGTGCGCGGGGCTGAACGGGGAAACGCGACCGCTCGGCGCAGCGGGGAAGACTTCCAAAGCCGAACTCATGCAGGCGCTACAGGAATCCTTTGCCTATTGCGACGGCGTGTTCCAGGCGCTCACGGATGCGTCCGCGGTCGAGATGGTCCCGGGGCGCATCGGCAGCCCGCCTTCGACCGAACCGCGCACCCGCCTATCGACCATGTGGAACGTCATTCGGCACTCGAACGAGCTGTATGGGTATATGGCGGTGTACCTTCGCCTGAAAGGTGTGGTGCCGCCCTCCAGCAGCCCGGACTAAAGGCGGTTGTGGGCCCGCTGGGCTGCGTATTGGGTATCAATCCGGCTGATATCTCGTATCAAAAAGGGATTTCCTGGACTGATGTAAAATCTCTACAGCGCACATGTTAGTGACTGGGTTGGGGCTCCGACAGCGGCTTGGGATATTGGCGAGTCTAGCCCTTTGCGGGATGCCTGTTTTGGCGCAGTCTGCCGCGGCGCCGCAAAGAGCGCTCCTCGACAAATACTGCGTTACATGCCACAGCGACAAGTTGCGGACGGGCGGACTGTCGCTTCAGAGCATGGATGTGAATCATGTTCCGGAAGGCGCCGAGACCTGGGAAAAAGTGATCCGCAAGCTCCGCGTGGGCGCCATGCCGCCGCAGGGGATGCCGCGGCCGGACAAAGCCGCCATCAATGGGCTGGCGGCCTATCTCGAGGGGTCGCTCGATCAAGCATACGCGGCGAACCCGAATCCGGGCCTGGCTACGATGCACCGGTTGAATCGCGCCGAGTACGCCAATGCGATTCGCGATCTGCTCGGGCTGGAAGTGGACGCCACGGCGCTGCTGCCTCCGGACGATGAGAGCGACGGGTTCGACAACATTGCCGATGTTTTGAAAGTTTCGCCTTCGTTGATGGAGCGCTATTTATCGGCCTCGTGGAACATTAGCCGGGACGCGATCGGCGACAGCCGGATTGTGCCGACGACGGCGACGTATCGCGTGCGGCCCGACCTCTCGCAGGATCAACATATCGAAGGGTTGCCGCTGGGGACACGCGGCGGCATCCTGGTGGAGCACACGTTTCCGCTCGATGGGGAGTACGTGATCAAGCTGCGGCTCTGGCGGAACACGTTCGATTTGATGCGCGGGATGGAAGATCCGCACGAGATTGAGATCAATCTGGACGGCGCGCGCATCGATTCGGTGACGGTCGGCGGCCGGCCGGACTTCTTAAAGATGACGGAAAATCCGGGCGTGTTCGGCGCGAACCTCGACCAGAAGCTCACGGTGCGCATACCGGTGAAAGCGGGCCCGCACACGGTTTCGGCGGATACGGTTCTGCGAAGCCACGCCTATAAAGATGATCTGATCAAGCCGTTTCTGCGGACGACGGTGGATGGGTTGGACATCACCGGCGACCCGTCCGTGGACCGGCTCACGATCGAAGGGCCGTTCAACCCGACCGGGGTAAGTGACACGCCGTCGCGGCGCCGGATTTTCGTTTGCCGGCCGGGGAATGCGGCCGAGGAACTTCCATGCGCCCGGAAGATTCTGGCATCGCTCGCGCACCGAGCTTACCGGAGGCCGGTGAGCGACACGGATCTCGAGACATTGCTGAGCTTCTACCAGCGCCGGCGCAACGACAAAGGGAACTTCGATGCGGGAATCGAGTCGGCCTTGCAGTTCATCCTGGCCAGCCCCGAGTTTTTGTTCCGCTTCGAAGCCGACCCGGCGGATCTGGCGCCGGGCTCGCGATATCGAATCAGCGATCTGGCATTGGCCTCGCGGTTGTCGTTTTTCCTATGGAGCAGCGTTCCTGATGAGCAGTTGTTGACTCTGGCCGCGCAGAAGAAACTGCATGAGCCGGCCGTGCTGGAGCAGCAGGTGCGGCGGATGTTGGCCGATCCGAAGTCGGATGCGCTGACGACCAACTTCGCCGAGCAATGGCTATTTCTGCGGAATCTGAAGAGCGTCGCGCCGAATCTCGATACGTTTCCGGATTTCGACGATAACCTTCGGCAGGCGATGAAGCAGGAGACCGAGTTATTCTTCCGCAGCATCATGCGCGAAGACCGGAGCGCGCTCGACCTGCTGAACGCGGATTACACGTTTGTCAATGAGCGCCTGGCGCGGCACTACGGGATGCCGGGCATCTATGGCAGCCAGTTCCGGCGTGTACCGGTCACGGACGAAGCGCGCCGCGGACTGCTCGGCCAAGCCAGCATTCTGACCGTCACCTCGTATGCCGCGCGCACCTCGCCGGTGCAACGAGGCAAATGGATTCTGACCAACATCCTGGGCGTGCCGCCGCAGCCGCCGCCTCCGAATGTGCCGGAGCTTAAGGACAACGGCGAAGACGGCAGGCCGCATTCACTGCGCGAGCGGATGGAAGCGCATCGAGCCAACCCGGTGTGCGCGGGCTGTCACAAGGTGATGGACCCGATCGGCTTCGCGCTGGAGAACTTCGATGCGATCGGGCAGTGGCGCACTGCCGATGACGGCGCGCGCATTGATCCGGCGGGCACGCTCTTCGAAGGCACGCGCGTGGATGGGCCGGTGGCGTTGCGGAAAATGTTGGTGGCGCGCCCCGAGGTCTTCCTCGGCGTAATGACGGAAAAACTCCTCACGTATGCGTTGGGCAGAGGCTTGGATTATTACGACATGCCGACGGTACGGAAGATAGTCCGGGACGCATCGGCAAACGGCTATCGATTCTCTTCGCTGGTGGCGGGAGTGGTCAACAGCCCGCCGTTCCAAATGAAGGTTAAAAAAGTTCCGGCAGACGCGGTCACAGCCGCCGTCGCCGGGAAATAGGTGGAGGTTGGGATGAGGCTGATCACGAAGAAACATATTCCGCGGCGCGCGTTTCTGCGCGGGGTTGGCGTGACGCTGTCGCTTCCGCTTTTGGATTCCATGGTTCCGGCGCAGACGCGGCTGGCGAATACGGCCGCGCAGCCGCAATTGCGGCTGGGCTTGTGTTTCATGCCTCACGGCGCGGTGATGACCAACTGGACGCCCGCGGGCGACGGGACGAATTTCGATCTTTCGCGGTCGCTGAAGCCGCTCGAGCCGTTCAAGAACAATCTCGTCGTCGTCAGCAATCTGGCGCATCACAACGCGGCGCCGGCGGGTCCCGGGGATAACGGAGGCGATCATACCCGCTCTCCTGCCGTGTTTCTGAATGGCGTGCACCCCAAGCGCACGGATGGCGCGGACATTCGAGCGGGCACGACGATTGACCAGATCGCGGCGCAGAAGATCGGGCAGGATACGCGGCTGCCCTCGCTCGAACTAGCGATCGAAGACTACAGCGGGCTCGTGGGCTCGTGCGATGTGGGATTCAGTTGCGCGTATATGAACACGATTTCGTGGCGCACGCCCACCGTTCCAATGCCCATGGAAATCAATCCACGTGTAGTGTTCGACCGGCTTTTCGGCGACGGCGCGACCGCCGAGGAGCGGCTCGAACGCATCGAGCAGGAGCGCAGCATTCTCGACGCGGTCACGGGGCAGATCCGGAAACTGCAAGGGAACCTGGGAGCGACCGACCGCAATCGCGTGGCCGAGTACCTGGACACCGTTCGGGAAATCGAACGGCGCATCGTGCTGGCGGAAAAACAAAGCTCGATCTCCGGCATCAACGTGCCAGCCACGCCGGCCGGCATTCCCGACGATCACGAGACCCACACGAAGTTGATGTTCGACCTGATGGCCATCGCGTTTCAGGCGGACATTACGCGGATTTCGACCTTCATGATGGCGCGCGAAGTGAGTTACCGGACCTTCCCGATGCTCGGGATTTCCGAAGCGTTTCATCCGGCTTCGCATCATCAGAACAATCCGGCGCGGCTGGAGCAGCTAACCAAGATCAACACCTATCACGTGGGACTCTGGGCGTACATGCTGGAAAAGCTGCGTTCGACTCGCGACGGCGACGGCACGCTGCTCGACCATACGTTGATGCTGTACGGAAGCGGGATGAGCAACAGCAACGTTCACAATCATTCGCCACTGCCGATCCTGCTGGCCGGCGGGGCGGCGGGCAAGCTGCAGGGCGGCCGCCATCTCAAATATCCCGAAGAAACCCCGATGGCCAATCTTCTGCTCTCGATTCTGCGCAAAGCGGGTGTCGAACAAGAGAGCGTCGGCGACAGCACAGGGCCGCTGTCGGAGGTGTAGCTGATGAAACTCATCTTGTTCCTGGCCGGCGCCGGTTTGGTTTCCTCGGCATTCGGAGCTCCCAGCGAAGCCGCGGACGCGGCGGAGCGGCGTGACTGGCAGACGGTGCGCGCGCTCGCCGGGCGCCATGCCGATCTGAACGCGGTGCAGCCGGACGGAACCACGGCTTTGCAGTGGGCCGCGCATTGGAACGATGCCGATACGGTGAAGGTGCTGCTGGCGGCGGGGGCCAATCCGAAGCTTGCGAACCGCTATGGCGTGACGCCGTTATCGGAGGCGGCTGCAGCCGGTAACGCGCCGATGATTGAGATGCTACTGAATGCCGGCGCCGACGCGAAGAGCCTGACCACGGCGGACGGCGAGACGGTTCTGATGACGGCTGCCCGCGCCGGCAATCTGGATGCCGTGAAAATGCTGCTGGCTCACGGCGCCGACGTGAATGCGAAGGAAAACTACCGCGGCCAGACGGCGCTGATGTGGGCCGCTGCCGAGCGGCACGCGGACGTCGTGAAGCTCCTGCTCGAGCACGGAGCGGATTGGAAGATCCAGTCATCAGCCCGCGATACCAATATTCCGAAGCTGAGCGCGGCTTCCTCCGTCACGGCGCTGGCTCGGGGCGGCCTGACTGCGTTTCA
>Ga0335081_10011606_pt1 | contig 14263 bp, 13 predicted proteins | sample Lox_Sample_35_FD_206713 | JGI IMG/M metagenome (GOLD analysis project Ga0335081, IMG submission 206713) | Soil microbial communities from Loxahatchee National Wildlife Refuge, Florida, United States - Lox_Sample_3.5 | ecosystem: Environmental > Terrestrial > Soil > Wetlands | place: USA... | reverse complement strand
CGACGAAACCCTTGCCGACCAGCATTTGCGTCGCCCGCACCAGCTCCTCGACGTCCGGATAGAGGAGCTCGCGGTCGCCGATCACCTCGAGCTTGACCCAGTTGGTGTCGAGCGCCTCGCGCGCGAGCTCGGCGGTGAGCACGGCGTCTTTCGCGGTCTGGCAGCCGGCGGTGTTGGGCAGAAAGCGCACGCGGCCGGCCAGGAGATCGACCAGGCTCTCATCGTCGCCGGCGAGGCTGATGCGACGGATCGAGGCGGTGACCATCTCGGTGCCGCTGGCGCCGACGGCATCAAGCATGAGCTTGCGATTGGGATAGCCCGCGCTGCCGAGAAAAAGCCGCGAGCGGAATTCCTGGCCGGCAATAATGAGCGGATCGGACATCTTGAACTCCCTCATCCTCCTTGCCGCGCCCGCACGATCTCGACGCTGTCGCCGGCCCGCAGGAGCGTGGCCGGCCACGCGGCGCGCGGCACCACAGCGCCGTTCACCGCAACCGCGATGCCGCGCTGGCCGGTATCGACGGCCTTCTCCGCCAACAACGCCTCGAGCGAGGTCGCGGCAAGCGGCTCGGCCTTGCCGTTGACGTGGATGGTGGCCTCGGTCATCGGCTGTCCCAGATCATTCGGCGGCGCGCGCCGGCAGGAAGCGCTCGAGGCCGAACGGCTTGATCGCCGGCTCGACCACGTCGTCGAGAATAAGGCGCGCCATGGCGTCGGCGGTCGCCGGCGCGAGCAGGATGCCGTTACGGTGGTGGCCGGTAGCGTAGAACAAGCCTTCGAGCGGGCCGCGTCCGAGGATCGGCGCGTCGTCGCGGCTTCCCGGCCGATGGCCAACCCAGATCTCCGCGATCGGCAATTCTTCGACGGCCGGTATCGCCCGCCAGGCTGCTTCGAGTAGCGTGAGCATGCCGCCGGCGGTAACGGTCTCGTCGAAGCCACGCTCCTCGACGGTTCCGCCGATGACGAGCCGGCCGTCGCGGCGCGGCACCAGATAAGCGCCCGGCGCCCACAGCACGTGATTGAGCAGCGGCGCCGCCGCGTTCATTTGCAGCGCCAGCATCTGGCCTTTGACCGGGCGCACCGGGGGACGGCGGTCGGGCGGCAGGCCGCCGATCGTGCGCGACCAGGCGCCGGCGGCGAGCACTACGACATCGGCAGCGGCAATGCTGCCGTCCTCGAGCGCCACGCCCTTCGCCCGCCCGCCTTGCACCACAATCTCCTTGACCGGCCGGTGCTCGTGGATAGTCGCGCCGGCGGCCTCGGCGGCGATGCGCAGCGCCGCCGCGAGCTTGCGGTTGTCGACCTGGTGATCCTCGGGACTAAAGAGCGCGCCGGCGATCTTGCCGGCGAGATGCGGCTCGCGCTCGCGCGTCGCCGCGGCGGTGAGCCATTCGAGCGGGAGATCGAGCCGGCGTTGAAATTCAAGGCGGTGCGCGATCTCAGCCTGATCGTCGGCAGTCAGCGCCAGCACCAGCGTGCCTTCGCGCCGCAGCTCCACATCGATGCCGCTGGCGCGCTCGAGTTCTTCGGCGAAAGCGGGCCAGCGCGCCTGGCTCTCGCGGCCGAGCGCGACCAGCGCTTCTTCTCCGGGCTCGGCCTCGCAGCAGGCTGCCAGCATGCCCGCCGCGGCGTGGCTCGCCCCCGCGCCGGCTCGGCCGCGATCGAACACGGTGACGGAAGCGCGCGGCGCCAGCCGCCAGGCGATCCCAAGGCCGATGATGCCGGCGCCGATGATGACGACACGCGGCCGCTTGGCGGTGGCTGAAGTAAGGTCGGTCAACGCGGCTCCCTTCGCTGGTATGATCCAGGCAGGTTCGACGGGTGTGATCTCAGCCGCGCTATCGCGCGCGGCACCCCTGGCCGATGGCGTTGATGATGGGGGTTTTCTCGCGTTTCGACAAGGGCCTGAAGGGAGGGTTCAACGCCGCCTTTGGCTGGTGCCGCCCACCATCGGATGCGGCTATTTGGCTACTTTGGCCCGAACCGCACGCCGAAGCGCTCGATGAGGCCGGGAACGCTGCTCAAATCCATGTCGAGTTCGTAGCGGGCGCAAAGGGCCGCGAGCCGTTGCGGGTCCGGCGGCCCGTCTTTGAGTTCGGCGCCAAGCTCGTGAAAATATTTTTCAAAGCCGGCCGGGGAAATGATCTCGAGAATGCGCGCCGGAGTGTCGCCGGCATTCCAAAACGTGTGCCACTGATTGCGCGGCTTGAAGATCAGATCGCCGGCATTGCCCGTCACCACATCGTCTCCGAGCAGCGCTCCGATACTGCCCTCGATGACGAAGCTGTATTCGTCCTCGCGATGATGCCGGTGCATTGGCGCAGCCAGGGCGCGCGGCTCCATCGGATGCTCTACCAGCGCGAAGCGATTCCCGGCGTCGCCACCGTCGATGAGAAAACGCGCTCCGGTACGTCCCAGTGACGCGAGCTGACCATCATGCGGACCGACCACTCTTGGAGCTGTCATTTGCCCGTCCTTTCAGCGAAACCGCGGCTGACCCGTTTTCTGGCCCGCGCCCTCCGCGTCTGCCTTGGCCAAAGCGTCGAACCGCATTAATCGCTCTAGAAGCGGCTCCATGTCCTTGAGCGGGATCATGTTCGGGCCGTCCGAGGGCGCCTTGTCCGGATCCTGGTGGGTCTCGATGAACAGGCCGGCAATGCCGACCGCCACGGCCGCCCGCGCCAACACCGGCACATAGTCGCGTTCGCCGCCGGAAGCGGTTCCCTGCCCGCCCGGCTGCTGCACCGAATGGGTCGCGTCGAAGATCACCGGGGCGCCGATTTTGGCGAGCACCGGCAGCGCGCGCATGTCCGAGATCAGCGTGTTGTAGCCGAACGACACGCCGCGTTCGGTCAGAAGCACGTTGCCGTTGCCGGCGCCGGTGACCTTCTCCACCACATTGGCCATGTCCCAGGGCGCGAGGAACTGACCTTTCTTGACGTTGACGACGCGGCCGGTCTTGGCAGCGGCAACGAGGAGGTCGGTCTGGCGGCAAAGGAACGCCGGGATCTGCAGGATATCGACGACCTCGGCGACCGGCTCGCACTGATCCGGCTCGTGCACGTCGGTGAGCACCGGCACATCGAGCTCTTTGCGCAGCTCGGCGAAGATCGCGAGCGCCTTGTCGAGGCCGAGGCCGCGCGCGCTGTGCGCGCTGGTGCGGTTCGCCTTGTCGAACGAGGTCTTGTAGACGAAGCCGATGCCGAGCCGCGCGGCAATGTCCTTGAGCGTTGCCGCGATGTCGAAGGTATGGGCGCGGCTTTCGAGCGCGCACGGTCCGGCGATCAGAGCGAGCGGCAGGCTGTTGCCGAATTGCGCCTTGCCGACGGTGACGACGGGGTTCGGCCTGGTAGTCATGAGCAACCTCGCCGGCGACCATGCGGCGCGCGGGAGGTCGGGTCAACCGGCGAGCCCCTCACCGTACCGCGGAGAACGCCGTCGGGCGCAGGAACGCGCTCTTGATGTTGGCGATGATCGGGCCGTCTTTTTCGCTGTCGTCGCGCGCCTTGATCCAGGCGGGATCGGCGAGGAAGGTCTCCCAGACCTTCTCGCGCTCGGCAAGCGAATTCCAGGCCAGGAGGTAGTGCAGGTCGTTATTGCCGTCGCCCACGAGTACGGTCCAGAAGCCGGCCTGCCTGATCCCGTGCTTCTCCCAGATTTTCAGCGTGTGGTCCTGGAACCGCTTGAGCAGCGCCGGCAGGCGGCCGGGGATGCAGGAATAGATGCGCAATTCGTAGATCACGATTGTCCTCCCGGTTCGTCGTTTCTGTGTCTCGACTATACCAGCCGGCTCTGCTCCACCGCCGCCTCGATGAACGAGGAGAACAGCGGGTGCGGCGCGAACGGGCGCGATTTGAGCTCGGGATGGAACTGCACGCCGATGAACCAGGGATGATCGTTGTATTCGATGATCTCCGGGAGAAGCCCGTCGGGCGACATGCCGGAGAAGCGCATGCCGTGCTGCGCCAGCCGGTCCTTGTAGCCGGTATTGACCTCGTAACGGTGGCGGTGGCGCTCGGAAATCTCCGTTGCGTGATAAATGTCGGCGACGCGGCTGCCGCGCTGGAGCAGGGCCGGATAGGCGCCAAGCCGCATGGTGCCGCCGAGATCGCTGCCGATGCCGCGCCGCTCAAGTTCGTTGCCCTTCATCCATTCGGTCATCAGGCCGACGACCGGCTCGCGCGTCGTGCCGAACTCAGTCGAGTTCGCTTCCTCGATGCCACAGAGATTTCGCGCCGCCTCGATCACCGCCATCTGCATGCCGAAGCAGATGCCGAAATACGGCACGTGGCGTTCGCGCGCGAATTGCGCGGCGCGGATCTTTCCTTCGGCGCCGCGCTGGCCGAAGCCGCCGGGCACCAGGATACCGTCGACATGCTCGAGGAACGGCGCCGGGTCCTCGTTCTCGAACACCTCGCTCTCGATCCAATCGAGATTGACCTTGACCTTGTTGGCGACGCCGCCGTGAGAGAGCGCCTCGATCAGCGATTTGTAGGCGTCCTTCATGCCGGTGTACTTGCCGACAATGGCGATGGTCACGTCGCCCTCCGGGTTGCGGATGCGCTCGTTGATCAGATGCCAGGTGGCGAGATCGGGTGGCGGCGGGTTCTCGATGCCGAAGGCGGCGAGCACCTCGTGGTCGAGGCCGCCGGCGTGGTAGGCCTCGGGCACCGCGTAGATGTTGTCGACATCGCGCGCCTCGATCACCGCGCTTTCCCGCACATTGCAGAACAGCGCTAGTTTCTTGCGCTCGCTCTCCGGGATCGCCCGGTCGCTGCGGCAGAGCAGAATATCCGGCTGGATACCGATGGCGCGCAATTCGCGCACCGAGTGCTGGGTCGGCTTGGTCTTGAGCTCGCCGGCGCTGGGGATGAACGGCATCAGCGTCAGATGGATATAGACCGCGTGGTGCCGCGGCAGGTCGTTGCCGAACTGGCGGATCGCCTCGAAGTAAGGCAGGCCCTCGATGTCGCCGACAGTACCGCCGATCTCGCAGAGCACGAAGTCGAAGCCCTCACTGCCGTCGCGAATGAAATCCTTGATCGCGTTGGTGACGTGCGGGATCACCTGGATGGTGGCGCCGAGGTAGTCGCCGCGGCGCTCCTTCGTGAGGATCTCCTGGTAGATGCGGCCGGTGGTGATGTTGTCCATCCGTGTCGCCGGGCGGCCGGTGAAGCGCTCATAATGGCCGAGGTCGAGATCGGTCTCGGCGCCGTCGTCGGTGACGAAGACCTCGCCGTGCTGATAGGGCGACATCGTGCCGGGATCGACGTTGAGGTAGGGATCAAGCTTGCGCAGGCGGACCTTATAGCCCCGCGCCTGCAACAGCGCGCCGAGCGCTGCAGACGCGAGACCCTTGCCAAGTGAGGAGACCACGCCGCCGGTGATAAAAATGTACCGCGCCATGGGAATTCACCTCTAACGCGGATCGCTCGATTCGACGAGCGATATTCCGGAATGGCTGCCGCGCGACCGCCAAGATATCGACCTAAGACCTAGAAAGTTAAGTAATCGCAGATAGTTCGCGCGCAATCCTCACCTCGGCCACGGACCGGTTGCCGAGCCGGCGAGCCTAAACTCTTAACGCACCTTACTGAGACTGCGGAACCTGCGGGCCGCTAGGCGCTGGCGCCGGCGCGGGCGCGCTCGGAGCCGAGTTGCCGCGCAACTGGTCGAGCACGCCATGGCCGCCCGAACCGAGCGGCGCCGGCGCCCCGCCGGGTGCCTGCTGGGTCGCGGGAGCGCCGCCGGTATTGATGATCGAAGTCGGCTTGCGGTTGAGGCCGGCGAGCCAGGACAGGGCAAGGCTGGTAACGAAGAAGCCTATGGCCAGGAACGCGGTCGTGCGGGTCAATACGTTGGCGGTGCCGCGGCCGGTCATGAAGCCGCTGGTCGAACTGACGAACCCGCCGCCTTCCGATTTTTGCAGCAGCACCACCCCGACCATGGCGATGACGATCATGAGGTGGATGACAATGATGATGACAATCATCGGTGGTTCCGCTCGCAGCGCCGCGGCCGGTCTGTCCGCTGTTACGCCCTGATATAGGAAGTCGCAGCCGTCTCTACATGATGCCTTGTGGATTTTCTATGGCCGTTCCGGGCAGGACCCGCGCGGCCGGGCCTAGCGATAAACGCCGCCGATCGCCAAAAATTCCTCGGCCTTGAGGCTCGCGCCGCCGACAAGCGAGCCGTCGACGTTTTCGACCTTAAGGAGCTCGCTGGCGTTCGCCGGCTTGACCGAGCCACCATAGAGAATGCGGATTGCCTGCCCGGCTTTGCCGTAGCGCGAGGCTAGCCGCTCGCGGATGAAGCCGTGCATCTCGCCGACATCGGCCACCGTCGGGGTGAGCCCGGTGCCGATCGCCCACACTGGCTCGTAAGCGATGACGAAATTCTCGGCGCCGTCCGGCAGCGAGCCGTCAAGCTGCGCGCCGACAATGTCGAGCGCGCGCCCGGCATCGCGCTCGGCGCGGGTTTCGCCGACGCAGACAATGGCCAAGAGGCCGGCGCGGCGCGCCGCGAGCGCCTTGGCGCGCACCATCGCGTCGCTCTCGCAGTGATCCTTGCGCCGCTCGGAATGGCCGACGATAACGGCAACCGCTCCGGCGTCGGACAGCATTTCGGCCGAAATGTCACCGGTATGCGCACCGGAAGGCTCCGCATGGCAATTCTGGCCGCCAATACCGACCCGGGTCCCGCGCGCCTGCTCGGCAAAGCCGGGGACGAGCAAAGCCGGCGGACAGACGAGGACGTCAACGTTGGCGGGCAGCGCCAGGGCTCCGGCAATGATCTTGTCGAGCTCGGCGCCGGACGCGGCAAGCCCGTTCATCTTCCAGTTGCCGGCAAGGAGCGGACGGCGTGTCATCGTCTTGGTCTCACTGCCGCCAAGCTGCGACAAAGAGGCGTTAGCAGAGCCGTTGCGCATGGAAAAGCCCTGATTTACCAAGCAATCCCGTCAGTTGCCGGGCCGCGTTGCGCTCCTTATGATGCGCCGCTCTGCGGGCCGCTCGAACCGACAGCACTCCAACATCTGGACCAAAATGCTTCGAGGTATTCGCAAAGCCTCCGCCAATTGGCTCGGCCGGGCCGTGATGGGCGTGGTCATGGGCCTCCTGGCCGCGAGCTTCGCGGTCTGGGGTATCAACGACATATTTCGCGGCTTCGGCCGCTCCACGCTCGCCAAGATCGGCGGCACCGAAATCCCGATCGAGCAGTTCCGGCGCGCCTACAACGAGCGCCTGCAGCGCCTCGGCAATGAGGTCGGCCATCCGGTGTCGGCGGAAGAGGCAAACCAGATCGGTCTCGATCGTGAGGTGCTCAGCAGCATGATCGTGGACGCCGGGCTCGACCAACGCGCTCGGCAGATGCGGCTCGCCATTTCCGACGCCGAGATCGCGCGACGCATCGCCACCAACCCGATATTCCGGACCCCCGCCGGCACGTTCGACCGGGCGCGGTTCGAATATCTTTTGCGCAACGCCGGCTATTCGGAGCAGCGCTTCGTCGCCGAGCAGCGCCGGGTGACGCTGCGCCAACAGATTCTCGGGTCGTTGACCGGTGAGTTGCAAGCCCCGAAAACCTGGCTCGACGCCGTCAATCGGTTCCAGAACGAAGAGCGCAGCGTCGCATATGTCGTGCTCGGTCCGGCGCAGGCCGGCGACATTCCGCAGCCGACCCCCGAAGACCTCAACAAGTATTACGAGGCGCGCAAAATCCTGTTCCGCGCGCCGGAATACCGCAAGATCGTGATCGTACAGGCAACGCCGGCGGAAGTCGGCAAATGGATGGAAATCTCCGACGCCGACGTCAAACGCGCCTTTGACGAGCACCGCAGCCGCTACGTCACGCCGGAACGCCGGCACGTCGAGCAGATGGTGTTTCCGACCATGGCCGAGGCCGAGGCCGCGGACGCGCGGATCAAGGGCGGTATGAGCTTCGCCGCGCTCGCCGCCGAGCGCAATCTCAAGGACTCCGACATCGATCTCGGCACGGTGACGAAATCGGAGATCGTCGACCCGGCCGTCGGCGAGGCCGCCTTCTCCCTCAAGGACGGCGAGGTAAGTGCGCCGGTCCAGGGTCGTTTCGGCGCGGTGCTCGTGACCGTCACCAAGATCGAGCCGGAAGAGACCAAGCCGCTCGCCGAATTGGCGCCGCAGATCCGCAAGGACATTGCTGCCGAGCGCGGCAAGGCCGAGGTGGCGAGCCTGCACGACAAGATTGAGGACGCGCGCGCCGGCGGCAGCACGCTGCAAGAGGCGGCGGAGAAAGCGAAGCTGCCGCTCGTGACCTATGAGGCGCTCGACCGTTCCGGCCGCGACCCCAAAGGCGAGCAGGTCAAGAACCTGCCGCGCGCCACCGAGGTGATCGAGGCCGCGTTCCGTTCCGACGTCGGCGTCGACAATGAGCCGATCGAAGCGGACGGCGGCTATATTTGGTACGAAGTCGCCGGCATCACCCCGGCGCGTGACCGCACCTTGGAAGAGGTCAAGCCGCAGGTCGAGGCGGGCTGGCGCCAGAGCGAGATCGCGTCTCGACTCAAGGCCAAGGCTGCCGATCTCCTCGACAAGCTCAAGAACGGCAACTCGCTCGACAGTCTCGCCGCATCAGCCGACCTCAAGGTCGAGACCGCCGACAAGCTCAAGCGCGACAAGTCGGCCGGACCGATCTCGGCGGTTGCCGTCCGCTCGATCTTCCGCACCGCCAAGGACGGATTCGGCAGCGCGCCCGCTGATAATCCGGAGACGTGGATCGTGTTCCGTGTGACCGAGGTCACCGATCCGCCGCTCGACCCGAAATCGGACGACGCCAAGCGCACCGCCGAAGCAGTGCAGCGTCAACTCACCGACGACATCTTCGGGCAATATGCGGCGTGGCTTGAGGACGAGCTTGGCACCAGCGTCAATGCCGCGGCGCTAGCGCAAGCCCTGGGTAACGGCCCGCCGGACACGAATTGATGCAGGTTGAGCCCGGTGCGGAGGCGTTTGCCGCGCGCTACGCGGCCGGCGAGCCGCAGGTGGTGTGGACGACGCTCGTCGCCGACCTGGAAACGCCGGTCTCGGCCTTCCTCAAGATCGCCGGCACGAAGTCCGGGAATACCCAGCCGATGACCTTTCTGCTCGAGTCGGTCGAGGGCGGCGAGGTGCGCGGCCGCTATTCGATCATCGGACTTGAGCCGGACGTGATCTTTCGCGTCAACGGCGCGCAGGCCGAAATCAACCGCGCGCCGCGCAACGATCCGGCGGCGTTCGTGCCGGCGCGCGAGCCGCCGCTTGCGGCTTTGCGCGCGCTCATCGCCGAGAGCCGCGTTGTCCTTCCCGACACTCTGCCGCCGATGGCGGCCGGCATCTTCGGCTATCTCGGCTACGACGTGGTGCGGCTGATGGAGGATTCGCTGCCGCCACCGGGTCCGGACCCGATCGGCATTGCCGACGCGGTGTTGATCAGGCCGAGCCTGGTGATGGCCTTCGACGCCGTCGAGGACACGATCACCATCGTCACCCCAGTGCGGCCGCACGCCGGAGTGAGCGCGAAAGCGGCGCTTTCGCGCGCGGTCGAGCGCCTCTCCGCCGTCGTCGATGCGCTCGACCGGCCGCTGCGGAAAGCCGCCGCGCCAAGCGATGCCGGACCGCCGAAGGTGACGCCGTGCTCGAATACGACGCCGGAAGAATTCAAGGGCATGGTGCTGCGCGCCAAGGAGTACATCGCTGCCGGCGATATTTTTCAGGTCGTGCTGGCGCAGCGTTTTGCGGCGCCTTTCGCGTTGCCGCCTTTCACGCTTTATCGCGCGCTGCGCCGGGTGAACCCCTCGCCTTACCTGTTTTTCCTCGATTTCGGCAGCTTCGCTGTCGTCGGCTCAAGCCCCGAGATCCTGGTCAAGGCAAGCCGCGGCACCGTGACCGTGCGGCCGATCGCCGGCACCCGGCGCCGCGGCTTGACCCCGCACGAAGACAACGCGCTCGAGGCCGAGCTGCTCGCCGATCCGAAGGAACGCGCCGAGCATCTGATGTTGCTCGATCTCGGCCGCAACGATGTCGGCCGCGTCGCCGAGATCGGCACCGTCCAAGTCACCGATCAGTTCTTCATCGAGCGCTACAGCCAGGTGATGCACATCGTCTCGAATGTCGAGGGCAAGCTGCGCAAGGACCGCGACACGCTCGACGCGCTCGTCGCCGGCTTTCCCGCCGGAACCGTATCCGGCGCGCCGAAGGTACGCGCCATGCAGATCATCGACGAATTGGAGAAGGAGAAGCGCGCGCTCTATGCCGGCTGCGTCGGTTATTTCTCCGCCGGCGCCGAGATGGACACCTGCATCGTGCTGCGCACCGCGCTGATCAAGGACGGCATCATGTACGTCCAGGCCGGGGCCGGCATCGTCGCCGATTCCGATCCCGGCTTCGAGCAGCAGGAATGCCTCGACAAGGCCAGGGCGCTGTTCCGCGCCGCCGAGGAAGCCAAGCGCTTCGCCGGCGCCGCGGAACGCGGGCAGTAGCGGCGCGGCTCAGACCGCCGCAGCTCTTCGCAGAACGCACGAATGAACCAGATCACGGCGGCCGAAATCGTGTCGTTCTGGCGCGAAGCCGGACCGGAAAAATGGTTCGATGAGGATGACGATTTGGACCGCACGATCCGTGCGCGGTTTCTGGCGGCGTACGAAGCGGCGGCGCGCGGCGAGCTCGCAGCGTTTGAAAGAAGCGCGGAAGGCGCGCTCGCGCTCTTGCTTCTGCTCGACCAATTTCCCCGCAATCTGTTTCGCGGCAGCGCTCGCGCCTTCGCCACCGATGCGCAGGCGCGCGCCGTGGCGAACCGGGCGTTGGCCCGCGGCTTCGACCTCAAAACCGATGAGATGATGCGTCCGTTCTTCTATCTGCCGTTCATGCATTCCGAACTCATCGCCGACCAGGAGCGCTGCGTAGCGCTCTACCAGGCTCTCGGTGACGCCGAGCAGTTGGAATGGGCGCTCACGCACCGCGACATCGTGGCGAAGTTCGGACGATTTCCGCATCGAAACCGCGCGCTGGGCCGCGCCACGACGCCGGCCGAACAGACATTTCTCGACGGCGGCGGGTTCAAGGGCTAGCGAGGGCGTCCGCAACCCTTGGCTTCCAGGCCTGGGTCTAGCGACGCTCGCCATCGACCGCGGCGAAGAGGCCCGCTAATCTGGGGTTGAGGGACGATAACGGATAACGGGACGCGGGCGGCCGGTCGACCGGCGTCTCTTCAGCGAGGAAAGGTGTGATGGCGTATGTGTGGGAGAAATCGTATCCGCCCGGCGTATCCTGGGATGCCCCGCTGCCGCCGGCGGTGCCGCTCGAAAGCTTTCTCGAAACCGCGGCAAGCAAATGGCCGGAGCGGGTCGCCCTCGACTTCTACGATCGCACCTTCACCTTTCGCGAGCTCCATGAGCTTGCCGCGCGCGCCGCCAAAGGCCTGCAGGCGCTCGGCGTCGGACCCGGCGTGCATGTCGGATTGCACCTGCCGAACACGCCGCATTTCGTGATCTCGTTCTTCGCCGTGCTGATGGCGGGCGGGCGCGTGGTCGATTTCAGTCCGCTCTCGGCGCCGCGCGAACTTGGATATCAGATCGCCGACGCCGAGACGCAGGTGATGATTACGCTTGGGCTGCCGACGCTCTATCCGCAGATCGCGACGCTCAAGGGGACCGCGAAGTTTGCGACGCTCGTCGTCTGCAGCATTGCCGATTTCCTGCCGGCGCCGGTCGCGGCCGCGTTCGGGCCGCCGGCGGAGCGCCTTGGCGGCGCCGGCCGCGAAGTCGATTTTGCGGCGCTGATCGCCAATGACGGTGCGTTCACGCGCCATAGGCACGGCCCGCTCGAAGACGAGGTCGCGGTGCTGCAATATACCGGCGGCACCACTGGCCAGCCCAAGGGGGCGATGCTCACGCACGCCAATTTCTGCGCGGTGATCAATATCTACAATCATTGGAATGGGCTGGGCGCGGAGGCACAGCCGGAAAAGGCGCTCGCGGTGCTGCCGCTGTTTCACATTTTCGGTCTGACCTTCATCATGCTGCTCTCGGTCGCCAACGGCTCGCAGATGGTGCTGCACATCAGGTTCGATGCCGACCGGGTGCTCGCCGACATCGCCCGCAAGAAGATCACCGCGTTCCCGGCGGTGCCGACGATGTACACGGCGCTGGTCAATCATCCCAAGGTCAAGGAATTCGACCTGTCCTCGGTCTGGATGTGGAGCTCGGGCGGCGCGCCGCTGCCGCTCGAGGTGCAGCAGCGCTTCGAGCGGCTGACCGGCATCGCGCCGAAAGAAGGCTACGGCCTCACCGAAACCGCGCCGCTCGGCACGCTGCAGTTCATCGACCGGCCGGCGCGGCAAGGCAGCGTCGGGCTGCCGGCGCCGCACACCATCCTGGAGGTGGTTGATCTCGCAACTGGCACCAAAGTGTTGCCGACCGGCGAGAAGGGCGAGATCTGCTTCCGCGGGCCGCAGGTGATGAAGGGCTATTGGAACAAGCCCGAGGCGACCGCAGAAGCCTTTCGCGGCGGCCGGTTTCACACCGGCGACATCGGCTTCCTCGACCAGGACGGTTTCGTCACGCTGGTCGATCGCAAGAAGGACATGATCCTTTCCGGCGGCTTCAACGTGTTCCCGCGCAATATCGAGGAGGCGATCTACGAGCACCCCGGTGTCGCCGAGGTCACGGTCATCGGCGTCCCGGATGCCTATCGCGGCCAGTCGGCCAAGGCATTCATCGCGCTCAAGCCCGGGCAGGCGGCGTTCGGGATCGATGAGCTCAAGGCGTTCCTCGCCGACAAGCTCGCGAAATACGAGATGCCGGCCGAGATGGAAATTCGCGCGAGCTTGCCGAAGACGCCGGTCGGGAAATTGTCGAAGAAGGAGCTCATTGCCGAGGAGATCGCGAAACGGCAAGCGCCCGATGCGGTGCCAGCCGCCGGACGCGCGTGACGATGAGAAGGCGATCTGCCGCGGCTGCGATCATTGGCGGCTTCGGCGTCGCCGTGCTGGTGCTCGCCGGCGCTTCGATCGGTGCCCTCGCCCGCGATCAATCGGCCGACCTCGTGCTCTGCGATCGCGTTGCCGCCGATCCGACCGATCCCGACAAGCCGGCCGACGTGACCGGCGTTTCCCAGATTGCCGCCGCGGATGTCGCGACCGCGATCAGATTCTGCAAGATCGCGGCGGCGGGATCGCAGCGCGCGCTTTATGAGCTCGGCCGCGCCTACGCGGCGAGCGGCCAGGTGCCGGAAGCGATCGGCGCCTACCGCAAGGCGGCCGACAGGGGCAGCACCGCGGCGATGGTCGCGCTCGGCCTCATTCTCGCCGCCGGATCCGGCACGGCCAAGGATGAGGCGCAGGCGCGCGCGCTGTTCGAGCGCGCCGCCAAAGCCGGCAATGCGCGGGGCGCTATCAATCTTGCAGCCATGTCAGGCAGTGGCGGCACGCCGTCGGATCCCGCCGAAGCGCGGGCCTTGCTGTCGCAGGCGGCGGAAACGAATTCTCCGGAAGCGCAGTTTCAGCTCGGGCTGATGCTCGCGAACGGCATCGGCGGCCCGAAAGACGACGTTGCCGCGCGCGCCATGTTCGAAAAAGCGGCCGCCCAGGGCCATGCCGACGCGCTCGATTGGATGGGCTCGTTCGCCGAGAACGGCCGTGGCGGACCGCAGGATACCGGCGCCGCGAAAACCTATTATGAGAAGGCCGCCGCGCTCGGCAATGAAGATGCCAAGGCCGCGCTGCACCGCCTGAAATGTCCCTGGGTGGTCAAGGACAAGCGCGGCAACGTCCTCACCGATATTTGTTTGTAGCGGCGAGCCGGCGGCCGCGCGCCACATCGTTGTCAAGCCCGGCATCGCTCGGCGGCGTTCATTGGTCACGGCAGATGCGCACTATCCATCGGGAACCATTGCAAAAGTTTCGTTTTATCGCTGGCAGCCTCCGGCTGCAGCGGTTCCAAGAGAGCGGTTCCAAGAGTCGGTTCCAAGAGATCACGGAGAACGACACACGGCCGCGACGGATTCATTGGAGAACGCCAGGTCGTGGCTCGGCGCCGCGTTCGGTCACGCCGGGCGACGGCGGCTGTATTACGCTGCCGCTGCCGCCGGATTCCTTTCTACGGCGGCGCTCCTGCTGTGGACGCTTCGCGACGTTCACATTCCATCCGCCGCCGAGGTCACCTCGCAGCGCGTCGTCGTCCTGAAAACCGCCGACGGGCACGATCTGCTCCACCAAGGATCCTTCAGACTGGCGCCGATTGCGGCCAAGGACA
>Ga0335081_10011604_pt1 | contig 14263 bp, 17 predicted proteins | sample Lox_Sample_35_FD_206713 | JGI IMG/M metagenome (GOLD analysis project Ga0335081, IMG submission 206713) | Soil microbial communities from Loxahatchee National Wildlife Refuge, Florida, United States - Lox_Sample_3.5 | ecosystem: Environmental > Terrestrial > Soil > Wetlands | place: USA... | reverse complement strand
TTTCTGGCCGTTCGTCTTCGTCGGACCCGGAGCTGTCACTTCTTCCGTTCTCGCTTGCAACACGCGGGGCTCGTGCCCCGGGTTGTCGATGCGAGCGCCATCCTCGACGAGGGCGATGCTGCCGACGTGGGCGAAGCGCTCGATGCCGTCCGTCTCGGCCGCGTCGCTACTCGCCTGATTGCTGCCGGGTTTCCGGTCGCCACCATTGTCCCGATTGGGGCGCGCGCGCTTGCCGCAAGCGGCTTCGCGGTTGTGCGGCCCGAAGAGGTCGCTGGGCACGCATGGGAGCTGCCGAGCGCAGGGCGATGCCTGGCATCACTCGCCGAGCGGCTCGATGCCATGACGGCGGCTCCGCGCATCGACGGTAACCGGATCGAGGTCGAGCTCGACAACACCAAGGCGCGCCAATGGCTGCTCGACGCGATCTCACGCGCGCGGCAAACCCTGCACCTCCAGACGTACATGGCCGAAGACGACGACATCGGCCGCGAGGTCGAGGCGGCACTGGGCGACGCCGCGGCCCGTGGCGTTACCGTGCGCGTGCTCGCCGACTCCTTGCATGGGCGGCACGGCTCGCTCGGCCTCCAAAATCCTCTCCTCGGGCGCCTCTCTGCAATTCCGGGGATAGAGTTGCGCGTGACGCAACCCGTCGCCGGGCTGGCGTCGCTCAAGGACCTTAAGCGGCGTGATCATCGAAAGCTCGTCGTTGCGGACGGACGACTGGCGCTGCTCGGCGGTCGCAACATTGCGCACGAGTACTACCGAGCGTTCGACGAAGTGGAGATCTCGCCCACCACACCATGGCGCCAGGTACCGTGGCTCGATGCCGGAGCTCGAGTTGAAGGACCGGCGGTCGCCGCGCTGGAGAGCTCTTTTCGCGAGGCGTGGACTGGTACGGGAGGGGCTTCGTTCAGCGTTACCAACCCCCCGCCAGCAGGGTCGACGCCAGTGCGCGCGGTGGTGCACCGCGGTCTCGCGGACGCGGCAACGCTCGAGGCCTATCTCGCGATCGTCGACACCGCTCGGTCGAACGTGGTCGTTGTGACGGGCTTTCCCCTCGTACTCGAGATCCAGCACGCGCTCGTCCGCGCTTTGCGCAGAGGCATCCGAGTGCGCACTCTGTTTGGCAACGTCGCGCCGACTCACGCAGGCGAGCCATTCGAAGGCGACTGGGAAACCGCCCGAAGCGCGGCGACCTGGCTCGTGCACTCCCGGATGGATGCGTTGGTCGCGGAGGGTGCGGAGGCCTACCAACTCGCAGTCCGGGACGTGCCGGGGTGGGCTCCGGGCCTCGGCGTCGTGTACCCGCACGTCCATGCGAAGGCGATGAGCGCGGACGGGCGGGTGTGCGCCGTGGGCAGTGCCAACATGGACTTGACTGGGAGCTACTGGGAGAGCGAGGTGCTGGTCGTCGTCGAGGACGAACGCGTCGCGGTAGCGTTTGACGATCGGGTCAACGCGCTTGTGGCCGCCTCGGTTCGCGTCGACCGTGAAGATCCCGAATGGCAGCGGCTTGCAAGGCGGCGCGGGTGGCTGCACCACTGGCCCGGCGTGCTTTCTCCGTGAGGGAGGATCGCCGAACCCGGGAGGCGCCCCGGGTGTGGGAACGTATGGGGAAAGGGGTTGCCGTACACAGCGCAGGGGAAGTGGCCCGCGGCCTACTCAACCGTCTCCTCGAGGCAATGGGGAATCGCACGGGGCGGGGTCGAACAGTCGCCGTCGGTACCGCGAGGGCGATTCTCCGGTCCAGCGCTTGAAGGCCCGATGAAAAGCCGTCGGGTCAGTGAAGTGAAGAAGATAGGCAATTTCAGCGACGCTGATGCCAGCGTCGCCCAAGTACTTCAACGCCAGGTTACGTCGCACGTCGTCGGCGATCGCCGAGTAACTGGTCCCCTCTGCGGCGAGCTGACGCTGAAGCGTCCGATCGGGCACGCGCACCGCCAAAGCAACTGCGGCGAGGGAGGGCAGTTCCCGTGCCATCTGCTGTGCGATGGTCGAACTCACCCGTGCCAGGAGACTGCCTTCCGCCGGCAGGGTCGCTACTAGTGAATCAGCGTACCGGCAAAGTACGTCCATCAATCGTGAATCAGCTCTTTTGTGCCGCAGTTCGAGAACGGAGGGCTCGAGACGAATCTCGGCCTCCCTTCTCCCGAACAGGACCGGGCAGCCGAACAGCCGGGTGAGTTGCCCGTCGTGATCGGGGCCTTCGTGCTGGAAGGTGACGAACTCGGGCTTCCATTCACTGCCAGTGGCTTGACGGCTGCGGATGAGAAGGAGGCTCAGCGAGAATTCGTCATATTGTGGCGAGGGCAGCGACACTCGTCGAACGATACGCGCGTGGCCCGGCTCGACGGCGAGACGCAAGTTCGAGTGATCATGGATAAGGCGAATGTATCGTGTAAGCCGTGAGAAGCCCTCCTTGGCGGTCGACGCGGCCGACATCACGTAGTCGAATACGTCGTAGGCGCCCGTGGGCAGAGTCTCGGCCACGTGGACGCCGAAGGATCGATCCCCTGCGGCGACCGCGGCCACTTCCCAGAGGCGTCGCACGCTTTGAAAGGGCAGCCGCGTCTCGTTGGAGGTCAAGGCCTCTGAAGAGAGTCTGGCTTCCCGCAAGACCGGATTCACGTCGATTCCGCGCTGCTCAAGGCCGGTGAGCGCTGGCCTCGCCGTTAGCACCGACATGGAACCCGTTGCCGCTGCCGTGGCGCCCGAAGTCAGCACTTTTGTCGCGCGGGGCAATCGACGCTCCCTCAGCGGAGGCATAGGGTGCCGCTGGATTGGAAATCAGCGCAACGCATCACGCGCCCGGAAGTGGAAGCTATGGACAGGTTACTGGTCGCGATATTTGAGAACGAGACTCGAGCCCTTCTGGGACTGCACGCACTAAAGGGGCTGGACCAGGAGGGTACGATATCCGTCTATGCGACGGCACTTATCGCGAAGGACTCCAAAAGGGTCCTGAGAGTCAAGCAGGCGCCGGAAGGCCCCGCAGGGGCGGTGGTCGCTCTCTTCACGGGCAGCTTACTCGGGCTGCTTGGTGGCCCGGTCGGGCTGTCCAACGCCGCAAGCGTGGGGACTCTTGGGGGCGTTCTTCTCGACCTCGCCAAGCTCGGCGTAAACGAGGACTTCCTGACCGAGGTGGGCCACCGCCTGCGTTCGGGAACCGTCGGTGTGGTTGCCGAGGTTTGGGAAGAGCGGATCACTCCCGTCGATACGCGCATCGAGGCACTCGGTGGGCTTGTCCTTCGCAGGGCTCGCGTCGACGTGGCGGACGTGCAAATCGAGAGAGAAGTGACATCGCTGCAGGCTGAGCTCGCGGGCTTGGAAGGGGGAGCTCGCGCACGCCCATGCCCCGGACAGGGCGAAGCCGTGCGCGGCACAGGCGCGAGCGAAGACCGCACTGGACATGATCGCAAAAGAGGCCAACGCGAGACTCAGTGCAGCGCTGGGGAAGCTGTTGGGCGCGCCACCCGGACCGAAGGCCAGGCTCGAGGCACGGATCGCCGACACCCGCTCGGAGGTTGAGCGCCGAGTCGAGAGGCTCGGGCTAGCCTGGGCTCTAACCAAGGAGGCTCTGGAAGCCTAGCTATCGCAGTGAATGAACGCCCGGAAGTTCGGCCTAGTCGCCTCTTCCGGGCTTGATGGCACATCGAAGGCACCGCCTTTGGGCAAAACCACCAGCAAGCGACTGGCCGCTACGCCTTGGTGTGAGCCCGACAGGGGAACCACTTGACCATGCCCCGTCGGTGGACACATTCGGGCAGTCGGCAGAGCGAATCTGCCGCCCACTGACGGGCGAAGCTGGGAAATTCGGAAGTCGAATGGAAAGGAGAAACGCAATGGAAAGAATGCTCGTGGTTGTATTTGACAGCGAAAAGAAAGCCTACGAGGGGTCGCGCGTACTTCGGCAACTGGACAAGGAGGGAAGCATCGCCGTCTATGCCGGCGCGGTCCTCGCGAAGGGCGCCGACGGAAAGATCTCCGTCAAGCAGGGCGACGAAGGGGGTCCGTGGGGCACGCTGACGGGTACCGCGGTGGGAAGCCTGATCGGGCTTCTCGGCGGCCCGGTCGGCTTCGCCATCGGGGCGGCTAGCGGCGCCCTTCTCGGTGCCATCCCGGACCTGGAGAACGCTCGCGTCGGTGACGACTTCCTCGACGACGTCGCAAAGGCGCTCACCCCAGCAAGGGTGGCCGTCGTTGCCGAGATCGACGAGGAGTGGACTGCACCCGTCGACGCGCAGATGGAAGCTCTCGGCGGTGAGATCTTCCGCCGCGGTCTCTCGGAAGTCGTTGAGAAGCAGCATGAGCGAGAGATCGCGGCCATGAAAGCCGACATCGCTCAGTTGAAGGCCGAGCATGCGGCCGCAAAGGCCGAGCGCAAGGCGAAGCTCCAGGCCAGAATCGATACCCTGAACGCGCGTCTGCAGCAGCGGGGAGACATGGCGAAGGCCCAGCGCCAGGCGATCCAGCGAGAGGTCGCCGAGAGGGTCGACGCGCTCAAGAAGAAGGTCGCGGCGGCGACTCGAGAGGTCAGGGCGACGCAGGAAAAGCGCCTGGCGGTCCTCGAGAAGCAATACCGAGACTTCCTCTAAGCCTTGCAAGGAGACCGACAATGTCCAACGCACCAAATGTCTTGAAGGAAGCCACCAGCCTGACCATCGGCTCTGCCGTGCTCATGATCTTGCTTGGGATGCTCGCGATCGCCCTGCCCGCGGCCATGGGTCTGGGCGTTGCGCTCGTCGTGGCCTGGATCATCATCTTCGGTGGCATCAGCCATTTCGTCTACGCGTTTGCAGCGGAAGGAGCCGGCCAGGTCGTCTGGCGCTTTCTGGTCGGCGTGGTCTACATCCTCGGCGGCATTTACCTGGCATTCCATCCGGGGCTGAGCCTGGCGACGCTCACGCTTCTGCTCGGCGCGATCTTCATTGTGGAGGGCGTAATGAGGGCTGTCCTCTTCTTCCAGCTGCGCACTCTCCCGCGCGCCGGGTGGATCCTGTTCGACTCGCTGATGACGCTCCTACTCGGGGTCTTGATCATCGGAGGTTGGCCCACAAGTTCGGCCTGGGCGATCGGGACGATCGTCGGCGTCAACCTCCTCGTGAGCGGCTTCACTCGGCTCATGCTCTCGGTGGCCGCTCGAAAGGCCATCAACGCGGCGGCCCACGGGTAACGTGGGCGTTCGGCTCCGAAGCTCGGCGCCGGTGCGAACGGGTCCGCACGAGACTAAGACCTGACAAGAAAGGACCAATCATGAACACCAGAGTTGCGATGGCGCTGCTTGGAGCAATTGCCGTGACGTCCGCCACCTATGCTCAGCAGGGCAGTCAGCCGCAAATGCCGCCCGTCGCCGGCAGGGTCGTCCTCGGGATCACGGTGGAGGAAACCCAGGTGGTCGCGCTCGGCTACCGGGCTTCGAAGCTGATCGGGGCGTCCGTCTACAACGACAAGGCCCAGAAGGTCGGGAAGGTGAAGGATCTCATCGTCAAGACCGACGGCACTTTATCCTATGCGATCCTCGACATCGGAGGGTTCCTCGGGGTTGGAGCGCACCACGTCGCGATTCCCGTGAGCCAGTTTACATCCGTCAAGCCGAAGATCGTCCTGCCGGGCGCCACAAAGGAAGCTCTCGGGCAGCTTCCGGAGTTCCACCTGGAATAGGTCGCGCAGGCAGTGACCCGGCTGTCGGGCATAGGCGGGCTCTCACGTAGGCTGGGCGACGCATCAGATGCGTCGCCCGCCGCGTATGTGATTGCCAGATCCGGCGATGATCACGCTACCGCTCCCAGAGTCCGGTCCAGGTCTCACCTCCGAGCAGGCGAAAGATCTTCTCCGCCGCTTCGGAGCCAACAAGCCGACTTCGGGTCCCAGTCGGCCATTGGTAGTCGAGTTGCTGCTGTCGCTCGCTGATTCACGGTGGCTCTCGTCCTGCGCGCGAATGCTGCTACTACAGTAATCCGGGCGAGGTGCGGTGGCGGTGTGGATACCCCCCGCACGCACGCACGCCAGCGCCGCCCTTGCTCGCTTCGGTTCGCCCGGGCGTGTTTAGTGTTCACGCTGGGCGGGTCGCGGTCTGCGACGGACGCTCGGAGGAGGGGTCCCCCTCCCCGCTCAGAGTTGCCCGGGGAGACTGCGCGCTCGGATGCGCGTGCCCCCCTCCGCTACTTAGCGCGACGATGGTGGGGGGCGGGGGCCTCGAGGCTGCAACGGTACCGCGACCCGGGCGCACCGGGGCGTCCTTCGATGACCGCGATAGGAACCACGCACCCTCGCGTGGACCGGAAGCAGTCGGTGGATGAGGTCGAGCAGATTGGCCATGCGACGTTGGCCTTCGGCTTAGTTCGCGGGCGCCCTGCGGCTGAGGTCTCCATGTCCATGTCCGGCAGTGAGCCTGGTCGACTCGATGCGGCCACTGTCGGCGAGATAGCCCGCTTGATGGAGGAGCGCATCCGAGCGGTCGAGATCTACTAGGTAGAAGGTGCCCGGCCTGCCAAGCGAGGCCCGGGCGCTTCAAGGTCGGCTGCAACGCCTCCTCGGCCCAGCAAGGCGACAGGCTTCGGCGACGGTCGTCCGTGCTAGCGATGAGTGGCAGACCGTGAAACTTGGCGGGCGCGCGAAGGCCCACAGGTGCGGGTGGACGACGGCGAGTCCGTTGCCCTCGTCTTCGTCGCAGTGGGCCCGGCCCCGGGTGATGCGGACCGCCCGGTGGTCGCCCACTCGAACGGGCCGGGGCGACGTCCCAGCCCGTGCCCTCCGGCGGACGAGGGTAGCGCCGATGAGTGCTGACGGGGTTTCTGTGCCGCTCGGAAGCTCAGCCAGGAGATGCGACGCCCGCTCCCGGTATTGTCTCAGTTCCCGCGAGATCCCGGATTCATGAAATCCGCATGAAATGAGGCAAATAGTGGTGATCCCACAGGGATTCGAACTCGCTCACCCACAGTAAATCAACCTGGCGACGGGACGCGCCTTTCGCCGAAAAGCTGTGGGGTAGCCAAGCGTTGGCGGTCGCGAGGACGTCCACGAAGTCACCCAAGAGTCCACGGGAGTCCGCCTGGGGCAAGGAGGCAGCTTGGAGACGAGTCCAGCTATCTGCGAGGACCAAAGGTCTCCGCCGGGACGCCGTTACTGGATGAGCAGGGGAAGGGCCCGTTTCTCGGCACAGCCCAGGGCAGTTCTAAGCGTCCTCCAAACGCACGCCGCGGCCCGCTCGGAGGCTCGCCCGCGCTTTCTCGACCCTGGCGAGAAAACGCGGATCGTTCTCAAGCCGATAATCAAACCAATCCTCTTCAGACTGGAACCCGATGAGGACGCCGGCAGGCTTGCCGTGGCGGGTAATAACGACAGGCCCGTCCTCCGCCTCGCGCAGGTACCGCGAGAAATCGTCCTTGACCTCGGACAGCGGGACTTCCTTCACTCGGGGCTTCCGAACTGGGCGAGCCATGACTCTGCCTCCGACTTATCGACAATGGCGAGCACTTCGACGGTGCTCCCCGAAATGTCATAGAAGACTCTAGTCTCGTCTACGCGAAGGCGGTACTGCGGCTTGGATAAGCCGCGAAGCCGTTTGATCCGGCTCTTGCTAACCATTTGGGGCTCGTGCCGCAGATGGACCTCCAGCGCATCCCGCACAGCGTCCCTGGTACTCGCCCTCAACTTCCGAAGATCCTCAAGGGCCTCCGGCGCGAGAAGGATCTCGTACTTCATTCTGGCCAGACTCTAGCCAGAATGGCAACCAAAGGCAACTACGCCCCGCCGCGCGAGCACGACCTCGGTCCCAGGCCGGTGCAAACGACGTCGAAGCGGTGCCCCCTCCGCGCCTGGCCTTGATCCCCCGAATCCTGGACAGTTTCAGACTTTAGGAAACTTCAGGAATCCCGGGGGGCTTCACCACCCTGCCTTCGCCCTATGGAGCGTACGAACCGACACGGTATAAGGTCCGTACCATGACCAAGAAGCTGACCTGCACGGGAAACAGCCTGACCCTCGTCCTCGACCGCCAACTGCTCGAGGCACCGGGATCGACGCTGCCACGCCCCTCGAGGTATCGACGGACGGAGATGTGATCGCGGTAACTCCGGTGCGCTCCGGCAAACGCACGGAGCAGCTGCGCAGGGTCATGGAGCGTGCCCACCAGCAGTACGCGGGCGTCTTCAAGCGGCTCGCCGAGTGACTACCCCCAAAGAGCCTACGTTTCTGACGCTCGACGAGGTCCTGGCGCTTCACGCCGAGTCGGTTTCGCGCTACGGCGGCTTGCCCGGTATTCGCGACCTCGAGCTGCTGGAATCGCCCCTTGCCGCTCCGAAGGCGAGCTTCGGCGGTGACTATCTGCACGGAAGCCTCTCCGAGATGGCCGCCGCCTACGTGTTCCACGTGCTCCGCAATCATCCCTTCGTTGACGGCAACAAGCGCGCGGGTCTTGCCGCGGCGATCGCGTTTCTGGGACTCAACGGCCAATGGCTGGAGGCCGACCCGGTTGAGCTCGGTGAGTTGGTCGTCGCTGTGGCCGCCGGAAGGGCAACGAAGGCAGATGTTGCAGTTGCCATCCAGAGCTGGGCTGTCGCCTACAATCAGTAACCTGGTGACCCAACAGGGATTCGAACACTGCACTCACAGCGAAGCTAACGTGACGCCGACACTCACCAATTCGAACGAAGCCCCCGTGCTGTGAGTGTTTCCTTCGCGCCGAACAGTGGACGCAACTCGACGTAGCGTTTCCCTTATAGACCAAACCCGGGGAGCAATGGGGGGGCAAGCAACGCGCTGCTGAAAGGGTTCGCACGCGCGGATTCGCGTTGAGGGTGCCTCGACTAGGGATAATGTGAGGCGGTTCACGCTGTGACGGGGCTGCATCGAGAAGGGGCCCGCCGCGAGGTCTCAGGCGGGGCTGTCACCGGCGGAGAGCCATGCCTCGCTCTATGTTCTTAGACCCAACTCCGTAGGAGGCCATGCATGGCCGGTAAGGCGAACCCCGTGCCCGATGGCTATCACGGCATCACTCCGTATCTCAGTATCCGCGGCGCCGCTGAGGCGATCGCTTTTTACAAGAAGGCCTTTGGCGCTATCGAGATCTAGCGGATGGATATGCCGGGCGGGAAGGTGGGCCACGCCGAGCTCCAGATCGGGGACTCCCGCATCATGCTCGCGGACGAGTTTCTCGAAATGCCGGACGTGATCGCGAAGAGTCCCAAGACGCTCGGCGGGACGACGTTCGGATTGAACATCTACCTTGACAACGTCGACGCGCGCTTCAAGCAGGCGGTTGAGACCGGCGCGATCGTCAAGCGCCCGTTGACGAATCAATTCTACGGCGACCGCAGCGGCACGCTTGAAGACCCCTTCGGTCACATCTGGACGCTCGCGACCCACGTGGAAGACGTATCCCCCGAAGAAATGAAGAAGCGCCTCGCCGCGATGCCCACCCACTGAGGGAGCGATCGCGCGGCTCAGTGGGTGCATAGGAAGTGACCTCACAGGGATTCGAACACTACACCCATAGCAAAGCTAGCGTAACGCCGACACTCACCAATTCGAACGAAGTCCCTGTGCCGCAAGTGTTTCCTTGCCGCCGAGCAGTGGACGCAACTCGACTAGCGGGACCCCTCTAGACCAAAGCTGGGGAGCAATGGGGGAGCATGGTCAAAGCCGACATCACCGAACGAGCCAGCAGGAGAGTGCGCCTTTCCAAGGAGGAGGCAGGCGAGATGGTCGGCATCGTGTTCGAGACGATCAAGGAGGCGCTCGAGCGCGGCGAGAAGGTCAAGATCTCCGGCTTTGGAAACTTCGTTGTCCGAGAGAAGAAGCCCGCGTCGGCCGTAACCCCCATACCGGCCTTAACATCGAGATCGTCGCCCGCCGGGTGGCCACTTTCCGGCCCAGCCACGTGCTGAGCGAAGAGCTGAATGCTCCTGCCGAAGCTGCCTCACCGACGCCGGCTCGATCTTCCACGTCGCCGCTTCGCGGGCAAGCTTCGCAGGCTCATGTGGACCTAAGGAAGTGAGCCGTGGCACGGTACGGTACCTATGGGCGGCGCGCGACGATCATCCACCAGAGGTCCGGATCGCCGGGGCGATCGATGAACATGTCGTCGCGACGGACGATCTCGAAACCCGAAGCACGGAGGCCCGCCTCGCATTCCGTCGGAGTAAGCTCGTGCTCGCCGGGTGTTGGTGTGCCCGCGGATCGGCGGCCGCGGTCGACCACGACGAGGAGCCCGGCTGGGCGCAATGCGCGGTGGACGTGCGCCAGCACCACCGGCGCGTCCTCAAGCTCGTGGTAGGTGTTGAGTACCAGCACCGAGTGGAGCGTATCGTCGGGCAGCTCGGGGTCGTCCGGGCGCCCGCGAATGACGGACACGTTCTCGGTCCCGAGCCTCCAGGCCCGGGTGCGCAGGAAGAGGAGTGGCAGCCCGCGGATGTCCACGGCGAGAACGCGCCCGGTAGAGCCAACAGTCCGCGAAAGCTTCAGTGCAAAGTAACCCGATCCGCAGCCAAGATCGGCGACCACCTGCCCGTCGTGGAGATCCAGCGCCTGGAGGATCTCGGCCGGACGCTGCCACTCGTCACGCTCGTGTTCAACGACGTCCAGACGTTGCAGCGTCGCGAGGAAGTCCAGCCCGACGTACAGCAGCCCAGTGCCAGCAACAGCAGCGACCGCGAAGCCGGCGATGCGGAGGCGGTACCCACGCGGGAGTGGGGTCTCTTGACCCTCCATTACGAGCCCCGAGTTCGCGCCGTCAGTTCCGTTCGTCGGATGCGCATCTTGCCCATCGCCCTCAGTGTGTCCAGCCCCTCCCGGATTGAGCTGTCTACATCGCACACCCATTCAGGCACCCACCGGCCAGCGTGCCTAGGTGTACTCGCCTCCGCTTCAGTCAAATGCGTAAGCTCCGGCGAGCAACTCCGCGCCCTGATGACCCGTCCCCGCCGCCCGAGCCCGATCCTACCCGAAGCTGCCCGTCGTTAGGGTCCCTGTCTCGACGGTACCTCGGGCCCTCGAAACTGCGGAAGTACGCTGTGCGCCTGGATGTTGGCGTGACTGAGTCCGTGCCTGTGCCAACGGACGCCTGTTGACTATCTTGGAGGACTCGATGGGCGAAAAGTACCGCTTCCTTATCGCCGACGACGACGCTGGCGCGTTGCGCCTCTGTCAGACGTACGCCGAGCGGCGGGGCCACGACGTACTGCTCGCGCACAGCGGCGCCAAGACGCTACTCCTGGCGGCGGCCGAGAGACCCGACGTGATCCTGCCCGACGTTGCCATGCCCATGCTCGACGGCCGCGACGTGCTGCGCGAACTCAAGGCGAACGCCACGACCGCGGCCATCGCGGTGATGGTGGTGAGCGCCATGGTTGCCGATGAGAACCTCCACGGGCAGCTCGTCGACCTGGGGGCGCACGACGTCATCGAGAAGCCCATCGACTCGGCTGTCACCTTCTCGAGGGCCGAACGGCTCGCGGAGCGGACGCGGAAGGGCTAGTGAAAGCCACACGGCAATGCTTTTGACTTCCGTGAGCGACTAGTCGTGGCGTGCACAAGACCCTGGCTGACATGCTGCGACCGCGGAGCCAGGCGCAATCGTGCCTGTCCTTCCAGAGCTCGACTTCTCGAGCCATGCACCTCGACCGTGGCAGTCCTACCCAGCCCCCCGCTAGCCGTCCCAGATCTCCACGTTACGGGCCTCGGCCCGAATGATTGCAGGTGCATCAAGTTGCTGATCTCACTACTCGCCCTACGATCGAGTTGATGGCACGAATGTTGCTTAGCGTATGGGCGTCTCGCTAAACCCAAGTCCCTCAGGAGAAATGCCCACATGAAGAAGATTCTCAGTGCGCTCGTCGCCGTCGCCTTCGCTATTCCGGTTCTTGCCCAGACTCCGGCCGCTGCTCCGGCGGCCCCGGCTGCTAAGGCTGCTCCCGCCGCTGCCCCCGCCGCCAAGGCTGATACCGCCGCGGCTCCCGCGAAGGACAGCAAGAAGAAGTCGAAGAAGAAGACCGCCGCGAAGCCGGCCGACGCCGCTGCCCCGGCTGCGAAGTAACGCGATTTAGTTCTAGCTGTCGAGGCCGGCTGCGACTCGCAGCCGGCCTTTTCTATGAGCTCGTGCTGCGCGCGAAGCAGAGCCCACCTGTATCGGCCACTGGAAGCCAACGAGCGCGCTGCCAGAGGGGTTGAAGACGTCAGCCGACGTCCGCCCCTTAGCTCGAGAAAGAGGTGCCGAAGAGGTCGTGCGTGCCTTCGTCGAGGCCCGGATGTTGCGTCCGGCCGCGCCGCAAGAAGCTCTGTACCTTGCTCATGCGAGGCGACCCAGGCTTGCAGCTGCCGCCGGTGAGCACTATCAGCGCAAAAGCACCATTGGCACGGGCGCGGGGCCCGTCTGGCGAGTGACGGAGGTCGCTACGGATTGGCATCCTTCCGGCGTGCGTACCGCGCGCGCAATCGGACATCCACACCCCCTTCGGGGACGATGCACGCGTACCCGCAGCCCCTCGATCGCGATCTGGTTCGCCCTCACGTGCGCGACGGCGATGCCTGCCCGCTCTGCTCGTGCCGCGGACGGGCGAGGTACCTACCTCCTGCACGACAACGCCCACCTCCAAGTCACGCCGTTCGCGACGCAAGACTATCCGGGTGAGATGAGGGTGACGATCGATCAGGCCGACGGGCCAAAGCGCATGTATCTGCGGCTCGAATCGCACGGGCATGCCTGCGTACTCTGTGCCTCGCGCTCCGCTAGCTGACTGGCGATCAGTATCGAAGCTAGGACGGCCACGGAGCGGCCGAGCGTCGTCGTCAGGGGTCGCTTCCGAGGGGCGCGCACGCTCGACATCCCTAGTCACGATTCGCAGTCGAGGCAAGTCCTGGTCGAAGACCCTGCCGTGGCGAGGAACCGAGTCTGCGCCGAGTCGGAATAGCGTAAGCTACCCAGCAGCCTCATGGGGCGCTCACCGCAGCAAATGGCGATGGCGATGTCGCTCTCGACTTGAACGGAAGCCAGTGGACATCAGCCGACCGACTGGGCACCACCCTGGCGCCAAATGACATCCGAACGCGGCAGCGGAGAATGTGCCCCTTCTTCCCGTCCTAATGCCCTGACGACGCCACGCAAGCTCCGGACAGGTCGTCGCGGGATCACAAGGCAATGTCCGGAAGACCCCACGAACGCCCCTAGTGGAGGCAGCGCCAGGTCTCTGAGTGCACTTGCTGAAACACAAGGCAGCTCTTGACTTCGATTACTAGTCCTACGCGCCAACCTATTCGCGTGATGGCGACCAGCTCGTCGTCACGATCCAGGAAGCAATCTTTAAAGCCGAGGCCGCATTTCCCCGATATTTAGGTCTGGAGCGCATCCAGCCCAAAGTGCTTAGTCTAGCGACTGTGGGCAGCGGAGGAATGATGCTCACGACGGGCGTATTCGCGGCCACTGGTTTTCTTGCCATCCTTGCCACTGCCGAGCCTACGCCGCCTTCTCTTGCACAGGCCTCGTCGGGCCAGCGGCCGGCTCTCGCACAGCCAGATGCCCTCGAAAGCGCTCCATCTAACAGCGTCTGGACGGCTGCGGCCATCTTCACCGCAGGCGCCGCGACTGCCCTCATCACTCACGAGACCTGTCACGTGATCGCCAATCTGGCCCTCGGTAACATTCCCCACCTGGAACCGGTGCGCTTCCTCGGAGTCATTCCCTTCTTCGCTGTCTCCCCGCAGATCAGCTGCTTTGGAAACCAATGCTTCAAACAAAACGGCCAACCATTCGATGTTGGAAGGCAAGGCCTGTTCCTTATCTACTCGGCTGGTCTCCAGTGCCAGCAGGTGGCGGACGAGATCATCCTTACGAACGAGCCACGGCTGCGGGAGCGCGCGGCGCCATATCTCACGGGCATGCTCGCCTTCAACACCCTAACGTCGATCGGCTACGTCTTTGCCAACTGGCTAGGCATCGAGCCACCTTATGGCGATCTTCGCGGCCTTTACGCCATCGGCGCTCCGCGCACCCTCACGAACGTGCTCTTCTTGGCGGTGGCTATGATGGACATCGCTCGTTACTTCTTCCCCCAAACTCCCTTCGACCTGCTGCCCTATGCGAGCCGAGCTTCCAAGATCGCGGTGGCGGGGATGGTGTTTACCATCAGCAACTAACGGTGCGTAGAACCTGAGTCGCTTCCTAAAGCACCTCGAATCGCATACCAGCGGTAACGACCGGGCCGATCGTCTGGACACCGTTCAGCTTGGTCGCAAATGGGATCTGAGCTCTGTGAACCGCCCCGGGATC
>Ga0335081_10011602_pt1 | contig 14263 bp, 12 predicted proteins | sample Lox_Sample_35_FD_206713 | JGI IMG/M metagenome (GOLD analysis project Ga0335081, IMG submission 206713) | Soil microbial communities from Loxahatchee National Wildlife Refuge, Florida, United States - Lox_Sample_3.5 | ecosystem: Environmental > Terrestrial > Soil > Wetlands | place: USA... | reverse complement strand
GAGCAGGCCGCAGACGAGCAGGATGGCGGAGAGCGCGAAGCCAACGAGCACGTAGAAGACGTGAGCGTTGAGTGCTTCGTCGAGATCGATGCCCGGCAGCATCCATAACGCGCTAAGGACGATCGCTGTCATCGCGAGCCAGCGCCACAGCCGAAACCGCGCCAGCGCGAAGGCGGCCGCGGTGACGACGGCGATGTAGATGTAAAGCGCCCAATAGTCGGGATGATCCGACGCCACCAGCATCGGCGCCAGGAACGCGCCGATGAGGCCGAGGCCCGCTAGCGCCGGACCGTGCAACAATGCGGCAGCCAAGGTCAGCAGCGCCACGGCGCCGAGCAAGACGAAAGCGATAGCCGGCGGCAAAAATCCGTAAAGCCCATAGGCGGCATAGACCGTCGCATAGGCCACCGTGGTGCCGGCGGCGGTCAGGATGCTCGGAATGTCGGCCGACGGCAGGCCGGGCACGGCCGAGAGCCTTTGCGAGCGTCGCGTCCATTCCCCGACCGCGATGAGGATGAGGGCCAGCAACCCCCCGAGAACGATCCGTACGCCGGGACCGATCAGGCCCTGCTCGATCGAGTAGCGAACCAGGAATACGCCGCCGAGCGCGAGCGCTACGCCTCCGATGCGCGCGAGCCACCGCGTGCCGACGCGCTCTTCAAAGCCGATTTGCCGCGGCGGCAGAGGCCCAGGGGCGGGCGTCGGCGGAACCGAAGTAGGCTGCGGCGTCGGCTGCGGAGGTTGAGGCGGCAGCGGAGGCGGTTGCGGCGGAAGTTCTGCCGCGCCTGACGGGAGCGGCGGAGGCGACGCAGGCTCGGGAGCTGGCTGAGGCTGCGGCGGAGGAGAGGGCGCTGCCGCACCCGGAGCGGCGCCCGGCGCAAGGCTTCGCTCCAAGAGGCCAAGCCTCAAGTCAAGGCGCCGCGCCAGACCGCGCGATTCGACCGCGGTGACCAGTGCTACTATGGCGATGACCGGAATCGCCAGCAAAGCCAGCACGCCCAGTCCAATCAGCAAATCGAACACTGGGACCCCCCGCCGTCGCAGCTCCTTACGATTCTACGAGGGAGGCAAGTCGCGTGAAAGGGTCCAATCGCCAAGCGACGCGTTGGCCCCCAGTCTCGATCACTCGAGATCGAGCCGGAACGGTTCTCCCTCCGTGGCGACAACGCCGCGACCGATGGTGCCGATGGCGGCCACCATGCGCCCCTCGCGGCCGAGCAGGCTGTCCGCCAGCGACACGATTCGGATGTTGGGTGCAGCCGTTGGCGAGGCGCGCCGCAAAGCCTGTGCGATGCTCTTCTCGTCGCGGTGCGGATTAAGCGCGCAGACGCTGGCAAAAGCGCTCGCGGTGGAGCGGCCGATGCCGGCATAGCAGTGCACCACAAGGGGCGCCCGGCGGTCCCAGCGCCGCACGAAATCGAGGAGGTCGGCGACATGCTGCTCATCCGGCATGACGTAGCCCTCGAGCGGCGCGGAAATGTCGTGAAGCCGCAGCCAAAGGTGATTCTCCGCCGCGATCGTCGTCGGGCGCTCGAGCGGAATGTCGTCGCCGACCAATGACACGACATGGCGCGCGCCGGTGTCTTCGATCGTTCCATGGAGGCGTGCGAGCGAGCAGACGTGAATCATTGCAACCCTGGGCGATGGAACCTCGGATCGTCGAATCGCATATGATTGGTTCTTTATAGATACGCGGCGGCAGCACAAGTGTGACAGCACGGCGTCCTTTCGTTCGTCGGCGCCAGTTGATTTTCTCAGGCGCAGAACAGCTTTCTGAACCGATCGAGATAGCGCGCCTGGGCGGTCTCCGCGGGCCACGGTTTGAGATAGTCGCGCTCCATGGCGGCGGTGATGACCGGCGGCCGTCCGAAGAAACGCCGCGCCTCGGCGGATTCGAAGCCGGCGAGGTGCGTCGCTTCCAGGTAGGCCGCGGACCGGTCGGCGATCTTGATGAGATCGTCAATCTCGGGCGCGGACATCGCAGGCAGTCCGAAGCGCAAATGGATCGCGGCCAGCAGCCGTCGCTCGACCGCCTTGTAGGCGTCGCCGATAACGGCCTTGAACGGCGAGATCATGTCGCCGATGACGTATTCGGGCGCGTCGTGCAGCAGCACCGCGAGACGCAGCCGGCGGTCGAGCCTCGGCGCGCGCGTGCGCGCCAGGACTTCGACCAACAGGCAGTGCTGGGCTACCGAATAAATGTGCGGGCCTTTGGTCTGTCCGTTCCACCGCGCCACGCGGGCGAGCCCGTGCGCGATGTCTTCGATCTCGATGTCGAGCGGGGAGGGGTCGAGCAGATCGAGCCGGCGGCCTGAGAGCATTCGCTGCCAGGCGCGCGCTTCGGTTGGCGCGCGCTTGCTCGAGGCAGGAGTCGGCGAAGCGGGTGACGGGAGCTTCGGCATCGCCCGCAGGCTAGCCCGCTCCCGGTCATTCGCAAGACCGGTTCCTCTCCCCGGGGAGGATGCTTGGTTAGCCAAAAAATCAGCCGGAAGCGGCACAAACTCCGGTCTTTCAGAGAGGGGTAGCAACCCCACGCGCTTGGCACGGGCAATGACAGGGGGCCTCAACTGCCCCTTGTTTTCTCCGGCCGCCTGTTGGACCATATGGTGGGCATTGGGGTGCTGCGATGCGTGCTCGCCTAATTTTGGCGGTAGCCGTTGGCTTCGCCCTCTCGGCTTGTGCCGGGCGGACGCCGCCTATCGCCACCACCACACCGCAGGACGCAAGCCTCGACTGCGCTCAGGTCAACGCCGAAATTCAAGCTAACAACATCAGGATCAGGCAGCTTGCGGACGAGCAGGCGTCCAAGCCGGCGTGGATGCGGATGGATTTTTCCGGCGCCGGCGAGAAGGAACTATCTGCCTTGCAGGCGCGCCAGCAATTCCTGCAGTCAATCGCCCCGCAGCGTTGCGCGCCGCCACCGCCACCTCCGCCGCCGCCACCTCCGCCGCCGCGCCATAGGCCCAGACATAAGCCGCGGCCGCATCCGCCAGGGCCGCCGCCACCCGGGCCGCAGCCGCAATGGCCGGCGCCGCAACCGCCTCCGCCTCAACAATAAGTCTGCGCGTGCTTTCATCCGCGCCGGCGACCCTCCCCGAAAAAGGGGAGGGTCGGGTGCGACGGTACTGCGCTCGGCTAGGCCGCTTTCTTGCCCCAGAGCCGCTTGCTGGCGATGTCGGCGCCTTCGCGCAGCGTCTTGAGCTTGAGCCAGACGACATCTTCGGCGACCCACTCCCAGCCGGCGAATGTGCCGAAGCCGCAGTCGACGCCGGCGATAACCCGCTCGCGATCGCCGATCGCCGCCACCGCCTGTTCAATGCGTTGCGCAACGACTTCCGGATGCTCGACCAGGTTGATCTTGGAGTCGATCACTCCCGGTATCAGAATCATGTTCTCCGGGAATTTGTGCTTCTTCAGCGCCGCATATTCGTGCTGGCGGCGCGCGTTGGCGAACTCGATCGAGAGCGCGCCGACATGGGCCTGATAGAACGCCTGCAGCAGCGGTTCGAGTCCGATATCGAAAATGTGCGGCCCTTCCCAGTTGCCCCAGCAGATATGCAGCCGCACGCGGTCGCGCGGAATCCCGTGCAGCGCCTTGTTGAGCGAGGCGATGTGCTGTTCGACGATCTTTACGTATTCCGCTTCGGTCTTGTCCTGGAACAGGAGCACGCGCTCCATCGCGAGGTCCGGCGCGTCGATCTGCAAAATATAGCCGGCATCGACCACCGATTTGTATTCGTAGTGAATTTCTCGGGCGATCGCGTTGAGATAATCCTCATACGTTTTGTAGTGGGCGTTGAGCATCGTCGTGGCGACGATTCCCGGCGACGGCTCAGCGAAGAACATCTCCGCAAACGGCGGCTTCATTGCGGTGGCGTGCTTCTTGAACCGCGCCAACTCGACCTTGATCGCTTCCTTGTCGATGTACTTGATGTCGGCGATCGCTTCGGGGCAGCCGAAGACCTTTCCGGTCTTGGGCAGGCGCGCCATGAACTTCTGCGCGAACAGCGGAAGCTCGACCCATTCCTTGCCGAACGGACGCTTCGACTCGCCGCCAAATCCGGACATGCGCTTGGGCAGGTAAGTTTGGAAACCGACGCGGCCTTGCTCGCCGTCATTGGCGACGTCGACGCCGGCCCAGCGCTGCTTCTCCATGACATAGGCGACGCGCTTGTCGATCAGGCCGTCGAGCTTGGCCTTGTCAACCTTTTCGCCGGCTTCGTCGGCAATCAGCAGGTCGTTGAGCTCGGCGCCGCGCGGCAGGCTGCCGGTGTGCGTGGTCAGGATATGATCGACGCTCTTAAGCATGATGTTCCTCCCTCATTCTTGACGAATTACTCCGCCGCCGCCTTGCGTCTCGTCGGCGACCCTGATCGGTCGCAACGGCGCGATCGATCTCTTGCCGCGATCGGGGAAGGCGCTGCCTCGGCCGTCCAGGACCACTGCTGGCGTGCGGCGCAGAATACTGCGCTTTTCGGCATTGCCAAGTCTGGAGCTCGGCAGCGGCGTCGCATTGCGCGATTGGGGGTGTCGCCCACGCGCAAGGGCCGCGTCCCACGGTTAACATCGTTGCTAATTCTTTGTGCGGCCGCGCAGGTTGCTTGACATAGCGGCGCTTGGCACCGATCACAAAAACAGAGTATCATTCGTAACGTCCAAAGTTATCTGGACCAAACGCAATCTGGATCGGTTTCCGGACGGCGGCCTGAAACGCACGATCACGGCGCCGCCGCGGGTGCTGAGTTTCGGTCGTTCGGAACAAACAGATGCAACAGGGGAGGATCTGAATGTTGTCACAACGCACTCTGTTGGCGAGCGCTGCGGCGCTTAGCTTTGTGGCGATGGCCACGGTCGGCTACGCCGAGAAGAGCAAAGTCAAGCTCTACCCGGAAAAGCACGGCACCGTCGCCGACTTTCAGCCAATGTCCAAATTCTGCGGCACGAAGCCGATCAAGGTTGCGCTGGCGGACGGCTGGGGCGGCAACTACTGGCGTCATATTCAGCGCGCCGAGTTCGAGGACGAGGCCTCGAAGTGCAAGAACATAACTGAGACGCGCTACACCGACGGCGAATTCAAGCCGGAGAAGCACATTGCCGACATCGAAGGCCTGATCGCGCAGAAGTACGACGTGATTGTCGCCTTCCTCGACGGCGGCGCGGCCATCCTGAAGGCGACGCGCGAAGCGACGGGAGCCGGCGTCGCCATGGTGCCGTTGTCGACCGGCGACAATTTCCCCGGAGTCATCGGCAAGGACTATACCACCCGCGTCACCGAGAGCCAGAGCAAGGTTGGCGAACAAGCCGCCGAGTGGCTGGTCAAGACGCTCAAGGGCAAGGGCAACATCATCATGTTCGGCGGCACGCCGGGCAATCCGATGACGGCGGCGCAGGTCACCGGCTGGAAGCCGTATTTCGCCAAGCATCCGGGTATCAAGGTGCTGGAGGCGGAGCCGGTGCCGACGATGTGGGATCCGGCGGTGGCGCAGCAGAAGACCGCGGCGCTCATCGCCAAGTACCCGGAGATTGACGGCGTTTACAGCGAGACGGTTGGTCCGATCCGCGCCTTCGTTGCCGCCGGACGTCCGCTTCCGGCCTATGTCGGGCAGTCGCTCATGGATCTGAGCTGTCTCGCCGCGGAACATCCGGAGATGAAGATGATGAGCATCGACGCTCACACCTGGATGGTGCGCCTTGCGCTTCGTAAGGGCGTGGCGGCGGCGGAGGGCATCGACGAGAGCGAGCCGAGCTTGGTCGCGCTGCCCTACACCGAGGACACGACGTCGAAGGATCCGAAGCTTGCGCTCAAGTGCGACAAATCGATGCCGATGGATTCGATCCCCTCGTCGATGCTGTCGAAAGAGCAGCAGATCAAGGCGCTGGGCGGAAAGTAGCAGCGCCCGCGACTCGGCCGATCGCTCCGGCCCGGTTTGGGCCGGACGATCAGTCTCTGTATGATCGTCCCCGCGGTCAGCGGGGACGATCAATCCGCGGCCTCTCGGGGCCGATACGGGATTGCTGCTTTCCTCGCAATGCGCGAGAAAATATAAGCCGAGGCGAGGGAGCGGATTGGGGAGATGGCGGACGGGCGAACATTGCGTCTGCGACTCCCCCCACTTGGCAAGGACCTGACCGAGTTCCCGCTGCCGGTGAAGGCTTTCATCGCCACAGCGGTTCTGGTGCTGATCGGCGGCATCGCTGCTCCAAGCACCGTAAACTCGGCGGCGATCCTCTCGACGCTTCCCTATTTCGCGATCCTCGCTGTGGCCTCGATCGGCCAGCATCTCGTGATCCAGCAGCGCGGCCTTGATCTCTCGACGGCGGGCATCATGTCGTTCGCCGCGGTGGTCGTGACCAAGCTCCCGGACAGCAGCACTGATCCCGGCGTGGTGATCTTCTTTATCGGCGCGGCTCTCGCGGTCGGAGCGTTCATCGGCGCCGTGACCGGGCTGATCGTGACGCTGCTGCAAGTGCCCTCTTTGGTGACCACGATCGGCGTCAACGCCATTCTGTTCGGGCTGACCTATTTCGTCTCCACCGGCGCCTCCGTTCAATCGCCGCCGATGATGGTGGCCTTCTTCGTCGCCCGTTTTCTCTATGTGCCGGTGACAGTCTGGGTGCTCATTCTCGTAGCGGGGGTCACGGTCTTCGTGCTGGCCTTTACGACGGTCGGGCGTCGGTTCATCGCCGTCAGCATCAATCCGCCGGCTGCCTATGCCGTGGGGATCCCGCTCAGGATCTACACGATTATGACCTACACGGTTGCCGGGTTCGTGTACGCGATCGCGGCCATCATGCTCTCGGGCTATCTGGTTTCGCCGACGGTGCTGTGCGGGCTACCGTACCTTCTTGGCTCTATCGCCGCGGTGGTGGTCGGCGGCAATGCGCTCGGTGGAACCACCAAGGGCAGCGTGGTCGCTACCGTGATCGGCGCCTTCTTCCTCACTTACCTGGCGCAGCTCGTCACTGCGCTCGGCTTTGGCGGTTCGGCCGAGGATCTCGCCGACGCTCTCATCGTGCTTGGCGGGGTCGCGCTTCCCGAAATATCGCGGCGGCTGCGTCATGCATAATGTTGCGGGCGCCGCCGCGCCGATCGTCGCGCCGCTCGATCCGATCATGACGCTCTCCGGCGTGCGCAAGAGCTTTGGCCCGGTGCAGGCGCTCAAGGGCGTCGATCTCGCCGTCATCCCGGGCGAGATTCACGCCATCGTCGGAGAGAACGGCGCCGGCAAGTCGACGCTGATCGGCATTGCCTGCGGCGTGCTCCAGGCCGATGCCGGCGCCGTCCGCTACGAAGGCAAGGAGGTTCGAGTGCCGCATCCGCGGCAGCTGCGCGAGGACGGCATTTCGGTTGTGTACCAGCACCCGGCGCTCGCCAATGACCTCACCGTCCTGGAAAACCTTCAGCTTGCCGCGCCATCACTCGCCGGACCGAACGGCGCCGACGAGGCCGAGCAGATCCTGCGGCGGGTTGCGACCGACGAATTGCGTATGGCTGTCAACCGGCGCGTCTCCGAACTGTCGCTGGCGCAGCGGCACGTAGTCGAGATCGCGCGCGCCATCGCCACGCACCCCAAGGTGCTCTTCCTCGACGAGCCGACCGAACCGCTGCAGCAGGCCGACGTGCGCAAGCTGTTCGACCTGATCGCCGAACTCAAGCGCGACGGCGTCGGCATCGTCTACGTCTCGCACCGCCTGCACGAGGTCGACGAACTCGCCGATCGCATTTCGGTGATGCGCGACGGCGAGATCATCGACACGCGGCTCGCCGAAGCAATCACTCCGGCCGAGATTGTGGCGCTGATCGCCGGCCGTCCGCTCGGGCAGATTTTTCCGCCCAAGGCCAAAGCCGTGGGCGCCGCGCTGTTTGCAGTCAAGGGCCTGAGCGGGCGCGGCTTCGATCAGATCGATCTCGTCGTCCACGCGGGCGAAATCGTCGGGCTTGCCGGCATCGAGGGCGAAGGGCAGCGCGAATTCATCCGCGCCGCCTCCGGCGTCGACCGGCACAGCGCCGGCGAGGTGCGCGTCAAAGACGTGCCGATCTCGGGTGACGGTCCGCGCGCCTTTCGCCAGTCCGGCATCGGCTTTATTCCGGATGATCGTCATACCGAAGGCGTTTTCCTCAACCTGACGCTGCGCGAAAACCTGAGTCTCGGTTTCCTCGGCGGCATCTCACGCTTCGGCGTGATCGACCGATCCGCCGAATCCAGACGCGCCAAGGCAATCACCGAGAACCTCCGCATCCGCGCCGCCTCGACCGAATCGAAGGTGTTCGAACTGTCAGGCGGCAACCAGCAAAAGGCGCTGTTCGGCCGCGAAATCTCCGCGCAACCGACAGTCCTCCTGGTGGACGAGCCGACCAAGGGGGTCGACATCGGCGCGCGCAGCGAAATCTACCAGCGCTTGCGCGCCATTGCCGATGAGGGATTGGCGGTGCTGGTTTCTTCCTCCGACGGCATCGAGCTCGAGGGCTTGTGCGACCGGGTACTGATCTTCGCGCGCGGCCGCATCGTCCACGAGCTGTCGGGCGCGGGCGTCACCGACTCGGCGATCACCGAGGCCAATCTGACGGCGACGGTGTCGCGCACGAGCACGGCCAGCGCCGGCACCGTCAATCGGCGCTGGCGCGATTTTCTCGCCAGCGATCATTTCCCCGCCTTGGTGCTGGGCGTTCTCACGCTCATCATCCTCGGCGGCACGCAGGCGCTGAACGGCTATTTCCTTTCCGCGTTCAGCATCAAGAGCATCTTGTCCTTTTTCAGCATCCTCGCCTTCCTGTCGTGCGCGCAGCTTGCGACGGTGCTCGTCGGTTCCATCGACCTTTCGATCGGCCCGCTGGCCGGCCTTTGCGTGGTACTGGCCTCTTTCCTCGCGCCCGACGGCGTTCCAGCGGGCCCGTTCGCAGCCGGGGTCATCCTCATCCTGCTGTTCACCGTCGGCTTCGGCCTGTTGCAGGGCTTGTTGATCACCTCGCTGCGGCTGCCGGCGATCGTGGTGACGATCGCGACCTTCATCGGACTGCAAGGCGTCTCGCTGCTGTTGCGGCCGACGGCCGCCGGCATGATCGACGACAGCATCTCCGACGCGGCGCAGTTCCCGCTCTGGTTTCTTCCGGCCGGCGTCGCGCTGACGCTGGTCATGGTCGCCGCTGCGGAGTGGCTCCTGTTTCGCACCGGCTTCGGCCGCAGCTTCCGCGCCGTCGGCTCAAGCCCGCTTGCCAGCCACCGGCTCGGCATCGACAGCATGCGCCTCACCTGGCTCGCCTTCGTGATCTCGGGATTCCTCGCCGGCATTGGCGGCCTGATGCTGGCGGGGCAGGTCGGCATCGGCTCGCCCTCGACCGGCAGCGACTACACGCTGATGAGCATCACCGTCGTGGTCCTGGGTGGAGCGAGCGTAGCGGGCGGGCGTGGCTCGTTCATCAGCACCCTGCTCGGCGCGGGGCTGGTACAGGCGACCTCGAGCGCGTCGTCCTACATCGACGCCAATTCTTCCGTGCACTACACGGTCATCGGGACGCTGACCCTGGTCGCCGCGATCTTCTTCAGCCTCGCGCGCCGGCGCGCCGCGAGTGGCTGAGAGGCGATTCGTATCACGCTTCTTTGCCGAGCTTCTGCACGGCCTCGTGGCGGTGGCAGGTGACGAGATGATCGTTGACCATGCCGACGGCCTGCATGAAGGCGTAGACGATTGTCGGGCCGCAGAATTTGAATCCGCGCTGCGCGAGTTCCTTTGACAGGGCGCGGGAGACCGGCGTCTCCGCGGGAATCTGGCGCGTAGTGCGGAAGCGGTTCACCTTCGGCTTGCCGTCGACGAAATCCCACAGGAACGTCGAGAAGCCGGGACCTTTCTCCATCATCTCGATCCAGACGCGTGCAGAAAGAATGGAGCCTTCGATCTTGGCCCGGTTGCGCACGATGCCGGCGTCCTGCATCAGACGCTCGACTTTCTTCGGCGTATAGCGGGCGATCCTATCCGGCTGGAAGCCATCGAAAGCGCGCCGGAAATTCTCCCGCTTGCGCAAGATCGTGATCCACGACAGGCCGGCCTGAAAACCATCGAGCACGAGCTTCTCGTAAAGCGCGCGGTCGTCGAATTCAGGCACGCCCCATTCCTCGTCATGATAGGCGACGTAGAGGGGATCATCCTTGGGCCAGGGGCAGCGGACGGGAGGGGAGGCGGCGGGAGCAGTCATTCGGCGGCCTTGGAGTCGCCGGGAAAAGCAAAGCGCGCCCAGTCCGGCTTGACCGGACGGATGGGGACGCCGCCGGCGAGCAGAGTCTCGCCGCGCGACAGCGCATCGGCGACGCGGTCGAGGCGCAATAGCGCAAGGCCGCGTCCGCCGGCCGCCGAGCCCATGGTGCCGACCTGCCGGGTGCCTGCAATAATCGTCGTGCCGGCGACGGGGACTGCGCCTTCGTACATGATCGGCACAGCGCGCGTGCGGGCGACGCCGCGGTGCTCCATGCGCGAGACGACCTCCTGGCCGACGTAGCAGCCCTTGGCGAAATCGATGCCTCCGAGCTGATCCATGTCGGCCTCGTGCGGGAAGGCATCGGCGTAGCTGAAGTCGATGCCGCCGCGCGGGATACCGAGAGCGATCCGGTGCGCCTCATATGCACCCGCGTCGATGAGGTCCGCGCCCAGGTCGGCCGCCGCGGCAGCGGCGAGGTGCGGTGGCAGCATCACGCGCGACCCGAGCGCCGGCAGGCGCGGATCGACATACGCAAGTCCATATCCGGTGGTGGCGCTGCCGTCCCATACGGCGAGGATGCCGAGCACCTCGGACAGATCCTCGATCAGGACCTTCGCGCGCAGCTTGTAGAGGTTGAGCTTTTCGACAAGCGTCGCGGCTAGTGACCGAGGCACGTCGAGAAAGAGGCCGCCGCCATCCTTCGCCGGCGCCTCGACAATGATGAAATCGGCGACGATTTTGCCCTGCGGCGAGAGCAATGCGGCAAAACGCGCGGTTCCAGTCGGCAGATTGAGCAGATCGGCGCTCACGATTCCGTGGAGAAACTCGCGCGCCACGTCACCGGTGACCTTGACGACGCCGCGGTCCGCTAGAAGCGCAGCCTTCATTCCGCAAACTTTCGCTGCATGAGGCAAAGCTAAGGTACTGACCGGCCCCCCTCAAGTGGCGACGTCGCGAGCCAAGAGCGCGCCCCGTGCAAGGCAGCCAGTTTTGGAGCGCTTACAGGCAAGGCAGCCGACCGAGTTCCGCGATTTCGGGGCAGGCGCAGGCTCGCTTGCACCCTACTGTCAAGAATGGAAGGAGCGCTAGGGCTACCGAGGCTGCTGCCTTCTTTGCCGGGCTTTTGTTCCGGCTTGGAGCCGCCGTGCGCCAACGACGCTCTATTGCCGGGAAAGCCTGACCGAAAATTCGCCGTTGCGAATGCGCGGGCCTAGATTTTCCGCATAACGGGCGGTGGCCTCCTCGCCATAGGTGCCAATCAACTCGGCGAGCGCCAGGAACAGCGCGGTTTGCGCCAGGCAATCGTTGTCGATGCCGTCGTGATGCGCTTCCGCCCAGGCTTCCTGGAGGTAACCGAGTGCAAGCCGCTTTTGTTCGTGATCCGCCGCGTCCCCTCGCGCGGCGAGACCCTGCGTCGCAATGCTCATTGCAGTCACGTGATCGCCGCAGCCCGGCAGCGTCCCTACCCATCAACAGGTTAGCATGCTGCCCGCAAGCGCTAAGCCGAACCTTGAGTAAGGGTTAACGCAGGACCTTCTCGCGTTCAGTTGGCGTAGCGGGCGGTGATCTCGCGCGCGATCTTAGCGCCTTCTTCGAGATAGCGGCGGATCGCGAAGTCGGCGGCCGGCGTGCAGCTTCGGTAGCTCTGCTGGAAGGAGCGGTAGCCGCGGTTGAAGCTCGCGACCATATGGTCGCGGCGTTCGCCCGAGGGCGCCTCGGCGTCGATCAGAGCCTGCGCCTCATTGCGCCATTTCTGCCCTTCGTTCGAGCCGCAAATTCCGCGCAGAAAGTGCAGTGCGCCGAGAATTTCGGCGAGACGCTGCAAGTCGCGATCGTAGGGGGCCGAGGCCGCCTGAGCAAAGGCTGGCCCGCTCGCCAAAAACACCGCGACAATAAGAAGGGTCAGGATGCGTAACATCGGCGCTCTGGCGCAACATAGAGTGTGAGCCGGCCGCACGCCAAGCATGAGAACGCGGCAGGCTTGAGGCGTCACCGTGAGCCGGCAATCCTCTCATGGGCTTTGGCGACGATCTGCGCCAGCCCCTCGGTTGCCTCAAGTCCAGCGACCTCGAGGGGATCGAACCAGCGTGCGTCGGCCAATTCCTCGTTGAGCGATATTTCACCGGCAATCCAGTGCGCGGCGAATGGCAGAATGACGAAATGGCGCTCGAATCGGCCGGAATTGTCGCGGGCTATGACTTCGCGATAGCCGATGAGGGCGACCGGCGTCACCTCGAGCCCGGTCTCCTCGTGCACCTCGCGAATGACGGCCTGCTCGAGGGTTTCGCCAAGTTCGACGCCGCCGCCGGGAAGGGTATAGAGGCCATGCGCCGGCGGCCGCGCCCGACGTACGATCAGCACGCGGCCATCGCGAAATATGGCCGCGCTGACCGCAAGGTACGGCCGTTTCGGATAGCTGCGCGGGTCGCTGGTGCCGCTCGGCAAAGGTCGGGTTTGTCGTGCCGATATCATGGCGGTCGCGCTATCGCCTTTTGCCGATCGGCATTACCTTATCCCAATGTGCGCACGCTATGTCATCAGCTCACCGCCGGCGGCGATCAGGGCGCTGTTCGGCTACCAGGAGCAGCCGAATTTTCCGCCGCGCTACAACGTCGCGCCGACCCAGCCCATTCCGATCGTGCGACTTGTCGATGGCCGGCGCTCCTTCGCGCTGGTCCGCTGGGGATTGATTCCCGCCTGGGTGAAGGATCCGAAGGCAATCTCGCTCCTCATCAACGCGCGCAGCGAATCGATGTCGGACAAGCCGGCATTCCGCAATGCGATGCGCCGCCGCCGGTGTCTCATCCCTGCCGACGGCTTCTACGAATGGCGTCGCGGCGACCCGAAGCATCCATTTTTCGTGCGCCGCAGGTCGGGCGGACCGATGGCCTTTGCCGGACTGTGGGAAACGTGGACCGGGCCGAACGGCGAAGAGCTCGACACAGCCGCGATCGCAACGACGCGGGCGAACCGCACACTCGCCGACATTCACGAGCGCATGCCCGCGATCGTGGAGCCGCGAGCCTTCGATCTCTGGCTCGATTGCGTCAATGTGGAAGCGGAGACCGCTGCGGCGTTGATCGCGCCTGCGCCCGAAGGGTTGCTAGAAGCCCGCGAAATCTCCGCTGCGGTCAATCGCGTTGCCAATGACGACGCGAGCCTGATCGAGCCGGTTGCAAGCGGTGCGGCCGCGCCGGTCGAGACACCGGTCACGGCCAAGCGCAGCAAGGACAACGACCAACTATCATTCTTTTAGGACGCTGCCGCGCGCCTTGAGGATGCTACCACGCGTCGGCGGAGGCCGGCCCAATTCAGCTCGCGGCTTGGGCTCGCAAGCCGGGCGCCCACGTTTTCCTAAGACGATTTCGCACGATCAGAACGGCTTATCGAACGAGTGTGTCGCGAAAGGCCTTCGGTTCAATCCGGCAGCCCGGCCTTGGCAAGACCTTCTCTGATCCGATCTGCGTCGGCGGGATTGCTAAACGGCAGTCGGGAAAGGTGCTCGGCGAATGAGTACTTCGGATTGAGCTCCCTCAGCTCCGCCCACACACGCCGCGCCTCATCGATCTCGCCGAGGTGACCGAGCGCGCAAGCGAGCAGGCTCCGCGACAGGTCGGTCCCCGGCACGAGGCGGATGCGTTCCCGAAAAGTGGCCGCCGCCGCCTCGTATTTGCCGGCCGCAAGGTAAGCCGCGCCGAGGAAGTGCGTGTATTGATGGACGAAAGCCGGGTCGAGGCGCATCGCCCGCTCAAGGAAAGAGATCGCTGCCGCGGGATTGCCTGAGTAGATCTCGGCGAGGCCAAGCGTGCCGTAGGCGGGAGCGTAATTCGGGCTGAGCGACAGCGCCTTCTCCGCCTCCTGCTTGGCCCGGTGGAGTTCTCCCTTCCAGGTCGCCACCACTGCCGCTATCCAGCGCGCGAAAGGTACCGACTGGCCTTTCTCGACCGCCAGCGCGGCGAAATGCGCCGCGACGTCGAGCGAGTCGGGAGCTCCGGTCCATTTGTTCTGGAAGTCGAGATTGTACGCCATGCCGAGGCCTGCATACGGTTCGGCATAGTCCGGATCGAGCTC
>Ga0335081_10011601_pt1 | contig 14263 bp, 12 predicted proteins | sample Lox_Sample_35_FD_206713 | JGI IMG/M metagenome (GOLD analysis project Ga0335081, IMG submission 206713) | Soil microbial communities from Loxahatchee National Wildlife Refuge, Florida, United States - Lox_Sample_3.5 | ecosystem: Environmental > Terrestrial > Soil > Wetlands | place: USA... | reverse complement strand
ATATGCCAGCACGATGCCCAGCCGCGCCAGCGCCGTGCCGTACGGCATCTCCACGCCCGTGCCCGGCAGCCGGAGCGGGTGCCAGCCGAACGCCACCGTGCCGGCCAGCAGCGACATCGCCGGGAAGCTGATCACCGCGACGGTCGCGTACGCGAGCGCGACGGCGAGCTTCTGGCGCAGCAGCCGGGCCCTCGGGACCGGCGCGGCGAGCAGGTAGCGCAGCGACGACCAGCTCGCCTCGCTGGAGATGGTGTCCCCGCAGAACAGCGCGACGGCCACGACCAGCAGGAACCCGGCCGAGGCGAAGAAGCTGAAGGCAGCGAAGTTCAGCCCGCCGGTGGTGGCGAGGTCGACGAGCCCGGGTGCGCCGCCTGGCTGCGGCGGGCCGCCGAGCTCGAACGCGCCCACCAGGATCCACGGCAGCACCAGCAGGATCCCGAAGGCCACCACGGTCCGCCGCCGCCGCAGCTGGCGGACGGCCTCCACCCGCAGCGGCAGCGTGTGCCGCGGGTCGTACCCGGGCGCGGCGGCCGTCGGTGGCGGGGCGGGCGGCGCCGGGGCAGCCGGCGCCTGGGGAGCTGGCGGCGGCACCGCGGCTGGCGAGCCGGCACTGCCGGTCATCGAGCACCCTCCTGGCTGCCCACCAGATCGGGCCCGGACGGTGCCGAACCGGTGCCTTCGGTCCCGCCGGCCGAGCCGCTGACCGGCGCGGCGATCAGGGCCAGGAACGCGTCCTCCAGGCGGCGGCTCGGGCCGACCCGCTCCACCGGTACCCCGGCCCTGACCAGTGCCGCGACCACGGCCGGTGCCGGCACCCCGTCGTGGTGGATCAGCACCCCGTCGGGGTGCACCTCGGCACCGTCGATCCCGGCCGTCTCCCGCATGACGGCGACGGCACGCTCGGGCTCGGGGGTCCCCACCATCAGCGCGCCGGCCTCGCCGATGATCTCCGCGACCGGCCCCGCCGCCAGGCGGCGGCCCTCGTTCATGACCACCACGTGGGTGCAGGTCTGCTCCACCTCGCCGAGCAGGTGACTGGACAGGATCACGGTCCGCCCGTCCGCCGCGTACCGCATGAGCACGTCGCGCATCTCCCGGATCTGCGGCGGGTCCAGGCCGTTCATCGGCTCGTCGAGCACCAGCAGGTCGGGCAGGCCGAGCATCGCCTGCGCGATGGCCAGCCGCTGGCACATGCCGCGCGAGTAGGTGCGGACCCGGCGGTCGACGGCCGCGCCGAGGCCGGCCACCTCGAGCACCTCCGCGAGATGGGCGCCGCCGGCGGGCCGCCCGGTCGACCGCCAGTACAGGACGAGGTTGTCCCGCCCGGACAGGTGGGGCAGGAAGCCGGGGCCCTCCACGAAGGAGCCGAGCCGGGACAGCGCGGCCGACCCGGCGTGCACCCGGCGGCCGAAGATCGTGATGGTGCCGGTCTCCGGGTGCAGCAGTCCCATCAGGGCCCGCAGGGTGGTCGTCTTGCCCGCCCCGTTGGGCCCGAGCAGGCCCAGGATCTGCCCGCGCTCCACCCGCAGCGACAGGTCGTCCACGGCCAGCTGGCCGTCGGCGTACCGCTTGGTCAGCCCCGTGATCTCCAGCGGCACACCGGCCAGACCGGGCACGTCATCATCGCCGCCGCGGCGGCGGCCCAGGAGCAGGATGAGTGCGGCCGCGACCAGCGCCGCCGCCGGGGCCGCCCACACCCACCAGGGCAGCCCGCCGCTGACCACCGTGAGTGCCGGATCCTCGGGCATGGTCAGGCCCGGGCTGGCCAGCGCCACCCGGTACACGGCGGGAACGGGCGAGGTCGCATAGGCGAAGTCGGTGGCGGTCAGGACCAGCCGGAGCCGGTGACCGGCGGCGAAGCTGTAGTCGATCGCGGGCAGGGCGACCGTGACCACCCGGCCTGACTGTGCCCCGGTGACCCGCAGCGGGGCGACGAGCTGGTTGGGCAGAGTGGTGTTCCCGGCCTGGTCTACGTCATACACCTTGGCGAACAGCGTCACCGCGGGGGCGCCGGAGACGCGGATGCGCACCGTCGGGGACCCGGTCACCTGCAGCGCGGACGGCAGCGGCGCCGACGTGAAGACGGCGCTCTGGCCCGGCATGTCGAAGGTGAGCCCGGCCGCCCCGAGCGAGCCGAGGCCGGGGAAGACGGAGATCGAGGCGGGTGCGCCGCCGGCCGGGTTGACGGCGGTCTGCGGCGGCCCGGCCAGGTGCACCACGGTGCGCCTGGTACCGCCGAGGCCGGGGTAGCGGCCGGCGGTCGCGACGCCGAGCGAGACCTCGTCGGTGGAGGGGTCGAAACCGAGCACCCGCGTCACGGCGAACCCGGGCTGGCCGGCGCCGGCGCCGCGGGCCGGATGGCCGGGCGCCAGCCAGCGCCGCAGCCACTGCACGGTCAGCGACTCGACCCGCGCGGTCTCCTGATTGCCGCCGTCGTGGCCGCCGGCGAACCAGACCATGTCCACCGGGGCGCCGTTGCGGCGGATCGCCTGGTAGTTGGCGTTGGCCTGCTCGAGCCCGAACAGCGAGTCGTGCTCGCCCTGGATGAGCAGCGTCGGGGCGCGCATCCGGCCCGCCACACTGGCCGGGCTCGAGCGCAGCAGCAGCGAGATGGCCTGCGGGGTCGGCCGCCCGGTGGCGGCGACCTGCTGGTAGATGGCGCAGATCTGGGGCTGGAAGCGGCCGCACAAGGCGGCCTGGCCCACTGCGGCGGGCGGTAGCGCCTGGCTGCCCAGGCCTGGCTCGCTGCCCGTGCCCGCCTGGCTGCCCGCGCCCTGCCCGCCGCCCGCGCCCTGCCCGCCGCCCGCGCCCTGCTGGCCGCCCTGAGACCCGCCCGCCGACCCGAAGCCCACCGAGCCCTGGGTGAAGAGCAGGCCCGCCCATTGCCGCTTGAACACGCCGCCGCCCGGCCCGCCGCCAGCGGCGTTGGGGAACAGCGCGGTGGCCAGGTTGTTCCAGGTGCTCTGGGCGACGACGGCGTCGATCCGGTGGTCGTAGGCGGCGGCGAGGAGCGAGATCCCGCCGCCATAGGAGGCGCCGGTGATGCCGACCCGCGGATCCCCCGGGTGGTCGAGCAGCACCCGGGGCTGCCGCGCGAGCCAGGTGACGAGCTGCTCGACGTCTTTGACCTCGTAGTCGGGCGAGTCCAGCCCGATCTGCCCGGTGGAGGCGCCGAACCCCCGCGCGGACCAGGCCAGGACGGCGAAACCGGCCCGCGCCAGCTCCTCGGCCTGCGGGCGGACGGCGTCCTTGGTCTCCCCGAACCCATGGGCCAGCAGGACGGCCGGGGCCTTGCCACCCCCCGCCGGCAGGAAAAAGCTGGCGTCGATGACGACGTGCTGGTTGCCGCGCGGCCCGTCCACGACCGGGATGCGCACGTTGCGGATGGTCAGCGGCGCGGGCCCGTTCAGCGCGACCGCGAGCACGGCACCGGCCGCCACCAGCACCAGCGCCACCGCGGCCGCGACGATGACCTTCGCTCGCGGACGCTGACGCAGACCCATGAGAAGGACGCTAGCAATGACGGCCGCATGCTCCGAGCCGTCCCGGCCGCGGCAGCGGCACCGGGGCGAGGCGCCCCAGGCCGCGGCCGGGCGCGTCGGCGGGCCCGGTGATGAACCCGTCCAGTGACATGATGATGTCAGCGACGACCTTCCCCATGGCCATTCCTCCTGCCCTGTCGCCCTTGAGAGCCGGCTTCCCCCGCAGATCAGGTGGCGCTAACTTCTTATGATGATCCACACATCCCCCCGCCTGACCGCCCGGCCGGGCCGGTCTGGGCGGGAAACCTCAGCGGGGCCGGCTGGCCGGGCCGAGCGGCTCACGGCATGACGGGCGGGCCGGGGGACGGCGGGCCAGCCGAGCCGCCAGCGCGGGACCAGGCCGCAACCGGGGGACCGCCAGGGGACGGAAGGCCGCCCGCAACCGGGCGACTGCCCACGATCGGGGAGCCGCCCGCGGGCGAGGACGCCGGCCCGGGCCACGGTGCGACCGCCCTGGCAGCCGGCCGCGCCGGGCCGGGGCAGGTGGCCACGGCGCTGACCGGCCTGCGCGAGCCGGTCGTGGTGATCCTGCTCCTCATCGCGTTCTTCACCTGGATCTCCGGCAAACCGCTGGACGGTGTGCTGATGCTGGTGGTCGGGGTGAGCCTGGCCGCCGATGCCGCCCGCCAGGCCCGCCACGGCGGCCCGCCGGAAAGCCGCCCGGCCGGCAGCGGCCCGCAGGACTCCGCCGCGGCGCCGGCCACGGCAGGGCGGCGGCGGTCGCTGGCCCTCGCCCTGCTGGCCGGTGGTTGCCTGTACGTCCTGGTGGTCGGCTCGTTCAGCCGGTACTCCTGGCCCGCCACGGTGCCGGTGGTCGCGCTCGGCACGGTGGTGGTGGTGACCGGGTGGCGGGGCCCCCGCCATTCCCGGCCCGCGCCGGTCAAGCTGCCAGCGATCGGGCTGGCGCTGTGGGGCCTGGTGCTGGTGGCGGGCTGCCTATGGGAGCTTTCGGCGCTGCTGGGGCAGCCGACCCTGACCACCAGCTCCTATGCCCACCCGACCATCAGCACCCTGACCGACCCGGTGCTCAGCACCTGGGCCGGCCGCTCGATCGTCCTGGCCGGCTGGCTGGGGCTTGGCTGGTTCCTGGTGGAGCGGTGAACACTCACGACGTCACGGTGCTCGGCTACCTGGTGGTGCTCCTGGCCGGCGTCGTCCTGCAGCTGCTCGCCACCAGGACCCGCGCCCCGATCCCGCCGCTGGGGAAGGTATTCGCGTGGGCGATGAGCACCCGGACCCGCCGGATCGGCGTGCTCGTCGCCTGGGCCTGGGTGGGGCTGCACTTCTTCGCCCGTTGAGCCCGCCGGACCCGGGCCGCCCGGATGCTCCCCGCCGGCTGAGATCATCGTCCGGCAGGGAGCCTTCGTCGGTTATCCGCTGTCGCTGCTGTCGGCCGCGGTCAGGTGGCCGCCCGCTGGCCGCTCGTGTGCCGCCATGAGCAGCGGCACGATGGAGATCACATCGTCCCTGCCCTGCCGGCAGCCCGCTGCCCAGGTTTGTGCCTCCCTGGCCACCCGGGCGGCTTCGGCGGTCGCACGCGCGGCCGCATCCTGCCAGTGCCGGGTCTCGTGTGCCATGGCCGTGCGGGCGCGGGCGATGGCGGCGTCGGCGCGCGCCAGCCCGCGCCACCAGCCGACGGCGGCGCCGATGCCGAACCCGATGATGAGGATGATGACGGGCATCTGCCTCACCTCACCCGGTGCCGGGGCCCGCGTGCTGCCTCCGGGCAGATGCCGCGGGTGGATCCGCAGGGCGGTCTCTTGCGTCCTGGTGGGGCGGGGGTAGTGTAGTGGATCATGCCAAGACTCCTCGTCCAGCGCTGATGGGGGCGGAGTTGGTGTGACTAGCTGGGCTAGCGGGATCCGACCGCTGGCCCAGCGTCCTGTCGGAACGCCTGTGGTGCCGCTGAGGTGGCTGCCGGTCTGTGACCGCGCCGCAGCCGGAGCTGGCTGATCAGCGGCGGCGCTCTCGGCGCGGCGTCGTGACCGTTCCGGGGCTGGCTGCCATCGTTGATCCGTGGGCTGGCCGGCCACCGCGGGAAGCCGGCCGCCCGCCGCGCACGATCACCGGGCTGCCGCGGGAAGTCCCCTGGCTGTCCCGGGAGACAACCCGGCCGCCGCGGAGAGCCAGCCTGCTGCCAGCCGCAGGAGGCACATAGGGGGAGCACTCGCTGGTAGTGCCTCCTGCCGATCATCATGACCTCTGACGAACGCGTGCCTGCTTCAATTGAACGACAGCCAGCCACAGTCTGCAAGATGCATTGCAGTTTGCACCGATAGTCGACGTGCAACCTTCACGTCGACTGCGCCAAGCATTACGCTACGGATCACTCGCATCTGCCGGAGACGCGCATGACGGTGAGAGGGGGCCGGGCGGTTGCCTGACCACGGCGGCCCATCGGTGCGCGGCCGGCGGCTCGCCACAGAGCTCCGCCGGCTGCGCGAGCGGTCCGGGCTGACCGGCGACGAGGTCGCACGGCACCTCGGCTGGTCCGGCTCGAAGATCAGCCGGATAGAGCTGCGCCGCACCGGGGTGAAGCAGGCCGACCTGGACAAGCTCCTGGACCTCTACCAGGTCGGCGAGCCCCACCGGGGGGAACTGATCGCCCTGGCCCGGGAGTCGGCGCAAAAAGGGCGGCACGCCGTGCTCCCGGCCGGCTTCCCGGCGGAATACGCGGCCTATTACCAGGCAGAAGCAGAGGCGCGTTCGGTGTGGAACTGGGAGCCACAGGTCGTCCCGGGCCTGCTCCAGCTGCCGGATTACGCCCGTGCGGTGATCCAGGGCTGGCACTCGATGTTCGTCCTGCCACCGGGGGACCTTGACCGGCGGGTCGAGGCGCGGCTGGTGCGGCAGCAGCGCCTGACAGGTGACCATCCGCTGGAGCTGGTGGCCGTGCTGGAGGAATCAGTGCTCCACCGGAGGTTCGGGGAAGCGGCGGTGATGCGGCGGCAGCTTGAAAGCCTGGTGGAGGCCTCCCGGCGGCCGAACGTGGACGTGCGGATCCTGCCGCTGGACGGGGGAAACGGCATTGCGACCGGCGCGTTCTCCTACATGCAGTTCGCCCAGCTGCACGAGGTGCCGCTGCGGGACCTGGTATCGGTCGAGCACCTGGACGGCACCTACTACCTCGAAGACGAGGAAAATACCCACCGATATCGCGTGAGTTTCGAGCACCTTATGACAAATGCGCTCGACCCGGAGCGATCCCGGAACCTGGTCTCGCAGACCGCCCGCCGCCTGTGGTCATAGCGATCCGCCACCCCGCGGGCGCACGGGATCAGCGGCTGAAATCGCCGTTCTTGACCCCGGCCAGAAACGAACTCCACGCGGCGCTGCCGAAGCGGAGAACGGGGCCGCCGTTCTCCTTGGAATCGCGGACGCCGATCAGCCCGCGGCCGAGCCCGGCCACCTCGACGCAGTTCCCGTTGTAGGCACTCCAGGAACTCTTCCGCCAGACCACCTGCGGGAGCCCGGCCATACCCGGCGGGCAGCCCTGCTGGTGTCCACCAAACCCGGCCGATCCAGAGGAAGCTGCACGGATCGGCTGCGCATGCTCGCCCGCAGTAGTCACGGCGCCCAGCCCTTTCGTTACCAACCATCGGTGATACAGCCATTACGAACTGGCATCGTGGTCAAATCGGCCCCAGAACGGCACCCGGCCCGCCTGCGCGGGCGGCACGCAGCGGGCTGGTACGCGACCACCTTAACGACGGCTCCCCGCCGCCGCAGCCATTTCCGGTGCGGCACGCCGCGGACTTGCGCTGCCATCCAGGCATTCTTCGCTCTGCACAACGCGGCGTCACCCGGCATGGGATGATGACCGGCGGATATGTGCTGAGCGGGGCTTCCCGGGTGCGGGCACCCCGGCCCGGGCCAGGCGACTGGCAGCGCGGGCCGTGGGGCCGCCGCGCCCGGGTGGCGGGTGGGGGGCGGAATGCCAGCCCGAAGATCCGGTCGCCATCAGGCGATCGGCGGTGACGACCGGGGACTGCCGGTCGTCGGCCTGATCCTTACCGGGGTTGCCGTCGCCGTGCTCGCCTTCGTGGCCACCACCGCCACCGCAAAGTTCGTGCTGACCAGCGGCGATGCGGCGGTGATGGGACGCCCGTGCCCCAGCACCGCTGCCGCCTCCCCGGCGGCCTGCCCTGCCCCGGCGGCAGACCCGGACGCCCGGGCCGCCGGGTCCGCTCTCCCGGCCGGTTCCCCGGCCAGCGAGCACCCGCCGTCCGGGACCGGGGCACCATCGGCGGGCCACGCGGCGGGCACGGTGCCATCGCCGGGCGGGGCGGCGGCCGCGAGCACGTCACCTGCGGCCGGCAGCGAGGCGGTGCAGCAGGTCCTGGCGCTGATCAACCAGGCGCGCGCCCAGGCCGGCCTCCCGGCTTACACGATCACCGCCGGGCTGAGCCGCAGCGCGGGCCGCCACAACGCCCTCATGGCGGCCGGGTGCGGGCTCTCGCACCAGTGCCCCGGCGAGCCCTCGCTCGGCGCGCGCGAAACGGCCGCCGGCGTGACCTGGAACGCGGCAGGCGAGAACATCGGGGAAGGCGGCCCGGTGGCCAGCTCATCGGCCGCGATCACCCAGCTGGCGGTGGCGCTCACCAGGAGCATGCTCGACGAGCAGCCGCCGGACGACGGCCACCGCCAGAACATCCTCAGCAAGAAGTTCCACCACATCGGGATCGCCATCACCCGGGACAGCCACGGCACGGTGTGGATGACCCAGGACTTCTCCAACTAGGGCGTGTCCGGTAGATCTTGGCCGTCCCGCGGGCGTGCGTCACAGGCGCATCGCCTGGGGCAGCACGTAGTAGTAGAACAGGCCGATCAGGATCAGCCAGCCCAGCAGCACCAGCGTCCAGCCGAAGTTGTGCCGGATGACCTCGCCTTCCCTGCGCACGTAGCTGGTGGTCGTCACGCCGACGCTGGCCGTCTGCGGGGCGATCGGCTTGCCGACCTCGGCGCCGACCGAGTTGAGCGAGGGCAGCAGCAGCAGCGGCATGCGCAGCAGGCCGCCGACCGCGTACTGGAACCCGCCGAACAGCGCGTTCGTGGAGGTGTTGCTCCCCGACAGCGCCACCCCGATCCAGCCCAGGATCGGGGCCAGCAGGATGAACGCGGTGCCGACCTGCGCGAACCCGTGGGCCAGCGTGCTGGCCATGCCGGAGTAGTTGAACACCTGGGCCAGCCCGAAGATGATCGGCGCGACCAGCAGCGCCCCCCACATCTGGGTCGCACTGCGCTTGATCGCGGTCTTGAACTGCTCCCACCCGGCTCGCAGCCAGACCAGGATGACCAGCAGGGACACCAGGATCCAGGTGCCGGCCACAGCGGGCGCGAACTTCCACTCGATCGCGACCGGCTGGTGTGACAGCGAGCTGACCGCATCGACCTCTGGCTTCCAGAAGAGGTAGTCGGCCATGTGCGACCACGGGCCGGTGGCAGCCACCACGATCACGACCAGGATGCCGAACGAGACAAGCCCGGGGACCGCCTCGCGCAACGTGCCCGCCGGGCTGGCGGACCCATTCCGCCGGTTCGCGGGGACCGCCCCGGGCGGCCCGCCGTCCCCGGAGACACCGCCGGCCGGGCCCGCTCCGGCCGGGCCCGTTCCCGCCGATCCACCGCCGGTGAACCCGCCGGTGAACCCACCGCCGGCCGGTCTCGTCTCGGTGGCCACCCCGCCCCCCACCGACGCGCTGCCCCCCGGCACGGCACCCGCCAGCACAGCCTCCTTGGTGACCGGCACGCCACCGAAGCCCAGGGTCTCGGCGGGCTGCCAGTACTTCAGCAGCAACAGCAGCGCGCCGAAACAGACCAGCGCGCCGATGACGTCGGGCAGGTAGGGCCCGAGCCACTGGGAGGTCGGGAACTGGCCTGCGATATAGGCCAGCGAGCCCACCACCGGCAGCGGCCAGATGCCCCGCATGCCGCGCCGGCCGGAGACCAGGTAGATGAGGATCCACGGGGGAAGCAGGGCGATGAGCGCCACGATCCGGCCCACCGAGGCGGACAGCGTCAGCAGTGGCACCCCGGTGACCGTGGCGAGCGCGATGATGGGCGTGCCCAGCGCGCCGTAGGAGACCGGCGCGTTGTTCCCGATGGCGGCCACCCGGATCGCGTCGATCTCCACCACCCCCAGGCCGACCAGGATCGGCGCGATCACCGCCCAGGGGTAGCCGAACCCGACCAGCCCCTCGAGCAGCGCGCCCAGCGCCCAGGCCAGCAGGATGGCCTGCACCCGCACGTCCGCGGACGCCTGGGTGACCAGCCAGCGTTTCAGGCCCTCGAAGGCGCCGGTCTCGTGCAGGACGTTGTAGATCACCACCCCCCAGAACACGATCCAGTCGATGGACCAGATCCCGGTCGCCGCCCCGATCAGCCAGACTTGGAGCGTCGGCCCGGCCGGCGCATGCCAGATGGTGATCGCCATCACGATGGTGACGATGGCGCCGATGGTCACCACCAGCCAGGCCGTCATCCGGAAGACGGCCAGCAGCACCAGCAATAACGCGAGCGGGATCAGCGCCACCACGGTGCTGGCCAGGGTCGAGCTCAGGGGATTGAGGTGCTGGATGAAGCCTGATGATGCGCCGACAAGCATGGAAGCCAACCTTCCGTTCTGGCTTGCGCTGCCCCAGTCCCCCCTGCTCGGTGGTCAGAACGATGGTGACGTAAATCACGGATGTATTCAATAGGCTGTATCCAGTAGGCCATCCGGTGCCGGGGGCCCGCCGGCCCGGCCTGGTACCGGGCCGGCCGGACTGGCCGGGGACGGGCAGCGGCGGCACTAGGATCCTGACGATGACATCCGCCACCACGACCACGGCCGCCGCGCTCCGCCAGCGGGCGGGCCTGCCGGTCCTGGCCTGGCCCGTCTTCGACCCGCTGCCGGCCGACGTCATCGTCACCACCCGCCGTGGCGGGGTGTCGGCGGGCCGGTACGCCACGCTGAACCTCAGCCTCACGGTCGGCGACGATCCGGCCCACGTGCACGAGAACCGGCGCCGGGCCGCGGCGGCCCTCGGCACCGGCCTGGCCGCGTTCGTGTTCGCCAACCAGGTGCACGGCAGCCGCGCCGCCGTCGTGTCCGCCGCCGACCGGGGCCGCGGCACGCTCGCCGCCAGCGACGCGATCGGCTCTGCCGACGCGCTGGTCACCGCGGAACCGGGAACCGTGCTGGCGATCCTGGTGGCCGACTGCGTGCCGGTCGTGCTGTACGACCCCGCCGCTCACGTGCTCGCCTGTGTGCATGCTGGCTGGCGGGGCACGGCCGCCCACGTGACGAAGGCCGCGCTGGCGGCCATGCGCCAGCTCGGCAGCCAGCCGCGGGACGTCATCGCCGGCATCGGCCCGGCGATCGGGCCGGCCAGCTACCAGGTGGGTGAGGAGGTGGCCGCCGCGGTGCGGGATGCCTTCGGCCAGCAGGCACCGGCCCTGCTGCGGCCGGACGCTGGCGGGGGGCCCGGCCGGTGGCTGCTCGACCTCCCGGCGGCCAACCGGCAGGCCCTGCGCGCGGCCGGCGTGCCGGACAGCCAGATCCATGTGGCGGACATGACCACCGGGCCCGGTGCCGGCCTTTTCTTCAGCCACCGCGCCGAGCGCCCGTGCGGGCGGTTTGCGCTGGCCGCCAGGCTCGGGCCGCGGGGGCAGCGATGAGCCCCGGCCATCTGTTTTGCTACGAAGGCTTTGACCTTGATCCTGGCCAGGGGCTGCTGACCTGCCGGTACTCGCTCGGCGGGCGGGATTTCGCGGAGAAGATCACCTTCAGCCCGGCGGGGGACTGGGACTCACCGGCGGTCGCGCAGGCAGCCCGGCTGATCTGCCTGCTGGCGGGGGTGTCGTACTACAAGACCGCCGCGCCGCCGTCGGTCGATCTCGGCCAGCTCCCGGTCACCGTGGCCGAGCTCGCGTTCCTGCGCACCTTCTACCTCGACGGGCTGGGCGAGTTCGCCTACCGCAACGGCCTGGACCTGTCCCCGCTCCAGTTCACCGGCGGGGTCATCGGCGGCCCGGCGGCCAGCGGGCCGCACCGCGCTGCGGGCGCCCGCCGCGCCATGCTCATCCCGTTCGGCGGCGGCATCGACTCGATCGTCACCGTGGAACTGATGCGCGGGCGGGGCGATGCGGCGCTGTTCGTCATGAGCAGGCCGGGTGACCGGTTCGCCGCCATCGAGCGCCCGGCCGCGGTCACCGGCCTGCCGGTCGTCCGGGCCGGCCGCGAGATCGACCCGCAGCTGCTCCGGCCGGCCGGGCTCGGCTTCCTGAACGGGCACGTGCCGGTCACCGGGATCCTGTCCGCGATCGCGGTCATGGCCGCCCTGCTTGACGGCCGGGACGCGGTGGTGATGTCCAACGAATGGTCGGCGTCGGCCCCCACGCTGACGGCGGGCGGGCGCGCCATCAACCATCAGTACTCCAAGAGCATGCAGTTCGAGGCAGGCTTCCGGCAGCTGGTGGACGGCGCGCTCGGCGCCCGGGTCAGTTACTTCTCCGCGCTGCGCCCGTTCACCGAGCTGTGGGTGGCGCGGAAGTTCGCCGGGCTGGCCCAGTACCACGCCACGTTCCGCAGCTGCAACCGGGCCTTCCACATCGACCCGGCGCTGCGCCTGGACAACTGGTGCGGCCGGTGCGACAAGTGCTGCTTCATCGACCTGATCCTGGCCCCGTTCCTGCCCGCCGCTGACCTGACGCAGATCTTCGGCGGGGCCGAGCCGCTGGCCGATCCCTCCCTCGCCGGCCGGTTCCGGGCGCTGCTCGGGACGTCGGCGGCGAGCAAGCCGTTCGAGTGCGTCGGCGAGGTCGGCGAGTGCCGGGCGGCGGCGGTGCTCGCGGCCGCCCGGCCGGACCGGGCGGGCACCGCGCTGCTGCACGAACTGGCCGCGCAGTTCCCGCCGCCCGACCCGCCCACCATCGAGGCGCTGCTCCGGCCGGTCGGCGAGCACTGGATCCCTGATGCGTATGCGGCCGATGATCTGCTGGTCTGACCTGCGCGGGGTCCATACCGGGGTGTGGGGCCTCGGCATGGAGGGCCAGGCGAACATCCGCAGGCTCGCCACGCTCGGCACCGAGCCGGTGCTGGTGGACGACCGCCCGCCGGCCGAAGGCCCCGGCGGCCGCCCGGTGCTGGCCACCGGCGACGGCGGGCTGGACGCCCTGGCCGCCTGCGACGTGGTGATCAAGACACCGGGCATCAGCCGGTACCGGCCCGAGGTGGCCGAGCTGCAGGCCCGTGGCGTCCCGGTGGTGGGCGGCCTCGGGCTGTGGCTGGCGGGGGCCGACCGGGACCGGGTGGTGTGCATCACCGGCACCAAGGGCAAGAGCAGCACCACGGCTATCGTCGGGCATCTGCTGCGCCGGTGGGGGCACCGCTGCCTGGTGGGCGGCAACATCGGCCAGCCGCCGTGGGATCCCGCGCACGACGACGGCGACTACGACTACTGGGCCATCGAGACATCCAGCTACCAGGCCACCGACCTGCCCTGCTCGCCGCCGGTGGTGGCGGTGACCTCGCTGCACCCCGACCACCTGGACTGGCATGGCGACGTGGAGACCTACTACACCGACAAGCTGTCGGCCTGCTCCCAGCCGGGGGCGGACCTGACGGTCGCGAACGGGGACAGCGAGCCGCTGCGGGAACGGGCGGGCCTGCTCGGGCCGCGGGTGGAGTGGGTCCGGGCCGGTGACGACCCCGGCGCCGACTGGATGGCGCCACTCGGCCTGCTCGGCGCGCACAGCCGGCGCAACGCCCTCATCGCCCGCGCCTGCCTGCGCGCCCTCGGGCTGCCGCAGGCCGGCGACGAGGCCGAGCTGGCCGCCGCCTGCGCGGGCTTCGCCCCGCTGCCGAGCCGGCTCGAGGTGATCGGCGAGACCGGCGGGGTGGTGTTCGTGGACGACAGCCTGTCCACCAACGTGCTGCCCACCCTGGCGGCGATGGACGCCTTCCCCGGCCGCCGGGTCGCCCTCATCGCCGGCGGCCACGACCGGGGCATCGACTACGCCCCGCTCGCCGCCGGGCTCGCCACCCGCGACGCCCCCACCCTGGTGCTGGCGGTGCCCGACAGCGGCCCGCGGATCCAGGCCGCGATCGAGGCGGAAGGCCCCGGCAAGGTGGAGGTCGCCGCCTGCGACGGCCTGGCGCCGGCGGTCGAGCGCGGCTACCGCTGGGCGCTGCCGGACGGGGTGGTGCTGCTGTCGCCCGCGGCGCCGAGCTTCGGCCGTTTCCGCGACTACCGGGACCGGGGCGAGGCGTTCGCCCGCGCCATGCGGGACTGCACCACCTGATGGCGGCGCCCCGGCGGGCCGCCGCGCCCCCCGGCGGGCTGCCCTGGCCCCCGCCCCCCGGCGGGCCGCCCTGGGCCGCGCGGCTCAGCCGAGGGTGGAGGAGGTCACCACCGGCTTGCCCTGGCCGATGAAGAAGATGCCGGGGAAGCCGGCCGTCTCGAAGCCGTCGCTGATGTTGCCGGACAGGCTGGAGTCCTCGATCTGCAGTGTCCCGGTGTGGTCGTTGCTGACGTAGAACACCGCACCGCCGCCCTCCCGGGCCTGGTTGCCGGCGATGACGGTGCCGGCGATCGTCACGGTGTAGGTGTCGCCGTCGGTGTAGATGGCGCCGCCGCTGCCGCCGCCCGGGGTGCCCGGGTTGGCCGGGTTGGCGCCGAAGCCGATCGCCTTGTTGCCGGTCATCACGCTGTTGAGCACCACCCAGGAGGTGCCGATGC
>Ga0335081_10011598_pt1 | contig 14265 bp, 13 predicted proteins | sample Lox_Sample_35_FD_206713 | JGI IMG/M metagenome (GOLD analysis project Ga0335081, IMG submission 206713) | Soil microbial communities from Loxahatchee National Wildlife Refuge, Florida, United States - Lox_Sample_3.5 | ecosystem: Environmental > Terrestrial > Soil > Wetlands | place: USA... | reverse complement strand
TTGACGGTCTCGATCGGAAGCGCTTCCACGTCGCTGCGGCGCAGCCAGCCCGGCGTCACCATCGGGGTCAAGTGACCGGTCACCATCCGGGAAAGAACACGCGTAGGATCCCGTAAACGGCAAATGCGGCGATCCCTGCTTTCCACAGTCCGACCCGCCAGGAAGATTCGTGGAAAAGCGAAAATACCATCGCAAACCCCAATGGACTCAGTGCGTTGAAGCCCAGCCCCTGGCTCAGGTGCCCCTTGGCCAGAGCGAACATCGCGCGCGTCATGCCGCACAGCGGACACGGGCGCCCGGTGAGCCAGTGGAACCCGCAGAGGCGGAATCGAGGCTCGGCCGGAGGGGTGTACGACCAGAGAAGTGCCCATAGCGCCAAGGCAGCCGCGCAGCGAAGCACCAGAGCGCTCCTGGCACCTTCCCTCATCAGAGCGTATCCAGCGTCCTTTGCTCGAAGCCGACGATTTCCCGGTAGGCCACGGTTATCGCCGCAATCCCTACCGGCATGGTCACGAACACTCCCACGATGCAGCACAGGGCCCCCAGCAGGTTGACCAGACCGATCAACAGCAGGAACATGGTGAAGCCGAAGTAGTCGTTCTTCACCACCGCGTGGCTGGCCTGCATGGCCGGCCAGAAATCCATGCGCTTGTCCAGGATGAACAGGTAGGTGAACTTAAACATCGCTCCCACCACCAGGGCTCCCACAAGACACGCCAGCACCCCGAGCGAGGTGAAGAGTCCGATCAGGAGCGATGCCACCAGGGAGGGGACGAAGAAATCGAACCCTTTAAACAGGTCCCCGAACTCCGAGGGGCGGTTGTTCATCTTCTTCAGCAATACCAGGTGAAAGCCCACCATGAGCGGTCCCTGGAGGACGATCGGAACCGCGGAACTGAGCGCCCCGACCACCACCGCCATCAGGGCCAGATTGAGCATATCCGCCTTGACAATCTCCCAACCCGCTCCGATCCATCGGCCGGGCGTCGCCTTGATGCCCACCGGCGGTGTCCATACCACCGGCGCCAGAGGCGGTTGAGGAGCCAGTGGCGGAGGTGCGTTCAACGGCGCACCGGGCGCCAGGGGTTGCCCGCAATTCGGGCAAAACTGCAAGTCGGAACTGACCTGGGCGCCGCAACTGTGACAGAACATGTAACCCCCTGAACGGAGGCAGTCCCTCACCACGGCTGCGCCCGTCAGGTGAAAATGATAACACTTCGCATCATCGGGAAGCGGCCCGTGGTAGCCTACACGCTTGGACGCGCCGCCCCAGGTTCGCCGCCGGCTAGGCCTCTTTGACGCCACCATGATCGTGATGGGCGGAATCGTGGGCTCCGGCATCTTCCGCAATCCCTCGGTGGTAGCTCACCATCTGCACACGCCCTTCCTCATCCTGGGAGTATGGGTCGCCGGCGGCGCACTGGCCTTGTGCGGAGCGTTCATCTGGGCGGAACTGGCCACCCGGCTGCCGGGGGCCGGCGGCCAGTATGTCTATTTGCGCGACGCCTACCATCCGGTGATTGCGTTCGTTTACGGCTGGGTGCTGCTGCTCGTCACCCAGACCGGAGGCATGGCCGCGGTGGCCATCACCTTCGCGGGCTATTTCCGCGAGATCAGCGGAGTTACCTGGAGCGACAGCGCCATCGCCTCGGCCGCGCTCCTCAGTCTCACCGCCATCAACTGCCTCGGCGCTCGGGCGGGCAGCAATGTGCAGAGCGCGCTCATGCTGCTGAAGACCGGCGCCATCGCCGCGCTCGTGTTCCTGGGCCTGGCGCTTGGCGGCGGCACCATCCACCCGTTTCCGCTGCTGGACAGGCCCTTATCGCCCGGCCTGGTCGGCGCCATCGGTGCGGCCATGATTCCCGTGGGCTTCGCTTACGGCGGATGGCAGACATCGACATTCGTCGCCGCCGAGATGCGCGACCCGCGGCGCGATCTGTCCCGCGGGATCGTGATGGGGGTCATCGGGGTGGTGCTGCTTTACCTGGCGGTCAACGTCGTCTGCCTGAAAGTGCTCGGTCCGCAGGGACTGGACCAGACTGCAACCCCCGCTTCCGACGTGATGCGGCGGGCGATGGGCGACCGCGGAGCGCTGTGGATCGCCGTGGGCATCGCCATCTCCACCCTGGGATTCCTCAGCCAGGGAATGCTGACCGCGCCCCGCGTGTACAATGCCATGGCCTGCGACGGATTGTTCTTCCACAGCGTGGGCTGGCTGTCGCCGCGGACGGGCGCACCCGTGGCAGCCATCGTTCTGCAAGGCGTGGCAGCCGCGGCCATCGCCTGCTCCGGAAAGTACGAGCAGATTCTGAATTACGAAGTGTCGGTGGATTTCATCGCCTTCTCGCTGGCGGCATCCGCGCTCTTTCCGTTCCGCCGGCAGGACCGCGGCGGCGCCGGCGCCGGGATCTTCCGCTCGCCCGGGCATCCCTATACGACTGCGCTGTTCGTGATGGCGTGCGCGGCAATCGTAGCCAGCACCATCGTGACGACGCCGGTCAACAGCGGCATCGCGTTCCTGATCATGCTGGCCGGGGTTCCCGTATATTTGTATTGGAGCCGGGCCAAACGGAAACCATGAGACACAAACATTCGGAATACATGCACTGGGCCAAGACCGAGAGCCGCGCCCGATTCAATCTGGCCACCAGCGGAGTCGGTGCCTTTCCGTTGCGCGAGTTGCCCTTCGATTTCTCCAGGATGGAAATCCAGGGCGACAACAAGTATGGTTACGGCCCCTTGCTGCGGGCGGTGGCGGCGAACTACTGCGTGGACCCGGATGCTGTGGTCGAGGCCGCAGGCACCTCGATGGCCAATCACCTGGCGATGGCCGCCCTCATCGAGCCGGGCGACGAGGTCCTGATCGAGCACCCGGCATACGGGCCGCTGTTGGACGCCGCGCGCTACCTGGAAGCGGACGTCCGGCGCTTCGCGCGCACCGAAGAGAGCGGCTTCGCCGTCGATCCCGCGGAGATTCGGCGCGCGCTGACGCCCCGCACCAGGCTGATCGTGATCACCAATCTGCACAATCCTTCGAGCGCCTTGACACCGGACTCCGTGCTGCGAGAGGTCGCGAGCCTGGCGCGCAGCGTCGGCGCTCATGTGCTGATGGACGAGGTGTATCTCGACGCCGTCTACGAGCAGACGCCCCGCACTTCGTTTCACCTGGGTCCAGAATTTGTCGTCACGAGCAGCCTGACCAAGATCTATGGTTTGAGCGGGCTGCGATGCGGTTGGATCCTGGCGCAGCCGGACCTGGCGCGCCGCATGCGGCTCCTGAACGACATCTATGCCGCAACGCCGGCCCATCCGACGGAAATCCTGAGCGTGGCGGCGTTCGAAAATCTGGGCGCCATCCGGGATCGGGCACGCCGCGTAGTCGATGCGGACCGCTCCGCGCTCGGCCACTTCCTGGACGGCCATCCAGGCGTATCGGCGACGCGCACCCAGTGGGGGACCACGGCGTTTCTGCGACTCTCCGCCGGCGATGCCGACGGGTTCCTCTCGCGCCTTCGCGCGCAATACGAGACGTCCGTAGTTCCCGGCCGATTCTTCGAAATGCCGGGCCATTTCCGGGTGGGCATGGGGGTCGATTCGCAGATGTTCGCCGAAGGCCTGCGGAGGATCGGCGAAGCGCTGCGCGACTGATGTGCGCGCACGGCCGGGTGCCGTGTCCCGACTGTCGGAACCTTTGTTTCGCGTCCGTGGCAGGGTACCTCCCGGCGGCCAACAAGCGCGGAGATGAGTAGGCACGCGCCAGTGCGAAGCACAACAGAAGGTGAAAGTGGTGTCCCAGCTTGCCCGCGGAATGGGGACTTTCGCCGGCCAGGCAGGAGTGCTTGCAACACCCGGCCGCTACCTGGTGCCCGATCGCCTGCCGTCCACCGCCGCGAGAATCAACTGGTACGCCGCCTTCCGCGAAATGCCCTCCGGATCGTTCGCGCCGTATGGAGTAGACGCGATGCCCAACGCGCCTACTTTTTCGTAACGGAACATCTCCGTCAACGCCGCTCCGAGTTCGGCGCTCGTCGGGCCGCCGGGGACGCTCAGAGGATGCCCCGGCACTTCCCGCGGATCGAGCACATCCATATCGACGTGGATGTAGATCGTATCGGTGATCTCGGAGAGCCGCTTCATCTGCCGGTGCAGGTTGGCGGAGCGCTCGCGGATGTCGGCCACCGAGAGCTGCTGAATCTCGGATCGGTCCAGAAGATCCTGCTCCAGCGGATCGGTGTCACGCACGCCCGCTTCCACGATGTGGCGCTGCGGCAGTGCTGGATCCAGTCCGGCCTTGAGGCGCATCTGCGTGAGACACAAACCCGCCGAGAGCGCCACAGGCATGCCGCCCAGCATGCCGCTGAGCGTAGTTTCCGGAGTGTTGTAATCCGCGTGCGCATCGATGAACACCAGCCCCACGCGCAGCGGCCGGCTGCCCGGGCCCGAGTGTTGCAGGCCCGCCAGCATGCCGGGAAGAGCGCTGCAGTTGGCCAGCAGGCCGACGGGCAGCGAGCCTCCGCGCACCTCGTCGGCGACGCGCCGCGCCAGTTCGCCGTTGGCGAGAGCCAGCCGATTCCACTCGCCGTAAGACTTTGCCGCCTCTGAAGACAACCGCACCGTGGCGACGGGCCTGGTCTGACATCCGCGCTGCTCGAGCTGACTGAGTAAGCCGCCCTGTTCCAGGTAGTCGGGCCCCGCCGAAAGCTCGGCGGTATTGCGCTCTCCTACATACGGCATCTTCACCAGCGACACGCGCAGCGGCTTGCCCCGGCTCTCGCTTTGGGCCAGAACCATGGCCGCAACCGCAATCGCCAGCAGCAGCAATCGCAAACACACCGGCATAACGCCATGATAGTCCCACCGCGCCGCTTGCCCGGCACGGTATTGACAATTTCGGACATCGGCATCATAATTGTCGATGTTCGAGGTATCGATGCCGAAACGGCTTCTTCGAGTGCTTCGCCAGCGCGCCCGGTCGTTGTTCCGCGGCGCGCGGACCGACGCCGAGCTCGCCAGAGAGTTGGCGTATCACCTGGAACAACTCACCGCGGAAAACATCGCCTCCGGCATGGAACCCGGCCCTGCACGGCTCGCCGCGCATTGCGCGATGGGCGGCGTGGCGCAAATCCAGGAACAGTGCCGCGATCAGCGACGCATCGGCTGGCTGACGGACCTGTCCAAGGATTTCGCGTATGCCGGCCGGACGTTGAGCAAGTCGCCAGGCTTCACGGCGCTTGCGGCGGCCACCCTGGCTCTCGGGGTTGGCGCCGGCATTGCCGCCTTCGCGCTCGCCGAAGCCATGCTGCTGCGCTCGCTACCCTACGCGGCGCCGGAACGCCTGGTGAGCATATCGGACGTCCATGTGCGTCGCGGCGAATCGGGCGTCGGACAGGACAACTTCCGCGACTGGCAGGCATCCAACACGGTCTTCGACCGGATGGCCTTCACCGAGTTCTCGCAGGTCACGCTCACCGGCTATGGGGATGCCGAGCGGATCACCGGCCGCGCGGTCTCCGACGGGTTCTTCGAGATGTTGGGCGTGGCGCCGCAGTTGGGGCGGTGGTTTACACCCGAAGAAGAGCAGCCCGGCGCCGCTCGTGTTGCCATGGTGAGCCACGCTTTCTGGGTGCGCAAGCTCGGCGCCCGGCCGGAAGCGGTGGGCAGCAGCCTGACGGTGAATGACCGCTCCTATCGCATCACCGGCGTCATGCCGGAGAGCTTTCGCTTCAACGAGGGCGGCCTGCCCGAATATTGGACCCCGATCACCTACCGCGGCTATGGACGCCAGCAGCATCAGTATGCGGCCTATGCGCGGCTCAAACCCGGCATCACGCTGCAAACCGCCCAGAGGCAGATGAGCGACATCGCGCGCCGCCTCGAGCAGGCCTTCCCGGACAATGCGGGATGGGGCGTGCGGGTCATCGGGCTTCGCAGCGCGTTCCTCGGGGAACTCGGTCCCGCGCTCCTGATTTTCGGGGCGGCGGCGCTGATCGTCCTGCTGGTGGCTTGCGGAAATGTCGCCAGCCTGCAGCTCGCGCGGGGCGTCGCCCGATCGCGGGAAATCGCGGTGCGCATCGCCATGGGTGCGGGCCGCGCGCGCGTCGCGCGACTGCTGCTCGTCGAAGGTTTGCTGCTGTCGGGCCTGTCGGCGGTCCTCGGCATCGTACTGGCGGCATGGCTGCTGCGCCTGGCGATCCTCGCCGCGCCGCCTTGGCTGCAGCTCGGCGACATGGTTTCGGTGGATTTCCGGCTGGCGGCGTTTGCCATCGGACTGGTGTTGGCCACCGGTCTGCTCACGGGCATGTGGCCGGCTCTCCGAAGCTCCCGCGCCGATGTACAAAGAGGCTTGCAGGATTTCGGGAGCAGCCTGGTGGCCGGCCGGCGGCAGACGCGGTCCCTGAATGGCCTGGTGGTCGCGGAGATTGCCCTGGCCGGAGTGCTGCTCACCTTCGCCGGGCTGCTGGTGAAAAGCTTCGCCTTCCTGGTGCACACCGATCTCGGATATCGCACCGACCATGTGCTCACGTTTCGCATGCCGCTCCCTTCGTCACGATACAAATCCGCGGCGGCACGCCTCCAGTTCTGGGACAAGCTGATTCCGCGACTGGCCGCGATTCCCGGCGCGCTCTCCGCGGCAGCCTCCGACAGCGTCCCGCTGGGCGGAACCTACAGCGGCACTCCAGCCGGGATCGAGGGCCAGACCGACCACCACGATTGGGCCGACGTGACGACGCGCGAGGCAACCGTGACGCCCGAATATTTCCGCACCATGGGGATCGGTCTGCGGGCCGGCCGCTTCTTCGACTCAGGCGACAGCGCCGTTTCGGAGCCGGTCGTCATCGTCAACGAGACCTTTCTCCGCAAGCTGATGCCGGACCGCGGCCCGCTCGGAACCCGCATCCGGCTGGGCAACGAGAAGTGGATGCGGATCGTTGGCGTGATTGGCGATTCGCGCTACACCGGGCCCGCGCGGGACGCCGACCCCGAGGCTTATACGCCGTATACCCAGGATTCGTACATGCAGTTCGTCGCAATCCACACGGCCGTTCCGGAGCAAGCGGTGGTCTCTGCCACGCGCGCCATCGTGCGGCAGCTCGATCCCGAATTGCCCATGACCCAGGTGCGCACCATGCGCCAGTCGGTCGATCTCTCCATGAGCCTGGAACGCGAGATGATGGCGTTGGTAGGAGGCTTCGCCGCCGTAACCCTGATGATGGCCACCATGGGGCTCAGCGGAGTTTTGGCGTACACCGTATCGCGCAGAAGGCGCGAGATCGGCCTGCGGATCGCCCTGGGAGCGCGGCGCGCCGATATCGCGGGCGGCGTGCTCGGGTCCGCCGGCCGGCTACTGCTCGTGGGTTCGGCGATCGGCGCCGTGACGGCACTGGCTGGCGCCCGGGTGCTGGAATCGCTTCTGTACGGCGTGCGCTCCTCCGACCCGGTCGTATTGACGGCGGCGCCGCTAGCACTCGCCGCAGTCGCTCTGCTGGCGTGTACCCTGCCCTCCCGGAAAGCCGCGTCCGTCGATCCCATGACCGCTCTCCGCCAGGAATAGCGTGCTGGCGCCGCGCTTGCGGAGGTTCCCCGCTAACAGGCAGGTGACTGCGCTCAGCACGGCAACCAGGACCAGCGCCACCCGCAGTGACGTCGCTTGCGCGAGGACGCCGATCGCGGGAGGGCCCACGAGAAATCCAAGATAGCCCGTCATGCTGACCGTGGCGATGCCTGCCTGCGGCCGATCGCCCGCGCGGCTTCCCGCAACGCTGCACACGATCGGAAAAATCGCCGAAAAGCCGCAGCCCACGCAGGCGAATCCGATGAGCGCCGCCGCGGCGCTGCCGGCAATCAAGGCACCGGCCAAACCTGCCGCGGCCAAAGCACTGCCCAATCGTACGGTAGACACCGCCCCGACTCGTTCGTGGAACCAGTCACCGGCCAGCCTGCCGCCGGCCATGGTCAACGAGAACACCGCGTATCCGAGGGGCGCCACGGTCAGCCCCGCCAGTTGGTTCAGATACACCGCGCTCCAGTCCGCCATGGCGCCCTCACCCAGCAGGATGCAGAACGCCACCACCCCCAGACCAATCAATGGCAGCAATAGATCGCGCGTGGATTGCTCAACGGCCTCGCGATCCCGGTGCTCCGGGAGCAGGCCACGGCAGGCGATCGCACCCACCACCGACATTGCCGCGCCCATCGCCGCCAAGTGCGCCGGCGGCGCGATCCGGTATCGCGCCGCCAGGCTGCCCCCGATCGCCCCCAGCATGCCGCCGAAGCTGAAGAGCGCGTGAAAGCCGACCATCACCGGACGCCCCGCGCTGCTCTCCACCGTCACCGCCTGTGTATTCATGGCCACATCCATCGCCCCTGCCGCGGCCCCGTAGAGGAAGAGGAGCCCCGCGAGCACCGCGGGCGTCGGCGCCCATGGCGGCAGGGCAACCGCCGCACAGAGCAGCACCGTGGTGCCGGCTGTGAGCCTCGCGCTGCCGAACCGGTCCACCAGTCGCGAGGTGAGCGGCATGGCCAACAACGCGCCCGCCGCCGCGCTCAGCAGCACCGCCCCCAGAATCCCGACCGGCACTCCCAGCGCTTCCTGCACCGCCGGAATGCGCGCCAGCCAGCTCGAAACCAGAATTCCGTGGACCAGAAAAACGATCGAGACGGAGATCCGCGCGCGCCTCACGCCGGATCGCGGATCGCCAGCGGCAGATCGTATCGTGGCTCGATTTCGCATTGGGCCTGCTCCGGTCCGGCGAACTGAATGGCGTGGATGCCAAGCGCCCGTGCGGCCTCGACGTTCTCGGCGCGGTCGTCCAGAAACAGGGCTTCTTCCGGCGCCGCCCCCACGCCCCGCAGACAATTCCGGAAAATCTCGGGCGCCGGCTTGGCAGAAAGGACGTCGCAGGAGTAGCACGAATAGTCGAACTCGGGCAGCCACTCGCAGCTTCGCAGGTGGACCCGAAGGGTGATCGGCATGTTCGACAGTACCGCGGTGCGCACGCCGGCAGCGCGCAGATCTATGGCCCAGCGCACCATCACCGGATCCGGATGCGACCAGCTCTGGTTGTCGAGTTCGATCAGGCGCTCCCTCCGGCCGTTGGCGAGAGTTCTCGAAAGCGCGCTCGCGACGCCCGACCAGTAAGCCTCCGGCGTGATGGCCCCCTCGTCGAAGAGCAGGCGGTCCTTCCAGTACGCTTCTTCGAAGCGATCCGCCGGCACCGCCAGCACGCCGGCCATGGCTTCGACCTCGGCGCGGTGCTGCGGCCGGCACAGCACATTGCCATAGTCGAAGAGCACGGCACGCGGCTGGATTCGCTGTTGAAGGACCGGTTGTGTAGACATCCCAGTAATGATAATATAGGCACAAACGTGCAAAATCAAGTATGAATGTGCAAAATCAGGCAAACCTGATGAAGGAGGAGCGCCAGGCGCTGCTGCTCGATACTCTCGAGCGCGAAGGCAAGGTCGTCGCTTCGGAGTGGAGCGAGCGGCTCAGCGTCTCCGAGGACACCGTCCGCCGCGACCTGCGCGAACTGGCGCGGCAGCAGAAATTGCAGAGGGTGCATGGAGGCGCGCTGCCTCGATCGCGATCGTCCGCCGCCTACGCCGTACGCGAGCGACATGCCGGCGCGGAGAAGAGCGCCATCGGCCAAGCGGCGGCGAAGCTGGTGATGGACGGGCAACTCATCTTCGTGGATGGAGGAACCACCACCCTGCAGCTGGCGCAGCACCTGCCCGCGGAATTACGCGCCACGGTGGTGACCAACAGCCCGCCCGTGGCCATCGCTCTGGCGGCGCATCCGCATGTCGAAGTCATTCTGTTGGGCGGGCGTTTCTACAAGCCGGCGCAGGTGACCGTCGGCGCGGCCGCCATCGAGGAACTGCAGCGCTTCCATGCCGACATCTGCTTCCTCGGGGTCTGCAGTCTGCACCCGGCCGTGGGAGTCAGCATCGAGGACTTCGAGGAAGCCCACATCAAGCGAGCGATGATCGCGAATGCGGCGGAAGTGGCCGGCCTGGTGGTCGCCGACAAACTGGGCACGGCCCTGCCCTACGTAGTGGCGCCGGCCAGCGCGCTCACGTACCTGATTACCGATGCCGGCGCCGATGACGCGCGGCTGGCGGCCTACCGGCAGGCCGGCGTCACCGTGATGCAGGCGGGAAACTGAACTGCTCGCTATACTTGGTCCAGACGACCGAATGAATCAGAATTCCAGGCGCCACGCCGCAACCAGGATGAACGAATGAATCGCCTGGCGCGCCGTTTCCTGTACATCCTGCTGACGATCGCCGCCACGCTGGCGATCGGCACGGTGGGCTTCAGTGTCATCGACCACTACCCTCTCTTCGACGCCTTCTACATGACGCTGACGACCATGACGACGGTCGGGTACGGCGAAATCCACCCGCTCTCCTACTGGGGAAGAGTCTTCAATTCGTTCCTCATTTTCTTCGGCGTCACCACCATCTTCATCGCCATCGGCGCGATGACCCAGACCATCATTGAACGGGAGTTCGGCGAAGCGCTCGGCAAGCGCCGTCAGAAACGCATGATCGAGAATCTCAAGGACCACTACATCATCTGCGGCTACGGCCGCGTGGGCAGGGGCGCCGCCGCGGAGTTACGGCATGCGGGCGTGGCCTTCGTCGTCGTGGACGTCAACCCCGAGCGGACCGAGCGCGCCATCCTCGACGGCATGCTGGCTGTGGCAGCCGACTCGACGCGCGACGAGACCCTCCGCCAGGTCGGCATCGAACATGCCCGCGGCCTGGTGGCGGCCCTGGCCACCGACGCGGACAACCTCTTCGTTCTGCTTTCCGCCAAGGGCCTCAATCCCAAGATCTACGTGGCCGCCCGCGCAGCCGAGGAAAGCGCCGAAGCCAAGATGCGGCGCGCCGGCGCGGACGCGGTCTTCGCTCCGTATTCCATCACCGGCCACCGCCTGGCGCAGTCGTTGCTCCGTCCCCACGTGGTGCAGTTTCTGGATTTCACCACCAAGGACATCGGGATGGACATCGCCATCGAGCAGGTGCGGGTCTCCGAGCACAGCGAGATGGTTTCCCGCAGCATCCGCGACATGCAACTCGGACGGGACGTGGGCGTGATTGTGATGGCGATCCGCAAAGGCGACGGCAAAATGATGTTCAACCCGACCGCGGACACCACCGTCTCCGGAGGCGACTACCTCATCGTCATGGGACGCCAGGAAAACCTGGAAACGCTCGAGGCTCTGCTCGCCGAGCCGCGGCGCAGCCGCAGGTAAGCAGCCTCGAAAACCCCTTCGCCGCCACTGGCACTATACACACCGCGCCAAGCGCCCGGATGAGTCGGGGCAAAGCAGACATGAGTGTCCGCGCCACATCGCGCCCGAAGACCGGCGGGTTTCATAAATTTCTGTGTGCCGGCGGGGCCCATGGGTACAGGCACCAGACGCACGTTGCTCCGGTTGCACTTCGGTCGTGCGCTCACGGTTCCCCGGTTCTGGCCTTCAGTTCCCAGACACCCTGCACATTTCGGAATCCGCACGGAGCGAAAGCTCCTTGGGGGCGGCACCGCCGGAGTCTGGCACTCCCATCCATACCTGGGAGGGCCACGGCGAGGCGAAACCTCCGGCATTACCATCCGCGACCGGATAGGCAAACCGCCGGCGTCTTCGGCTGACAACCGTTCCTCGAGTGTCGGCGGCAGGACTATCGAACCCTCGATTCGATCCGTCATTCCAACCCATGATATGACGCCTGACAGGTTTCATCGCCCCGACAGCCAGTGATAGCAAACCCGGCACCTACTCAAGTTAACGGAAAACAGAGGGCTGCCCGGGCCGCGCAAAACGATATAATGCGGTATCTATGGCCAGGAGCTTTCGCGACATCGTCGAGTCCATCGTGTTCGCGGGCATGAAGCCAGGTCAGCCGGCGGCACAAGTCCAAAACAAAGGACGGTTCGGACGCTTGCGGGCCCGCCTGGATCGCTACCTCTCGGGAGGCCCGGCGCCTTCGGATCCGCTCTATCTCACGCGCCGCACACCCTGGCAGCGGATTCGATCGGCCGCGGTCGTGATAGTCCCGTGCCTGATTGTGGGAAGCTTCATGGTCTTGGCGCTTACCAATCGCTTCGCCAAGAAGACACCGATGCCGAAACTCGATCTCTCCCCCGGGGAAATCGCCGCCAAGATGCTCCCGAACATCGACAACGTCAAGCTCGACACGAATCGTGACCTGGACCTCCAGGAAGTTCACATCGATCTCTCCCGCGGCGCCGCTCTCGCGGGAACCGTCGTCAACAAAACCAACCACTCCATTTCGACGGCTGAAATCGTGTTTGACCTGACCGATGCCAGGGGCTCGCAGTTGGGAGCGGTCAGCGAACGGCTCGAAAATCTCTCTCCCCAGAAGAGCCAGCAGTTTCGGCTGCCCATCGAGCAGACCTCTGCCCGCTTCGCGCTCGTGCGCGAGGTCCGCACCAGGTAGGCCGATTCCCCGGTGCCGTCACCTGGCCCGCGGCGGAGCGAAGAACCCGATCGGCTCCAGCGATATCACCCGCCAATGTTTGCCCTGCTTTTCGAAGCCCGCCTTCACGTGCTCCTCGCGGTTAGCCGCTCCCGAGACGTCGTCGTGGCCGGTGATGCGCAGCAGCCAATCCACTTCGACCTTCCGCTTCCGGTCGTCCCCTTCGTTGCTCACCAGCTCGATCGACGACTGCAGATCGGCCTGCGCCACCAGCGCCGCTACATTCCGGCGGAGATCCTGGTAGCCGGGCATTTTCGGATCGATGCCCACCAGGAACTCCTCCGTACGCCCGTTGCCGAGCCCCGTAGCCATCGAGCTGAGGACCTCCCACACGTCGTCGGCCGAATCGGCCCGCAGGCATGCGGACAAGGCGCCGAGCATCAGCACCCGCCTGGTGAATTCAGGTCCGGTAGCTGGCATTGATGCGGATGTAGCCCTCCGTGAAGTCGCACGTCCAGAATCGCGTGGCGCCCTTGCCCGTCCCGCGGATGGTCAAGCGGATCTCGCACTCCGGCGCGTCGAGCTTCTGCTTCAACTCCGCCTCTGAAAAAGGCGCCGCCAGCCCGCCGCGGCATACCAGCACGTTCTGCATGTGGATGTCGGTTTTCGACGGGTCGAAGGTGACTCCCGAGTTTCCCGCCGCCGACAGAATGCGCCCCCAATTCGGATCCGACCCGGCCACTGCAGTCTTCACCAGCGGCGAATTGGCAATGGCGCGCGCCATCTGGGCTGCTCCGTCGTTGGTCTTCGCGCCGGAGATCACGATGGTCACCAGTTTCCGCGCTCCTTCGCCGTCACGTGCAATGGCCATCGCCAGATTCTCCATCACTTGCGCCACGGCTTCCTCCACCTTCGGGAATTCCTTCGGATCAGGACGTATGCCGGAAGCTCCGTTCGCCAGCAGCAGAAGCGTGTCGTTGGTGGAAGTGTCTCCATCCACCGACAGCCGGTTGTAGCTGCGTTCGACCGTTCGTTTCAGCATCGCCCGCAGCGGGGCGACCGGGATCTCGGCATCCGTCATGACGAACCCCAGGGTGGTCGCCATGCGCGGCTGAATCATCCCCGAGCCCTTCGTCATGCCCGCCACGCGGATGGTGGCGCGCCGCAGTTTGCGTTCGGCGAAGGCGGTTTTCGGCACCAGGTCGGTAGTCATGATCGCGTTGGCCACGTCGGCGAAGCGGTCGGTGCTCAGCGCGCCGATCAGACCAGGCAACGCGTCTACGATCTTGCGCCCATCCATCTCCACGCCGATCACGCCGGTAGAAGCGGGCAGCACCTGGGGAACCGGGAGCCTGAGAGCTTTGGCTGCGGCCTTGCAGGTGGCCAGGGCGACGGCATCACCGGTCCGCGTCGCGCAGTTGGCGTTTCCGGCGTTCACCAGCACCGCTCCCACCAGCCCCTTGGAGAGCTTGAGATGCCGCCGGCTCAACTTCACCGGCGCCGCCTGCACCTGGTTCTGGGTAAACACGGCCGCCGCATTCGCCGGAAGCCCGCTGACGATCAGCGCGAGATCGTCCTTCTCCACCTGGCGAATGCCGGCATAGGTGGACGCGTATCCAAACCCAAGAGGAAGATTCAATTCGATGGCTCTCCTAATCTTTCATTTTCGGCCACACGCTGGCCGTTAGCGAAGGCATCCCCCGAAATCCGCTTGCGCCCCTCGAGCTGCACCTCCAGAAGTTCCAGCGCACCTTCGCCGCAGGCGATGACTAGAGGCCGGACTTTGATGACGCTTCCGGGCAGGGGGTTAGGGGTTGG
>Ga0335081_10011597_pt1 | contig 14266 bp, 13 predicted proteins | sample Lox_Sample_35_FD_206713 | JGI IMG/M metagenome (GOLD analysis project Ga0335081, IMG submission 206713) | Soil microbial communities from Loxahatchee National Wildlife Refuge, Florida, United States - Lox_Sample_3.5 | ecosystem: Environmental > Terrestrial > Soil > Wetlands | place: USA... | reverse complement strand
TGGGACCTGGCGTCGCAGCTAGTCGCCAACGGGAGCGCCTCGTCGTTCTCGACCTCTCCTCTCTTCACCGCCAACACGAAGCAGCTGGGGTCGCTCCTCTCGTCCCTTAGCTCAGGGACAAGCCCCACCCAGGTGCGGGCCGCCGTGCTCGGCGTCGTCTCCAACGAAACCTACCCAGAGTTCCCGCTCACCCTTTCCCGCTCGCTGACGAGCGACTTCGTCAGCCCCGACAACGGCACGATGATCGTGATCTACAACTTCGTGGACTCGCCCAGCACCTCCATGATAGCAGCCTTCCAGTCTGACATCGCGAGCTCCTCAATCCCCGCGCTCGGCACCTACTACGTCACAGGCGGAGCGGTGCTCACCCAAGACATCTCCAAGGTGTTCGGGCCTGTCGTGGGGATAACGGTCATCCCCGGGGTCTTCGCCGCCCTCGCCATAGTCGGAATCCTGCTCCTGGCGCCCCTCGCCGCCCTGGTGCCGGTAATAATCGGGGGAATAGCCATAGCCATCGCGCTCCCCACGATCTACTACGGCGTCGCGGTTCTTGGCCACGGGACGCTCACCTTCCTTACCCCCGCCCTGACGATCCTTCTGACCCTAGGCCTCGCCGTCGACTACTCCGTCCTCCAGCTCCGGAGGACGAAGGAGGAGAGGACTAACGGCAAGACCACCGAGGAGAGCGTCTCCATCTCGGTCCGGTGGGCGGGCCAGGCGGTGCTCACCGCGGGCGTCACGGTCGTGGTCGCGTACATAGTCATGGCCGTGGCCAACGTCCCTCTCTTCAGCGGCGTGGGTACCTCGATCGCCATCGCTGTCTCGATCCTCATCCTGGCGGCCCTGACCCTCCTCCCGGCGCTCGAGCTCGCTCTCAAGGACCGCCTCTTCTGGCCGGGGTTGAACCGGAAGAGGGACGTCCGGCGCGCGAAGCCCGCTCGCCTCCACCGCGTGGCGGAAAGGACGCTGGAGAGGAAGGTCGTGGTCATCGTCGTGATCTCCGCTCTCGCCCTCGGTGCGTTCTACGTCTCCCAGAGCACCCCGAGCGGCGCGAACATACTCAAGCTCTTCCCTGACTTCCCGAGCAACCACGGCCTCACCGTGATCACCGACGAGCTCGGGAGCTCCGCGACGGCTCCGACCACGATAGTCGTGGAGACCCCCACCCCCATAGTCTACGGAGGGGGCCGGTTCAACCAGACCCTCCTCAAGCAGATCGAGCTGATCAGCTCGACGGCGTCCTCCGTCCCGGGCGTCGCCACCACCAGCGGGCCGACCAGGCCGTATGGGTCGCCCTTCAACTACACGGGCGTGCTGCAGCTTTCGGAGCCGGAGAGGTCGCAGTATCTGGCCGGGATGCTCTCCTACATCGGCGTGAACAACCAGACCGCGTCGATAACCGTCGGCCTGCAGAGCGACGGCCAGAGCCAGGCGGCGATCAACACGCTCCTCAAGGTCGAGTCCGCCGTCTCGTCCCAGCAGCTGCTCAACGGCGTGAAGATCTACTACGGAGGCGAGACGCAGTCCACCTACGACAACCAGTCGTTCCTGAACGGGATACTCCCGGAGGTGATCATCGTCCTGGCGGCGGCGGTCTACGTGATCCTCCTGATCCAGCTGAGGTCGGTCTTCACCCCGATCCGGCTAATCTTCACAATCCTGTGCAGCGTCGCCTTCTCGATGGCGCTCCTCGTCATCGCGTACTTCTACGCGCAGGGGCTCCCCATCCTCGACTTCGCGCCGCTCTTCGTGGTGGTGACGATGCTCGGCGTGGGGATAGACTACGACATCTTCTTCGTCACGAGGATCAGGGAGGAGGTGCTGAACGGGAAGACCGACAAGGACGCCATTAAGACCGCGCTGGACAAGGTCTGGGTGACCATATTCGGGCTCGGCCTGGTCCTCGCCACAGTCTTCACCTCGCTCATAGTCACGGGGATCGCCCTGCTCGGCGAGATAGGCTTCGTGGTGGCTGCTGCGGTCATAGTGGACGTGGGAATCGTCATACTCTTCTTCGTCCCCGCCCTGATGGCCCTCGCGGACAGGTTCAACTGGTGGCCCACGAAGATCGCCAACCGCGGGGCCAAGAAAGACGCAGAGGGCTCGGGGAAAGCGGGTTCGGCCTAGCGAGGGGCTTTCATCCGCGGGCCTCGCTGCGCCCCCTCAGTCTGGGATGACCAACTCTACTTTGGACGCGACCTGCCGGAAGCTCGTCGGCAGCTGGAGCGCCTCTCTGCTGTGGACGCAGAACTGCGACGAAGGGCCGAGCACCAGCTGGCGCCGCCAAAGGTCGCTCCTGTTCTCTCCGACGCTCCGGGCCAGCTCCTCGTAGTAGGACTGGTAGGTCGGCCCGACGGGCTTCTCGATCCACGTGGCGAAGCGGGCTTCGTGCAGGTGAAGGTCCCCGCCTACCGACTTGAACAACCCTCCCGCCCCCTTCATGTAGTCCCTGGCGATCGAGTCGTGGGGGGCGCGTGCGCCTTGCGCCACCGCGGCCTCGCTGAGGACCCCCAGGGCAGAGAACCCTTCGACGACGTACCAGTCCTCATAGAGACTGCCGCCCTGAGGCCCCCACGGCAGGGGTCCGACGCGGAAGCTCAGGGCCTCGACGAGCCCGGCAGGCTTATCCGCGCTGAGGGTTCGCAGGAACGAGGAAAGCTTCTTCTCATAGGAGACCGTCGACACGTCGGGCCGAGGCCAGTGCCAGAAGACGTAGGCGAGCGTATCGGCCATGGTCCTCAGCCTCCTAGCCTCAGGTCCGGCGTATAAAGTCGCGTTCTCTCGCATCCATCGCGGCGACGACAACGGCATTTGGAAAGCGCTAAGTTCTAGTCCCCAGCTGTGTGCTGGGCCGAAGGCGTGACGTACAAGGCGTACATCGACAACGTAAAGGCCAAGACCGGGAAGGACCCCGAGTACTTTCGAGACGAGGCGCGCAAGAAGGGCCTTGCGAAACACGCGGAGTTGCTCGCGTGGCTCAAGTCGGACTGCGGGCTGGGACACGGCCACGCAAACGCCATCATCTTGTACATCCGAGATCCAGAGCTCGCCAGAAAGAAGATGCTAGAAGACGCAAAGAAGGAAAGAGCCGAAAAGTGAGCAAGCCGGCGGTCCGCCGCGGCACTGGAGAACCAGACTTACCGCGTTCCTTCGCGGCCAGACCCATTGAAGGGTCTGTCCGTCACCCTTCGCTCGACGCCGAATCGTGTTTATTGGTCTCGCGAGCAAGGTGCTCAGCGGGGTCAAGGAGGGGTTGCTAAGGCTCGCTGCCGAGGGAGGGAACCAACCGGGCCCCAGCGAGGGCACGCCACGTCCGAGGATTCAGACGCTCGCGGACATGATCTTCGGACTGGCACTCTCCATCGGTGCCTTGAGCCTGATCTCCGAGAAGCCCGCGTCCCTTTTCGACCTTGCCAACTCTCTTCTTGGTTTCGGCTTCGCCTTTGCGATACTGGCCATGATCTGGGTGAGATACACCAGGATAGTGTCCGTTCTCCCCGTTGAAACGGGATGGTTGTTGCGGGCTAACCTACTAATGCTCTTCCTCGTGTCGGTGGAACCGTATCTCTTCAATCTCGTGACGAGTTCGGGCCAGCTGGGCTCGGGAGTCGCCTCGGCGGTTTATGCGGTCGACTTGGGTTCGATATTCCTGATTCTCGCCTACTTCACCCACGAGCTCGTGCGAGGACAAAGAAAACTGATTCACCAGGAGCTGGTGCGTACGCACAGACAGCTAAGGAACGCGTTCTTGGTCGCGGGGGCGATGTTCTATGTCTCCACGCTGCCAATATTCTGGAGTCTCGCGGTATTTGGCGAGCAGGTGAGGTTCATAATTTGGTTGAGCACCTTCGGGGTCTGGCTCGTCAGGGTCGGAGTGCACTCCAGAACGCCGCATTCGGCCGGTCGGTAATCCGCGACTGTGGCGGAGAGCTCAGACGCCACTCATCCGACGCTGCTGCGGCATGGACCCGCGGCCTCTCAGGAACCACAAGCCGACGATCCAGACCCCCAGGAGGATCAAGAGGGAGCCCCAGAACGCCTGCCAGGGGAGTTGGGGAAAGAAGATGCCAAGACCCGCCACGATCAGTATGGTGGCGAGTACGAGCGCCCCCACGCCCGAACCCGGGCCTCTGCCCCGTTCGGCTCTTCTCTGAGCTCTCATCTGTCGCCTCATCTCCCGCCAGTCTGTCGGCTGAGCGCCGGGACCGGCTGACGCCGAGGGCCCGAGCGAAGCCCCGCACTTTGGACAGAACGACGAACCGGCCTGGAGCGGCGCCCCACACTTACCGCAGAAACGGTTTTCCTCCGACATCCTTCCACCGAGAAAATCGAGAGGGCCGACAATATAAGAAGGGACGTCGATTCCCAACCTTTGGAATCAGAGCCCCAGCTGATTGCTAGCGGGCGTGCCGGGCTCCCGTTCACCCTCGATGCAACTATTGGTGTGCGCCGCCTCGGAGACACGACTACGACAGCAGCCCGTCGAAGACGTGCTTCTCCGCCCTTCTCAGATGCTCGCCAACCGTCCCCTTGTCCATTCCCAGGAGCTTTGCCAGGTCCTCGGTGCTCGTCCTGCGCGGGACCTCGTAGTACCCCATAGTGTGCGCGAGGCGCAGGATGCCGTTCTGCCTCGCCGTCAAGGCGCTCAGCGCCGACTTGTCGTGCGCCTTCGGCCGGCCCTTTCTGATTAGCTTGTAGGGAATCCCGATCCTGTCCAGCCCGCTCAGCAGCTGCCTGATCACGGTCTTGTGGGCCATGACGGACACCCTAAGCTTGCCGCCCTCGAACGTCGGGCTCTCGAGGTTGTAGTACGGCGCCCTCTCCATCGCCCTGAAGAACTTCAGTTCTTCGGTCTGGCGGCGGTCGAGCTTTTCCCCGGCGAGCCACTTGCCAGAAACCAGCAGTAGCTCGGCGCCCGACTTCTCCGTGCTCAAGACGGTCGCGCTGATCCTGCGGGAGTCGCGTGCGGACAGGCAATTCCGGAAGAGCTCCGATTCCTCCCGCGACCCGCGGCACAGCAGCAGGAATCCCTCGCTTCGAAACTGAAGGACTTGGACCACACGGACGTGCTTCAGGCAGTCGGCGAGGGGTGAGGTCTCCGACCGGTCGACCACGGGGACCTCGAACGTCAGCTCGCTCATGGGGGTCGCCCGGGCCAAGGCCGTCATGCATATGCGCCACCTGTGGGGTATAAGGGTAATCCGACAACTCCCCGCTGCAAGGCCCGACGTATCGTGACCGAGTCGAAACCCGCGGGACGCGACGTGGGACACACGCTCACGCTCGCGGCCCAGTTCGGGCTGATAGCGGGTCCGTTCCTGAGCATGATAGACTCGAACGTCGTGAACGTTGCCCTGCCCGTCATGCTCTCCGACTTCCACAGCTCTCTGTCGGCGGTCCAGTGGGTGCTCAGCGCCTACCTCTTGGCCAGCGGGGCGGCCCTCGTGTCAAGCCCTTACCTCTCGAAGAGGTTCGGGGCGAGTAGGGTGTACCTCCTGAGCTTGGTGGGGTTCACATGCGCGTCGGGCCTCTGCGCCCTGGCTCCGAGCCTGGGGTTCCTGATCCTGGCCAGGGCGCTGCAGGGGGCGCTGGGGGCCGTGATGGTCCCGCTGGCGATGGACATGCTGCTTGGAAAGGGAGGGGCGTCGAGGCAGATATCGCCCGCCTTCGGAATAATCCTCTTCCTGGCCCCGGCGCTGGGACCCACGCTCGGAGGGTTCCTGATCAGCGTCGCGGGATGGCCTTCCATATTCCTCATCAACGTGCCGCTCGGGCTGCTCTCCGCCCTCGCGATGTCACGCGGTCTCAAGACTCCGCGGGCGCCTCCAGAAGGGGCGCCGAGGTTCGACCTCACGGGGGCGCTGCTTCTCGCCGCGGGAGTCGTCCTCGCCCTGTATGGCGCCAGCGAAGGCCCGCTGGTCGGATGGACGACAGCGGCGTCGCTCCCCTACTGGGCGTCGGGGACGGTCCTCTTGGCGGCCTACGGGGTGTGGGCGGTCCGCAGGCCCGATCCAGCCGTTGACCTCAAGCTGCTGCGCGACGGGCAGACCGCCCTGGCTCTCGTGATAATCACTGTCGCGTCCACCGTGCTCTTCGCCATGCTCTTCCTCCTCCCGATCTTCGTGGAGTCGATCCAGGGCGAGCCGGCGACGGTCGCGGGCCTCGCCCTGCTGCCGCAGGGGGTCGTGACGGGAGTCGGAACCTGGATAGGAGACAGGCTGTCAAAGAAGAGAAGCGAGAGGAGCATCCGACTCACGACCATGCTGGGCATGGCGATCCTGACGGCCACCACGGCGATGCTGCTCGGTGTCGGGATAGGGACCCCAGCCTGGGAGGCGGCGGCAATCCTGAGCGGGAGGGGGCTCGCGCTAGGCCTGACGATTCAGCCTCTGCTCTATGCGACTATAGGGAACCTGTCCGGCCGAGAAGTCCCCGACGGGAACACGCTGTTCAACGTGATGGACCGGCTCGGAGGATCGGTCGGGGTCTCCCTGCTGGCCACCTTCTTCCAGCTCGGAGAGCAAGCCCACGCGTCTAGCACGCCCTCGGCGACCGCCTCGCAGCTCGCGGAGGCTGCCCTTCACAGCTTCCACGACACCATACTGCTCCTGACCATCGTGTCTCTTTCGGGGGCGGTCCTCTCCTTGTTGCTGAGAGGCAAACATGGAGCGTAGCTCGCGCGGGACTCGCTGAGGATCTGGGGGCGGAAGCTATTTCTCTGGCGGCCGCGATGTGCTTAGGCTGGCTTGCCCCAGGTTCTCGTCTTCGTGGACATATTCGTGGAGCAGCCAGAGATGGACCGCGTGGTGGCGGCGCTCTCCAAGCTCGAAAACGTGGTGGACCTCTACGAGGTGACCGGAGAGTTCGACATCGTGACCCTGATCGGCGTGGACGACCTGGACGAGTTCAGGGAAGTCCTCCACGACAGAATAATGAGGATCAAAGGGGTGCGGAGCACGGTCAGCTCCATCGTCCTAAAGGTGCAGAAGGGTCCGAAGTAGGCTGAAGGCCGCGGCAGGTCAGACGGACCCGGCGCTCAAGGCCTCGTCGAGCTGGGAGGGTCGGCGGCGGTCCTCCTTGCGCAGGACGAGAGAGAAGAGCAGCCCTGCCAGCGCGACCGCGCCCACCACGAGGAAGATGCTCTTCACGCCGTAGTCCGCGTAAGCAGCGCTGATCATGATGGGGCCGACCAGGAGCCCGAGGTCCTCGAACGACCCGAAGACCCCGACCGCCGTCCCCTGCAGCCGGAGCGGAACGGGGCCGAGCGCCAGCGGGAGGATGCTCGCAGAGAGCCAGCCCAGCCCGGTCGCGAAGACCAACGTGGCCCCGACCATCTCCGCGTATGAGGACGAGGACAGCGTCCCGAACGTTCCCAGCGCGACGAGCACGAACCCGAACGGGGCAGACCGCGCCGGGCCCCACCTGTCCACGACCGTCCCAAGGAGCGCGCCGGAGGCGAGGCTCGCGCCCAGTGCTGCGCCGATCACGTAGCCCGCCTCGGAAGGGGTCCCGTGGAAGAGCGAGACCGAGTAGTACTGGAGGAAGCTCGAGACGAGGGCCCTCACGACGAAGGCGAAGACCACCATCGTCGCAGCGAGCAGGAAGGGCCGGGTGGCGACCTCGCGCACGTGCCGGACGAAGCCGGGTTGCCGAGGAGGAAGGCTGACTCGACGCCACGGGAGGAGAACGATCAGCGCCAGTCCCACCAGGTAGAAGGCCACGACGGCTAGGGTGAGGACAGAAAATCCGAACTCCACGTAGATGAGCGGGCCTATGGCCGTACCGAAGACCAAACCGACGCCCGTGAACAGCCCGAAGAAGCCCGTCCCCCTCCCTGCGGTGCCGGGGCCGAGTGACGTAAGCGCCATCCAGCGCACCAAAGGAACCTGGAAGATCCCCAGGGCGCCGAGGAGCCCGAGCGAGACCGCGAGAGTGAGGAACGAGTCGGACACGCCGACGGCTGCGTAGACCAGGGCGACCACGATTCCGAGAGAGAGGATGGTCCTAATGTTGCCGATTCGAAAGGCCAGCACGCCCCAGACGGCCTCGGTTAGCAGCATCCCAAGGGCGAAGATCGCGACGGCGACGCCGTACTGGAACACCGAGAGTCCGAGAGACTGGAACCGGAATGGGAGGACCACGATGAGCAGCGAGTAGGAGGCCCAGCTCAGTGCGGTCGAAGCGTAAACCATGGCCACCAGTCTACGCTCCAACTCTAACTACGACGAGCCAACGGACTTCCTTGGATATTTAGGGTAGCCGTCGAAGATGCGGTCGGCGGTCAAAACAAGACGTCGAATCGCGGCGAGACTTTCGCGACTGCGCCGGCGCCTGGCCTCGAATCTGTGGCGCACTTTCTGTCCAGAACTTGAAGACATTCTGGCCAAACCTTATACGATTCCAAGGAGCCTTGTTCAGGCATGCAAAAGGAAGAGGAGGCGAAGCTCAAGGCCCGCCTGACGCCCGAGCAGTTCAACGTGTGCGTGAACAAGGGGACCGAGCCTCCGTTCACGGGTGAGTATTGGGACAGCCACGAAAGCGGGGTCTACCAGTGCGTGGTCTGCGGAAGCCCTCTCTTCGACTCAGACGCGAAGTTCGACTCGGGGACGGGCTGGCCGAGCTTCTGGGAGCCCATAAAGAAGGAAGGCATAAGGGAGGAGTCGGACCGCAGCTTCTTCTTCATGCGACGGACCGAGGTCCAGTGCGCAAACTGCGGTTCTCACCTTGGCCACGTGTTCGGGGACGGTCCCGCGCCGACCGGCCTCAGGTACTGCATAAACTCGGCCTCCCTGAAGCGCGTCGAAAAGTAGCCGAGGGTCCACGTTCAGGCTCGCTTCCCAAGAAAAGCCAGAAAAAAGAAGAGGGGGGCCGAGCGCGCTCTAGCCCTGGATAGTGCCTACCAGGGATATCGCGTACTCGGTCGTCCCGCTCTGCAGGTCTACCGACATCGTCGCGTACTCGCCGCCGAAGGTGCCACGGGCGGTCGCCCTCATCAGGAACGCTCCTGACGTGGCGTTTGCCGATGCGGTTCCCACCAAGGCGGTGGTCCCCTGACCGACCATGTGGTGCGCGTAGGGCCCGGACTCAGCCGATCCGGACGAGACGGCGTACGTCGTCCCGTTGACGTCCAGGCTGCCGGTGGTGATGGAGAGGTCGTATCCGCCCGCGAACTTCCCGGTCACGGTGAAGGTCATCGTTCCCGATGCCGTCCCGTTCTCGGACTTGTCGCCGACCACGTGGAAGTGGCCCTGCGTGCTCGCGATGGTGAACACTTGTCCGACCGTGAGGCCGGGGATTGTGGTTGTGCTGATGGGTGCTGGGCTGGTCGCGCTCGATGTCTGTTGGGTGGCCGCGAAGACCGGTGCCAGCGCTCCCGACATCGCCAGGAGTGCCGCAACGATTCCCGCTGCCGCGCCCAATGTCGCTATTTTCGTGCTTCTCTTGTTCATTTTGTTTTTCCTCACTCGCACGAGCGCTGCAATCTATTTATCGCGAAGGAACGGGCCGTATCTACGCAGCGTATGTACCCAGGGTACAGTAGGATGAAATCCTCCAAGAACCCGATTCATAAGATGAAATTCCTTTGGCAGACACCCTACCATTCGTAGTCGCCTTCGACTTAATCAGCGGGATAATCGCCCTACTTGTCAGCTACTACGCTTTCCAGGCGAGGAGGTGGATAGAGAGCAGCGTCCTCAGCGCCATCAGCTTCGGCTTCATGCTGCTCGGAGCCGCGCTCCTCGTGGAGGCGGTGACGACCCTGTCGCTTGGGATCACGGTCGCGGCAGCCTCGAGGCTGCGGACGTTCGAGCTCCTGGAGAACCTCGCCTACCTCATCCTCCAGGTCGTGGCCCTGACGGTCATCGCCGTCGGCTACGCGCGGACCGCGTACGCGAGCGGCGCTCCAGCGGCGGCGCAGCCCGGCTTCGTGGCCTACGCGGTGAAGGCCGCAGCAAAGCCGGCAAGGCTCGCGGGACTGGCGCTCGTCCTCTACTACCTCTTCCTGGGCCTGGAATTCGTCATCCTCCTCGTCCTCATATTCATCATCTTCCAGGGGTTCCTGATCTACTCCAAGAACCGCGACAACTCCTCTCTCCTCGTCCTGCTGGGCTTTGCGCTCATATTCGTGGCGCACCTGGTCGTCCTGAGCTCGATACTCGACATCTCCGGGACGCAGTACCTCGTCGCCGCCCTCGTCCAGTTCCTCGGATTCCTCTCGCTGCTCACGTTCGCCATAAGGAGTGGACGCATTGGTTCAGCCTGAGAAGGCCCGCAGCACGCTGAAGACGTACCTCGACATCCTCGTCACCGTGAGAGACGAGGGTCAGGCCAAGCCGACGCGCATCCTCCAGAGGGCGAACCTGGCCTACGACAGGCTGAACAAGCACCTTCAGGAGCTGGTAAGCAAGCAGCTCCTGGATGAGAGGCAGGAGGGCGACAGCAGGTACTACGTCCTCACCCCGAAGGGGCTGGAGTTCATAGACAACGTGAGGAAGGCCGAGGCCTTCGTGAAGGGGTTTGGAATAGCTCTCTGAGCTGAAAAGACCCGACCGGTGTCAATTCACACACTGTTTGCGTGTATCTGTGCCCCGAACGTGTCCCAAGACTAGGTCATGCTTCGCTTCGGCGATATCGCATGGTTCTGGAGGAGTCGGCGACCCAACGCCGCCCTTTATCCGTGAGCTCGAAGTCGTTGCCCTCCTCCTTCAACAAGCCCTTCTTCAGGAGCGGTTGGACGAGGTCGGGGAACTCGAGCTTGAAATCGAACGGCTTGGCCCCAGACTTGGTCATGATGGGGAAGTATCCGGGTTGGAAGGTTCTTTCCAATGAGCCTACTATCTCATCCCTCTTGCGAAGCTTCTCCTCATCGATGGAATAGAGTATCCACTCCCTATAGATCTCCGGTCTTACCGTCTGCAATCTGCGTTCCATTGGAAGCTGGTACTTTGTCAGGTCAAGCTCCTCTCCTTTCATGGAGGACAAGGCCTCCCTAGAGAGGCGGACCCCGTCCCAGGCAAACCTCACGGCGATGAAAGCTCCGACTAAGGCATCGACGAAGAAGAGCCCCATGATAGAAAATGCCGCCCCGATGATGACCGCCGAGGAGACGAAGACGTGGTTCCTGGAGTCAACGGACTGCGAGATCAGCGTCAGGCTGCCGTTCTTTCTCCCCGCCGCCCGCTGATAGAGGTGGAGGAAGACGGCCGAAACGAACCCCACGGCCTCCACGGCGATGACCAGGTAAGGGTCAGAAATTGGCACAAGCCGCCCTTGCGCCGCACCGACCAGCTTCGTCGCGGAGTCGTATCCAATCGTGCACGCCGTCACCAACATCATCGCCGCCACGATGAATGTCCCCAAGGCTTCCTTTTTCATACGGACCCCGACCCAGACCACGGCGGCTGAAGCTGTGTCCACGGTCGCATCCGCTCCGTCGCCGAGCAGGCCGACGCTGCCGCTGAGAAGCCCCACCACGAGCTTCATCACTGCGAGGAGAAAATCCGCGGCGGTCGTGTTCCTAGCCGCTGCCTTGGGGCTCAGGACACTCTCCATTCGCTCGTCGGTTAGCCTAGCGGTCCCCTCGCCTTCCTTGGTCAGTTCGAACTTGCCGCCTTCGTTCAGCGTGATCAAGCCCAAGGAGACCAAGCGCTCGCATTCGCTCTTTGCGTCGTACTTCTTGTCGAGTTTCCTGATCCTCCTCTCGCCGCTGGACCTCAGGTGAAGTTCTTGTGCGATGACGTCGCCCAACCCTTCGATGTTGGACGCGAAGGCGAACGTCCTCTCGTCGATCTCTCCGGGTGTGAGCGGGCCTTCCCTTAGCAGCGATACAAGTATGAGTCTGGCTTCTCCTCGGGGGCGCACCTTCTTCGACGGTCTTTCCGCGCCCACCTTGGTCGTCAGGAGGCTTCAGTCCCTTCTGCCAGAGCCATGGGATGAAACGCGCGCTCAGGGCGTTTTAAGTGGGAGTCACGATTCCCGAATTTGGGAACGGATTAGGGGCTCGCATCCGACCGCGCGCTCAAGATGAGCTGAACCCGAGAATCGATTCATCTATCGAGGCGAACAACTACGCGGACAACGGGGTGCACGAGGACCAGAGCGATCATTTGTCATAATCGTGACAGTAGTATTCACTGCCGCCATCGTTCTCTTGAAGAGAGACGGTGTCTTGCGTAAATGGTTTCAGTCTCCCGATATAGCAGAGTTCGTACTTGGCCCATTATTATTGGGCCAACGGGATTTGCTTAATGTTCTAAAGCGAATCCAGCAAGGGCGTACTCGAAACTGATTCGGAGGCGACTCGACTCGAAGTGATGTTCTAACGAGTTGTCCTTTGCTCTAGCTTTGCGATTCGTTTTTCAAGGTCTTCCAGGCGCTTGACCACGCTCGTCTCAGTTTCATGATGGCCATAGACGTGCTCTGTAAGTTCTTTGAAGAGCTCGGCCAGGTTTGCCACGTCCGCCTTTAGTTGCTTGTCTGCGAATTTTGTTCGTCATCTCTTCTCATCTCACGACGCTATAGGTTTTGACCTGCGCTGGCGGTCCGACGGGACCAGCACAGTTTACTTGCTTAGTTTGGAATTGAACTGCAACTCGCCTAACCGCTGGGCTTCCACCACCAAACTTTCGCCAGTTGGACTTGAATTACTCATCAAGAATCAGCCGAGGATCGAGGCACCCGAAACTCAACCCGAAGGAGCCAGACGCGAACACCAAATTCCTTAAGTCTCTTCCAGCTGCGTGTGGAGTAGATGACGACGGAAAGGCACGACCTGAAATCAGGAATGCCTGAATTGCTGTTCAACACTGCCAGTGGCGACAGACTGAAACTCCTGCCAGAGACAGCAATGAAGAGAGGGGTTCCGGTTGAGTAAATCCGAGAAAAGCGACGCGGTCCGTCGGCCGAGACCCAGGATAGAGTCCCTCTCCGACCTGATCTATGGTCTATCCCTCTCAATAGGCGCGATTGGCTTAGTAGTAAACAGCGTCCAGAGCTCTGGAATCGGCGACATCAACAGGAACATCATCGATTTCATCTTCGTCTTCCTGATTCTCGTGACGAGTTGGATAGTATACACTGAGACCACGTCCGTCCTTCCGATAGGAACACGTCCGGTCACATCTCTAAACATCGTTCTTCTTGTCTTGGTGGCAATCATGCCATACTTGTTTGAACAAGCTATATCCCAGTCCAACACCGCTATCGTCCAGAACTATGCTTCTTCGTTATTTGCCTTAGATGTAAGCGGTCAGATTCTGATTGCCTCCGCATTTGCTCATGTCGTTACCTTGGAGGAGCGAAGACTCGCCATAGAAGCAGGAGTCGCGGCCGGTTTCCGAAGGTCGAGGAATCTACTATTCTTCGTGGCTCTAGTGGTGCTTGTCGGCCTCGGAGTGCCATGGGATTGGCTCCTCCTTCAGGTCCACGTCAGGATGTTGATGTGCTTCGTACCGATCATCGTGTTTTGGGCCAACAGGATGAGGCGGCGACCGTTCGGGGTAGGCGGAATCGGCCTGGGTCAGACATAGAATTCATAGGCGAGCGATCTCCCTGGCACTCGATGAAGCCAGTTCAAATCCGGAGAGGTCGAACTCCATGCGGATGCAACCCCCCCCACGACAATTTCGGAATGCGGATTGAATCAATGCTGAAAGTCGTAAATCGACCTCTGACGACTAATCGGAGCATATTCCAAGCTGATTGTGAGCGGGCCCGACGGGACCTTAACCATTCACTAGGGTGCTGTACTTGCTCAACAACATCATTGCGTATTACCACAATCGGTTATTGGTCCCAACGCAATCTGAAGACGGCGAGTCCCTTCTTCAGATGGACTGCAGCTTGGCCAGCCTTGGATATCATTTTCGCCGTGCGAAACGATAAACCTAATGGCTACTAGAGGGCCACCTCTACGCGGAGTGTGGGTGGGACAATGGCAGACCTATCTATTGAAGCCGTTAATTTGACGAAAAAATATGGTTCTTTTACTGCTGTTGATAACTTGAATCTGAAGATTGAAGGATCAAAATGCGTCGGTTTCCTAGGGCCGAACGGAGCCGGAAAAACGACGACACTGAAGATATTCACAGATATGATTTTTGCTTCGAGCGGATCCGCTTTGATAAACGGAGTCTCTGTTCACTCCAATAAGAAAGAGGCCTTGAAACATTGTGGTTCGTTAATCGAAACGCCAGAAATCTATCCTTCGTTTACACCAAGAGTAGCCTTGTCCATGATTGCGGAAATTCGAGGAATAGCCGATTCA
>Ga0335081_10011595_pt1 | contig 14266 bp, 16 predicted proteins | sample Lox_Sample_35_FD_206713 | JGI IMG/M metagenome (GOLD analysis project Ga0335081, IMG submission 206713) | Soil microbial communities from Loxahatchee National Wildlife Refuge, Florida, United States - Lox_Sample_3.5 | ecosystem: Environmental > Terrestrial > Soil > Wetlands | place: USA... | reverse complement strand
AGCCCTTGGTGACCCAGATGTCCCTGATCTTTCCGCCGCGGCCGTGATCGATCAGCACGCTGATCGCGTGCTGCTGATCGCCGTAGGCGAAGGACACGGTCAGCGACTCCTGGCGGCCGCCCACGTCGGCGTAGTGCCAGCAGTCGCCGACCCGCGGGCCGCCGATCGCGGCGGCCCACGGCGGGTCGGCCAGGCCCTGGCCGCGCAGCCGCGCGGCGGCCTGCCCGGCGGCGGCCCGCAGGGCCGGCGAGCCGACCGCGGCGAAGACGCGAAGCAGGGCGAGAGCCTCGGGGGTGGACGCGGTCTCGGCCGCCGGCACCAGCGATCCGGTGAGCGTGCTCATCACCGAGGCGTGGCTGGCGGCCGACGAGGCCAGCGCGCCGATCAGGTCCGATCCCCACAGTTCGGCGTCGACCGGGTCGTCCAGGTCGCGCAGTACCTGGCGCGCCTCGGCCAGCACCCCCTCGAAGGTCTCCTCGACGGCGACCGGCGCGAAAAGCCTGGCGACGTCGGGCTCGGCGGGATGGTCAGCATCCATGCCGAGCAGGATAAGCGAAGGACCCCGTGGTAATAGCGTGAATCTGACTCGGCTGGTGGCATGCCCGACGTGGCCGGCCTCAAGGGCGCGGTCGCGGTGGCGGGCTCGGCGTCGATGGAGCGGCTGCTGGCCCGGCTGCCCGCCTCCTGCCAGTACGGGGCCGGGCTGTTCGGCGTGCTGGCCTCGCTGGCCGCGTGGAGTTCGGGCGGGGAGTGGCTGGACGCGCTGCTCGGGCAGCTGGATCACGCCAGGACCGAGTTCGGCAGGCTGCCGAGCGAGCGGCTGCCGGGAGCTCGGTACACGCCGCCGGAGGCGAGCTTCCTGGCCTGGGTCGACTGTGCCGGGCTCGGGCTGGACCCCTTGGGCCCCGAACCCGCCCAGGTGTTCCTGGACCGCGGCCGGGTGGCGCTGGGCCGCGGGCTCGACTTCGGCGCGCCGGGCGACGGGTTCGTCCGGGTCACCATCGGCACCAGCAGCACGCTGCTGGCCGCCATCGTGGACCGGATGGCCGCCGCCGTGGGTTAGCGGTCCCGGCAGAAGCAGCCGGCCAGGTGATCGTTGACGATGCCGCAGGCCTGCATGGTGGCGTAGGCGGTCACCGGGCCGGTGAAGGTGAAGCCGTTCCGCCTGAGCTCGGCGCTGAGCGCCTTGGAGGCCGGCGTGGACGCGGGCAGGTCGGCCAGCGTCTGCGGCGCCGGTCCCGGCGTGCCCGCGTACTTCCAGACCAGCGGGTCAAGGCCGTCGGACAGGCCGAGCGCGGCCCGCGCGTTGTTGATCACCGCGTTGATCTTGGCCCGGTTCCTGACGATGCCGGTGTCGGCCATCAGCCGGGCCACGTCCTGCTCGCCGAAGCCGGCCACGGCCCGGGGCTCGAACCCGGCGAAGGCGGCGCGGAAGTTCTCCCGCTTGCGCAAGATGGTCAGCCAGGACAGCCCGGACTGGAAGCCCTCCAGGCAGAGCCGCTCGAAGATCGCCGTGTCGCCGTGCAGCGGCCGGCCCCACTCCTGGTCGTGGTAGGCGAGGTACTCGGAGGCGCTCAGCCCCCAGGGGCAGCGCAGCTTCCCGTCGGGACCCTCGGCTGGGCCGTTATCGCTCATCAGCCCGGCTCCTCGGTCGCGGCCACGGAATCGCCGTCCTGCCCTGCGGAGGCCTGGCGCTGCGCCTGCTCTTCGCGCGCGGCTTCCTTCTGCTGAGCCCACCAGCCGTGCGTGTCGAAGCCAGCCTGCGGACCTGCCGCCTCGCCCGGGGCCAGGGCGGCCGAAGGCTGGGTCGCCTCGTCGGCTTCCTCGTCGTCCCTGCGGACCGCGGAGGGTTCGGTCGCGTCGTGCGCGTCCTCGGGATCGGAGAGGATCTGGGAGGGCTGGGTCGCCTCGTGAGGTTCGGGTCTGGGCCTGGAGGCCTTCAGAACCAGCGGAGTCCGTGGCGGCCCGGGGGCCTGGGCGGCGGTGGCTGCCGCGTCGGGAGGCCCCGCGGCGAGAGGATCCGTGGCAGGAGGATCCGTGGCGGCAGGGGGTTCGGGAGATTCCTGGGGCTCGAGCGTGCCCGGGCTCTCCAGAGGTTCATATGCCTCCGGGGAATGAGAGATTTCCAGGCCTTCCGGGGACTGGTGAGCTTCGTGGGACTCCAGGGTGCCGGAAGACTCCAGGACATCGGGAGCCTCGTAGCCACCTGCGGGCTCGAACATCTCGGCGATACCGAAGAACTCGGGGGTTGCGCGGGTCTCGCCGTAATCGGTGAACTCGGCGGCGCCGTGGGTCCCGCCAGTGTCGGCGATCGCGGTGGCACCGGCGATCCCGACAGCACCGGCGATCTCCGGGGTTGCGCGGGTTCCCGCGTCGTCGGGGGTCTCCGGGTCCAGGTGGGCGTGTGCGCCCCGCGGTTCGGCGTACGAGCCGCTGCGTTCGTAGCCCGCCAGCTGGTCCTGCAGGTAGGCGATCGTGACGTCACGCTCGCGCACGGCGCGGGCGATCTGGTCCAGGGCCTCGTCCGTTACCTGCATGTTGTAGCCCCACATCGCGGTGGGCGGGCGCAGCAGCGCGACGTCCGCCGCTGATACCGGGCCCAGGTCGAGCGGGGCGTGGTCGGCGGGCTCACGGGACAGCTCGCCGCCGCGCCCGGTCGCGGCGAAGAAAATGCCGACGAGCACGACGACGATCGCGATGAGGAATAGAACGGGCACATACGAATCGTGCCATGCTCGGTCCGTGATGTCGCTTCCGTGGGGCAGCTCGCACCGAATCGCGTTGCTCGCGCCGGTCACGACGGTGGCGCAGGCCGCCGCGGCCGCGGCGGCCGGGGCGGCGCTGGTCGACGCCGGACCGGACGGCGCGCTGGTGCCCGCCATCCGCCGGGCGGTCGGCGGCGTGCGCGTCTGCGGTCAGCACGAGACCGCCGACGTGGTGCGGGACGCCGGCCTCGCGGCGCGCGCCGGGGCGGCGCTGATCTGCCCGGGACCGGACGTGGCGGCCGCCGCCGTGCGGCGGGGGGTGGCGGCCGAGCGCATTCTGGTGCAGGCCGCCCCGGCCGGGATCGAGCCGGCCGTGCGGGCCGGCTGGAATGTGCTCGCCGACCTGGAAGGCCTGGATGGACGGGCGCGCACCGAGGCGGTCGCCGCGGTGTGCGCCTGGCTGGGCGCGAGCGTGCTCCGCACCCGCTGCCTGGCCGAGGTCCGACGCTGCGCCGACATGACCGAGTCGATCCTCGGCCGCCGCCCGCCGGCCTGGGCCGTGCGCGGCCTGGCCTAGTACGCGGGCGGCCGGGCGTCAGATGCCCAGGCCCTGGCCGTCGTGGGCCTCGCGGATGATCTCGACCACCTCGTCGGGATCGTCGGCCACCTTGATCAGTGAGAACTCCGCCGGCCCGATGTTGCCCCTGGCGAGCACCGTGTCCCGGAGCCAGGACAGCAGGCCGGCCCAGTAGTCCCGGCCGACCAGGATGATCGGGAACTTGGTGATCTTGCCCGTGGCGACGAGGGTGAGCGCCTCGAACATCTCATCCAGCGAGCCATACCCTCCGGGGAGCACCACGAAGGCCTGGGAGTACTTGACGAAGCAGGTCTTCCTGACGAAGAAGTAGCGGAACTCCATCCCGACTTCGACGTAGTGGTTCAGGCCCATCTCCAGGGGCAGCTCGATGCCAAGGCCCACGGAGACACCGCCGCCTTCGGCCGCGCCCTTGTTGGCCGCCTCCATGATGGCGGGGCCGCCGCCGGTGATCACCGCGTAGCCGGCCTGGGCGAGGCCGATGGCGATGCGCTCGGCGGTCTCGTACTCCGGGCTGTCCGAGGTGGTGCGTGCTGAGCCGAAGATGGCGACGGCGGGCCCGAGCTCGGCCAGCAAGCCGAACCCCTCGACGAACTCGGCCTGGATCCGCAGCACCCGCCAGGGATCGGTGTGCACCCAGTCGGCCGGGCCGCGCCGGTCCAGCAGCCGCTGGTCGGTGGTCGTGGCCGGTATCTGCTTGCCACGCAGCGTGGCGGGCCCCTGGCGGCGGACCCGCCGGTGCGGCTCGGAGTTAACGCTCATGATGGACCCAGTCAACCACCGCGGCCGACTACTCTGCGCAGCGCTGATTACGCGTCGACGCCATGGTCGCGGAGGATGGCGTTCAGTGTCGCCTTGTCGTGCCGGGAGCCTTCGGGCAGGCGCTTGAGGACGAGCAGGCAGGGCAGGCCGAACTCGCCGCCGGGGAATCTCCGCGGGCGGGTCCCGCCCACGCAGACCGACCAGGCCGGGGCCTCGCCGCGGGGCAGCTCGTCGCCGGTCTCCACGTCGATGACGTGGGTGGTGGGGGTGAGGATGGCACCCGCGCCGAGGGTGGCGCCGCGGCGCACCCGGGCACCCCCGACGACCATGCACCGGGACCCGACGAACGCTTCGTCCTCGACCACGACCGGCACCGCGTTCGGCGGCTCGAGCACACCGCCGATCCCGGCCCCGCCGGAGAGATGGACGTTCTTGCCGATCTGGGCGGCCGAGCCGACCGTGGCCCAGGTGTCGACCATCGTGCCCTCGTCCACGTACGCGCCGATGTTGACGAACGAGGGCATCAGCACGGTCCCCGGCGCGACGTAGGAGCCCCACCGCGCGATCGCGCCGGGCAGCACGCGCACGCCGTCCAGCCGGGTCGTCAGCGGGACCCGGTCCTCGTACCTGAAGTCGCCCACCTGGGACCTGGCCATCGGCAGCACCCGGAAGGCCAGCAGGATGGCCCGTTTGGCCCGTTCGTTCACCACCACCTCGTCGGTGGCCGGGTCGACGTACGCCACCCGGGCCTGGCCCGCGTCCACCGCGTCCACCGCGGCGACCACGGCCGAACGCGCCGTGGTGTCGGCCGGCGACAGCTCGGCCCGCCGCTCCCACAGCTCATCGATCAGGTCAGGCAGCACGCTGTCGTTCATAGAGCGCGAGCTTAGCGGGCCGGCGCGCGGGCGGGATGGGCACATCCGGGTGCCGTGTGGCGGTACTTTCTGATTCTGTGCCAAACCATCCCGCTCGGCTCCGGGGCAGGGCCATCGCCGGGACGACGCTGGTGCTGGTGCTGGTGGTAGCGGGCTACGCGATCTACCACAGCTTCCGGAACGTCACACCCGCGCCCCCGCCGCCGGGCTGCCAGGCGGGCACCGGTGAGCAGGCCATCTCGCTCGATCCCGAGCAGGCGGGGGTCGCGGCCACCATCGCCGGCGTCGCGGCCAGGCACCGGCTGCCGCGGCAGGCGGTCACCGTCGCCCTGGCCGCCGCGCTGCAGGAATCGAAGCTGCACAACCTGGACTACGGCGACCGCGACTCGGTCGGGATCTTCCAGCAGCGCCCCTCGGAAGGCTGGGGCTCGGCCAGCCAGCTCCAGGACCCGGTCTACGCCACCACCAAGTTCTATGCCGCCCTCACCCGGGTGCGCGGCTACGCCAAGCTGCCCGTCTACCAGGCGGCGCAGGACGTGCAGCACAGCGCGGACGGTTCGGCCTACCAGCAGTGGACCGTCGTGGCCGGGCAGCTGGCCGGGTACTTCACCGGGAAGTCGCCGCACGGCGTGTCCTGCTGGTACACCCCGGCCGGGCAGGCGAACCTGGCGGGGGCGGTGCGGCAGATCGGGCAGACGTTCGGGCCAGCGGGGCAGGAAGCCGTCGTGGTGCGGATCACCACGGACCGTTCGGCCAAAAAGAACGCCAAGAGCACCGCGGTCCTGCACGTCCGGCGGGCCGCGGCCTGGACGGTGGCCAGCTGGCTGGTCGCGCACGCCGAGGCCTACCACCTCAGCGAAGTACGGTATGCCGGTTTCACCTGGAAGGCCGCGAATGGCAGTATGGGCTGGCAGCGCGAGTCCGGCCCGACATCGATGTCAGGGAAGAACGGTATCGTCGCTGGCTGAGGCGACATCGTCCGGCGACCCGCCATACTGTGTTAGCAGCAGGACGACGACAGGAGTTCACCCGTGACCTACATCATCGCGCAGCCCTGCGTTGATGTGCTTGACAAGGCGTGCATCGAGGAATGCCCCGTTGACTGCATCTACGAGGGCGACCGCATGCTTTACATTCACCCCGACGAGTGCGTGGACTGCGGCGCGTGCGAACCGGTCTGCCCGGTCGAGGCGATCTACTACGAAGACGACGTGCCCGACCAGTGGAAGGAATACTACAAGGTCAACGTCGACTTCTTCGAAGACCTCGGCTCCCCCGGCGGCGCCTCCAAGACCGGCAAGACCGGCAAGGACCACCCGATCGTGGCCGCGCTGCCGCCGCAAGCCACGGAGGAATGACGCTCGCGAGCCGGCTTCCCGCCTACACCTGGGACCGGATCGCGCCGCTGCGCGAGAAAGCCGGGCTGCATCCGGACGGTCTCGTGGACCTGTCCATGGGGACGCCGGTCGACCCGGTGCCCGGCTTGATCCGCGACGCGCTGGCCGCGGCGTCCGACGCGCCCGGCTACCCGGCGACGTGGGGCACGCCGCGGCTGCGGTCCGCGGCGGCCGGCTGGCTGGCGCGGGCGCACGGCGTCCCGGTGTCGCCGGACGACGTGCTGCCGGTGGTGGGCACCAAGGAGTTCATCGCCTGGCTCCCGGTCATGTTCGGGCTCGGGCCGGGCGACGTGGTGCTGCAGCCCGAACTGGCGTATCCCACGTACGACATCGGCGCGCGGCTGGCCGGGGCCTCGGTGCTGGCCTCGGACAGCCTGCTGGCGGCGGGACCCGCCCGGGTCCGCCTGGTCTGGGTGAACTCACCGTCCAACCCGACCGGGCGGGTGCTCCCGGCCGATCACCTAGCCAAGGTGGTGGCGTGGGCCAGGGAGCGCGGCGCGGTGGTGGCGTCCGACGAGTGCTACATCTCGCTGGGCTGGGATGCCGCGCCGGTCTCGGTGCTTCATCCTTCCGTGTGCGGCGGGTCGCACGACGGCGTGCTCGCGGTCCACTCGCTGTCCAAGCGGTCCAACCTGGCCGGCTACCGGGCCGGGTTCGTGACCGGTGACCCGGCGCTGATAGCGGACCTGCTGGCGATCAGGAAGCAGGCCGGGATGATCATGCCGGGCCCGGTGCAGGCGGCGATGGCGGCCGCGCTCGACGACGACGCGCACGCGGCGGAGCAGGCCGGGCGGTACGCGGCGCGGCGCGGCGTCCTGCGGGCGGCGTTCGCCGAGGCGGGCTGGGCCGTCGACCACTCCGAGGCCGGTCTCTACCTGTGGGTCACGCACCCGGCGCACGACTGCTGGTCGGCGGCTGAGCTGCTCGCCGCCGAGGGCGGCATCCTGGTCGCTCCCGGCGAGCTGTACGGCCCGGCCGGGAAACGGCACATCCGGGTGGCGCTCACCGCCACCGACGGGCGTGTCGCCGCCGCGGCGGCGCGGCTGCGGGCGCTCGGCGGCCCGGGCTGGCCGGGACACGACACGGTTCGCCAGGGCTAGCCGGAAACGGCCCACGCGCTCGCGCGCGTGGGGCAAAATCTGAGAGATGTTCCGCAGGCGCGCTTCCGAAGGTAAGCACCAGGCCACCGTTCCCGGCCGCGTCCGGCCGCGGGCGGCCGGAGGCGGTCCGGCCGGTGCTGGTGTTCCGGCCGGTTCGGGTGTTCCGGCCGGTTCGGGTGGCGCGGAGCAGGGGCGTGAAGTACCCGAGCCGTGGGGACCGCCCCCGGCCGGACTGGACGTGAGCACACCGCACCCGGCCCGGGTGCGGAACTACTGGCTCGGCGGCCGCGACTTCTTCGCCGCCGACAAAGCCGCCGCCGAGGAGATCGGCCGGGAGTTCCCGCATCTGGCCGAGACGGCGCGGGCCGAGCGCGCCTTCCTGGTCCGGGCGGTGCGCTTCCTGGCCGGGCCGGCCAGGATCGTGCAGTACCTCGACGTCGGGGCCGGGCTGCCCGCGGGAGGCAACACCCACGAGATCGCGCAGCGCATCACGCCGGAGAGCAAGATCGTCTACGCCGACAACGACCCGGCCGTCCTGCTGCACGCCAAGGCGCTGCTCGGCCACCCGATGCTGGCCAGCACGCCGGACGGGACGGTCTGCTACACCGACGCCGACCTGCGCGACGTGGCCGCGGTGCTGGCCGGCGCGGGCAGCGCGCTCGCGCTGTCCCGGCCGGTCGCGCTGATCATGCTGGGCGTCCTCGGGCACGTGGAGGACTACGGCGCGGCCCGGTCGATCACCAGCCAGCTGGTGGCCGCGCTGCCCGCGGGCAGCTACCTGGTGATCGCCGACGTCGTGGCGGCGAACCAGGGCATCACCAGCGCGCAGCGGCGGTACGACGCGAGTGCCAGGCCGCGGTATGGCGCCAGCGCGCCGACGCCGTACCTGCTGCGCCGGCCGGACGAGATGACCAGCTTCTTCGACGGCCTGGACCTGATCGAGCCCGGCGTGGTGCCGTGCCCGCAGTGGCGGCCGGACGGGCGCGATCCGGACGGCGGCTCCGAGGACGCGGCGGCCGCGTACTGCGGGGTAGCCAGGAAGCCGTGACGCCCGGCCGGGTTTCGTCTGGCCCTCGGACAATAAACTGCCGTTTCGGCCCGCTATTACGCAATGATTCTCCGCCGACGCGCATGGCCAGCAGATGTTTTCCCGTTCGCGCACCCCTTACCCTGGGCTCAGGATCACTGGGGCCGAAGGGAACACGATGACCGAGACCATGACCGGCCTGCTCAAACTCAGCAGCGAGTACGGAGCGCACAACTACCATCCGCTGCCGGTCGTGGCGGCCGAGGCCGAGGGCGCCTGGGTGACCGACGTGGAGGGGCGCCGCTACCTCGACCTGCTCGCCGCGTACTCGGCGCTGAACTTCGGCCACCGGCATCCGCGGCTGATCGCCGCCGCGCGGCGGCAGCTGGATCATCTGACGCTGGTCAGCCGGGCGTTCGAGCACGACCAGTTCGGCCCGTTCTGCGCCGAGCTGGCCGACCTGGCCGACATGGACGTGGTGCTGCCGATGAACACCGGCGCCGAGGCGGTGGAGACCGCGATCAAGGTCGCGCGCAAGTGGGGGTACACGGTCAAGGGCGTGCCCGCCGACCAGGCGGTGATCATCGCGTTCGCCGGGAACTTCCACGGCCGGACGACCACGATCGTCAGCTTCTCCACCGACCCCGACGCGCGGGCGGACTTCGGCCCGTACACGCCTGGGTTCCGCATCGTGCCCTACGGCGACCTGGACGCTCTGGCCGCGGCCGTCGGCGAGCTCGGCGAGCGCGTGGTCGCCGTGCTCGTCGAGCCGATCCAGGGCGAGGCCGGGGTGGTCGTCCCGCCGCCCGGCTTCCTGGCCGGGATCAGGCAGCTGTGCACGGCCCACGGCATCTTGATGATCGCCGACGAGATCCAGTCCGGCCTCGGCCGCACCGGGTACACGTTCGCCTGCGCGGCCGAGGGCGTGGTACCGGACGCCTACCTGCTCGGCAAGGCGCTCGGCGGAGGCATCGTGCCGGTTTCCGCGATGGTCTCGACCTGGCCGGTGCTCGGCGTGCTGCACCCGGGGCAGCACGGGTCCACCTTCGGCGGCAACCCGCTGGCCTGCGCGGTCGCCCGGGAAGTCGTCGCCATGCTGCGCACCGGCGAGTACCAGGCGCGGGCCAGGGTGCTCGGCGAGCGTCTCCATGCCCGGCTCGGCGCGCTGCCGTCTTCGGTGGTTCGGACCGTGCGCGGGCGCGGGCTGTGGGCAGGGCTGGAGTTCGCGTCGCTGCCCGGGCGCGAGGTGTGCGAGCGGCTCGCCGCCCGCGGCGTGCTCGCCAAGGAGACCCACGGCAACGTGATCAGGCTCGCGCCGCCGCTGATCATCGGCGAGGCCGACCTGGACTGGGGCCTGGACCGCATCGAAGACGCGATCCGGGCGTAGCCCATGGTGGCCGGGGTCAGTCTTCGGCGGGCAGCAGGCGGTGGTAACGGCCGGCGTGGTGCACCAGCGGCCCCCGGGCCGGCGGGGCGGGAGCGGCACCGCGGGCCGGCGGGGCGGGCGGGGCGGGCGGGCTGGCCACCGCGGTCACGCGGCCGACGATGATGCTGTGGTCGCCGCCGTCGTAGACGGCGAAGGTCTGGCATTCCAGCGCGGCCAGCGCGCCGTCGAGCACGGGCGCGCCGGTGGCCGGGCCCGGGTGGTGCGGCAGCTCGTCGAGCTGGCCTTCCAGCGGCCGGCCCCGGGTGGCCAGCCAGCGCGCGGTCTTCTCCCCGTCCTCGGCCAGGATGGACACCGCCCAGGCGCCGGCCTCGAGTACGGCGTCGTGGAACCTGGCGATCTTCTCCGCGCAGAACAGCACGAGCGGCGGCTCGAGCGAGACCGATGCGAACGCGCTGACCGTCATCGCGTGGCCGCCGCTGGTCGTCACGACGACGATGCCGCCTGGGAACTGGCCCGCGGCGTGCCGGAAGGCGGCCTGGTCGACGTCGCTCACAAGTCTCCTGCCCGCATTAGTTCCGCCCGGCCCAGCGGGCCGCGCCGATGAACGACGCGACCACCGCGGCCGCCACGGACAGCGTGCCGCCGTACAGGTACCACTTGCCGGCCGTGGTGCTGGTGATGATGACGCTGCCGTTGGAGACCGGCATGGACAGTACGAACGACGTGAGGACCCAGCCAATTCCGGGCAGCACCGCGCCGCTCACCGAGCGGGTGGCCCAGGACGCCAGCAGGCAGGTGGCCAGGATGACGGCGCAGCAGATGAGCGCGGCCACCGGCACGGACCCGGCCGACCGGCTGTACTGGAAGCTGCCGATCAGCCCCTGCACCGCGCCGAACAGGAACAGCACGCCGTACAGGCCGACGGTGACGGGCCAGGCAGGCTCGCGCTTACCGGTCGTGCCCTTCAGGGGCGTAGGCACTGCCATGGCAGCAGGCTACTGCGCGAACAGGTCGGTCTCGCGCCCGCCGGGGCCTGCCGGGCCGTGCGGGCCGGCCAGCAGCGTGTAGTACTCAACGCCGAGCGCCTCGTGCCTGATCCGGTTGGACAGCGCGAAGAACGGGGCATCCACGGTGATCTGGGTGGCGTGCGCGCGCATGGCGGCCAGCTTGCGGCCGAGGTAGGCGGTGGCGTCGAGCTCGGTGGTGACCGTGCCGGAATCCGGTGCCGCGGTGGCGTAGAACCTGGCGAGCCCGTACGCTCCGGCTCGCTCGAAGGCGCGCCGGGCGACCCGGTGCGCCTGGATGTGGTCGGGATGCCCGTAGAAGCCGTTGGCGTCGTAGGTCACCAGGACCTGCGGCCGGACCTCGCGGACGACGTCGAGCAGCGCGTCCGCCGCCTGGTCCACGTCGGCCCGCCAGAAGCAGCGCGGGTCGTCGTTGCCTTCGGTGCCCATCATGCCCGAGTCGCGCCAGCGGCCCGGGTCGCCGAGGAACCGGTGGTCGGTCACGCCGAGCTCGGCGCAGGCCGCGGACAGCTCGCCGATGCGGTACTCCCCCAGCCGGGCGCCGTCGCCTTCGGCCAGGTACGAAAGCGACGGCGGGATGATCTCGCCGAGTTCGCCCAGCGTGCAGGTGACCAGCGTGACGTGCGCTCCCTCGGCGGCGTACCTGGCCATCGTCGCCCCGGTGCCGATCGACTCGTCATCCGGATGCGCGTGCACCAGCAGCAGCCGCCTGTCTGAGCTCATGGTGGCGAGCCTACGCGTCCGGCGGAACTGGCAAGATGCTGATCATGACCGAGACTTTCCCGCGCCAGGAAGCCAGGACCAGGCGGTTCACGCTCGGCGTGCCGCGGGCGTTCCGCGTCTCGCCCGACGGCGCCCGGGTGGCCTACCTGCGCACCCGGGGCGGCGGTGACCCGGTGACCTGCCTGTGGGTGCTGGACGTCGACCGCGGTACGGAGCGGCTGGTCGCGGACCCGCGGACGCTGGGCGGCGACGAGCAGGACCTGCCGCCGGAGGAGCGGGCCCGCCGGGAGCGGGTCAGGGAGCAGGCCGGCGGCATCGTCGCGTACGCCACGGACGCCGACCTGACGATGGCGGTCTTCTCCTGGTCGGGCCGGGTCTACGCGGTCGACCTGGCCGCGGACGCGGACCCGCGCGAGGTGGCGGTGCCCGGCCCGGTGCTGGATCCGCGGCCCGACCCGGCCGGGAAGCGGCTGGCCTACGTCCGGGCCGGCGCGCTGCGGGTGGCCAGCCTCGGCAGTGCCGCCGGAGGGCCGGCCGACGAGCAGGTGCTGGCCGAGGCCACGGGTGTGACGTTCGGGCTAGCCGAGTTCATCGCGGCCGAGGAGATGGGCCGGACCCGCGGCTACTGGTGGTCGCCGGACGGCTCGGCGCTGCTGGTGGCGCGGGTGGACGAGGCACCGGTGAACCGGTGGCACATCGCCGACCCGGCCAACCCGGACCGAACGCCCGCCGAGGTGGCCTATCCGGCCGCGGGCACGCCGAACGCCGACGTGTCCGTCGTGCTGGCCCGGCTGGACGGCACCATCGTGGCGGTGGACACCGGCGGCGACGCGTTCCCCTACCTGGTGACCGCGCACTGGACCGGCCAGCATGACCCGCTGGTGCTGGTGCAGAGCCGCGACCAGCGCAGGATGCGGCTGCTGTCCGTCGACGCCGGGATCGGCCGGGCCGAGGTGCTGCACGAGGACACCGACCCGGCCTGGCTGGAGATCGTCCCCGGCGTCCCGGCGTGGACCGGGGACGGCCGGCTGGCGTGGACCGCCGACCGCGAGGACACCCGCCGGCTGCTGGTCGCCGCGCCGGGAGCCCTGGCCGGGGCCGACCCCGTCACTCCGCCCGGCCTGCAGGTGCACGGGGTGATCGACGTCGACGGCGACACCGTGCTGTTCCAGGCGTCCGAAGAGCCGACCGAGATCGGGTTGTGGGCCTACGGCCCCGGCGGCCTCAGCCGGGTCGCGGGCCCGGTCGCCGGGGTGGAGACCGGTACCCGCGCGGGCGGGACCACGGTGGTGTCCGGCCGCGGGCTGGACGACGACGGGGTGACGGTCCGGGTGTACCGGGACGGCGGCGAGGTGGCGAGCATCGCCTCGCTGGCCGAGCGCCCGGTGCTGCCGGCGCCGCGGCCGGTCCTGTTCGGCGCCGGGCCGCGGCAGGTCCGCACCGCGGTGCTCTTCCCGTCCTGGCATGAGCCCGGGCAGGGAAGGCTGCCGGTGTTGCTCGACCCGTACGGCGGCCCGCACGCGCAGCGGGTGCTGAAGGCCCGCTCGGCCTACCGGACCGCGCAGTGGTTCGCCGAGCAGGGGTTCGCGGTGGTCACCGCGGACGGCCGGGGTACCCCGGGCCGCGGCCCGCGGTGGGAGCGCGCGGTGGCCGGCGACCTGGCCGGGCCGGTGCTCGAGGACCAGGTGGACGCGCTGGCTGAGGCGGCGGCCCGGTTCGCCGACCTGGATACCGACCGGGTCGCGATCCGCGGCTGGTCGTTCGGCGGCTACCTGGCCGCGCTGGCGGTGCTGCGCCGCCCGGACGTGTTCGGCGCGGCGATCGCGGGCGCGCCGGTCACCGACTGGCGGCTCTACGACACCCACTACACCGAGCGCTACCTGGGGTTTCCCGACCAGGATCCGCAGGCCTACGACCGCTCCTCGCTGATCACATCGGCCGAACGGGCGGGCGAGCCGCGTCCGCTCATGCTGATCCACGGGCTGGCGGACGACAACGTGGTGGTGGCCCATACGCTGCGCCTGTCCGGCGCGCTGCTGGCGGCCGGGTATCCGCACCGGGTGCTGCCGCTGTCCGGCATCACGCACATGACCTCGCAGGCGGCGGTGGCGGAGAACCTGCTCCTGCTCCAGCTCGACTTCCTCCGCAGCGCGCTCGGCGCTTCATGACTTGGGAGTAGGGGAGGTGGGGTCGAAGGGGCGGGTCTCCAGGACGGCGTCGAGGTTCAGGGGGCCGTAGATGTGGGGGTAGGGGTCGGGCTGGCCGGGCACCCGCTCGTACCGGAGCTCCGGGCCGACCCGTTCGGTGTCGATGACCAGCAGCACCAGGTCCGGGACGCCTTGGTAGTACGCGCCCGCCACCAGCGGGACCTGCTCGGCCGTGGAGGCGTGGATGAAGCCCTCGTCGGCCAGGGTCCGCCCGCGGGTGGACATGGTGTACTCCCCCTGGCGCTGGGCCTGCTCCCAGTCAGCCGCCTCGGCGATGTGGTAGATGACCGTCACCCGACGGGAGTGTAGCCAGAGTCACACTCAAGATGGGACCTCTGTCACTTCCGATGGCCGCCGGAGGGAATAAATTCTTGGTCATCGGACACGCGTCAAAGCTGGCTTGCTCGGGCACACGGCGCGTGGCGTTAACCTGAAAGCAGCGAGGACGCTGAGGATGACACAG
>Ga0335081_10011594_pt1 | contig 14267 bp, 12 predicted proteins | sample Lox_Sample_35_FD_206713 | JGI IMG/M metagenome (GOLD analysis project Ga0335081, IMG submission 206713) | Soil microbial communities from Loxahatchee National Wildlife Refuge, Florida, United States - Lox_Sample_3.5 | ecosystem: Environmental > Terrestrial > Soil > Wetlands | place: USA... | reverse complement strand
CAGAAACCCGGTCGCATGCCCATGATCGCCATAGACCATTGTGCAGGTGGGGGAGGCGTGGATCCCAAGCTTGTGCTCCAGTGATGTGCAATAGACGTCATTGCGTGCGCCGAGCGTGCCATCCACATTGACAAGAAATTTCGGCACAAGGAAAAGTGAAATCCCGCCTGTTCCCTTTGGCGCATGAGGCAAACGCGCGAGTACGAAATGAATGATATTCTCGGCCATGTCGTGCTCGCCATAAGTGATGAAAATCTTGGAGCCCGAAAGCTTGTACGTTCCATCCGGCTGGCGCTCGGCTCTTGTTTTAAGGGTGCCCAAATCGGAGCCCGCCTGCGGCTCGGTCAAATTCATGGTCCCCGTCCACTCCCCAGAAACGAGCTTTCCCAGATAGAGCCTCTTCAAAGCCTCGGTTGCGTGCGAATGCAAAGCGTCGATCGCGCCTAGCGTCAGCAGGGGACAAAGGCTGAACGCCATATTCGCGGCGTTCCAAATTTCGATACAGGCGGTGTTGAGGAGCACGGGCAACTCCATGCCGCCATAGTCAGAAGGGCCCGTGATCGCATTCCACCCTCCTGCTGCCCATTGCCGGTAGGCTCCGGCAAAGCCCGGCGCGGCGGTAACCTTGCCCGCGTCGAATTTCGCCCCCTCCTTGTCCCCGATGCGGTTCAAAGGCGCGAGGACATTTTCGGCGAATTTCCCAGCTTCCCTGAGAGTTGCTTCGGCCAATCCATCGCCAAGACCGGCATAGAGTCCATCCTTGCCGTCAAGATCGATTCCCACTTCATGAACCATGGCAAAAAGAATGTCGGCAATCGGCGCGCGATAGCTCATCGGCCTCTCCGCAAAGATCTAAAACCTTGATCGCGGAAAACTCCGCCAGCCAAGGATGTACTGGCTCAAACATTAAATTATAAGGCAATTGCAACTTTTGTGTCGTCAAGGACGAAAAGCGCCAAATGAAAAGTGTTCCGCAAAGTTCCACGCGCGCGAGGCAAATTGCAGCGGACGCGGCCGGAATTGCCGAGGCTGCGGAAGTCCTGCGGGCCGGTGGTCTCGTCGCCTTCCCCACCGAGACCGTGTACGGGCTTGCGGGGGATGCAACCTCGGACGCGGCCGTCGCTCGCATTTACGCAGCGAAGCAAAGGCCGAATTATAATCCGCTGATCGCGCATGTCGCGAGCCTTGAGGCGGCACTCCAACAGGGCATTTTCACGGCCGAGGCGTTGCGCCTTGCGAAGGCCTTCTGGCCGGGGCCGCTAACACTTGTGGTGCCGCTCGCGCCCGGCGCGACGGTCTGTGCCGCCGCGCGGGCCGGCCAGCCAACGATTGCCCTGCGCGTACCTGTCCATCCGGTCGCGCTTGCTCTCATCGTCGGGGCAGGGAGGCCGCTCGCCGCGCCCTCGGCCAATCGCTCGGGGCGGGTCAGTCCGGTCACCGCAGCGCATGTCGCCGAGGATCTAGCGGGGGCAATCGATCTCATTCTCGACGGCGGCCCATGTTCCGTCGGTGTTGAGTCGACCGTCGTCGCTTGTCTCGAAGGCCCCCCTCGCCTCTTGCGGCCAGGGGGGATCGCGCGGGGGGATATCGAAGCCGTGCTCGGCCACCCGCTTGCCGGCCCGGCGCATGGAGGCAAGCTTGCCTCCCCTGGCATGCTCGCCTCGCATTATGCGCCGCGTGCAAAACTTCGGCTCGACGCCATGAAACTCGAGGCTGATGAGGCAGGACTCGATTTCGGCGGCACTTTTGGCGCGCATAAAAACGTGCTCGATCTCTCCCCTGCCCGGGATCTTGATCAAGCGGCTGCCAATCTCTTCGCCTATCTGCGAAAGCTCGATGCGCTTGGTCTGCCCCGCATCGCGGCCGCCCCCATCCCGCATGAAGGATTGGGCGAAGCCATCAACGATAGATTGGCACGAGCCGCCGCGCCGCGCGAGCGTGATGAAGCAGCTTTCGAGGATTAGGACGTTTTGTCCGATTCCGGGGCGAAATCTTACCAAAATGTTTCACGTGAAACATTTTTGTCCGATCCTGGCTTGAAACTACTCAAGGCCTCAGACAGCTTGCAACCTTAGGGGCAGTAGGATCGAGCAAAAAATCGGTATTTTGAGCGGTTTTCAACTTCGCGCCGCACGACTCGCGCGGAGCAATCCATTCATCACTCGGCGGCAGAAATGAAGGCCGCGCGCCTCAGGCGCGTCCTTGACTTCAAAGTTCGGATAGCAGCCGTGCGATGAATAGCAGGGTGTGGTCGGGAGCGATCCTTCCTTTATTGGCGGAGATACACGGTCGGTAGTCCCTTCACATATTCGGATAGTTCGGACCGCCGCCGCCTTCGGGCGGCACCCAATCGATATTTTGCGCGGGGTCCTTAATGTCGCAAGTTTTGCAGTGAACGCAATTCTGCGCATTGATCACAAAGCGCGGATCGCTTCTCAACGCCTCATTGCCATACACGACTTCGTAGACGCCCGCCGGACAATAGAGCCTCGCCGGTTCACCATACTGCGGTAAATTCTGCTTAATTGGAATGGACGGATCTTTCAGATGCAAATGGCAGGGCTGATCTTCCTCATGATTCGTGTTTGAAACAAACACCGAGGACAACCGGTCAAACGTCAGCTTTCCATCCGGCTTCGGATAATGGATCGGCACGACTTCTGCGAGCGGCTTCAAAGTCGCGTAATCCGGCCCGCCATGCGGCAAAGTTCCGAACGGCGAAGCACCGAAAATTTCATTCATCCACATATCAAAGCCGCCAAGGACAATGCCGGCCCATGTCCCGTATTTCGACCATAGCGGCTTGGCATTGCGGACCTTGTAAAGATCGCGGCCGACCGGCGAGCCACGCCACGCCTCTTCGTAAGAGATGAGATCGTCATGAGTACGGCCGCTTTTGAGCGCATCGGCAATATGCTCGGCGGCCAGCATTCCGGAGTACATGGCGTTCTGCGAACCTTTGATGCGCGGCACATTGACGAAACCCGCCGAACAGCCAATGAGTGCGCCCCCCGGAAAGACGAGTTTTGGCACGGACTGGAATCCGCCTTCAGTGATGGCGCGCGCGCCAAACGAAATTCGCTCAGCGCCCTCAAATAAGGGCGCGATCATCGGATGGGTTTTGAAACGTTGAAATTCATCGAACGGGGAAAGGGTTGGATTTGAATAATTTAGATGGACCACGAAACCGACGGCGACGAGGCCATCCTCGAAATGATAAAGAAACGAGCCGCCGCCTGTCTCATTATCGAGCGGCCAGCCGAAGGAATGCTGGACGAGGCCGGGCTTGTGCAAAGCGGGATCTACCCGCCAGAGCTCTTTCAAGCCGATGCCAAATTTCTGCGGCTCGTGGTCTTTGCTTAATTCGAATCTCGCGATCAGCTCCTTGGCGAGCGAGCCGCGCGCGCCCTCGGCGATTAAAGTGTATTTGCCGCGAAGCTCCATGCCACGCGTGAAATTGTTCTTGAGCTCGCCGTCGCGCGCAATGCCCATATCTCCCGTCGCGACGCCAAGAACCTCACCTCGTGCGCCATAAAGAATCTCGGCGCCCGCGAAGCCGGGAAAGACATCGACGCCCAAAGCCTCCGCCTTTTTGCCGAGAAAGCGCGCCACATTGCCGAGCGAGCCGATGAAATTGCCGTGGTTGTTCATAAGACGCGGCATGATCATATTGGGCAGGCGGAACGCCCGGGCGGGACGGAGCACATAGAAGCGGTCGGCCGTGACTTCCGTCTTTAGCGGGCGCTCTTTGTCTTGGCGCCAATCGGGAAGGAGCATATCGAGCGCGCAGGGATCAATGACCGCGCCAGACAAAATGTGAGCGCCGATTTCCGCTCCTTTTTCGACAATCACCACCGAGATTTCTGGATCGAGCTGCTTGAGACGGATCGCGGCGGCAAGGCCTGCGGGGCCGGCACCAACAATCACGACATCGAAATCCATGCTTTCACGGGGGGGCAATCTCGATCCTACGTCGGTCATGTTGCTGGTCCTTGCCTCCCGGAACAGGCTCGAAACTCGGACTTTGCTCCGCGCCGTCCTTTAAGATTTGGCGATGATTTAAAAAATAAGCTATTTGCAAAAAGGGGGTTAAGGAACACGGCCCAAGCCTCAAGAATGAGATTTGTAAACGTAGAGGATCACGCTTTGGAGTTCAATCCGAAGCAGGATAGAGTTCCATTGCGCGATCAGCTGCTTGTTTTCCCGCATGGGAAGACCTCCATTGGAGGGAAATAGGTGCGATTGCCGGCCGGCTTTTGATGGTTCTGACCGTGGCTGAAAATTTACTTAGGTTGCTGCGCTGGTACGCTGAGATGGGCGTCGATATGGCCGTCGATGATACCCCACATGACAGATTCGCCGAGAGCCGAAACAAGCTGTCCGTCCCTGCGGAAAAAAAAGCGCTTCCTGCCGCGCCGCAGCAGCGGCCGGAAGTAGCCTGCTCGCCCCTACGCCAACCCGCCTCCAGTCTGCCCCCCGGCGTCATTGAGGAGACTGCGCTCGAGTGCGCGTCCGCCGCGGCAAACCTCGACGATCTGCGCGAAAGGCTTTCCCGCTTCAACGGCTGCGGCCTGAAGGCGACGGCGACGCAGCTTGTGTTCGGCGATGGCAATCCCAGCGCGGAGATTATGTTCGTTGGCGAGGCGCCCGGCGCGGATGAGGACCGCCAAGGCGTTCCCTTTGTCGGACGTGCCGGCCAATTGCTCGATAAGATGCTCGCCGCAATCGGGCTCGACCGCAGCAAGGTCTATATCGCCAATGTTGTGCCCTGGCGGCCACCGGGAAACCGGACGCCGACGCCCCTTGAGACGGGGGCTTGCCTGCCCTTCATACGCCGTCAAATCGAACTCGTGGACCCCAAGATTCTTGTCTGCCTTGGCGCCGCGGCGGCACAGACTCTGCTCGGCTGCAAGGACGGCATCATGCGGATGCGCGGGCGTTGGTTCACCTATATGGCGGGCGAGCGGCCCATCCGTGCGATCGCCATGTTGCATCCAGCCTATCTTCTGCGCCAACCCGCCCATAAAAAGCTCGCGTGGCAGGATCTGCGGATGCTCGCCAAGGAAATTGGCCGCTTGCATCTTTTTGCCGGCGATCATGCCAAGACGAATGAGGGGTGAAAGGCTACAATAGCCTTACCTTAACGCCTCAATGGCTAGCGGGATGGCTGATCGCCCACACATAGGCGGCCACCGCTTTGACGTCGGATTGCGACAGCTCTGCGCCTCCTTTGGGCGGCATCACGCCACGATATTGCTTTGGATTAGATACGCCAGTGTCGATGATCTGGGTGATCGACGCGAGGCTTCCATCTCCCCAAAGCCATTTCGCGCTTCTGAGGCTTGGGCCTAAAGGGGAGCCCTCGCCGTTCGTTCCGTGGCACCCTGCGCAGGTGCCTCCTGCCACTTCTCCGCGGAAGATATGCGCGCCCAATGCCACCTCTTGCGGCGTCGCGCCGGCCGGAGTTGGCAGGGCCGCGACCTCTTGTGCACCAGCCTCCGGGTGAATTCCCTCTGGCGGAAGTTCGCTAGAAGCTGCGGGTTTGCTACCGGACGGAGCGGCAGGTGCGGCCTCGATCTTTGCCGTCGCATCTCCCTGGAAAACGACCCGCCAGATGCGTCCGCGGACATCATCCGCGATATAGAGGGCGCCGTCTGGCCCAGCCGCGAGCCCGGTTGGCCGGTACATCGCCCCGCCCGGGGTCTTATCCGGCCCGGAGAAACCATCCGCGAACGGCACAAATGGCCCGGAAGGGTGGCCATCGGCGAGCGGCTGCACCACGACATCGTAACCTTCCTGGGGGAAGGGCGCCCGGTTCCACGACCCGTGGAAAGCGATGAAGGCGCTGCCCCGATAGGCGACCGGGAACTGCTCTCCCTTGTAGATTAGGAGATCGTTCGGCGCCCAATGCGCTGGAAAGGAGGCGACCGGCGCTTGTTTTTGCGCGCAGATGCCAATGATCTTTCCACCATCCCCTCGATATTCTGGTGCGAGGACCAGCTTTTGCTGGGTGTAGTCGAAATAGCATTCCGGCCATCCGTAATCGCTGCCACGTTCAAGTGCGACCAGCTCTTCGGCGGGCTCGTTGGCGCCCTGCTCTGGCTGATAGAGCTCCGGCCAATTCTCTGAAAGCTGATCACGTCCGTGCTGCGTTGCAAACAACCGGCCCGAGAAATCATAGGCAAAACCTTCGCCATTCCGCAGTCCGGTGGCAAAGCGCTCCTTAGGAGAGAAGTGCTGTCCCGTCTTGTTAGCATCGTAGCGCCAAATTCCGCCACGCGTCTCGAGCTCCGTACAGGGCATATGTCCCGGTGAATGCGTCATGCGGTTCGCGATTTGGCAAGCGTTCGTCGCCGAGCCGAGATCAACCAAGAGATCGCCTTTTTCGCTGATGATGAAAGGATGCATGGGATGGTCGCCAGAAAGCGGCAGATCCGAGACGATGATTTCGGGCTTTCCGCTTGGCGCGATCCCGGTCGCCGGCAAGGCGTAGCGGACGATGCGGTCGTTGATCTCGGCGAAAAGCCCGCCGTTGTAAATCCCAATTCCGGTGCCGCCGGCGCCGCCCGTCTCCGGGGTTTCACCAAATCGAACCACCATATCGGCCCGGCCGTCACCCTTGGTATCCTGCAGGGCAACCAAAAAACCGCCGGGAGGCGGGGGTTCGTTATGGTAATAGCGGCCGCTCCAAGTATTGACATACACAACGCCATTTCGGGCAACGACAAGGTGCCGGGCGTGACCGATGTTGTCGGCGAACACGGTCGCGCAAAAGCCTGGCGCCAGCGTGAGGCCGCCGTTATCGCCGGGGCAGCCCTCAGGGCCATTGGCACCTGCCGCCACGGCAGGTCGGGTCAAGGAAAAGGATCCGGTCCCAGGCAGCCCGGCGGCCGTCAAAAGGCTCGTCGCGGCCAAGGCTGCGCGAAAACTTTGCAATGTGAAACTTTGCATGGCTTTCTCCTATTGTGGGAATCCTAAGGATCCGAGCACATCGAGTCCTCACCAGACTGGCGGGGTCTAATTTTTGCGTCATAAATGCGGGCCAAACCCTTCAGATCCGTCAAGCAAGGGCGTGATGGGCCGCGCCAGGGTGTTCCTCTTTTTCGTCTCACGTCGAAACGGAGCGGAGGTTGGAGAGTTCCAGCGGGCAAAAGCTTTAAAGAAGAGACCGGCAGCCTCTCGAGCGTCAATGGTTGTTTCAGAATGTGGGAGGAACGTGTGAAGTTCTCCCTTGCCCGCATAAATCAGGCAAAGCAGCGAATCGCACCAGAATATTTTGAAACTTGCAGTTATTTGCCGAACAGGAACTGCTGCGGGTTGTTCTCGATCGAGCGGACCGCCTGATTGATTTGCTCAAGCGTCTTGCGGCCATCCACCGCCAAGGCCTCATATTCCCGAAGGCCCGGGCCCGTGAAGCGATTAAGGTTGGCAGCGATTTCCTTCATCCTTGAATCGAAATCATCAGCGACTTTCTTGACCGACCTTGCGGCCGCAGCAATGTCCCCGAGTGGTCCCTTTGACTCGCCTGTTCCGAAAGAGCCATTGATATTCGTCAACATGGAATTGACTTTATCGGCCGCCGTATTGAGTTTCGCCGACAGCGACGAGAAATCGGAGATCATCATCTTGATGTCTTGCGACTTGGTGGCAAGTGCCCCAGAGACTGCTTCGAAATTTTTCACGCTTGCCGTCACCGAGGCAGAATTTTCGTCGATCAGATGATTCACTCGAGTTAAAAAGTCGGTGGATTGGTCAGCGATCCGCTGCGCGGCTGCAACAAGATCCTGGAATTGTGAGCGCTCGGCGACGATGATACCCGGCTCCCTCGCGCTCGTGGAAAGCGGCGGCGCATCGCTCGCACCGCCCTTCAAGGCGATCGATGCAACTCCGGTGAATCCGGTGTATTCAAGCTGGGCCTTGGTGTCGGAACGAACCGGCACTTTCTCGCCGACTTCGACCATCGCATAGACTTGGGACGGATCCTGCGGCATCAGACCGATCTGAGTAACGGCGCCGACTGGAACGCCGTTGAAGAGAACGACACCATTATTTGTAAGTCCCGAGATCGATCCTGTGAAAACGATCTTGTAGGTCTTCCGTCCGCCTTGCTTTTCAGCTCCAGAAAACCAGTAGAGGAACCCGAAAATTCCGGCGACAACCGCCAAGGTGAAGATACCTATTAGAGCGTAATTCGCACGGGTTTCCATTTGACTTCACTTGCCTTTCAATCCTGGGGCGCCGACGTTCCACCCGGCCCGCCATTCGTCGCATCCCCCGCCAAAGATCCCTCCCCCTCGTCCCCGATGGAGCCCCCGGCCAACCTTGCAAGACGCGCTCTTTTGCCGTGGAAATAGGCATGAACCCACGGATGCCGCGAGGCAAGCATCGTCGAAATCGGCCCTTCGGCGACCACTTTTCCGTCCGCCAAGGCGGCAATCCTGTCACAGATCGAATAAAGACTGTCGAGGTCATGGGTCACCATGAACACGGTCAGCCCGAGCGTGCGCTGCAAAGTGGCGATCAATTCGTCAAACTCCGCCGCGCCGATGGGATCAAGGCCCGACGTTGGCTCGTCGAGAAAAACGAGCTCGGGATCAAGCGCCAGAGCCCTCGCGAGAGCCGCGCGTTTGGTCATGCCCCCGGAGAGTTCGGCCGGGTATTTATTCGCGGCATCAGCCTCTAGCCCGGCAAGCCCGATCTTGAGCATTGCGAGCTCTTCCGAAAGGCGCGGCGACAATTGCAAATGCTCACGCATTGGCAGCTGCACGTTCTGCTTGACGGTAAGACCCGAAAACAGCGCCCCCTGCTGAAACATCACACCGATACGTTGCTCGATCGCGGCATATTCGCGCGGTGAAACGGTATCAAGATCGGCGCCAAAAATCTCGATCAGCCCGCTGCGTTTTCGAAGGAGGCCCAAAATCGTCCGGGTGAGAACCGATTTGCCGGTGCCGGAGCCGCCGACGAACCCCAAAACCTCACCCCGGTAAACGTCAAGATCGAGGCCTTGCATGACGAGCCTGTCCCCAAAGCCGACGACAAGGTTACGCACTCTGATGGCGACCTCCGGCATGACGCACCCGTCTTGCTCTGGCCGTGCCTCCGGCTTTGCATGTCCCGCAGAGCTGACGTTGTTCAATATCTGATCCCCGCGAAAAAAACGGCAAAGAGTCCGTCGACCACGATGATCATAAAGATTGACTTGACCACCGAAGCGGTGACCTGCCGCCCAAGAGATTCAGCCGAACCTTTAACCGCCAAACCTTCCACGCAGGAAATCAAGCCGATGATCAGCCCCATGAAGGGCGCCTTGATTAAACCGCTGAAAAAAGTGTGAAGGACGATCGCATCCCTTAGCAACGTCAAAAATCTTGCGGGAGTGATCCCTTCATAGATCCAGCTTACGATGAGGCCCCCGACAATTCCTGACATGTCGGCAATGAACGTCAGGAGAGGGAGGCTGATGATAAGTGCGACGATGCGAGGGACGATCAATATCTCGACAGGCCGCAGCCCCATGACAGTGAGCGCATCGATTTCCTCGCGCAGCTCCATCGAGCCGAGTTCCGCGGTGATCGCCGAGCCGGAGCGCCCCGCCGTCATGATCGCAGTCAACAAAACGCCGAGCTCGCGCAGCATCAAAATGCCTATGAGATCGACGACGAAAACTGTCGCGCCGAACCGCCGCAATTGAAAAATACCCTGCTGCGCGATGATCGCGCCCGCCAAACAATTGATTAGGGCGATAATCGGCGCGCCGCGCAGAGCAATGTTCTCGATCTGCACGACAAGCGAGGTGCCGCGGAAATGGGAAGGGCTAACCAGGCTTTTTCCGATCGCTGTGACAACTTCGCCAAGAAAGCCGATGCCTCTGTAAAGATCGGCCCCAGCGGACACCACGCTCTCCCCGATATCGGCGAGAAGGCGAACGATATAGGAGCCGCGCGGCGGCTTCGGTACAGCGAGAACTCGGTAGCGAGCCTCGCGCAGCAGAATCTCATATTCCGGCCGGATCGATTCGAGCGTTGCATCGACGCCCTTGGCGTCAAGCACCTGGCGCGTCCTGTCAATCAACCAAGCTCCCGCCGTATCGAGCCGAACGACTTGGCCAAGATCGAGAACAACCCTGCTCGCTCCAGTGCTCTCGGCAAGCAGGCCCTCCGCTCGAGCTTCAATCGCCGCCGAAGCGTCCACCGTCCAGCGTCCCCCAAGGCTAAGCCTCAAGGAATCGCCGGCGCGCTGACTGGAAAATTTGGGGCCTTCCGGGACATCCATCACCAGTCTCCGCCTCATTCACAACACGCTGGAGCAACAAAATCGACATCAAGGTGGGGTTTGCCAGCCACTTGCGGCGAACTCGAGGCAGAATCATGAAAAGTTTTACTCAGAACAACAATAATCAGGAACTTTCGACAAAGGTTAAACATCCGTAATTTGTTGCAAGAAAGCCACGGAGCTCAATAATCGCTGCGTTTCAGCAGCCCTAACCTATACCATTACGCATTATTGCTTGACTCAACACGGAAAGGGTTCGCATTTTGATAATGCAATCGTTACCGACGTTCCAAAGGCGCACCTCGTGCGAGCGGCCCTCGTCATACCTACTCGCCATTCGAATGCTTCGCGAAGCTCCGTGAGAGGTTGGACGCGCGCTATTCTCCATTGTCTCGCCGTGGTTGCCTGCCTTGCGCAATTGATGGCGGCGCCGCACCAGCACACGCTCAGGTTTGCCGAGCGATCTGCTTTCACCACCGCTCACCTTGACGCCGCATCGGCAAGCTTCCGTGCAGACCAATTGGCTCTTCGCTGCGTGCATCCTGGTGCGCAAGTCGGGCATCCCGCAGACAATGAGCCAGCGCCCTGCGATCGCGGCAATTGCCCCGACTGTTTGTGCTGCGCGCAAGTTCACGTTGCAATCGGCATTCTGCCACAGGACGCAGTGCCGGCGGCCTATGCACCGCTGCTGGTCACGATCGAAGCTCCCCCCGCGCATCTCGGCTCAGACGCACGGTTCACGGCCATTTGCGGGCAGCCCCGCGCACCGCCTTTCTTGATCTGATCGAAGAGTGATCGCACGGCGCCGCCCTCCTGCGGCGGGCTTGCGATTGTCAGTTTCTTTCAGATCGAGGATTCATCATGTCCAAGAAAACGTTCCTGACTCGTGCTGGCGCGATTGCCGTCGCGGCCGTCTCCAGCAGCTCTGCCTTTGCAGCCGAACCCGCACCGATACCTCCGCCACCTCCGGCCTTTACCTGGACCGGCCTCTATGTCGGCGGCCAGATTGGCTATGCTTGGGGCAACGACAATATCTACTACGTCGCATACGACCCCTCAAGCGGCCTCGGTTACAACCCTAGCATCTTTGGTTCTCCGAGCGGGGTGATCGGTGGCGCGCATGTTGCCTTTAACTATCAGATCGACAAACCGGGAGGAGGGTTTGTCATAGGCGTCGAAGGCTCGGTCGACGGGACCAGCCTGAGCAATACGCTCGCGGCCCCCTTCGTCGGCTTGGGAGGCACCTCCGTGTCCGCGTCCACGAACGCTGACATCCAGGGTTCGATTCGCGGCCGCTTCGGCATCGCCTGGGATCGGCTCCTGATCTATGCCACCGGCGGCGTCGCATTCGCGGGCTTCAACACCAGCTACTCGGTCGTCGGCAACACAAGCGGATTGGCGGCCATCAACGGCGGCGCCCCCTTCTTCGGGTCGAACAGCTTTTCGAATACCCGCGTGGGCTGGACGGCTGGCGGCGGCATCGACTATGCCGTCACCCCCAATTGGATCGTATTCGCAGAATATCGCTATACAGATTTCGGCACCGTAGGAAATACTTTGCTTGCCTCCACGGCATTTGCAACGGTGCCCGGCCTGGCCGGTGGCGTCCTATACTCGAACCGCACGTTGAACCAAAGCCAGGTACAACTGGGCTTCAGCTACAAATTCGACGTGAACCTTCCGAGCCCGGATTTCTCAATGTTCTAAGCAAGCATTGCTGCTTGGCTTAGTTCACTCGGAATAAGCGTCCTTTTCATTCTGCCTTCAACGGAGAAGTCCTATGGGCTATCGTTTCATCTTTGTGCCGGTTGGCGCAATCGCCATTGCCGGTTCTGCTTTCGCGGCCGAGCCCGCACCAACACCTCCGCCGGTTGTTCCGGTCTTCACGTGGTCGGGTGTCTATCTCGGCGGCCAGGTCGGTTACGCTTGGGGCCAGGACAATGTGTCGTGGTCCGGAACCGCGAATAACCTTGGTTTGGCCGGCGGTTCATTTGGCGAGGGCCAGCAGGGGGTCATCGGCGGCGCCCGTGTCGGCTACAACATCCAGCCCAACCCGTGGTTTGTAGCTGGCATTGAAGGGTCCGTCGATGGCACGAGCCTGAGCAAAAGCGTTGGGGTGCCCCTGGCGGACTTTGCGGGAGACACTTTCGGAAGCATGACGGCCAGCTCCAACGCGGGCATCCAGGGCTCAGTCCGTGGACGCCTTGGCATTGCCTTCGACCGGATCCTGATTTTCGGGACCGGCGGCGTTGCTGTGACCAGCTTCAACAGCACCTATTTCGATACGACCGGATTCTTCACCGGCGTTCCCGGCACCAACACGACCCTCTCGAACACCCGGGCGGGCTTCACCTTTGGCGGCGGCATCGAATACGCCATCACGGACAATTGGTCGGTTCAGGCGGAATACCGCCATTCGAACTTCGGTCACATCTCAGACTACCCCTTCGCTAATCCGAACGCCTTTGTGCTTCCAGCGGGCGGCTATGTTGTAGCGCAGCATTATCTGACCGAGAACCAAGTCCAAGTGGGCTTCGCCTACCGTTTCGACATGATGGTTCCGCCTCCGCCGGTTGTTCCGCCCGCACAACCGATCGTCACGAAATAGCGAATTAGGCCACTCTCTTTCTTAGATCGAGGATTCATCATGTCTTACAAAACTTCCCTGGCCTGCGCCAGCGCATTCGCCGCAGCGGCCATCTTCGCCGGCGTTGGACCGGCTTCCGCGCATACGATCATCGGCAACAGAATTTTTCCCGCCACGCTTGCCATCGACGATCCAGGCGTCGACGACGAATTGACCATTCCGACATTCGCCTATTCGTTCAATTCAACGACCACCTATCCTCCGATGGATGGCACGCAAAACTACGAGTTCAATCTCTACTACGCCAAAAGAATCACCTCTGACCTCCAGGTCTCCATCGACAGCACGTTCCTGCACGCGGTCAATCCCCGTGCCAACGGCTGGGAGGGCATCGAGACGGAGGTGAAAGATCAAATCATGGTCAATACCGAGCATGAATTTGTTGTGTCCCTGGCTGTTGCCGAAGCATGGGGCGCGTCGGGCACTCCAGGCATCGCTCCTCAATATACCACCATCACGCCGAAGGCTTTCATCGGCAAGGGCTTCGGTGATCTGGAGAACGAATGGCTGCGTCCCTTCGCGGTCACTGGCGAGATAGACTACGACGTGCCGACGGTATCCAACATCTACAATAACAACATCCTAATTCAACAGAACCCCACGACATTGGACTATGGCTTCACAATTCAATATAGCCTGAATTACATGAACGGCTATGTTCGCGAGGTGCCGGAAATTCTCAGGAACCTCACATTGGACATAGAGGCGCAATTCACGACCCCTGTTTCCAATATCGGCCCCTCGGTTCTCGGATCGGTTCCCGGAACGCATGAAACCACAGGCGTGATCGGCCCAGGGATCTACTACATCGCCCATGATTATCAAATTGGCCTCTACGGCGCGTTCCCGATCAATGAAGCCAGCGGCAAACATCCCGGTATTATGGCAAACGTCGATTTCTACCTCGACGATCTCTTCCCGAATACGCTTGGCAAGCCGATCTTCGGCCCCGAACAATCCAGGGCCTTCGACCCCTGGCATGCCTTTCCGCAGTGAGGACACCATGCAGAAGCTCTTGAAACCCTTTATCGTGGCCTTGCTGGCCTCTTCGTTGGCCGCGACCGCCGCCTTTGCGCATGCTTTTCTTGATCATGCGATGCCGGGTGTCGGAGGAACCGTGAGCGGGCCTGTCCACGAACTCAGACTTTGGTATACGCAAGGCGTGGTTACCGCCTTTTCCGCTGTTACGGTCACAGGGCCCGCTGGGGCGATCCCGGCGAGCAAACCCGTCAACAATCCCTCGAACCAGCAGGAAGTGATTGTGCATCTTGGACGCCCGCTCGGACCCGGCACCTACACGGTGAACTGGCGTGCGCTTTCGGTCGATACGCACACGACCACCGGC